>LSQX01147998.1_pt2 | contig 41428 bp, 29 predicted proteins | sample 654561 | NCBI WGS metagenome assembly LSQX01 (sample SAMN04489861, study PRJNA283612) | anaerobic digester metagenome | isolation source: 4 biogas reactors fed with cattle manure at either 37C or 55C with and... | place: Denmark: Kongens Lyngby | collected 2014 | reverse complement strand
AAGCAGACGAACAAGGTTTTCGCCGCGATGTCCTCGATCTGGTCAAGAACCTGAACGTTCCGCTGGTCCGTTACCCCGGCGGCAATTTCGTCTCTGGCTACCGCTGGGAAGATGGGGTCGGACCGCGTGAGAACCGGCCGCGCCGCGCCGAACTGGCCTGGCGTACGATCGAACCGAACTGGATCGGAACCAACGAGTTTGTCGATTGGGCGGCCAAGGCCGGCGCCGAGGTTATGATGGCGGTCAATCTGGGCAGCCGCGGTATGGAAGAGGCCCGCAGCCTGGTTGAGTACTGTAACTTTCCCGGCGGCACCCACTGGAGCGATCTGCGCCAGTCTCACGGCTGGGTGAAACCGCACGGCATCAAGCTCTGGTGCCTGGGGAACGAAATGGATGGACCCTGGCAGATCGGCCACAAAACGGCTGATGAATACGGACGGCAGGCTTGCGAAACGGCCAAGGCCATGAAGTGGGCCGACCCTTCGATCGAGCTGGTGGTCTGCGGCAGCTCAAACAAAAACATGCCAACCTTCGCCAGCTGGGAAGCCACCGTCCTCGAGCATACCAGCGAACAGGTCGACTATATCTCCCTACATGCCTACTACAGCAACGCGGACAACGACATCGCCGATTTCCTGGCCCGTTCGCTCGATATGGATGCCTTTATCCGCTCGGTGGCCGCCGCCTGCGACTATATCCAAGCAAAAAAGAAAAGCAGAAGGCAGATCCACCTTTCCTTTGATGAATGGAATGTCTGGTACCACAGCCACGGTCAAGACAAGAAAATCGCGCCCTGGTCGATCGCGCCACCTCAGGTTGAGGATGTCTACACCTTCGCCGACGCCCTGCTGGTTGGAAGTTTGTTGATCACATTGCTGCGCCACGCCGACCGTGTCAAGATCGCCTGCCTGGCCCAGCTTGTCAATGTGATCGCCCCGATCATGACCGTCAATGGCGGGACGGCCTGGCGCCAGACCATTTATTACCCCTTCCAGCATGCGTCCAGCTGGGGCCGCGGCACCGTGCTGCAGACGCTGATCGACGTCCCCAGGTATGACAGCAGGCATTTTACGGATGTACCCGGTCTGGATGCCGTTTTTGTACAGAGCGAAACCGGAGAGAATATGACCTTGTTTGCGGTCAATAAAGAACTTCAGGACGATATGATCATGACTGCCAGCCTGAATGGGCTGGGGAATTGGCGCGTCATGGAACATCTTGTGATGGCCAACAACCAGCTGGACGCGGTCAACAGCCTTGACAACCCGGACAGAGTCACGCCCAGACGGATCAGCCAGGCTGAGGCCGATGGCGATACACTGACCGCTCGTCTGCCCAGTTTGTCCTGGAACGTGATCCGTCTGGCGAAAACCTGATTATTGCACGAGTGGTTGTCAGAGGCCGCGTTCGTATTCCAGATAGTCGGCAAAGGATTCTTCCCGGCGCACGATGCGGCTGCCGGCAAAGGCCAGTACTTTATCACAGACAGCCTTTTGCAGGTAAAGATCATGTGAGACGAGCAGCAATGTCGCCTGGACTTGGACCAGTGCCTGTTCGAGTTGTTCACGCGCCCGCAAATCCAGGTAGTTGGTCGGTTCGTCCAGGATCAGGAAATCCTGATGGGAAAGGATCAGCTCCGCGATGCGCAGGCGGACCAGTTCACCAGGGCTGATCCGGTCGGCCTGCAGGAACAGGTGCTCGCCGGTGAAGCCCATTTGCTCCAGCGAGGCCCGGTCGGCGCCGCTCAGCTTGCCCAGCTTATCGGTCAGATAAGTCAGCAAGGTATGTCCTGAGGGCAGGCGCTCCAGTGTTTGACCCATCACAACCGGTGTACAGCTCGGGCTGATCAGAAGACGGCCGTTATCCGGCTGTTCCAGGCCCTGGATGAGTCGGACCAGTGTTGTTTTGCCGCATCCGTTTGGTCCAGTCAGTGCTACCTTTTCTCCACGCAAGATGTAAAAATTACTGTCCTCAAACAGGGGGCGGGACGGGTAGGCTTTACTCAGGCCGACCGCTTCCAGAATCCTCTTGCCATGACGTTCCTGGCCATCGAAAGCGATCGTGGTCTTGCGTTCTGTTTTTGGCCTTGCTTCAGACGTCTGCTTTAGCTGCTCAAGCCGGCGCATGTCCTGTTTGGCCTTGCGGGCCAGTTTACCTGCCTTGACGCGCTTGTATTCCTTCAAGCCCATCTTGTTGCCGCTGCCATCCGCCTTGGTCGAATCGCGGTGTGCCTTGTCAGCCCACTGGCGCTTTTGGGTGATCTCCACCTGAAGCTGGCGTTGCTGCTTTCTGCTTTCTGCATAGCGATGCAGGCTCTCTTGCAGCAACCGTTCCTTTTCTTTCCGGTACTGGGAATAATTGCCGGTATACGACCTGATGCTGGTATTGTCGATTTCCAGGATGCGCGTGACCAGCTGGTCGAGCAGGTAGCGGTCGTGGGATACGATGATCATGGTGCCCGGGCTGTTCTTAAGCAGGCGGATCACGGTTTGAATCCCGTCCAGATCCAGATTGTTGGTCGGTTCATCCAGCAGCAGAAGGTCGGGATCCGTCGCCAGAAAGCGGCTCAAGGCCAGGCGGGTCCGTTCGCCACCAGATAAGGTATGAGCTTGTTCAACCGTCCGTTCGCTTAATCCGTCAGGACTCAGCTGCCAGGCCAGCTGCGGTTTTTCGCCGTTCTGGTGCAGCAGCTTAAGACTATTGAGATCAGCCCGGGGATCCGGCAGCTGAGCCATGTAACCAACACGCACAGAGTCAGCCAGACGAATTTCGCCGCTGTCCGGGGTTTCCTGGCCGGACAACATACGCAGCAGGGTCGTCTTGCCACAGCCATTGTTGCCGACCAGTCCGACACGTTCACCCGCGCCTAGACTGAACGTCAGATCCTGGAGCAGGCGCCTGTCCGTATATGATTTATTTAGATGCAAAACTTGAAGGACCGTCATGATACCCTCCAAAAAACCTGCCGCAGGCAGGTTTTCAGCGTATCACAGCCGTGAAGCGTCAGCTGTGTCAAGTCCACCCGAACAACCGGGCGCTTATCTGAAGAAGATTTGCTACCTGCAGCGGCGCAAGTGAAAAATCCAGCTTGCGCGCCTATCGTGTTCAGCTCATCTTCTCAATCATGGACGTATTCCTTTCTTGGCCAGTGCCTGGCTGATGGCTTTATTTTAGCAGGGATAGCCGCTACTGACCATTCTGTTCAGAAAAAAGCCGTAATGCCAGCCCGTCATAAGGCACAAGAAAACCTCTCGGCTCAAGAACCGCGCAGGCCGTTTCCATATCGGGAAAACCATGCCAGGCCAGATGATTGGCGATAAAGAGGGTTTTGTGGTCAGCCATCCCGATGCTCAGGAAGAGCTCACGCAATGCCGTTGCCATGGCAACGCAGTTGTGACTGGTTGTCTCAATGACTGAAACACCGTCCTGGTCAAAGTTCGCGAAAAAAGTAGTTGATCCATCAGGTGCGTTGCCTCCTGACCCATTGACCGTGCAATCGAGGATCATACAGTCAAAGCGATGCTGGTTCATAAAGGTGAACGCCTTGGACATGATCCAGGCCCCATCATTGCCGTAAAACAGTGTCTGTCCATCTTTCTCAATTACATAATGAAGCGCTGTCTCAGCCGTATCGCCGGCCATGTGGTTCGCGGGTACCGCTGTCACGGTGAAAGAACCGATACGGATGGGAACACCGCAGGTCAGGGGTGTGAAACGCTCCGGACATAAAGCGCTGCAGGCATCGTCACCATAAACAGTCACCGGAGCCAGCCAGGAGATGCTCTCCGGACAGAAATGATCGCCATGTGTGTGTGTCACGAGCACCGCGGTTATCCGCGTCCGGTCGACACCGCAGTCTTGCATGGCTTGAGGTATCATGGCATTTGGATCTATCAAAAGCGTGCCGTCCAATAGCAGCGAAGCATAGCGGCGTTTGAAACCGGTCGCTTTTTGCCAGTCCGGCGCGCCGGTACCGAGAAACAGCAGTTCCATGTTGGTTCCTCCTCAAAGGCTGTGTTCCAAATTCACGGCAACTGACACGATGGCCTTGGTTTGCATGTTCTTTCATATTAGCACAACCAGACACGCTGCACAGCAGGACAGAGCGCTGCAAAACTTATGAACAGCAGTGCTGCTCAACCATGACATCATCCTTTTGTGCCTTATCCCTGTCGATGGTCTATAATATGGAGGGGCGCAGCCCTTTTCAAAAGAAACGTGCGCAATAGAGCCGATATAGACCAGCTATTAAATGTCAACAGGCATTTGTAGATAGAAACAAGGAGGAATAAGTATGAATCTGTCTATGTCCGCATTGGCTGATTTGCCAAAACTCGGCCAGGGAATCAGGAACAGGCGTATATCGTCATATGACACAACCGGAGGCAACAGCGACATGTGGCGCTTGAAGCCGGGAGAGACAGCAAAAATCGGTGAGATCACAGGTGCTGGTGTGATCAAACACATCTGGATGACCACAACTGAAGCCAATCATACGCTGCGCGGCCTGGTGCTTAGAATGTACTGGGATCAGGAAGAAACGCCTTCTGTGCTATGCCCGCTTGGCGATTTCTTCGGACTGGGGCATGGCAAAGGGGCTTATCTTTCTTCGATGCCGTTGCAAGCCTTCATGCTGGGTTTGAACTGCTGGTTTGCCATGCCATTTGGCAACGGTGCCCTGATTACGGTAACCAATGAAACTGAGAACGAGGTGCCACTTTATTTTTACATTGACTATATTGAACAAGATCATGGTGCGGATTCAGAACAGTACGGCCGGTTCCATGCCTGCTGGCGCCGTGAACGGGTTGTACGCAAAACGATCGAGGAAGGCCCTAATCGAACCGGGACGGTTCAACGGTTGAACAAGGATGGCGCGGACAACTATACCATGCTTGAAGCGGAAGGCAAAGGCCACTATGTCGGTTGTGTCCTGCACCTCGATACCAATGAGCCTGGCTGGTGGGGTGAAGGTGACGACATGATCTTTGTAGACGGTGAGAGCTGGCCGCCTTCGCTTCATGGCACAGGGACAGAAGACTATTTCTGTGGCGCCTGGAATTATAACAGGTTGGAAAGAACATTCTGTACACCCTATTTCGGTTATCACTACAAGGGGAATGCCGATTATACAGGAAAACACTCGCAGTACCGTTTCCACATAGAAGATCCTGTTTATTTTGAGAAATCAATTCGTGTCACCATTGAACACGGACATGCCAACGACAGGCAGGGCGACTGGTCCAGTTCCGCATACTGGTATCAGACCGGCCGCTGCCAGACCTTGCCGGATCTTGGTTCGTTCGAAGATCGGATCCCATATGCTTTCGGCGGGCTGGAACGCTGGCCGGGGAAAGACCGCAGGGAACTGCCGTTCTGAAAAACGGCATGAAAGGCAGGTAGCATGATGAAAATTGTTTTTGTGGGTGGAGGGGCACATCGATATCTGGGCATTGCCCGGTCCTTGCTGGCGGTGCCAGGTTTAATGGATCAGGGCGAGATCAACCTGTATGACCTGGCAGTTGATCGCGCGGCAGCTGTAGGCCGGATGGTCATGAAAGCTCCTGAATATGCCCAGGCCGATTGCCGCATATCCTGGGGCACTTCCCTGGAGCAGGCGCTGGAGGGCGCTGATCTGGTTTATGTTGTTCTGATGGCAGGCAGTCGGCGCAATTTCTCGCGGTTACAGAATTCATGCGCCCAATATGGCTTCCTGGGCAGCGACCAGCTATCACCAAGCGGTGCGATCTTGGCTCTCAAGGGCGGACCGATACTCATGGATCTTGCCCGTAAGATGGAAAAACTGTGTCCCCAGGCCTGGCTGATTGATTTTGCCAATCCGGTCGCGGTGCTGAGTGCCGCCGTTAACAACCATACCCGCATCCGTTGCCTGGGGGTGTGTGCCGGCTATACAAATCATCAGTGGGACCTGACCAGGCTTCTGTACGGCAAAGATGAACAATGGGATGATTACAAAATCCGTTGTGCTGGTGTCAACCATATGAGTTTTATCCTGCCCGGTTCCAGGCATCGTGACTGTGATTTATACGAAAAAGCCGCAGAGGTGCTTACAGATGACTGGCAGGCACCTGTTTTGACAGATCGCTGGGGTGAACAAGCCAGATTGGCCATACCCAAAGGACTTGCGTTGCTGGTTAAATTTTACAAAAAATACGGGTACCTTGTTTTTTCCAGTGAACAAGACGGGATCGCCCACCTTGATATGGAAGGAACGTATCTGCGGCTGGTGCATGAGGAGGCCGCCAGGCCTCTGGATTTATCTGCCCTTGAAGCGGCCGATCAGCAACAACGTGCTGAACGAACACGGACAGACCAGCGCTTTCAGGCATGGCTTGATAAAGACATGACGGAAAAAGAGTGGAATACTGCCCGACCCGACGCGTTGTACCTGCTGCGGGCAGACGAGGATATCATGACCAGGATTGCCAGAGCTGTCGGCGGCGTTGAAGACATGGCGATCGCGACGAGCCGGCCTAATCTGGGTGCAGTCAGTGGTTTTAAGGACCGCGTGGTTCTGGAGTATAGTCAAGTACTTAGCAGTAAGGGGTTGCAGCCATCTGAAGGTCTGGAAGTGCCGGATGTTTTTCAAGGCCTGGTCAGCAGCCTGGCAACGCACCAGACGTTGCTGGGCGATGCAATTGCCACAGGTGATCCGCGCATCCTGTTTCATGCTCTTTACCTCTATCCGGTTAAGCAGGATACAAAGGAAGCTAAATCCTTGTGGCGTACTTTGCTTGAAATGGCAGCAGATGAAATCCCAGTGGGTTTTCAGGACACACGGGACATGTTCCTCTACTGAGCAGACTTTTGGCCGCATCTGACCTGCCCAGGTCAGATGCGGCCCAGTTGTTTGTGCGACTGGCTTCAGACCCAGTCGAAGACCCGGACGTGATCGACAATAAACGCATCCGGCAGCACAGCATCTTTCAGCTCTGCGGCAGGCTGGTCGCCGTTACGGTAACCTTTGCATTCTGTGGAAATCAGGATGAACTGGTCTGTATGCGACACTGCCTGCCGTGTTTTGTGCCCGGTTTGCACGCCGTCATAATAGAACGTATAGCCATCCGGTTCCCAGAGGACGCCGAAGGTATGGAAATCGTTTTCGAAATAAGCATACTCGCCTGGCTGGCGTGCGGCTTCCTGTTGATGATCCGCACCGTATCCGGACCAGTGCAGCATAGGCCAGCTGACCTGCCCGGGTTCGAATGATTCCATCACGTCCACCTCAACGCCTGAAACGGCAGGGTCCGGTGAGCAGCCGATGATCGGGGATTGCAGCCAGAAAGCACTCCACCAGCCTTTCTGCTTTTGCAGTTGGCAGCGGCATTCATAGTAGCCGTAACGGTGAAGAAATTTGTGTTTTTTAAATTCAGCGATAGGCCAGGTGAATTTGCCGTACTGGCCATTGGCCGGTGGTTCGTCCATAAAATTGTAGCCTGTTTGAAGATGCGGCGAATAATAATGGCCGTTTTCTTTAATCAGATTGAGGCGTACACAGCTGTCATCACGCAATTCAACGCCCATCGTTGTAAAGGGACGATGCCGCTCGTGCATGAGGTGTAGCCGATAATCCCATTTATTCCGATCCAGTACCGTGCCATCAAACTCATCTGCCCAGATCAGGCGCCATTGCCTGCCTTCCGGCAGCAGACTTCGGGCGTGGCCTTCTACATCAAAAAATTGCATGTTAATCCATCCTTTACTGCGACGACCTGATCTCGAAGACGTCTGCCATCAGGCCTGCAGCACCGTGCAGACCGCGGGGCATGGTTACGACCAGGCTGTTGCCGTTTTGCGTGAAGGCAAGATCCTGACCTGTGCGCAGATAACGAACCTGATGGGCGTTTCCGGTATAGGGCACGACATAAGAAGCTGCAGCAGTCTCATTTTCGTCATACAGGTAAAAAGCGAAACACCGCTCTCCTTTTTGCGTGAAGGCAAATTTACCCGTCCTGTAGGGTGCAACAGCCCGCGTTCCGTAAACGGCATCTCCAAAGACTTTCATCCATGCCCCAAAGGCCTCAAGTGCAAGGATTGCGTTCCGCGGCAGGCGGCCGTCGGGCTGGGGTGCAATGTTCAAAGCCAGATTTCCGCCCTTGGCGATAATGTCCACAAGCAGATGAACCATTTCAATCGGTTTCATGTACTCCTGGTCAAATGAATAGCCAAAGGAGACATATTTGCGATGGCCGTTCTCCTCATAGGGTTTTCCCATTGTGGTGCAGGTTTCCCAGGGAACCTGCAAGGCCTCGTCCGGAACGAACAGCTCAGGGGTCAGAAAATCTTCACATTCTCCACCACCATTACGGATGACGGACATCACCCACGGTTGTATCTTCCGGATCTCCGCGGTAATTTCAGGTAGTCCCAGTGTATAACCGTCACAGCCGCCATCGAACCATAAACAGTCAATCTTTCCGTACTCAGTTGCCAGTTCCAGGAGCTGGTTCCGGACATAAGCCTGGAATTTTTTCCATGTGTCAGGTTTTAAGGCTGGATCGTACGAGGGAACCCGGCGCGTGCCGTCCTGCATCAGGTACCCTTCTTCCCAGTAATAGGGACAGGCAAAATCTGCCCGGCTGAAGTAGACGAAGATGCCCATGTCTTTAGCCCGGAAAGCGTTGTATAAGGCTTTCACGACATCCGCATGTTTATGGTTGTGGAAAGGACAGGCACTGCCGGTTATTTTATAGTCAGTTGTTTTTGTATCCCACATGCAGAAACCGTCATGATGTTTCGTTGTCAGGGTCAAGTATCTGAAACCGGCGTTGCTGGCGATCTCAGCCCATTCTTCCGGATCAAACCGCAGTGGCAGCATGCCTTTATGGAGCTGCATGTAGATCTCTTTGACCTCTTTATTCGATAATTTGTCAGGAAACTGCCATTTGGTCCAGTCCAGATCATCAACAAGCGGCCATGACTCCTTCATGCCCAATTGATTGTAGAGTCCCCAGTGAACCATCAGTCCCAGTTTCTGGTCTTTGAACCACTCCAGCTGCCGGAGAACCTCCGGCATGACCGGTGAGATCCATTTCTCAGCCTGCTGATACAGGTCTTCCTGCCGTTTACGCAGTTTGATTGCCTGTGCATCGACTTCATTGTTTTTCATGTTCTTGCTCATAGCATCACGATCCTTTCAAGTTGATGGGAAACTCAATGGACATCGATGTTTTTGCATGAAGTTATGGCAGATGCGCGACCGGGGCAGCGTCCGTATATCTGATTAAAGCACATAACTTCCCCACAGACTTATCGGCGCTTTCTCCTGCTGCACAAGCTGTTTGACCACGGAGCAAGCTCCTCAGCCTGTCAATCAGCAATGCCTGAAAAGGCTACCCGCTAGGCGTGGTGGGAAAGTTGTTTTAAGTATTGATTCCATTCTATCACAATGACAGGCGAGCAGGGCAAAACGGATTGCAAATCAACAGTCGGGGCAGCTGATTGGAGGTTTCATCATGATTTAACCATGTCATCTTTTGTGATATGGTTGTGATATGGTAAAGACATGAGCCTTTACATCTTCACATGATTGTGCGCAAGGGGGTGTATTTTCATGAATCGCAACATTAAATTTTCCGGTCATACTATGGGCACACCAGGTCGTGACATCTATGAAGTGATTAAGTTATTCAAGGAAATCGGCTATGACGGCATTGAGGTGCGTGTTTCTTCTGACGGGCAGATTGACAGTGAGCAGATCACAGACGAAGAAGCGAAAAGGATCGATCAGGCAGCCCGGCATGCAGGCATGGCATTTTCCTGCCTGACTTCGTATTATCAGGATTTTGTCGACCCTGTGAAACGGCCCCAGGTCATTGCCAACCTGAAGCGGGTCATCGAAATCGCTGATCTTCTGCATTGTCCGCTGATCCGGGTCTACGGTGGTGTTGAGCCATCAGCGCATCCCGGCGTATGGTTTAATGATGTGTGGAGCCTTACCGTTTCCGGCATCCGCGAAGTCGCTTCATATGCGGCTGAATTTGGTGTTCGCATCTGTATTGAGACCCATCTGGGATCCTTAACCATGAGCGTGCGTGACATGGTCAGGCTGATCGAAGATGTCAATCGTCATAATGTTGGCATGTTATTTGATTACGCCTGGGTTGAACTGGCTGGTGTGGAAAATGGTGCTGAAGCGGTACGCTGTGCCGCGCGTCATATCTTCCATGTCCATATAAAAGACTGGATACTGGAAAGCCGCACGCCTCTGAAGAAAAAATCCTGCCTGATGGGCCGAGGCACAGTCCTGTGGGAGGAAGTCTTCGCAGAACTGCGCAAAACCGGATACATAGGCTATATCAGTGATGAATATGAGAAATACTGGTATCCTGAAGATCTGCCTGAACCCGAAATCGGTATGAAGCATAACCTCGATTTTGCCAGAAAAAATCTGCTGCAGGGAGGATAACCGTATGTTTAAAGCAGGCATTGTTGGCTGCGGAGGTATCGGCCTGGCGCATTTGCGTTCATGGAATGAGATTCCCGACACAAAAGTTGTTGCTGTCGCGGACATCAACGAGAACAAAGCCCGCGCGGCCGGTGAGGCTGCCGGCTGTGCCTGGTACAACGATTGTTCGCTGCTTCCGCCGAATCTTGACGCTGTCAGTGTCACGACGCCGCCAGCGTCCCATTACCCTGTCGTAAAAGCGTTACTTAAGGCCGGGTACGCTGTCTTCTGTGAAAAGCCGCTGACCATGGAGACCCGGCAGGGTGAAGAACTGGATCATCTGGCCAGGGAAAACAATCTGCAACTGGGTGTCGGTTTCAAAATGCGTTTTGAGCCAATCTTTGTAGAAGCAAAAAAATATCTGGCGGAGATCGGAAAACTTGTATCTGTCGCGAGCACCAAACTGCAGCCGTTCAATCCGCGACCGGAAGGTGAATGGGTAAAAAAAACCGGTGCTATGTATGAACTCTCCATTCATGATTTTGATCTGATCACTTACATAACAGGCCTTAAACCTGAGCGTGTGATGCATGCCCATATGAGACATCGATTCGGCTGGGAGAAGGAAGATGCTTTTTCCATCATGGCTGCCTACGGCGATGGGGTAACGGCATTATTACAAGGCATGTATGCCCTTAAGAGCACATTCTGCTATCGGGATCTGACCCTTACTTTTCTTGGTGATGACGGATATATGCGCGTAGAACGACCTGACCGGATTGTCCTCCACACAGACCAGCTGAAGGTCATTGATGTGCCTCAGACACAGGTTAACACATTTGCCCTTGAGCTTAGCCACTTTAAACGAGCTGTGCTGGGTGAAGAAGAGAACAGCCTGAAAGCAGAAGATGCCATCCGGCTGACCCGGTTCATCAACGCAGCATCGAGACTGGGAAGCCATGCTGACCGCTAATCAGGAGCCGGATTGATCACAAATAAACTGTATCAGGGTTCGGGCTCCTGTCAGCAGTGCCCGTTCATCAATGTCAAAACTGGCACTGTGCAGGGGCGCCGTCAGGCCTTGTTTTTGATTACCTGTTCCCAGTAAGAAAAAGACCCCCGGTTTATTGCCTTTCAAGATGGAAAAATCTTCAGAAAGCATAAGCGGCTGATGGCGGATTTGTACCTGCGCTCCGGTTTTTTGCGCAGCCGTGTATAAGCTATCAACGAGATGGTTATCATTAACCACCGCCGGGCAGACGCCAGATAAATTCAGCGCATAAATCCCTTGAGCCTTTGCCGCGACTGCAGCAGAAAGATGGTCAAGATGCTGGCTGAGCCAATACATGGTTGTGTCAGAACCTGCCCGGATGGTGCCCTTGAGGGTACACCGTTCGGCGATCAGGTTGGTTTGCTGTCCACCCTCAATGGTGCAGACGCGCAAGATAAAGGGATCACAGTCCAGACTATTGGGCTGCGTGAGCTGTTCAATCTGGTTGTAGGCTTCGACGCCCATCCTGATGGCGTCAATTCCTTTTTCCGGAGTCGCAGCATGAACCGCTTTGCCGGAAAACGTCAGGCTGAACGTACGGCAAGCCGCAAAGGCAGTGCCCCGGTGGATCGCGATGCTGCCAGCTTCAAGCTCGTTAAAGACATGACAACCGGCGATGCGGTCGAATTCTCCCGCAATACCATCGCCTGCCATGTGTGTTGCGCCGCCTGCTTCTTCTGCGGCCTGGAAAATGAACACAACGCGACAGGGAACGGCATGGCGGTTTTTGCTGAGCGCCCGGATAACACCCAGAAGTATGGCGGTATGCGCATCATGGCCGCAGGCATGCATGTGCCCTTCAATCATGGAACGATAAGACGTCGTACTATTCTCTTTCAGGTCAAGGGCGTCCATATCAGCGCGCAATGCCAGTGAGCCTTGATCACGCATCTGATCATTGATGCTGGCGACCAGGCTGCTTTTTCCGTATTTGTCTGTGTAAGGGATGCCGGCTTTATCCAGTTCTGTTCGGACTAAAGCGAGCGTCCGAGGCAAGTCAAAGGCAACTTCGGGATACTGGTGCAGGCTGCGTCTCAACTGGATCATATAAGCTTCATCAATGTGACATGCGAACGGGTTTGTCATACGTCTTGCCCCGCTTTCCTGTAACCAGGCTTCAACCCGGTCCGGTTTTCTGCGGCTGGAACGACCAGGACAACAGATAACATTGTAAACGACCCGTTTTACAGCGTCAACGTATGAAAAAAAGCATCATGCTGAAATAGCTGACCCGGAGGGAAGCGGCATTTCCCGTTCAACACCAATATGATAGAATTTTAGACGATCAGCAACCTGGGCATGAGATGCGGTAACAGAAGATCAATCGGGTCAAACGGAGGATATGGCGAATGAACAGACCGGTTTACTGGAAAAGCAGTCTGCAGGACATCGGGCAAGCAGTTCAATCCGTTAAAAAGGGAAAAGCAAGCCTGCTTTGTCAATCAGCCGGAGGCAGAGATATCTACCTTTTTGAATACGGAAAAAGAAACGTGATCAAACACGACGCGAACTATAGCTCAGCAACCGGTGCCAAAGATCCGAAGTATTATGCTGATAAGACCGGCGCGGATTACACACCAACGGTTTTGCTCGTCGGAGCGGTTCATGGCGGCGAGTTTGAAGGCACCGTTGCCCTGCTGAATTTGATCAGCCTACTGGAGACCGGTTTTGATCTGGCCGGAAGAGAAAACCGCGAACTCCTGGCAGCTACAGAGCAGATTAATCTGCTGTTGATTCCCTGCCTCAATGTTGATGGCCGGGCCAGGGTTCCTTTTGACGCTTTTCTCGGCGTGGATTACCAGACCTTTCGCTATTATAGCCAGGGAACCTGGCTGGACGGATCGTTATGCGAATGGCCGCAATGTAAAGCCAAACACCCCATTAAAGAACATGTCCAGTTTTTAGGCAGCTATTTCAATGACCATGGGGTCAACCTGATGCATGATCACTTCTTTTTTCCTATGGCAGAAGAAACAAAAGCCTTGCTGCGACTATGCGATGAACGGGTGCCCGACATCACGATCCATTTTCATGGCGGTTCCAATACAACATCGACTTTTCTGCAGACCAGTTATGTTCCGGCCTTCCTCAATCAAAGAACCTATGACCTGGCGCAAAGCGTTAAAGCCGCGGCAATGGACCGAGGCTGTGATGCTTTATTTGCTGTTTGCCCTGAACAAGCCAACAACAGTGCCTTTCCGCCGGCTTCTTTCAATCTGGTTTCTGCCTGCTCGCATATCAATGGTGAAGTCTGCATTGTTTACGAGTCCAACCAGGGTTTGGCTATGGAGAATGCCTTTACCCCGGAGCAGATCTACCAAATTCTGCAGATAACCATCACTGAGACCTGCCAATATGCTAAAAAGATCTGCCGGCAGAGAAAAAAAGGATCAGGCATATGAGTCAATGATGTTTTGCTCAGGCCTTTCTTTTTCTGGTATGATATGAACCATTGGATCAGAAGAAGATCCAAACGCAAGAGGAGATTGTATGAACGGGCAGGAGCAATCTGAACGCAAACGTCACCAGATGATCAACCAACCGGTGGAGCGTCTTGTTGTGACGCTGGCGATACCGACGATTCTGAGCATGCTGGTGTCATCTGTCTACAATATGGCTGACACTTTTTTTGTCAGCCGCCTGGGCACGAGCGCCACCGGTGCTGTAGGCATCTGCTTTTCCGTCATGGCGGTCATCCAGGCGATCGGCTTCACTTTCGGCCAGGGTGCCGGCAATACCGTGTCGCGCCTGCTGGGCCGACAGGACCGCGATGAGGCCGTAAAAGTCGCATCCACCGGTTTTTTCTCAGCATTTGGCCTGAGTGCCCTGCTGGCGGTTATCGGCTCATTTTTTGTTGTTCCACTGGTTCGCCTGCTTGGCGCGACGGAGACCATCACGCCCTATGCTGCCGATTATCTGCGTTATCTCTTCATCGGTATGCCGTTTATCTCTTCATCCTTCGTACTTAACAACCTGTTGCGCTATCAGGGGAACGCAGCCTACGCCATGGTGGGCATCATGACAGGTGCTGTTTTGAATATCGCGCTTGACCCGCTTCTGATTTACACCTTTGATCTGGGTGTTGGCGGCGCGTCATTGGCTACTGCGATCAGCCAACTTGTCAGTTTTGTCATTCTGTTGATCCAGTCTACCCGTGGCGGCAACATTACGCCGTCTCTGCGTCATTTCAGCTGGCAGCCCGGTATTCATCTGACTATTCTAAAAAACGGAGCGCCCACTTTGTTGCGGCAGGGATTAGCCAGTGTTGCAGCGATCGTGCTGAATACTTCGGCATCTGCCTTTGGTGACGCCGCGATTGCAGCGATGGCTATTGTGTCACGGGTTCTCATGTTTGGCCTTTCCGCGTTATTGGGTTTTGGACAAGGTTTTCAACCGGTCTGTGGCTTCAACTACGGGGCTGGTCGCTATGACAGGGTCAACAAAGCCTTCTGGTTCAGCGTCAAGATCACGACATCCATCCTGGTCGTCTTCAGTCTGGTCGGTTTGCTGGTAGCCCCGGAAGTCATTGCCTTTTTTCAGAAAGAGGATCCAGAGGTGATCCGGATCGGTGCGGCAGCGCTTCGTTACCATCTGCTGGCCTTGCCGCTCCTGTCTTTCACCATTCTGGCCATGATGATCACTCAGACAATCGGTGCCAGTGCCAAGGCATCTGTCCTGGCCTTGGCCCGCCAAGGCATGTTTTTTGTACCGCTGGTTTACGTGCTGCCCAGACTGATTGGCATTCCCGGCCTACAGATCAGTCAGCCTATCTCTGATGTACTGTCTTTTTTACTTTCCCTGATCCTGACCATCCCTCTCTTGAAGAGCCTGGCAAAGCCTGTTGCTGTCTCGGCACCAGAGGATTCTTTACCAGCGGTTAATTTGCAGCAGGCCCGTCAATCCTGCAAAAAATAAAATTAGAGAGGTGAAACATGGATGATTTTCTCCGCAGATTAGAAAATGATGGTGTCGTCATACCTGATCAACCTGTTTCAATCATTCTGGACACGGATATCGGCCCCGATGTCGACGATGTTGGCGCCCTGGCACTGCTTCATGTATGCGCGCATTACCGGTTGTGCCGCATTCTTGCGGTAACCCATTGCACATCCAGCCCATATGGTGTACCGTGCGTCCATGTAATCAACGAGGCCTACCGGCAGGCAGATATCCCTGTAGGGACATTGCAGGCTCCGAATTTTCTTGACGCGCCGGAATATCGTCGCTTTAATGAGCACCTGGCCCGGAAAGACATAAATCGAACCTGCTGCGCCCCGGATGCGACCGGTCTGATCATTGAGCGACTGCGTAAGCAGCCGGACAACAGTGTTGTGCTGGTGGCGATTGGTCCGCTGATCAATCTTTACAATTGTCTTATGGCTGAAAACGAACACATCAGCTGCCAGGACATCAGGACATTGATCAAGGCAAAAATAAGACGGACGGTCATTATGGGTGGTGCTGCCTGTGGCAGGGAATGGAATTTCGCCATGCATCCCCTGGCAGCCAGGACAGTTTGCTCAGACTGGCCAGCGCCGATTGTCTTTTCAACTTTTGAAATCGGAGCCAGCATCATCAGTGGCCGACGCTGGGCGGGGATGCCAGAAGATCACCCTGTTCGTGAAGCGTATCGGCTGCACGCACCGGAAGGCAGGCCCAGCTGGGATTTGACAGCAGTCTGGGCTGCTGTTTTCGGCTATGAACCGCTTTACAGACTGTCGGGTAACGGGCGCATGGTTGTCGATTTGACAGGGAAGAGCTGCTGGCAGGAAGAAAAAGCCGGTGCGCATACCTGCCTGCAAAAAGTATGGGCTGATGAAAAAATCGCAGAACTGCTCGATAATGTCATAAGCAGAGATATTTTTGGCGTATTCCCCGGCTCATCCATCTGAATGAAGATGGCAGGCAGCAAGACCCTTTTGCTATTTCCCGCAAAAACAACTTTTGTATGCCGAACCGCGCAACAGGTTAAGTCAGGCTTTTATCAGATGCAGTTTCTTGGCAAGCTCCAATAGCGGAAGCGGCATCAGGGAAAGCAGCAGCGCATAACCATAGAAAGCCGCAGGCAACCCGGCCAGACCGAAGACATGAGCGATCGGTGGGATCAAAACAAGCAAGAGTGTCGCTGCCACTGAAACAAGTGTCGCTCTGACAAGCCATTGATTGGTCCACCAGCCAATATGAAACAGTGAATGATGGGAACGCATGTTATAGGCGTGGATGATCTGAGACAAGGATAAAACCAGGAAGGCCATGGTTCTGCCTTGGGCGACATTTCCATTAAGATGCCAGCCCAGGAGGAATCCCCCCAAAGTCAGCAATGCGAAAAGAAGACCCTGAAAAGCAATACGAACCCCCAGGCCTTGAGCAAAAATGCTCTCATCTTTTGGCCGGGGCGCTTGCTGCATGACATCATGTTCTACTGGTTCCATACCCAGTGAAATTGCAGGCAGGCTATCAGTCACCAGATTGATCCAAAGCAGCTGCATGGACAATAAAGGTGTTTGTTTCCAGATCAGCATAGCAAAGAAAACAGTCAGGATCTCACCAATGTTTGTACCTAGCAGGAAGCCGACCACTTTCTTGATGTTGGCATAGATCCCTCTGCCTTCGTGGACAGCAGCTACAATGGTTGCAAAATGATCGTCTGTCAGTACCATGTCCGCGGCCCCTTTAGCGACCTCTGTGCCTGTAATGCCCATGGCACAGCCGATATCCGCGGCTTTAAGAGCCGGCGCGTCATTAACTCCGTCACCTGTCATGGCGACAACTTTCCCTTTTTTCTGCCAGGCTTTGACGACTCTGATTTTATCTGAAGGCGAGACGCGGGCATATACCGTAATTTTTTCCACTTCGTCATCCAGCTGTTGCTGACTCATGGCTGTCAGCGCCTGGCCGCTGATCGACAGATCACCTTCGCGGTAGATGTCCAGTTGCCGGGCGATGGCTTTGGCCGTTGTCAGGTGATCTCCGGTGATCATGATAGGCTGTATACCTGCATTCCGGCAAACCGCTACTGCATCGCGTGCTTCCGGACGGGGCGGATCAATCATGCCGACCAGGCCGAGGAACGTGAGATCATTTTCCAGGTTTTCTGAGGCAGGCTGATCGGGCAGCCGATCAATTGTTTTATAGGCAACGGCCAGAACCCGCAGGGCTTGTTCGCTCATATGCTCCATCACAGCTTCACCTGTCTCTACATGTGCTGGCTGGCAACGACGGGCAATCTGGTCGAAAGCCCCTTTGACAATGACGGTCAGTTTTCCGTCCATCTGATGGACTGTTGTCATCATTTTCCGGTCAGAATCGAAAGGCAGTTCAGCAAGGCGCGGATGGTTTTCTTCCAATGTCTTCTTGTCAATGCCGTTCAGATAAGCGGCATAGACAATCGCGGTTTCTGTCGGATCACCCAGCCGCTGGATTTCATCGCCATCCACTTGTAGGGTTGCGTCACTGCAGAGTGTGGCCATGGCCAGCAGGTTCCTGATCGCGTGCGTGTTGTCCGCTGATATTGCTTCGCTCACCTGGCCCTTGATGGTATAGGCCCGGGTCAAGGTCATCTGGTTTTGTGTCAATGTGCCGGTTTTGTCTGAACAGATAACAGAAGCACTGCCCAGTGTTTCAACAGCCGGCAATCTCCGGATGATCGCGTTCTTCTTTACCATGCGCTGCACGCCGATGGCCAGAATGACCGTGATGATGGCCGGCAGGCCTTCCGGTATCGCTGAAACGGCCAGTGCGATAGCGACCATGAAGACATCAATGACCGGCATACCTTCAGTAAGCCCAATGACAAAGATAACCGCACAGGCGATCAAAGCGGCCAATCCGAGATATTTGCCTAGTTGTGCCAGTTTCTTCTGCAAAGGTGTCATTGTTTCTTCTTCTTGTGAAAGGAGTGTCGCGATTTTGCCCATTTCACTTTGCATGCCGGTTGCAGTGACGACAGCAAGAGCACGTCCATAGACAATGCCGCTTCCCTGGTATAGCATATTGAAGCGGTCACCGATTGCAGCATCTGCGGCGACCTTGACCGTCGCGGATTTTTCTACGGATGCTGATTCACCGGTTAAGGCGGATTCCTCGGCTTTCAGGTTGAAAGCGTCGACCACGCGGGCATCTGCCGGAACAAAGTCGCCTGCCTGGATTTCAATAAGGTCGCCCGGAACCAGCTGGCTGGCAGGAATATTCTGTTTCTGTCCGTGTCGGATAACCATGGCTTGTGGCGATGACATCTGGCGGAGCGCGTCGAGTGCTTTCTCTGCTTTGTTTTCCTGAATCAAGCCGATGACCGCGTTGAGTATGACGATTGCCACAATCAAAATCGGCTCAAAAAAAGACTCCTGTTCATGAACCGCCACAGCAAACGAAACAGCTGCCGCCAGTAAAAGAATCACGATCATGGCATCTTTGAATTGCTCCAGGAATTTCAGGAACAACGGCTTTTTCTTTTGCTGCTGGAGAACATTCTGGCCATATCGCAGCAGGTTTTCTTGAACCTGTTCAGCTGTCAGACCTTTTTCCGGGTCGGTTTTAAAAGTTTGCATGACCTGTTCTATTGTCTCAGTATGCATGGCTGATTGGCCTCCTGCCTTTGGTCACGTGACCTGAAAATTTATTTTCATCAGTCGTTTCCTACAACTGGGTTCTCTGCCAGGGATTGGTTGAAGATATTGTTAAATAGATCCTGGTACCTGATGAACAGATCAACAAGTTGGTGGTCGATATGCCGTCCCCGCCCGTCTGCTATATCCATACCCATCTGGGTGAAGTTATTGTTGGGATAGAGATCGCGCACACGCTGAAGCGTTTCGTAACCTATAGAGACATGCGTTTTCATCACTTCAAATTCAGAGGCGGTGAGTTGGCCGGGTTTCAGGAGGATCCTGTCAGGTATGCCACCTTTTGCTCGACCAGCTCTTCAAGGTGCAGGTTATACAGCTTAAGCCGTTCTTCAGCATGCCGGTTCATTTGTGCTGCTCCAAAAAATAATCAAAGCCGATGTGTTCTTGTGCCCGCAGATGATGGCTAATCACCTGGCGTGCTTCAGCTGTGTGTGTTTCGCATATCATTCTGCCTCCTTGCCAGGTGCGCCGGAACAATGTTCAACCAAGGTGCACAGCAGTTTGGATTCGGAAACCATTATATCAAAGAATGGCGGACAGTTTGCGTGAGATCCCTGTTCATTTTCTTACTATCTTCACAGCAGCTTCTCGATTGCTTATCAGTAAAATCAACAAATGATTACCTGGAAACAGTGTGTGAGATCCCAGTACCATCTTGTATGATCCTGCCATTGGGCTGGCCGTTTGGTTCTGGAAGCTCAGAGCCAGCCGCTTAACTCAGCCAGTTGACGGATGAAAGCGAGATAGTTCTGCCAGGAGATATCCGGCGGCACCCCGTGGTCACAACCCGGTATGTAACCGCCATCCTGGAACAGCACGGGAACGATCTCCTGGATATGTGAGGTCAGTGCCTGACCGCCCTGAGCGATCAAGCGCTTGTCAATGCCTTGCATATAGGCCATCTTCCGACCGTAAAGCCTGCGGTATTCCAGAATATCACAGTAGGCGGCTACCTCAATCGGGCTGCAGCAGTTGATGCCTGCTTCAATCCAGATCGGGATCAGCTCATCCACACAACCGTCACTATCCAGCTCAACAACGGAACAACCGCCGTTTCTTAACGCGGGCAGCCATTTCTGGTATTGTGGCAGAATGAACTGGCGGGTCATGGCAGGTGAAATCATGCTGTGGGCTTTATAAGCCATGTCTTCAGAAATAATGATACGGTCCGGACTGATACGGGTTGTCAGCTGAAGGATCAGACTCAGGATATAATCACCCCAGAATTCAGCCATTTCCCAGACGAAATCAGGATCCTCAATCATCATGATACAAAGATTTTCCAGACCGCACCATTCCCGCAGCTGCCAGAATACGCCATTGAAGGTTTCTGTCAGCACCGCACCATCATGCCTGGCATGTTGGGCTTTGCCAGCCAGATCTTCAGGCAGTCTGGCCGGATCCTGAGCCTGGTAACGCAGTTTCATTTCAGCCCAGTCGGCCCGTGTTTCAACGGGAAAGCGGTGCCAGCGGCGCGTCACGAAATCTTTGGCTGTCCGCAGATAGGATTCATCATAACGATCGGATATCTCTGTAACGGCGCCCATCCAGTCCCGTATGATGTAATGGCCGTTTTCGTGGGCCAGGACCTGGGGTTCAAATTCCGGAATCATCTTGCTTGTGCAGCCGATCCCGTGCCAGCGCAGGCGAGCTTCCTGGCTGATGCCCAGTTCATTGAGCGCGAAAGCAAGATAATCGGTGCCTTCAGGCAGTCCCTGCTGATGCCAGGCAGCCAGAGTTGACTCACGGGGACCGCCGGGGTTCAAGGGGATACGGTCCGGATTTTGAAACAGGATGGTCTGCAGGTAGCGTTCTCTTGTGTTCATGGATTACTCCCTCATTCTGCCAATCTGGTCTTACTGCTTCTGGCCACAATCTCTGCGGCACTGGTCAATGCCAATGGCATCGTGATCTTTGCCTGGCGTCAGGACAGGTCGCCCCATTGCGCAAGCGCGTCCGCGATCGCCTTAATGTTTTCCGCAAATTTCCAGGAAGGTATGTCTTCGGTGATCCCCATGATAAAGCGGTTGAAATCAGTGACTTCAGCCAGGATATCTGTCGTGGCCTGCATGATTTGCCCCCGTGTGCCCAACTGCCGGGCGCTGGGCCAGTTTATGGAGAGTATTTTATCCGGAAACATCCGCATGGCTTCATGTACCGGCGGGCTCATGGAGGGGTCATAAGCTTCTACATAATCCATTTTGCTTTGGGCAATCAAGTCCATAATGGGTGCGTTCGACCCATCCAGATGGACACCCATAAGCTTGCCAGCCTGTTGAAAAAAGGGATAAGCATCAGCATAGCGTGCCATATAATGTTCCATGAAGGCTTCCCGTCCGATGATCTGTGGCGTTACGTTACCTCCGTAATTGGCCATGCTGAGTGGGGTAGCAGCAACAATGGCAGCTTTTTCCAAAGCTCTTTCGCTCATGACAGCCAGTAGCTTTTCCATCTCATCACGATTGTCCATCCACTCATAGCAGAAAGTTTCGACACCCATGATGCTGGAGATCAACTCCTGCATCGGCTCCAGCCCGATTGTGTCCCTGACCAGCACATCACCGTTTTCCTGATCTAACCTGGCAGCGTCGGCAATGGCTGTGTCATTTTTTACGATGGTCATATCCTGAAAGTAAAACATCAGCTTGCGATAGTCTTCAGCGCTTTTGAAAAGTCTTTCTTTATTCCAGGATGTGTCAATATCCAATTTGTCTGCAACCTCAGTTGCTGAACGCAAGGTGCCATATGGTGTTTCCAGAAAGGTCTGTGTGCGGCGGTGGCCTTCCGGGGTCAGGATGGTTTGTTGTTTTGTCTTTACATGCGGAGTCACAATCTGCCAGGAGACAATTCTCCTGAGCAGACAAACATCATTGGCGCGCACTTCCTGCTCATAAGGCTTGCCAACCACTTTGCTCTCATAGACTGTAAAAGGGATTCGATCGGGCTTTTCGCCGCGATAAACTGTTTTAGCCCGCTGAGCCGGTGTCATTCTATTTGGCATGGCTGATATCTCCTTTGTTGGCATAACTGAATCAAGAGGAAAATTAGCGTCCTCTGTCAGCATAAAGCAGTTTCCAGTCAGGGTCAATGTACAGCAACAGTGATGTTTTCGACAACTTCATGTCAACCGGCCAAGAAGGCATGGATCATGAAGCAACTGGCCTGAAGGCTTTCGGCAGATTTTCCTTCTGCGCAGTGCGGGCAAATGTGATCTTTCTCTGCCTGATGGATTGCAGAGAGTATGGGCGGGGTTTGGCGCCGCTGGACATGACTTGATGCATGGCGCCAATACTTTACTGGTTTGTGCAAAAAATAAAAAATTTAAGGAAAAATCTTTTATTATCTGACAAAAAGTCAAATGAGTATACTTTCTAGTCGAAATATTAGAATGTACAGGACAGATTAATTTGTGCATAATATCTATAGAAGACGCAACGGAGGCGATTAAAAATTGAGTATTATGATGAAAACAAAAAAATCTCCGCTTCATCTTAACAGCCTTACCCGGCCAAGCAATTATAAAAAAGGCATGTTCTTGCGAAACTTTGAGCTTCTGCTGTTATGCATGCCCGCTTTGATTTGCTATTTTCTCTTTTCTTACCTGCCCATGTTTGGTTTGCTGATGGCGTTCAAGGACTACAAGCTGGCCCAGGGCATCTGGGGCAGCAAATGGATCGGGCTGAAAAACTTTGAGTTTCTTTTCAAATCTGTTGAATTAAGCCGTATCATCCGCAATACGGTCACGTACAGCCTGACCTTCATCGTCGTCGGTCTGGTGCTCAATGTTATCATCGCCCTGCTGCTCAATGAGATCGCCTCCCACAGGCGGGCCATCAAGTATTATCAGACCACGATGATATTTCCCAACTTCCTTTCCTGGGTTATCGTCGGCTACATCACCTATGCGGTTTTCAATCCGTCTCTTGGATTATTCAACCAGGTGCGTGAGGCAATCGGGCTGGAACGCATTGATGTCTATATGGAAGCCTCACACTGGCCAGGCATCCTGATTTTTGTCAACATGTGGAAGAGCATCGGCATGGGTTCCATGTTTTACTTCGCTGCTTTGATCGGCATTGACGAGTCCTTGTATGAGGCCGCGAAAATAGATGGTGCCAGCCGTCTTCAGCAGATCTACCATATATCCATTCCTGGCCTCGTGCCATTGATGACCATCATGTCTATTCTGGCCATGGGCAGTGTCTTCCGGGGTGATTTCGGCCTTTTCTACCAGATACCACGTGATGTCAGCCTGCTCTATGAGACCACCGATATTATTGACACTTATGTATTCCGTGGTCTGCAGAACAGCAATTACGGCATGGCCAGCGCAGTCGGTTTCGTGCAGTCGGTTATCGGACTTTTGCTCATAACGATCACCAACGCGATTGTCAAAAGGATCAGTCCGGAAAACAGCATGTTTTAATGATGGAGGTTAGGTAAGTGGCTAATCTAAAAGGAAACCGTGTCAGCCAAATCGTCATTCATATCTTTTTTGCCTTGTTTTCCCTGCTTTACGTGCTGCCATTGCTGCTGGTGATATCCATTTCCTTTTCCAGTGAAAAATCGGTCACCTCAACGACCATCGTCAATGCAGGTTATCACCTGATACCGACTGAATTTTCCCTGGAAGCCTATGACATGGCCCTGCGCAGCCCGGAACAAATGCTGCAGGCCTACTTTATCACGGCAGCACAGGCTGTGATCGGCACCCTGGGCAGCTGCCTCGTGCTGGGTATGGTTGCGTATCCGCTTTCCCGGTCTGCTTTTTCTTTCCGAAAACCGGTTACGTTTATTGTATTCTTCACCATGCTTTTTGGCGGCGGCCTGATCCCCACCTATATCGTTTACACCAACATCTTCGGGCTGGGCAATAATTTTCTGGTTTATATCCTGCCGGGGCTTGCCGGCGGTGCCTGGTACACGCTGGTCATCCGCACCTTTTTCAAGAACCTGCCTGAATCCCTGTTTGAATCGGCCAAAATCGATGGTGCCCGTGAAATTACCATTTTTCTGCGTATTGCCATGCCCCTGTCGACGCCGGCTTTTGCCACGGTTGGTTTTCTGATGCTGGTCACAAAGTGGAATGACTGGAATACCAGCCTGATCTATATACGCGATGCCAGGCTCTATACGCTGCAGTATCTGCTGCAACGCATTCTTAATGAAGCCAAGTTTCTCATGGATCTGGCAGCATCCGGAAAAGCATCGCAGATCACAGCGGTTCAGACCATGAGACTGCCAATGGAAACATTACGTTACGCCATGTGTGTACTTGCAGCTGGTCCAATGTTAATCATTTTCCCGCTGTTTCAGAAATACTTCGCTTCAGGACTCACTGTAGGTGCGATCAAAGGCTAGTCTGCCACCAAAAAAGAAAAGGAGAGAAGACTATGAAAAAACGAATGCTTGCAACCGTACTCATTCTGCTTATGCTGGCATCTCTGCTCACGGCTTGCCAGACAGATGGGACCACAAAAGCACCTGATGCTTCTGGAAATGGTGATACACTGCCTCAGGTTACACTCCAGTTCTGGATGGGCTGCCAAGGCAAACAGAAGGACACCGACGAGGTACATGCGCACTTGCAGCAGCAGATAGCAGAGCATCTGCCCAATACCGAGATTGCCTGGACGCTGCTGACCTTTGCCGAGTATGATGAGAAATGGACCAAAGCCCTGGCAGCCGGAGAAACGATTGACATCTCCTGGTACGGCTGGTACCGTACGATGGCGGACGACGCGAACGATGGCACAATCCTGGCCATGGATCCATATCTTGATGACCATGGGCAGAACATCGTTTCTTATTTTGGCGATCGAATTCTGGATCTGCACAGAAACTCAGACGGACAGCTCTACTTTATACCGGCATGGCAAGGCTTGACCGCGAACCGCTGGTCAATGTACCTGCGTAAGCAGGTCGCCGACTCAGTGTCCCCGGACATCCTTGAAGACCTGACTTCGGTCTTCGTGAAAAACCAGTTTGATACGTCAATCGCCTCACGGCAGGAAAACCTTGGCGTCCTTACCCGCCTGCTCAAGGAAGCAAAAGATGCAGAAACCATCGGTATGGGCGTCAGCCAGGTTGATGAATATTCCATGTATACCAATTCCCTGAACTTCCTGGCCACGGATGGCATGGTCCTCTATGGTGATGACACCTTCAAAGTCTACTCAAAATATGATAACGAGTACTACAAGCTGCTTTATAAAACAGCCGCTGAATGGTACGACGAAGGGTACATACCTGCGGATATCGCCAGCCGTTCAGAGACGGTCTCCTGGGCAGAGGAAGGTGACAACGGGTATGCCTTCTCCACTGGCGGCACCATGGGTTATGAAGACCCGGCAGGGGTGTTCACAACCCGTTATGGTATCGACTTTGTCAACATTCCCATGTTCGGAGAGGATCTGCTTGTACTGGGTTTCCCGACCGGCACCTGCCTGCCAATGACCTCCAAAAACCCGGATCGGGCAATCATGCTGCTTGACCTTTTCTTCTCTCCCGCCGGCAAAGAAATCTACCGCACCTTTGTGTATGGCCTGGAAGACAAACACTATAAGCGTACCACTGATGATGACACCATTGACCTCTTAACCGGTATTGGTGAACCCCAGTCTGACTGGGCCTATGGTATTCCGGCCTGGGTGCTGGGCACCTGTGAGCATATCTTCAACACACCGGCTGGTTCAGTCAAACTTTATAAACAATACAAAGCCAATGAAGCCGATGCCTACGCGGCGCCTCTGCTGGCCTTCGCCTTTGACAATAATGATGTGTCGGTCGAACAGGCCCAGATCAAGACTGTTGTAGACGAATACCACATTGTGCTGATGCAGGGCCTCAAGGGTACAGCTGGCTGGGAAGCCTATTACAATGATTTCCTGCAGAAGTTGGAACAGGCTGGTATGGAAAAATACATAGCAGAGATTCAGGAGCAGGTTGATGCTTTTGTCGAAGAACACGAAGCCAAATGGTAAAGGCTGATCCAGCTTGCTTTTAATCATCCATTGTCCTGAAGGGGAGCGGCCATCGCTCCCCTTACCCATATGACCGCATCCGGTTGAATATGCTGCACCTTTCATCATCTGCCTGAGAACAAGGCACAGCCGCAAGGCACCTGCTGCGAACCTAAGGAGCACCACACCATGAAAGACATCCCCCGCTATGAGATTGACACGCCATGCCAGGAAGTGCCTGAATGGGCTTTGCTGGAACGCCGTTATCTGGAGCTGGCCGACACAGCGCCGGATGTACTGGCTGACTACCTGACACCTGAAGGAGAGATTATCTGGCCGACGTGTGTGCCGGATTTCCAGAGCAATGTCGACAACGCTTTTGAAGGCTTTTCCAGCTTTCCGCTGCTGTACCTTCTGGGCGGCAGTGAACACTTGCTGGCCTATGCCCATCGTCAGTATGACGCCTTGACCCGCCAGTACTCGCGTTACAAAAAACTCGGGATTGGCAGCGACCCGTTTATCACCCGGAAGACAGGGCGCGATACAATGCTGGTTGATGAATGGTATCCCGACCTTAACTGGATGCATATCGGCGAAGGATCCATGTTTCTCTATTATCTGGCATTGGCAGATCCCCGGAATCAAAAAACGAAAAACCGTGTGCTCAAGTTTACAGAATATCTGATCGGGGAGAATCCAGCCGGTTTTGAACGCAATTATGACCAGGACAACCGGGTGTTCAAAACATCAGACTTCGGATCCAATGGCCCGGCCTATGCCCGCTTTGGCAAACCCTATGGCTACAGTCACTGGATGGACACCTACGGACTGGCATTTTATGATGTCCCCGGTGTGACCACACTGCTGGATCTGAAAAATCCGGAAAATGCGAGAAGATATGGCGCCGTCTTTGGCGAACGGCTGCGCCGGGCGGACACTGTAACAAACATGCTGTCCACATCTTTGGCGTTATATGCGTTTATGTATACCGGCAGCCCCAGGTATCGGGATTTTGTCCTGGATTATGTGGGCGGATGGCGGGAGCGATACGAAAAGGGCAACGGTGTGATGCCAGACAACTGCGGACCGAACGGGCGCGTGGGCGAAACGATGGAAGGCCGTTTTTATGGCGGAACATACGGCTGGACGTTTCCGCACGGCTACTACTTCATTGAAGACGCCTTGATTATCGGCGGTGAAAATGAAGGGTTGCTGAACGGACGCCGTGATGCCCTGGACTGGGCTCGTGAGCTCTATACCAATCTGGTTGACCGGTATGGTATTGAAACAGATGAAAAACTTCTATTCCCGCAAAAATATGCGGAAGATGGTGCCGTTATTGAATATTACGCGCCGGAAGACACCCCCATGACACGTCCTGACCGCACAACAAACGAGCCGGGCATGGTCCGTTTCCGCCAGACGGAAGGCTGGTATGAGTATGGCACAGGCAACCCAGCACACTGGGGGCATATTTTCACGGCCACTTTTTTACCGGAAGATGCCCGACTGACTGCGCGTATCATACCGAAACCGCTGCATCGGGTGACAAAAGCCGCTGTGAGCAAAAAATACAAAGGCGGGCAGGACGCTGCTTTCATCGCCTACCAGAGCGGCAAATATCCGACATTCCCGGAGGACATCCTCAGACATTCGATTGAGCAATTCAAGCTGCAGCAGGAGATTCTTGCCGGTGAAAAGGAAGGTAAGCCCGCGCCTTACGGCTACAGGCCTGATACGGAAAGACAGTGGGCTCAGCTTAAGGCCATAACCCGGGAGCTGCGTGACAAATGGGGTTTGAACCTCCATGAGTCGGTGGCCCATTCCTACCATCAGACCTACCTTCTTTACCGGACGCCGCTGTCTGCGGAAGCAATGGTGAACCTGACCATGGGCGCAGCTATGCCAATCTATAACGGCGGGCTGTTCTCGGCTACATTCAGGCATTTTGACGCGCAGAGAAAACGTCCGGGCCTGCCGGAAAATGTCGCAGTGCTGGTGGGGCGGCAAAGCATCTGCCCGGATACTGGACTTCTACAGGCAGAATTGACCCTATGCAATCTGCATACGTCGCAGAAGCGTGAGCTGATTATTCAGGGCGGCGCGTATGGCGAGCACGAAATAGATGCTATTCTACTGCATGGGGATCGCCTTCCTGTCGGCAGCCGATGGATGCACCTGTCCCTGACACCGTATTCTCTGGAAAAACTGGTTGTTTTTTTGCGCAGGCAAGTTTTCGCACCAACACTTGAGGTTCCTTTCTGATAAAATGAAACATAGGAGCCACAGAAGAAAACGGGGGATGAATGATGAGGGTTGACACACATATTCATCTTTATGATCCACGATATGGCGATTTTTCCTGGCCGCCCGTTGGCAGCCCATACCACCGGCTTCTCGATATGAATGCTTATTCCCAGGCACACGGCGGCAGCGTGGACAAGGCTGTGGTTATCGGTTGTTCATCGGAACCGGCACTCAACCAGGCGATCCTGGAGACCTGTGAGCCAGACCCGCGTGTAGGCGCGTATATTGCCCAGCTGGACGTAACCGATCCGACTTTGACCGACCATACAAAAACACTGGCTTCTTATGGCAAGTATCGTGGCTTCCGCTTTGCCAATCGCCAGGGTTTTGCCGCAGATGCCCAGCAGCGCATTGCGGCAGCAGGCACGGGAGGCATCGTGGAGATTCTGGGAGACTGGCACGATACTGCAAAGCTCACGGGCTTCTGTGCTGCCCATCCGGAAATCATCTTTGTTGTCGAACATTTCGGCGGATATCTTTTTTCTGGAGAACCGCTGCCTTCTGATTACCGGCAGTTTCTGGCAGAAATGGCTGCCATTCCCCATGTTCATCTGAAACTTTCCGGTATCCTGACGCTGGCACGTGTAACACCCAAACCGACAGCCTTAACCTTTTACCAGGATGCTTTTTCCGCGGCCGTAGCCGCTTTTGGTGTGAACCGCTGCCTGTTTGGCTCTGACTGGCCTGTGCTGGGCGCGCCATATGCTGTGGCACTCAATATAACCACAGCTTTCTGTGACAACCTCGAACCCGGCGCAACCGCGAAAATTATGGGTCGGAACGCGCAACTGTTGTATCAGATCACCTGATGGTGGTCAGAGAATCATTATGAATGGCTGGTGATGACAATGCAGACGCTGCTTCTGGAAGAGATGACCTGGCCGGAAATCCGTGATGCTCTGGCAGCAGGCTTTCAGACGGTAATCATTCCCGCTGGCTCTATTGAACAACATGGCTACCATCTGGCTGTATGCACAGACGCTGTGCTCGGGACGCGCGCCGCAATGGAGCTGGCCAACCGTCTGGAGATGACCCTGGTCGCGCCGGTGATACGCCCCGGCCTTTCGGCACACCATATGGCGATGCCCGGGACCTTAACCTTGAGGCCGGAAACCTTTCGCATGCTGGTCGAAGATTATGTAACCTGTTATGCACAACACGGCTTTAAAACCATTATCCTGCTTGGTTCCCACGGCGGCAACATAGAACCGCTCGAGCAAATCGCCCAGGCTTTGGATCAATCCATCTCCGGCGTTCAGGTGATCACAGCCCCGGAAGTTCCGGATGTCGAAACGCTTCATGCCATAGAAACATACTTTGACCTGCCCCATGGCACCAACGGCGGCCATGCGGATGACCGCGAGACTTCCGAGATGCTGGCGACAGCTCCTCAGCATGTGAGGATCGATCTGCTGACCAGGGGATATACGGAGCCTCTGACCCAGGAGGCACGCGCACGTTTTTTCCGGCATGGGGTGACGGCTTTGACGGCTATTGGGCCCGTCGGCAATCCGGAACACGCTGATGCCCGGCGGGGCGAGCAGTATCTTGCGTTAACCGCTGATGCCCTGGCGGCATTGGTTAAAAGCAAATTAAATGAGAAGAGGTGAAAAAATGAGAACCGTTCAACTACCCGGTGTTTCCTTTCCTGTATCGGCCATTTGCCTGGGCACAGCCTATTTCGGGAGCAGGGACAGTGAAGCGCTTGCCCGCGAAGAACTGGACTATTACTATGGCCTCGGTGGCAGATTTCTCAACACGGCGCATGAATATGGCCATGGCGCTTCCGAGCGTGTCATTGGACGCTGGCTGCGTGACCACGGAAACCGCCAAGAAATGGTGATTACCACTAAAGGTGGAGAGGATCACGCCAGACCTTTTGCCAGGGCCATGCGCCGGCATGAGCTTCTTGAAGATGCTGACGAATGTCTGGAAAGGCTGGCCATTGACTGCATCGATTTTTTCTTGCTGCATATTGATGACCCCAATGTCCCCGTTGCTGAGATCCTTGACACTTTACACGATCTGCAAAAAGCCGGGAAGATCCGTCATTACGGTTGTTCCAACTGGTCTGTTGAGCGGATGGAAGAGGCTGATGCCTATGCTGATGCGCACGGGATCGAGCGCTTTGTCATGCATGAGATTGAATGGAACTTGTCCCGCCGCAATACGGTAAACCGCGAAATGGGTATCAAGTGGCTTGATGAAGAATACATAGACTACCATGAACGCACGAAAATGCCGGTTGCGGCTTATTCCCCCATGGCTGTTGGTATTTTTTCCAAATACGCGGCGACCGGCAGTTTTGACACCTGTTCGCCCGGACAGCAAAAGTCCTATGATTCGCCCTATAATCGGCGTATGGCGGAAAAGCTGATGGCTTTGTCTAAAGAAACCGGCTATTCCATTGTTGAGCTGCAGATCGGCTATCTTTGCTCACAACCCAGGGCATTCGTCGATTTCCCCATCGTCGGCAGCAGCAAACTGTCACAGTTGCAGGAATCCCTGCGCGGGATTGACTGCCAGTTCACGCCGGACATGCTTGATTTTTTACTGGAGGTCTGATGTATGAAACAAATCAAGACGCTTACCTTTGACCAGCCCTGTGCCGCCATGCCACGCTGGGCCTTGCTGGAGCGCGCCTATATCGATCTGGCCAACAAGACACCCGAGATGCTTACTCCTTATTTGTCTGCTGAAGGCAGCATTATCTGGCCTGAAAGCGTGGAAAATTTTCAGACTTTTGCCTACAGCAATGTTGACAATGCTTTTGAAGGCTTTCAAAGCTGGCCGCTTTTCTATCTGCTGGGTGGCGATGAGCGTTTCTTGAAGCTTGCGCAGGAGACCTTTGACGCGCTGGTCCGCCAGTTTTCCAGCTTGAAGAAAGCGAACCTGGGTATTCCGGACGACCAGGCCGAAGCCATGGGCCGGGACACCATGCTTGTGGATGAGTGGTTTCCGGATCTGGACTGGATGCATCAAGGCGAAGCAGCCATGTACCTTTATTACCTTAGCCTGGCCAACCCGGGTCATATCAAAAACAAGGAGCGTGTCCTGCGTATCACCCAATACCTGATCGGGGAAAACCCTGCCGGGTTTGAACGGAATTATGACCCGGAGCATCATGTGTTTAAAAGCGGGTATTTCGGAACCAATGGGCCTGCCTGGGAGAAATTCAAGCAGCCGATCACCCACAGCCATTGGATGGATTCCTATGGTTTGGCATTTTACGATGTTCCTGGCGTCACAACCTTTTATGATCTGGCTGATCCGGAGAAAGCAAAACGTTACGGAGCGGTCTATGGCGAACGGCTGGCACACTGCGACACGGTCACCAACATGATGGCCACGTCCATGGTTTTGAGCGCTTATCTTTACACAGGCGATGAACAGTACCGTGATTTCATCCTGTCTTATGTTAACGCCTGGCGTGAGCGCTATGCCGGGAACAATGGGATTATGCCAGACAATGCCGGTCCTGATGGTAAAGTAGGGGAGACACTGGGTGGACGATGGTATGGCAGCCACTACGGCTGGGTGCATCCTCATGGTTTCCGCTTTATCGGAGATGCCATGATCATCGGTGGAGAAAATGAGCGGATGCTTACAGGTCAGGCAGACGCTCTAAACTGGGTGCGCGAGCAGTTAGACTATCTCTCGCGATATGCCATCACCCGTGACGACGGTACTGTCCTGCTCCCGCAGAAACATACCGATGAAGACGCAGTCATCGAATACCTGGGCAACGACAAGACGCCCATGACCAGACCGGACCGGGTTACTGATCACCCCGGACTGGTGCGCTACCGTCAAGTGGACGGCTGGTATGAGTTCTCACCAACCAGTGCAGCCCAGCTGGCCCATCTTTATACCGACCGTTTTGAAGCTGATGATCTGCAGAAAGCTAAAGAGCTTTCACGCCCGGAGGCTTGGAACCAGGTAACCATGACGGCGGTGAGCGCCAAGTACAAGGGCGGACAGGACAGTGCGTACCTGAACTACTTGAGCGGCACGTATGCTGATTATCCGGAAGATGTACTTGAACACAGCATCGCGCTCATCTACATGCAACACAAGATCCTGCACGGGGAACTGCATGGGTCGGTCGCAAAATTCGGCTATGCGCCGGACGGTGCCCAGGAAGAAGAAGATCTGCGCAGGATTACCCAGGAACTGAATGAACGCTATAACCTGAATTTCTCCGAGACAACGGTCCATTCCTATTATCAGACCTTCCTGCTTTACCGAAATCCTCTTTCCATGGAGGCGCTTGTTCATCTGACCATGGGCGGTGTCATGCCGATTTACAATGGCGGACAGCTGAATGTCAGCCTGCGCTATTTTGATGATGAAGGCCGGCGCCCAGGCCTGCCGGCTGATGTAGCTGCCCTGGTCAGTTCCGTGGACAAAGACGGCCTGACGCTGACTTTATGCAATCTGCACGTGCACAAGATGCGCAGCATCATTCTGCAAGGCGGAGCATTTGGTGAACACAAGCTTGTAGCGATTGAAAAAGATCAGGAACGCACTGCTATAGACAACAAATGGCTGCGCATTGAACTGGCACCGGCAAGTCAGGTAACCTGTCGTGTGCAGCTGGAGCGCTATGCTTATCCGCCATCCTATATTGAACCCTTTTAAGGGCGCTGACTGAAAAAGTATTTGAAACGGCCTCCGGGAAAACCGTCAGGGTGTTCAGCGGATGATCGGACAATGCATGACGATCCGGAACCCTTTTGACGGTTTTTCCAGAGTTAGGCCGTATTCATAACCGAAAAGCAGGCGAAGCCTGCGATGGACGTTATGAATACCTATATGCTCACTGTCAAAGATGTAGACATTTTGTTCCAGTTCTTCGGACAAAGCACGCATCGCCGTGTTTTCCATGCCCGCGCCATCGTCTTCAACCGTGATCAGCATCGTCTGCTCACCATCAGGCAGAATACGGATGCTGATCATGCCTCTGTAACGACGTGTTCGCAAACCATGTTGGAGGGCGTTCTCGATCAGCGGTTGCAGGGACAGCTTCAGCATTTTGCAGGATTTTATGCGTTCGTCCACTTCCCAGTAAATCTGCAGACGGTCGCGATATCGCCTGGTGATGAGCGAAAGGTATAGTTTCGCGTGTTCCGTTTCTTCTTCAACGGAAACAAGATAACTGACCCGGGACAGGCTTGTTCGCAACAACGCGGCCAGAGAGGTGATCATGTCGCTGACTTCGTTGTTATCGCCCAGCTTTTTTAGGACAATCCAGTTGATGGTATCCAGGGTATTGTAGATGAAATGGGGATTGATCTGATTCTGCAGCATGACAAGCTGGGTTTCATTCAACATTTTCAAACGTACTTCCAGAGCGTTCTCCAGCGTATCATTGCGATCCTGCATCTGGCTGATGACCCCTTTGATGAACGCCACTTCACTTCTGTTTTTGGTGTCGATATAGGTAAGCTCTGTCCCGCTTTCTTCAAGAGCGTTCAGCAGATTGCTGACAGGAGCATAGGTCAGCCTGGTCAGGACAAAGGACACAGCCAACGCAATGAGTAGGGTCATGACCGCAATCTCCAGCAGGAAATAGTCAGAAAGCAGACTACTGTAAACAGAAGCGGGTGATAACAAGACATAATTCCAGTTGAACTGCCTGGACTGGACATAAGACAGGTAGCTGGGACCGGTGTCCGTATTGATGATACGCGAGCTCATATTCGCGATACCCTGCAGCTGATCGGCAAAGGATACGGATCCCTGGTCCAGCTTGCGCACATCGCTGGCATAAAAGAGGCGTCCGTCAGGACCAAGTAGAAACAGCTCGCTGCCACTTTGCTTGACGTCAGCCAGCTGGGCAAGCTTTTCCACATTGATGTTGATCACAACGGCGCCTTCTTTTTTTCTGCTGTTCTTGATGGGATAAACCATCGAGACGTAGTAAGGGTAATAATCATTCTTCAGACGAGTGTCGATCATAAATGTCGCATCGGTCATCTGCTGGTAAGCGGCCAGCCACGATTTATCCGGGAACGTGGTAAAAGACTGGAGTCCATCCTGGACGATAATCAGGTGATTGTCTTCCGAGTAGACATAAATGGATTCGACATACTCGAAGGTGCCGCAGTACAGCTTAATGTTCTGAACAATATCTGAGATGTATGACCCTTTCTTCAATTGTTCATCTTCGAGGAAGACGAACATTTTCGTGCTGTGGTCGTTGCTCAGCATGAAGGTGAAAGATTCCAGCTCGTGAAAAACTTTGTCAACGATATTCGAAGAGCGCTGTAAAGTGTCCAGGTTTGCCTTGGAGATTTCTTCGTTGGTTACCATGCGGAAATGGGAAAAATAAAGCAGCACCAGGAGCAGGATGGGCAGGTTGACAAGAACCAGGATAGCCAGCAGGTTGCGCAGAAAAATGCTTTGGAAACGATAGGCTTTAAGATAGCGAATGATGCTTTTCACACGTTCACACCAGCCTTTGGGGACGATCAGGCTTTGCGTTTATATTCCTGTGTCGTGCACCCTGTATAGTTTTTGAAACAGCGGCAGAAATATTTCTCATTATGATAACCGACCGCAGTGGCGATCTGCCTCATGGTCTGGTCTGTTGTGCGCAAGAGGAGCATGGCTTGTTCCAGGCGGATTCTATTGATGTATTCGCTCAGTGTGCAGCCTGTTTCTGTTTTGAAGCGACGTGATAAATAGCTGGGATTGAAATTAAAGACTTGCGCCAGGGTGTCCAGGGAGATCGTTTCCGAAATATGTGCTTTGATGAACGCGGTCAGTCGGTCAACCAGCAGGGTATTGTGCTGAAAACGGAGGTTGTCAATCAGATCGATCACCCGGTGTACGACCTCCTTGGTCAAGTCGGCCAGTTGATCCTGGTTCGCGTTGTGCAGTTCCTGGAGCATCCCGGTCAGTGACTGTTCCTGTTCCAGTGCCAGACCCTCGTCGCGGGCCAGGTCCAGGACGCGCTCAAAGAGCATAAACAAAGCGAAATGGATGATGTTTTCCCTCTCAGCAGACAGTTCGCTGAAAAGATGCTTCAACGCTGCGTCAAGCGCGGCGAAATCATGGGTCATGATAAAATATGCTGTTTTTTCAATATGCACCTTCACATCATGCCAGTCTTCGCCGGATAGATAGATGAAGGCAGGCGGCGCTCGCTGATCCAGATCTTTGCGGATATCCTTGAATTTCTGGATCAGCTCCTGCGGTTTAAATGGTTTCAGGATATAGCCGCATACCCCGTATTTTATGGCCTCTCGCGCATAGTTGAAATCTTCATAACCACTGAACAAACATACCATCGTGTCCAGTTTTTTTTCATAGACATACCTGGCCACTTCCAGGCCGGATGTCTGGAACATGCGGATATCTGACAAAATAACATCGGCTTCTTTCGTTTCAAGGTAGTCAATCAGATCCTGGCCATCCTCAAAAACCCCTGATACTTCGAAGCCCAGAGCCTGCCAGTTAACAAGTTTTTGCAGGGCATGACGGATAATTTCTTCGTCATCGGCGATCAACAATTTGTACATGATGCTCGCACCTCTTCTGCTGTAAGTATAGCATAGCCACAAATGCCAGGCATGTGCGGTCAATATCAAACAGGTGTGATCAGAACGGCGATGAGGTTTCTTTTGATGGGATCATCTGGAGAAAGCTGAGGGCAGCAGTTGCTCCAGAGCGAGTGCGACACCGGCCTTGCCTGCTTCTGCGGTCACCAGATCACAGATTTCTTTTGTCTTTGCTGTCGCGTTGCCCATGGCGACACTGATACCAGCCGCGGCCAGCATGTCATGGTCGTTGGCGCTGTCTCCCATGGCGATGCAGTTGGTTTTATCCAAAGCCAGATGATCCAGCATACGCTGCATGCCGCCGGCCTTTGTACAGCCCTTCATGGCGATTTCCGCATATGTTTCGTGCTGGTACACATTGAAAATGGTGCTGAGATAAGCCTGATCTTCTTCAGTCATGACCGTAAAGACGGTTGCTTTGGTGATGCGCTCCTGACGATAGGTGCCGGTCAGCGTGTTCTCTCCGTCCAGGTAATGGACAAAACGAATGCCTTCTGCTGCTTTGAGCCGGGTATACAGCATGATCTGCTCCCCTTCAAAAACGCAAGGGTAGGCTTGTTGTTCAAAGCGTGTTTCCAGCAAACGCAGCAAGGGAAGCGGCATGACCGTACTCAGCAGCACATTGTCCTGATACATGATGTGTGAACCGATACCGGCAATAATCCCGTCCAGCTCGAGCCCGTCAATCACATGACCGGGAATGCAGGCCAGGGAGCGGCCGGTATTCAGGAAAACCTTGTGGCCACGACGGCGTACGGCTGCGATTGCAGTAATGTTGGCAGATGGAATCTGGTTGTGTGTCATTAAAGTCCCATCAAGATCCAGAAAGACAGCATATGTCTTTGATTCCATCCCGGCCAGCTCCTTTCCTTCTATACTGGCGCAATTATATCATGAAATGCACATCAGGAAATATTTTTGCCTTATGCTGGTCAGCCGTTTACGCCAAACTGATTTCAGGTATACTGATGGTAACCAGAAAAACAGGGGGGATCACGGTGCGGCTTACGGTAGCGAATCGAATGAAGCTGGACAGAATACCGGAAAATTGGAATGTAGCGCTTGATCATTGTGAGGAAGGACTGGTGCTTCAGGCCGTCAAGGGGCAGCACAAGGTGCTTGAGATTCAATTCACCAACGGCCATATAGAAGCTGGCATCACATATTCCGCCCATCCAGACGAGCCGGTTATGCTGCGGGGGCCGGCAAAAAGAAACGATTCGCTCCTGCTCTGCAACACAGGAAACCGTATTGCGCTTTATATCAATGAGCGCCTGCAGGATGAAGACTGGCCTTTGGGTCTTGCCGACCTGAGCGGTGTAACCTGCATCAGCCAGGGCGCCAGAATCGTGATTCACGATGATTTTTCTTTCAATGACACTTATATGGCCACGGGACAGCAAGAGACCATAACCGATCTGGCAGCCTGGCGGCCTGCGGGGATGAATACCAGCATTGGCGACTGCATGCCCTTTGCCCATGACGATTGCTACCGGCTGTTTTATTTATTTGACAGAAGACACCATCAGAGCAAGTGGCGGCTGGGCGCACATCAGTGGGGACAAGTCGTTACAGACGATTTTCGCACCTGGCGTTCTTGTCCGCTGGCGTTGACCATCGATCGACAGGAAGAGGGCTCAATCTGTACAGGATCGCTCATTTTTGACAAAGGTGCCTTTTATGCGTTTTTTGCTGTGCGCATGAGTGATCGAAGTCCGGCAAAAATTTCCTGTGCAACCAGTGATGATGGCGTTCATTTTCATAAAAGCGACCTTGCCGTTTCCCTGAGTGCACCTTATGAACCAGTCAGCGCCAGGGACCCAAAGGTTTTTGGGGGCGCCGATGGCCAGTACCATATGCTGGTCACGACATCTATTGCGCAGCGTGGCTGCCTGGCCCACCTGGTGTCTGCGGATCTGGAGCACTGGACGCAGCTGGATCCTTTTGTTGTCATGGGCGATCGAAGTCAGCCAGAGTGCCCTGATTATTTTTTTTATAATGGTTACTATTATCTTGTCTATAGCCTGTCCGGCAGAGCGCGTTACTTAATCGCGAGCGAACCTTTTGCTGCCTGGAAAGCCCCCGTCGACAACACCATCGGGCCGGATGGGCTGCGTGTGCCAAAAGCGGCCATACTCAACGGCCATTTGGTTTTTGCGGGCTTTGTAGCTGATGGAGAGCCGGGTACTTATGGGGGTCGTTTTTCTCTGTATGAGGCAGAAAGCCTCAACGACGGGAAACTGGTTTTTTCATCTCTGACTTGAATGGAACGTTCAAAAAGCAGGGCTGCTGGCGCTCGTTTATGAAAGATGGGCTTGCGGTCAGAGTATGCACGGAGCGCACTCATTTGCATACTAACCCGCGATGCCTGGTCTCAACAATAGCAAATAGACATTGATGACAGGAGATTTCAATATGAATTACAGCATGAATGATGTTGCCATGACATTCCAGGCTGCGGCCATGATCGCAGCGCGACGCCAAGACTCGGCAGAAAAGATGGTTCTGGATTTTCCTGACCGGCAAGTTGTATGCATGGCGGATTTGCAGCAACCGTTGCCACTGCCGGATTGTGAAGCACGCGCTTATACCGCTGCATGTGAGCGGGCAGGACTGCTTTTTCAACTGGAGCAGCTGGAGACTTCTGAGCGTTTGAGCGTTCGCCTGTGTGTGGAAAACTTTACATCGTCTCCTGTTTTTCTGCATTCGCTGTCGCCGTTACGAACCGGAGCAGGAGGTCTGGCTCTGGGCGATGCGGACAGCAGCGGCTGGATGCTCTATCGCCAGGGTCGTCACAAGAATGATCTGCCATCGGTCTGTACGCTGGGCGTGTCTGATGAACGTTTTGCTGATGCCATGTCTAGCATGGAGGAGTCGGGGGGGGCTCTGGAGAGCGCTATAAGCAACCGCTTTCTCAGTGACCAGCTGACTTTGCTCAAGGCAGGCCGGGATTTACCGCAATTGCTGATGCTGGCTTTCACCACCGGTGCTCGTCAGATGGTGTCCTGCTCTGTTTCTCTGGACCATGCAGGCCGATTTGCCGTTTTGGAAGCTTCCAGCCTGTTCAACTGCTATCTTGAGCCGGGCGCGAGGCAAACCGGTGAATGGCTGGAAATCAGTGCGCCTCTGTCTTATGAACCAGAAATACGGCGATTTGCAGAACGAAAAGCCCGGCTCTATCAGGCCAGAAAAAAAGACAAGGCTCCTTCTGTCTTCTGCACCTGGTATTTTTACGGCCAAACGGTTCAAGAGACAGATTGCCTTGAGAATCTGCGTGAGTTGACCGCCCGCTCGATCCCTTTTGATGTTTTCCAGATTGATGACGGCTGGTCAAGGACGCTCGGCGACTGGCGGCCGAATGAGAAGTTTCCTTTTGGCATGCGTTCACTGGCTGAGCGCATCCGGGAAGCCGGATTTATCCCCGGCATCTGGACCAGTCCGTTCGTAGCCCATGAGTCGGCACCTGTCTGTACGGAACATCCGGATTGGTTTTTGCGTGATCGCGCTGGTGATTATTGTATCTTCAATGTCAACCGGCAGGATTATCGTGTTCTTGACATCACGAATCCGGCTGCTGTAGCCTGGGCGGCTTCGATTTATCGCTCGCTGCGTGATGACGGCTATCAATATCACAAACTGGATTTTACCCGGGCTGCGGTCATCCAGGATGCCGGGTCGTATTACGCAGAAAATATTCCGCTGACAGAAGCTTATCGAAACGCGATCCGTCAACTGCGCGAAGCTATGGGCGAAGACGCCTATTTTCTGATGTGCGGCGGCCTTTATGATCCTCTGATTGGTCTTGTTGACGGGCAGCGTTCCAGTTCCGATGTTTTGAGCATGTGGAAAAGCACTGTGGTAAAAGGCGGTAAAGCCGCTCCCTTCACAACCAAGCAGAACCTGCTGCGCTACTGGATGAACGACTGGTGGGACAATGATCCAGATTCATTGATGCTGCGCCGCCGTAAAGAACGGTTTCGCGACATGAATCTGACCCTGGGTTTGTTGAATGAGGAGGAAATCAAAACCGTCGCTTTAAACCAGTATCTGGGCGGCGGGCTGGTTTGCTCTACCGAGCCTATGCAGGAAATTGATGAAGACCGGTTGTTTGTCCTGCGCCACTTAATGCCTTATATCCCCGTCAGGCCGGTGCCGCGGGACCTGTTCGCCGGTACGCGTTATCCGGGCGTTGTTGATGTAGCCGTACGCGATGGCCAGTGGCATACGGTCGCTTTCATCAACTGGTCGGATGATGAGCGCCAACCCCTGTCCGTCACGCTTGACAGCCGGCTGCTTGGTCAGTTTGCCGATAAGCATGAGCGCTTTGTTGTGTCAGAATTTTTCAGCGGTGTGTCTGTAGATGCAGTCGCTTCCGGGCAAACCCTTCATCTGGGTTATATTGAGCCTCATGGTGCAGCCCTTGTTAAAATTGCCCCCGACTGTGGCGAACCCGTGGTGACTGGCAGTACGGCCCACTTTTCCATGGGCGGTGAGCTGGAGCAGCTCTGTATCGAACATAATGAGCTGCGTTTTTCTGTGGATCACAAGTTTGATTGTCCGGTAACTTATACCATCCGTCTGCCTGCCGGCTATCATGTTGTCGGGCAGACAAGGCAGTTTGCGGTTTTCGCCGGAAAAGTGGTGATCCAGGTGGACGAAAGGGGCCCCTTTCATATTCGCATCCCCCTGGGTCAGGACTGATCAGTCTATATCCTGTGATTGCAGCAGCACGGCTCTTTTTCCGGCGAATGACAAGGTGATCATCTGATCCTGGCCTGTTTCCCAGGTTTGGCCGGTAATCAGGCAGTGAAAGCAGCCGGGCACAGGGAGACGTACTTTGGCCTGCCGGTTGTCGCGGGCAAAGTTGGCTGCCAGCAGATAACACCGGCCATCTGCCCCTGTTGTCGTCACAATGCGCAGTGCTTCATCCCGGGTGTCCGGTTGCCAGAATGTTTGGCGGGCGCAAGCTGCCGTTTCCTCACGATCGGTACCGGACAGCAAAATGAATCCGTTGTCAATCAGCAAGTCATTTTTTCCGACATAGAAACCACCTGTCCGGCAGGTTGTGCAAAGCTCATCTGCCAGCAGCATGCCGGGCTGCCGTTCCATAATGCCGATCTGCCTTTCACGGGGGGAGAGCAGGGTCAGCTGGTCCGGGCTGTAGGCGACGACAACCCCCAGTTTGTCCTCAACATTCAGCCAGTTCGCTTTCAGGTCAAACCGCTGATCAGCCGGCTTGATCCTGTTGACCGTCCACTGGTCGCCTGAACTGTAGTAGGTTCTGCTGTCTCCATTGAAAAGATCATTGGGAATCTGCAGAAAAAGGCCTTTGACCGAGCACAGGTAACTGCGCATGGTGGACCGGGCCTGTTGCAGCACCAGCACAGTCCGGTCGTCCGGCAAAGCAGCGAAAACCAGATGGTTAAAGGCATTTTGTTCCTTGATTTGTCCTTCAGCGATAAACCCCTCAGACCAGACAGCGGTATAGCCGGTTGTGAGAAAGCCACCAT
>LSQX01185791.1_pt1 | contig 41437 bp, 38 predicted proteins | sample 654561 | NCBI WGS metagenome assembly LSQX01 (sample SAMN04489861, study PRJNA283612) | anaerobic digester metagenome | isolation source: 4 biogas reactors fed with cattle manure at either 37C or 55C with and... | place: Denmark: Kongens Lyngby | collected 2014 | reverse complement strand
TGGCCAGTAAAAGATCTATTGCCGAATCACTGTTTACAAAATGTCGATGTCATAACACGCTGTCAGCCAATGTGGAAATTGGCGATCCCAGGAGTGAATCTCAAGGTCTTTCAGGGTTCCCCAAAGGATTATTTGTTCGTGATTATCAGAAGACAGCTTGCAGAAATCCAGGAACCTTTTTTTAAAGAATTTTAACGGACCTGACTTTTTCTTCCCAGACATCCCAGTCCGCGGTCAATGAGCCGGGCCCGTTCAACGCTTCTGTCAATATAGAGGGGGCTTATGCCGAGGATCTGATCACCGAGCATGAGCCGGACATTTCCGCATTCGGTGCCCTGCTCCACAGGAGCTTCGAGAGCGACGGGAGCGGTAATCTCCAGGAAGAGTTTTTCGCTGTCTTCCTTTTTGATGAGTGCCGTAATATCTTTAGAAGCACGAAGGCCGACAACTTCGTCCAGACTTTTTTCCACAGGGATACTTTTGCCGATGGCCATGCCACTGAAAACAGGCTGAATACGCATGACTTTATCAAAGCATTCATTGAGGATATCGCGGGTATGATTGAAGCGTCCTTCTCTGTCGCTGCCCATGAGCACTGCAATAAGACGGATATCATCTTTCTGAGCAGTGGCTGTGAGACAAAAGCCGGATGCGCGGATGTAGCCTGTTTTGAGTCCGTCACAGCCGGGCATGCGGTCCATGAGTTTGTTCGTGCTGGGCCGTGCCGGTGTTCCCGGACGGAGCGTATATTCTTTCGTGCTGGACCGTCGCAGGGTATGGGGTATTTTGAGAGATTCCCGGCCCAATATGGCCATGTCCCGGGCTGAGGTGAGATCAAAGTTTTCCCGGTCACTGGGCGGCAGACCATGGACACTGGTAAAATGCGTCTGGCTCATTCCCAATTCCCGTGCCCGTGTGTTCATGGCCTCCAAACAGTCCGGCACACTTCCGAAGAGGGTTTCCGCCACAGCTACGGAGGCATCATTTGCGGAGAGGACGGACATGGCCATGAGCATCTGTTCCAGTGGATAGACGTCGCCGGCTGCAAGATACACCTGGGTACCTCCCATGCTCTGTGCAAATTTAGAGACTTGTATGGGTGTATCGTAAGTCCATTTCCCCGCTTCCACGCCTTCATCCGCCAGGAGCATGAGCATCATCTTGAGCATACTTGCCGGGGGTCGCTGCAGATCGGCATTTGATTCCGTAATCACCAGACCCGTCTCCACTTCAATGCATATGTAACTGAGGGGAAGTTGTTCGTATTGTTGTTGTACGGTTTGAGTTGTCAAACAAAGGGAAAGGGTGGCAATCAAACTTAAAATCATACTTTATCGGGCTCCTCATGAAGACTTATGACTGTTTGTTTTCTGTGGTTTGTGATTTTTCTTTCTGCAGATCCCGTTGTTTTTTAATGAGTCCTGTCATATCGCTTATGGGAAAAGGCTTGTGCAGTACGCCGGCGATACCGTCGAGATCACCGGCGGCATCCACGGTATTGCGCATCCCTGAAAGCAGATAGAGGGGTACCCGGGCTGTTTCGGGATCACTGAAATAATTGTTGAGCAATTCTGAAAGTTGTCCCGAGGTGATATCAGCATCGAGAAAGGCGGCATCGGTTCTTTTCTGCCGGACAAGTTCGGGAAGCCTTTCCGGGGCATTGGCAATGCGTGCATCAATATTTTGCAAGTGCAGCGCCTTGTTCATCCATTCCAGAAATTCGGAATCCTGGTCCACTACGACAGCTTGCAGTTTGTCCGAATCAAAGACCAGGCTCTCGTCTTCCATACCGTTTTTATAACTTTCCTGACCGGTGATAATGTAGAGTATTTTGTCGGTCAGACTCTGGGCTGTGCAAGGCTTGTAATGCAAATACAGGTTTGAATCTGTTTCAACTGTGAGACGGATAGTCTCCCCTTCTTCGTTGGTGAGGACAAGAATGGGCAGTCCGGCCAGAGCAAATTGCTGACGCAATATCCGGCGGGAAGTGGCTCCGGCCACGTCAGCCGGTGCATCGTTAATGAGAATGAGATCAAAGTCTCTGGGCTCCGTCCACCGGGTTACCTCGTAGGCATTGGCTGCTATGGTCACCTGACAATGCCGCAGAGGCGACAGCGTTGTGAAGGCCTGTTGCCGTTCAGGGCTTTCCTCAACGAGAAGAATGCTGAGCTCAGAAAGAACCGGGATACTCTCCTCTTTGACTCCGGAGAGATAGGCCGCTTCGGGGAACTGGACAGTGAATGTGGTGCCGCTTCCTTTGTCACTCTGGAGGGAGATGAAACCGTCATGGGCCTGCACAATGGTTTGAGCTATGGAGAGGCCTATACCGGCTCCCTCATACTGACGCGTTTTGGAACTGTCCACCTGGAAGAAACGGGAAAAGATTTTTTCATGGTATTTGGGATCTATGCCGATTCCCGTATCGATGACTTCAAAGGAAACAGTGCGGTGGGCTTTCATGGAAACGCGTATGGCAACTGTACCGCCGCTGTCCGTGAATTTGAGGGCGTTATTCAGCAAAATGCCCAGCACTTGACTGATCTTGTCCCTGTCTCCCCAGCTGTAAATGGCACCTTCAGGAACTTCAACCTGGAGTGCGACACTTTTTTCTTCAGCCGCGGGCACCAATGCTGTCATGGCTTCCTGGGCCAGCACACAGGCATCATAGAGATTGGAGGCGATCTGAATACCCCGTATCTGCATGCGACTGAATTCAATGAGTTCGTTGATATGGTTGAGCAGATGTCGGGCATTACGGTCCATGATCACAAGCGCGCGCCGCTGTTCATCGCTGACAGAGCCCATATCATCCTCTTTGAGCATTTCGATATACCCCTGAATGGTTGTCAGAGGAGTCCGTAATTCATGGGTGATGTTGGAAAGGAAGCCATCTTTGGCTCTATCGTGGAGGCGCAGTTCTTCGTTGGCACGTTCCAGATCACGGGCCCGGGCCATGAGCTGCAGCTGCATGCGTTTAAGATCGCCGATTGGCGTAATCACGAGAGAAAAGCCCTTGTGTTCTTCTTCTTCCGTGCTGAGATAGGCAACACCGACGAGGGCGGAAGTCTCCTGATCACCAGCACCCAAAAGATCAATTTCCTGACGAAGGGCCTGACCGGGCTTGTGCTCCATGGACTTTGAAAAGAGATTCATCAGCCGGGAACGACCGACAGAGTCTACAAAGTCAAAAATCTCCCGGTCAATAAGCGATTTATCTTCTGTACTGAGGATTCTGCGGGCCTGCTCATTGGCAAAGCGGATTTTGTAATCCAGATCGACGGTAATGAAACCTTCGTTCATGGAGAGCAGCAGTTGTCGCAGACGTTCTTCAGAGAGATGGAGTTTCCGCGTTTGTTTGTCCACCAGTTGCTGAAGTCCCCGGGCATACTGTTCCACCCGCACGGTAAGTTTACGATGCTCCGTAATGTCACGTATGGTGGCCATGGTAAGAGAGTGCTGCCCGTGTTTGTCAAAGACAGGCGCTCCGTTAAGCAGGAGGATGCGCTCTTCATCATTGACCTGCCAGGCAATTTCATATTCGTTGGCGACACCCACAGCCCGGTTGTCCAGTTGGCGTGCAATCGTTTCCAGCCCGAAGGACAGGGCCAGATCGCGGGCATTGCTGCCGATAACAGATTTCCGGTCTTTACCGAAGATATCCAGAGCACGCTGGTTCACCAGAAGAACGGTGCCATCAGGTGTACTGAGGATGAATCCATCGGAGATATGTTCGGCCAGGAAACGAAAGCGTTCCGTGAGTTCCTCTATCCCCTCCCCTTTACGCATGATCCCCATGAAAACGACAATAAAGCCCACCAGAAGACTGAATATCCCTATGGAGCGGGAGATGGCGTGGACGGTATCGGTTACATATTCAGATTCGCTGAGTGTATCAAAAACTCCCGAAAAGACCAGAGAGGCGCCAGCCACCAGAAGAAGGAAGCCCAGTACCATGCCGAGCCGTTCCATGGGGCTGGTGTAATAGCGGACAAGAAGGCTGCTGCCCGCATAGAAAGGTACCAGAACAGAAATAACAAGAACAGCTGCGCGAAGGGCGATATGATCGAGTTGCTGAGAAAAAGCAACTCCGCCCAATCCGATCAGGGCCGGAATAATGTAATAGGTTAATCTTCGCTTTGCGACTGATGGCAGATTCATAAGCCCCGTCTCTTGTCTGGCCGTTGAAGTATATTCATTTCAGCTCTCCCGTGACAGTCCGGCTCGCTGTTCTTCTATAGCCTTGCCGGCAAGACGATCACAAGCCTCATTCAGTGGATTCCCGGCATGACCTCGAACCCAGACCCATTCTATATCATGTTGCCGGGCGAGGGCATCCAGTGCTTCCCACAAGTCCCGATTCAAAACAGGCTCATTCCGGCGTTTCCAATTATTGCGCTTCCAGCCTGCAAGCCATTCTGTCATGCCTCTTACCAGATAATTGGAGTCTGAATGGAGCGTCACCCGGCAGGGACGTTTGAGGGCCGATAAGGCTTCTATGGCCGCTGTCATTTCCATGCGATTGTTCGTGGAATCTGGATGCCCACCGTAAATCTCTTTGCGATGGCGGCCGCAAATCATAATGGCTCCCCACCCTCCGATCCCGGGGTTGGGTTCGCATCCGCCGTCTGTGTAGATAGTCACTTGCAGTTTTGTCATGAACCGTACAGACCTTCCTTAGCCACTCTTTGCCAGAAGAGTATCTGTTCATTATACCCCTTTATATAGTGTTTTTTAAAGCTTTTATGGATCAACTCCACCATATATCTGTCATCTTTGCATCCATGCACTTTCACAGAGCTCTGAGGAACAATGAACACATTATGTTGCACAATACGGTACATTGTGGTATGATAAGGACAATATGTAGTGGTTGCCGACGAATGAGCACCATATATTGTGTCTGAAACTGTGAGAAAGGGTCTTCAACCATGAAGACAGCCCGATCGATCCATAACAGACTCTGGGAGGAATGACTGTGGCACTGATCCGCCTGATTTATACCCCCGGCCCTTCGCTGACTCTGTCGTCCTTATGCCCTCGTCCCGTCTTGCTGGAGGCCCTCGGGCAACTCTGTGAACTGGGGTTTCAAACAGATCTGCAACACTTTGCAGCCCTTCAAGAGGAAGGAGCACCTTCTCGCCAGGAGATTTTATGTGCTCTTCCGGTCGCGGCCATGTCAGTCTTCTATGTTGAAACCCGTGAGGACTACGAAGAAGCACGGCGGACGGGTCTCACTCTTTCAAAACATTTTCCTGAAATGATTCAGGTGCTTGCGGGACCTTATGCGGTTCACTTCGCGTCCTCTCTCCTTTCAGACCTGTCCGCTCTGGACGCCATCATTTTTGATGAGTTTTCCAGGACTCTTTGCGAAGGGGCCCTGTTTTTTTTGAGTGACCATCCCCGTCCCAGTGAGCGTGCCATGCTCCTGAAGAATCAGCACACTGACAAGTGGTGGACACGCAGTCAGGCCTTCTCCCCTCTTGCTCCTTTCATGGCCAAACAAGAAAAGCGCAACAAATTTCTGCAGTTCTATCCGCTTTCTTTTTCCCGGGCACCCAGCCAGTTCTATTATCATGACACGAAAAGAAGCAGCAGAAAAGAGAAAACGAGCCGGGAAATCTTTGAGGAGATCAAGTGGCTTCATGATTGTCACGGTGCTGTTGCCTTCCATTTGGATGCGGGCTCCGTGTCCATGGCTGAGGTGGAGGATCTGGCCCGGGAACTGCTCAGCCGCAATCTGCTGGTTCTGTACAGTCTTGGCAATGTTCATGAAGCCTTTGCAGGGAACACAGCGCGGCTTCTTCTCGCCTCAGGCTGTCGCAGCATCGGTTTTCGGATACCCACAGGCAGCCAGCGTCTTCTGGAAGATTATTATGGACTGCAGATCAGCATCAGCGCCCTGGGCAACACTTTGCGACTCTGTCGGGAGACAGGCCTCTTCACGGCACTGCACCTGACAGGCCCCTGTCCCTTTGATGATCGACACAGCATTGCGGAAACAAAACGTTTTCTCGAAGAGTATCAGCCGACGGGAGTCAGTCTGCATGCACCGGCTGTCGTTCCTGACTCCCTGTGGTTCTGTCAGTCACGCCACTTCAGTTTCGCCATCAACTACAAGAAGTATCAGAAAGAACTGGATCCCAGCCGGTTGCCACTGCGCTTTTCAGGACAATGGAATATGCGACGCCTTTCCTTTGTTCAAAAAGTAATCACGGCATGTGCAAGCAGACAATCGATCCTGTATAATACAGACGAATGTGAAGCGCTGATCTTGCGTCTGCTGGGCATAGAGGGCGTGGGTGCCTCGGCCCGGGCACTGGACAGATTGTCCCATCTGCTGACACAGCGTGATAATGCCGGTCTCTCTGAACTGATCCTCAAGTTCAATCAGCGGGCGGCCCATGTTCTGGCTGTCGATATTCTCGCTACAGCCGGCACAGGTAACACAGCCGCCGCTCGTTAAACTTTCCGGATACAGGTTTTGAGTGATCAAAAGGGTGTGGCCCAACCTCCATCCTTATCTGTTTATGCGTGTATTTGGTGTTTTTACTGCAAATCCTGTATACTTTCCTGCAGTAGAAACTGGAGTAACAACCTGTTTGACAAGGATATTAACATGAGTAAAGTTACAGAACTTACAGAAGCAACTTTCAAAAGTGCAGTAGAAAACGGCGTTTCTCTGGTTGATTTTTGGGCGGAATGGTGCGGTCCCTGCAGAATGATGACCCCCATTCTTGAAGATGTTGCCGCCTCTGTCGGTGACTCAGCCTCTGTTTACAAAGTCAATGTTGACAGTGCCCAGGGCCTGGCCGGTGATCTGAAAATTGCCAGCATCCCTGCGTTGATCATATTTAAAGACGGTGCGGAAGTGAAACGTTTCGTCGGTGTCACCTCCAAGGCTGATCTCGTCACCGCGCTGGAAGCAGCCACTCAGTAAGCTGCAGCAATCTCTTTCATAATCAGACTGATTCAGAATTGCAGGCGCCCTGGACTCGTTATTTTTTCGGGGCGCCTTATTTTTAACCCTTCCTTCCCCTGTCTCCCGGACTCAAAGTGAAAAGACCGGAAGCTGAAGACAGGATTAACAGAAAAGGACCGAACGATGAGTAAAAAAGTCGTCGCTGTAGTCGGCGCAACCGGTGTAGTCGGACGTCAGATGATGGAAACCCTGGAAAAGCGTAATTTTCCTTTGGCCCGCCTTGTGCCCTTGGCTTCCGAGCGTTCACGCGGCAAAACAGTATCGTTCAAAGGCGAGACCATCCCTGTGGAGGTCTTGTCGGACAAGTCCTTTGAAGGGATCGATATCGCCCTGTTCAGCGCAGGCGGAGGAACGAGCAGGAAATATGCATCAGCGGCTGTGGCATCAGGTGCTGTAGTCATTGACAACTCCAGTGCCTTCCGCATGGATCCTGATGTTCCTCTCGTTGTTCCCGAGGTGAATGCCGATGCCCTGAAATCGCATAAGGGAATCATTGCCAACCCGAACTGTTCCACGACACAAATGGTTGTGGTCCTGAAGCCCCTCCATGATGCGGCCCGCATCCGTCGCGTCGTTGTGTCCACCTATCAGGCCGTGTCCGGTGCCGGCATAGCGGCCATCACGGAACTCGAAGAACAGACCCGTGCGCTGCTGGCTGGGGAGAGCTATGCGCCCCGAATTTTCCCCCATCAGATTGCTTTCAACTGTCTCCCCCAGATTCCGCAAAGTGATGCTTTTCTTGATAACGGTTACACGAGCGAAGAGATGAAAATGGTTGATGAGACCAGGAAGATTCTCGGTGATGAGAGTATTGCAGTCACGGCGACGACGGTTCGTGTTCCTGTGATCAACGGTCACAGTGAAAGCATCAATGTACAGACCGAGAAGAAATTGAGTGCCGCGGAAGCGCGGGACATTCTGTCCAAAGCCCCCGGTGTGGTCGTTCAGGATAACCCCGCCGAACAGTTGTATCCCATTGCCCCCTGTGCCACGGGTAAATACGACACCTTCGTGGGCCGTATCCGTGAAGACATCTCTCATGAAAGTGCGCTGGACATGTGGGTTGTATCGGACAACCTGCTTAAAGGCGCTGCTCTCAACACAGTGCAGATTGCGGAAGCCCTGCTCGCATAGAGGCAATTTCAACAAATTCTTTTAAACGTCCGGTACTGTTACCGGACGTTTTTTATTTGTTGCGTCGGGCCGTGTAGAGCGTGGCAACACCGAAGGTCAGTGGTTTCGCTTCCACAGGGTCAAAGCCGGCTGTATGTAAATGGCCGCAAATGATATTGGGTTCAGGAAAGGCTTCCACAGAGCGGTCCAGATATTTATAGGCTTCGGCCTGTCGGCTCAGCTTTCCCGCTGCAGGAGTCATGAGATATCTGAAATAGAACAAATAGACCCAGCGTATGAGAAAGTTTTTGGGCAGGCTGAATTCGAGAATAACGAGTTTTCCGCCGGGCCGTAAAATACGGAAGATATCTTCAAGACTTTCAGACAACTGTGCAAAATTACGTATGCCGAAAGCGATGGTCACCGTGTCAATGCTGTGGTCGGCAAAGCAGAGTGTGGCTGCATCAGCCTGAACCAGAAGTTCTTTTTCAGCTCCTTTTTTTTTAAGCTTTCTCTGAGCACCCTGCAGCATGGAGAAGGAAAGATCGGCTCCGAAAGCCCGGCTTCCGTCATCATGTTTCAGGATGCCAAGCAGTACTTCTCCCGTACCTGTGGCCAGATCCAGGATCACCCGATTTTCATCTTTGAATACAATCTGAAGCATGGCCTTGCGCCAGACCGCATCTTGTCGGAAAGAGAAAATCCGGTTTATCAGGTCGTAACGGCGGGCAATGGCATCAAACATGTACCGTATGCGATTTCGCTGCTTGAATGCCCTGCTTCCATCCTGGCTGTTCAAATTATCCGTGTTCCTTGTCTTCGACTTCATCAGTCAATTGCATTAAAGGGTATTTTGTGGAAAATCAAATTCTTTGATCATTTCCAGGGCATTTTCATCAGTACGCCGGTAGTAGCCCATGCGATAAGCCACGGGCCGGAATCCCAGAGAAAGATACAATAATATTGCCCGGTAATTATGTTCCCGCACTTCAAGCCGGATCTTATCCAACCCCCACTCCAACGCTTCCTCAAAAAGACGCTGCATCAGAGGACGGGCGAATCCGCGCTTTCGAAAAGAGGGAAGAATGGTGACACGTGTAACATGGGCTTCGTCGACCATATCCCAAAATCCCGCATATCCGACCAGTTCATTGTCATGAAACATGAGAAAGAAATAAGCACGGGGATTTTCCATTTCCATTCTCAGCTCTCTCGTGGTCCAGGCTTCGGGATAGGCTTCTTTTTCCGCTTCAGCCACAAGATCCATATAGGCCTCCGTGAGAAGCTGAAAAGAAAAATCTGAAGTGGTATCGTCATTCATGAAGAGCCACTCTCAGAGGCCGAAGCGTCCGCCTCTGAAGCCTCACGCTGTGATCGGGCTTGTTCGGCCTGAGAAAGACGGTGATAACGGGGAACAGCAGAGGCCGGATCATGATCCGGATTTTGCATCCAGAGTTCCAGGGCTTCAGCCGCTACGGCTTCGGCCCTGGGCAAGCCGCAATGAAGGGGAGCAATAAAGACTTCCCGGCCTGCAGAGAGAATGGCTTCACGATATTTTTGCGCACCATTACCCAGAAAGAGATAAGGCCCTTTTTCTTTCAAGGCTTCAGCAATAAAAAACTCTACAGAAGCGGCCTGATCTTCCGTAACCTTGGTCCGGATTCCTGATTCAAAACGATAGACCGCTCCGAATACTTCTTTCATTCGCGCATCGAGAAGAGGAATGAGGGTGCCCTCGGGAAAGGCATTGAGCCGTGTCAGCGCATCCAGGGTCGGCACGGATATCAAAGGCTGTTGCAAGGCAAGAGCAAGTCCCTTCCAGAAAGCCAACCCCACGCGCAAGCCTGTAAAAGAACCGGGCCCTGTTGTCATGGCAAGACAGGACAGGTCTTCGAATGCGACCCCGGCCTCATCCAGAACCCACTGAACAGCGCCGAGCAAACGCTCAGAATGAAGACGTTTACTGTCCAGAGTCATTGTGCTCAAGGGAATACAATGTCCGGACTGTGTATCACAGCTGCAAAGTGCAACTGTGCAATAACCCGTGCTTGTATCACCGGCGAGCATGAGGGGAAGAGGACTGTTATTATCGGGCGAGAGAGCCATCTCAAGTGCTTTCTTTGGAAGATCAAAGGCGAATAACTGTTATTTTTTGCGTCGTTTCGGTTCGGTGAAACGTGTAACCTGGGCCACCCGTTTCAACATGAGGCGACCGGGTTTGAAAATAACATCCAGATAAGAGGGTACAGGAACCTTTTCGCCCGTATGAATATTTCTTCCCGTACGTGGTGCCCGCTGCTTGGTTTTGAAAACGCCGAAGTTTCTGATTTCCCAGTATTCCCCGGCTACGAGAGCATCGCCCAGAATTTCAAACATGGTCTCCACAGATTTTTGAATCTCAACAGGAGGCGCCTCGAGTCGCTCGGACATTTGCTGGACAATATCTTTTTTGGTTGTAGTCATGGTAACTGTATCCTCATAGGGCTTTGCAAGTCGGTTGCTTGCACATATTTTGGGCACAAACAATAGAGACCGGATTAAAAGACTTTAAAATATTTTTCATAGGCATGGGCCGGTAATATATGGGTACGACAGAGGAGTTTGAAGACAGGCCTGAAAATTTTTATCCAGGAATAATAGTTTGGATAGTCGGTAAAATATTTGTTGGGCTTTTTCAAAATCTCTTCAAATTCTTCCTCGGACACCCCCTGCTTTTGCAGGGCACGGCTGGCCAGCTCTTTATTGTCAAAATATGCAATACTATCCATGATAGCCAGCCCTTCTTCACGAGTCAAGGTACCGGCACGGACTTTTGCGGACACCTCCACAATACGCCAGTCAATGTTGAACTTTTTCAAAGCATAGTAATAGATCAGGATAAACAATTCATTGTCCATGTGGTGCCCGCCCGGCTCTTCCCATCCGAAACGCTCCGTGAGCATGGTCTCCACGCTGTCGCCCATATCATCATAATAATTTGTGACATTGACCACCTTGATTCTTTTAAAAAGGATCCAATAGAGGAAGTCATGGAGATCCGCATTTTTAAAGTGAGTGATTTTTTTGCGGGCAAAACGCCGGATAATGGCGCGGGTAAACCGCCCATCCATATAGTTCCATAACAGCGGAGTGATCCCCTCTTCACGGAATGAATGGCTGAGCAGAATATATCGGATCTTATGTTTGCAGGCCATATCATAAAGTGTGCGGGCGATCCCGATATCGTTGGTCAGATCGAGATAGGGGACACAGGCCCGCATGGTGGCATTGGTCAGTTCTTTGGAATCTTCCCAATCCATGGTAATCACCTGCAGATCCACCTCCAGTCTCTCGCAAATCCGCTGCATGTTTCCACGGGCGATATCCGAGGTCCATCCATTATCAAAATGAACAGCCAGCGGTCTGAGTCCCAATACTTCTTTCGCATAATAGAGACAATAGGAAGTATCTCTTCCACCACTGAGACCCACTATACAATCATAGGCTTTGCCCCGGCCGTCTTTCTGCATACCTTTCGCCATATCCAGCAGAATCTGTTTTCCCGTCGCACCCAGAGGAAAAAGTTTTTCCAGATGGTCATGTATCCTGCAATGGCTGCAGACTCCTTGAGCATCAAAAGAAATCCCCGCCACCCTGTCGTCCATAAGACAGCGTGTACAGCAAATACGATTTTCATGATCATCTCTTTGAGAGGACATAGGAGATTGGTATCCTGTATAAAATCCGGACATTCACAGTCAATAAACTCAGCCTGGGGATATCTTACAAGTATTGTTGGTGACAGCCAGCCCGCACCTCCTCAATCACCGGCACTGCAACTCTTGCAGGCAAATCATAAGAAGTCCTAAAATAGAGTATCAAAAACAGACCCTCCGATGCATCAAAAAAACGGGACGAACAAGAAGACTGTAACGGTTTGAGGCACCCAAAGGTATTTTGATATAATTACCATCCAACCCGGTAATCATTGAACGTCAAGTAATTGTACGGCCTTTGTACCCTTTCTTCCAGTGTGAGATCTGTGGTCTCCTCTCCTCTTTCAGAACAGGGTGCATCATGGCAAAAAACCTGTTGTATAAGAAAGCTATCGTTGATGGAACGTACTTTTGTAATGATCAAACCTGACGGCGTGGGCCGTGGTCTCGTTGGAGAGTGCCTGCGACGTTATGAGAACCGGGGATTGAAACTGATCGCACTCAAAATGCAGCAGCTCAGCTCGGAGCAGGCTGAAAGGCATTACGGCGAACATAAGGGCAAAAGCTTTTATGAAGAACTTGTGGCTTTCATCACTTCCGGACCGACAGTCCAGTTGGTACTTGAAGGAAAAGATGCCATTGCCCAAGTTCGTAAAATGCACGGAGCAACCAATTGCCTCGATGCAGCCGTGGGTACCATCCGCGGTGATCTCGGGCTGAGCAATCAAAAGAATCTGGTGCATGCGTCGGACGGGCCGGAAACAGCCCAACGCGAAATAGCCTTGTATTTTACTGAAGATGAAATCGTATCTTATGAATTGCCTGTAGCCTCCTGGCTGCAATAGGCGGTTTTGTCCATACTATTTGCTTACAATAAGGTTTAATCTGGAGGATTTACTCGTGGCTGGTGGAAGAAAAGTTCGCAAAGCTAAAATCAACAAACACAAACGCAAAAAACGTTCCAGACAGAACAGACACAAGAACAAATAAGACCTGATGATCGGAAGACAGTCGTTTTTTTGATCCCTGGTCAGGCACTGTTTTCTTTGTACATGGCTCTTCTTCTTTTGCCGGTCTGTTCACGGTTGGCGTGCTGTGTCATTGAAAAGTGCTGTAGCGAACGAGGTTGAATGTCATGGATGAAATGAGAGCCCGGACTGTAGTAGACGAAGACTGGAAGGCACGTGTCCAACGTGAGAAAGAACTTTCCCGTCAGGCTGCAGCCGGAGCGGCTTCTCAGGCTGCTCAGGCTGCGAATGCACCGGCCGGTACTCCCCCGCCGGATGGTGAAGCAGATCCCGTCTTTGAAGGGCTGGTCAGTACCCTGGCAACACAGGTCATGTATTGTCTGGGATACATTGCAGCTCCGGGTCAGTCCGCCCCCGCGCTTAATCTTGAACAGGCTAAAGAGAGCCTGGAAATGCTCATGATGGTGAAAGAAAAGACACAAGGCAATCTGAATGCTCAGGAAATCGCCGTCCTTGAGGAGGCCGTGGTTGAGCTACAGCGCCTTTTCGCCGCCCGTGTACAGCAGGTTCAGGCTGAGGCCAGACAGCGTGCCAATATCGACCCCTCACAGCTGCGTGGCGAAGATCCTTCCTGAACCTTCCTTTGACACTTCAGTTTATGCGACTCACAGGCCGCACAGGAGCAGTATATGCGTTATTTCGGACTCACCATTTCTTTGATTTGTGCAGCAATGGCCTGTCATTTCACCGCTTCAGGACAGGATCTTGATGATGCGATCCCGGAAGCTCACAGTGAGACAGCCGCGGCGGATGCGGACAGTGTACAAAGCGCCGGTGCCAATGCCCTGAAAGCGGCCATTTCCGCTGATCTCATTGATCTGAGCGAGCTGCGTGCTGCGGCCGAAAGAATGCCCGACTCTGAAATACTCCGACTGAGTCTCAATGATGCAGTCCGTATAGCCGTGGACAACAACCCCGATATCCTCATTGCGGAGCTTGAACCGGAAAAGGCTGAAGCGGAAAACTTTGCAGCTCATGGCGAGTTCGATCCCATTTTCCAGCATACCTTCTCTTTTACCAGGGCCGCCCTCTCCCTCAACCAGCAGCTGAGAACTTTCGCCGGCGTTTTCATGCCTTCAGCCATTGACTCCCGATCCTTCAGCAACGAAAGCGCTCTGGCCGGAAAACTGACTACAGGTACCCAGTATGCCCTCCAATTCCAAGTGGACTTCGACAAAAACACCTATGGTGGCAGTGTTGGCGAATACGGCGCAACCTTGGGACTCATGTTGACCCAACCTGTATTGCGTGGCTTCGGCAAAGATGTCAATCGTATCCGAATCCGTGCCAGCTCCAATTTGAAAGAACTTTCTGAAGCACAGCTGAAACTGGTAATCCTCAATAAAACGGCTGATACCATCAAAGCCTACTGGGATCTCGTGGGTGCCACGGAAGCAGTCCGGGTCTATGAAGGGGCCTTGCGCAATGCGGAACGGTTGCTGACCATCAGTGAAACACGCCGTGATATCGGAACGGCCGCGGACATCGATGTTTTACAGGCTAAAGCCGGGGTGGCCATGCGCCAATCGGAACTCATACAGGCTTTTGCCCGTATTTCCGACGCAGGGGACGCATTGAAACTGCTGCTGAATATGAAAGACAATGATCGTTTCTCTCCTATTACCATCCTTCCTCTGGACAGACCGGATCCATCCAGCAACACTTTTTTTGATGCGAACGCTTTCGAAGAAAGTCTGGAGATCTCTGTTGAGAAAGCCCTGGAACTGCGTCCTGAAAATATCATGACGGATCTGGAAATCGCCAATGCGCTCCTCGAGGAAGAAAAGGCTCGAAACGATATGCTTCCTCAGGTGGACTTTGTGGGATTGTATGCCCGCGGCGGACGAAACACCCTTCTGGGCCGCACTCTGGCCGGTATCCGTGACAATCAGGACTATACCTATAATTTCGGCATCCAGGCTTCCATTCCCATCAACAACCGTGCCGGTCGCGGTGCTCATCAACGGGCACGCCTCGGCGTCCGTCAGGCGGAAGAGCGGCGGAAACAGGCGCTCATGGCACTGATGATGCGCATTCATGTGGCGGCCCGTGGCGTGGTTACAGGAAAGACACTGGTGGAAAGCAACCATCAGACAACGCTTCTTCAGGAAACCAATGTCATGGCCGAAGAGAAGCGCCTGAAGATCGGTATTTCCAACAGTTACCAGGTATTGAAAGTTCAGGAAGATCTCACAGCCGCACAGGTTTCAGAATTACAGGCCAGTATCGCCTTTGAAAAAGCACTGGTGGAACTGCAACTGGCGGAAGGCTCTCTGTTGGACAATTTGGGTATACAATGGAATCACGATCCTTCCATAGAGCCTGTGTCCTGGATTGAAAGCGTGGGACTGCTCTATGAAAGCGAAGGGAAAACTCCCTGATCCATTGCAGCTGCTGACCGGTCTGCCAGGCTGAAATAAAGTGCCTCCGAGGTCTGTCAAACAGTACATACCCTCTGGCACACGCCACCTATGACAGTTCCCCCACTCTGTCCTTTCTCCCGAGGAAAGCCCGTTCTGATCCGGAAAGGAAAGATCATGAATGTTCTGCTGTTCATTTCTTTGCTGACCCTTCAAATTGCTGAACCCCGGCTGTTCACCTTGGAATCACCTGCAAATGTCTGGGATGTAGCCACTGCAAAGATGAGCCAGACCGATCAGCAGGATATCCTTCTTCTGGTAAATGATGAGCAGGCCTGGCCTTCCTGTAAAGAACTGCTTCTTTACGCTCCCGACACTGAGGGCGCTTACCCCTCTCAACCCACCCATCGCCTTGCCTTGCCGGAGGAAACAGGAGCGCTTTTCCTGGCGGAGGTTGACGGAAAAGAACCTGTGGAAATCGTGGCTGTCCACGGATCAGGCGCAAAGATTTATCACTTCACTGGCCATGGGTTTTCTCTTTTGAAAACACTTGAATTTCAATCCCTCTATCCCACAGGGAGCCGGGAGCCTTCCTTTGTCAAAGCAGGTGCCCTGGACTTGCGCGGCTCCGGTGTGGATGAATGGTTGATACCGCTTCCGGGAGGTTTTCAAATCAGAAACTCCCAAGAAGAATTCGCCTTCATTCCCTGTGATCTCGTCAGTGAAATGCGTTCCGGAGAAAGCATCTTCATTGTGCATCGCTTTCCCGATATTCATGCCTTCGCCCACCCGGAAACAAAGACCCGGGCTCTGGCTTTTCTCAGCGATGAGTTCGCGGATTTCGCCTGGGGCGATGATTGGGAAAAACGCAAGCGTATCCCTTTGCCCATGAAGCTGGAAGAAAAATGGGATGCCTCGGCCAGAATGAAAGATATTACAGGTGATGGTTTTCCTGATCTGGTCATTACCCAGACCAGAGGAACAAGCCAGATGTATGCGGAGACACATGTATATCTGGCGAAAGAACCCTTTGTTTATGACGACACGCCTGATGCGATTTTCTCGGCAAAAGGTGCTGTCTCCAGTCCCGTTCTTCTGGATGTGAATGGTGACGGTTTTCAAGACCTCATCTTTATTCGCATTCCCTTCGGTGTCAAGAATCTGGTGAGTTTTTTTGTAAGAAATAAAATCAGCATTAAAGCGGGAGTACATCTCTTTGATGGTCAGCGGTTTCATTCCAAAGCCGACTACAGCACACAGATGACCATGGATGCGCCTGAAGGGCGGGCAAGGGTTGCCTATACCTTCGGTGACTTCAACGGAGACGGTCTCGTGGATGTTATTTATGGAAGCGGGAAAAATACATTGGCTCTCTATCTGGGGGACAGTAAAGCTTTTCTGTCTTCACGCCCCTGGAAAAAATTTGCTGTTCCCGCCTTCGGAACAGCTCGCCCTTATGATCTGGACGGCCAAGGCGGCAAAGATCTCATTCTTTTCCGGCCCGGCACCGACTTGGGAAAACGGGTGGAAGTTTTTTTGTTTCAGTAATTGCACCAGGGTCTCCGGCGGTGCCTGATAAGGTCTGTATCCGATCTTGAGGGAGTTGCGGACAGAATGGACACGGCAGGCCTCTGTGTTTGTGTGGTGAAAAGAAATGAAAAAAAGGGCTGTATTTTTCGGCGGGCATGAGACACCTGTTTCCCTGGGAAGAAATCAACACTCCATTTACTGTATAATGCTAAACATTCAACACTTCCTGTTTGCCTGATTTGGAGAAACACCATGTCTTACACCATTTTTGATACACCTTTTGTTTCTGTCATCGGCCGTATCTGGGCGCGTATTTTCCTGGGTATTCTGGGTTGGAAAAAGGAGGGCGATATTCCGGAGGTTCCCAAATTTGTACTTATCGCCGCTCCCCATACCTCAAATTGGGATTTGCCGATTATGCTCGCTCTGGGATTTTTGTTCCGTGCCAAGCTTTTCTGGATGAGTAAAGAATCTGTTTTCCGATGGCCCTTCGGTGGATTGTTGCGTTGGCTGGGCGGAATTCCCATTGACCGGAGTAAACCCAACGGCGTCGTAGGTCAGTGCATCGAACGTTTTGAACAGCGGGACACCCTGATTCTGGCTGTTCCTCCGGAGGGTACCCGTAAAAAAGTGCGACGGTGGAAGACAGGTTTTTATCATATTGCCGTGGGCGCCAATGTCCCCATTGCTCTGGGATTTCTGGATTATGGACGACGTCGGGGCGGCGTGAACGGCTTGTTCCATCCCACGGGAGATTATGACCGGGACATTGCCGAACTCCAAGCTTTCTATGCCGGTATCACGCCCAAATACCCCGCCCTGTATGAAACGACTCAGTCCGAAGAAAAGGAAGAAGAGCCAAAAGAGTAGTCTGTCGGGTTATTTTCACTGCCCATTTTCTCACAGCAGCCCCTTCATCATCCTTATAGTGGCGCATTTCTTTTCGTCCCTCCAAAAGCGTATACTTGAGTTACTTTAGAGGACGGGAATTTCTTGGACCAGAACACACAACAGAGTCATTCTTCGAGCGATTTTTCTCAAATACGCCGTTTCGCCGCCGTTTTTGCCGGAGGCACCATGATCAGCCGTGTTGCCGGACTATTGCGTGATATGGTTTTTGCTCACACCATTCCCGCCATACCGCTGGGTTCTTTCCTCTTCGCCTTCAGCCTTCCGAATATGCTCAGAGACATGCTCGGAGAAGGGGCGGTCAATGCGGCACTGGTGCCTGTGCTCAGTCAGTCCCGGACTCAACACGATGACGAAGAGTACAGACAGGTAATCTCTTCACTCATGACGCTCATGCTGTGCTTTTTCGTTGTATTGACTGTCGTCGGTATTTTGCTGATGCCTCTGGCCCCGGGTCTTCTGGCTTCTTTAAAAATCTTTACGGGTAAGGCGCTCCCGCAAAGCGCCGAAGAATTGGAGGAAACAGTCCGTCTCATGCAATGGACTTTTCCTTATCTCTTCTTCATAGGCACAGCGGTCTTTGCCATGGCTCCCCTTTTCGTGGCGCGTCATTACAGCACTCCAGCCTGGACTCCGGCTGTCATGAATTTCAGTTTCATTCTCTGCGCCATTCTGCTGGGCACACGTTTCGACAACCCGGCCTGGGCTCTGGTTACAGGGGTCTGGGTGGGCGGTCTTATTCAACTGGCTGTGCTCTGGTTTGCCATGTTCCGTCATATCGGACTTGTGCTTCCCACACTTCATCTGCATCTGAAGAGTATATCCCGGGCCCTGTGGCTTCTCTTTCCCGTGATCCTGGGTCAGGCGGCTGGCGAGGTCAACAAATTAGTGGACCGCTTTTTTGCCCTGTCACTGGGTGAAGACACCGTACTGGCCCTGTATATTTCAAACCGGCTCGTTCAGCTTCCTCTCTCTATCTTCGGTGTTTCCGTTGCTGTAGCACTTCTCCCGGCTTTGTCTAAAGCCTATGTCTCGAACAAGGACGATGAACAACAATCTTTACTTTCCTCAGGGCTGCGCCAGGCTTTTTTTCTTACAGCTCCTGCGGCCATCGCTCTGATTGTACTGCGACACCCTGTTATACGGCTTCTTTTTCAACGGGGTGAATTTGGAGAAGAGGCCACGAATATGGCGGCCGGTGCTCTCTTATACGCTGCTCTGGGACTCGTTTTCTTTGCTTTTGTAAAAGTCATGGTACAGGGTTTTTATGCCCGTCAAAGCACAAGACTCCCTGTGATCATTGCCAGTGGCTGCATGATTCTCAATATCATTTTAAATGCTCTTCTTGTGGGTCCCATGGGCTATCAGGGACTTGCTCTGGCCACCAGCATTTCTTATGCGGTCAACTTTTTAATTCTCTTTCTCTGTTACAGTGTGGCTGTCCGAAGCTTGTTTTCCCTTTCTTTTCTCTCGGCAATACTTAAAATTATTGCTGCCACTTTTTGTATGGGTGTCACAGCCTGGTTTATACATGAAAAGTTGCAGACGCTGGCTGGCGGAGCGCATGCCCTGAGGCAACTGCTTACGCTTGGCGGTACAGCGCTTACAGCCGGAAGTGTTTATGCTCTGCTGTGTTTCCTTCTGAATATTGAAGAGTTCAGGCCTTTTCGGCGTCTGCTTTTCCGACGATAAGCGTGGATGACTCCACTTTTCTTCGGCTCTGAAGCGCTGCGAAAGTATGCAGTTTCGACTCATACTTGAAGACTCCCCTGCTTATCTGGCTCAATAGAGCGATTGAATTCAGTCTGTTTATTCTTCTACTGTTCCATACTTTCCCTCCCGAATTTTATTTTTTGAAAGGAATACTGTGAATCGCACGCTGCTCTTGATTCTATGCTATGGCGGCATGGTGAGTGTCGCCATCTGCCTCAACCTCATGCCGGTACATTACACGACTTTCGCCCAGGAGTTCGGTAATCTTCACGAGGAGCAATTGGGGCGTATTTCAGCACTGGTATTTGCAGGTGTGGTCATCGGTGTTTTATTAAGCGGCCCCCTGGCTGACCGTTTCGGGGCGGCCCTTTTCACTTGTCTGGGCCTGCTCATTTCCGGTATCGGTCTGTTGCTTATTTCCATTGCACGCAGCTATGAACTGCTTTTGGTGGCAAGTGTTGTAGCCGGATTCGGAGCGGGAATTCTGGATATGCTCATGAGTCCCATAGTCTCCGCTGTATGCGTTGACCGTCGTGCTTCGGCCTTGAACCACCTTCACGCCTTTTATTGTATAGGTGCATTGGCCACCGTTCTTCTGGCATCGGCCTGTATGCGGCTGGGTATCTCCTGGCGTATTCTTGCAGCGGCCATGGCACTGGTTCCTCTCGCTTTGACGGGCCTTCTCTTTCTGACTGATTTTCCGCCACTGGTCCATCCAGAACGTTCCCGGGACAATATTGTGCATCTTATTTTACGGCCCCGTTTTTTTGCAGCCCTGATTATCATCTGGCTCATCGGTGCGACAGAAAACGGAATCATCCAATGGCTGCCGGCCTTTGCAGAACGGGGTCTGGGCTTTGATAAATCCATGGGCGGCGTTGCAGCCGGCATGTTCTCATTGTTCATGGCTGGCGGGCGTCTTGCCGCACCGGGTGTTTTGAAAAAGATGGGATCTTACGGCGTTCTTTTCGCCGGTATCTTTCTTTGCATTGCCTGTTACCTTTTGGGAACCCTGATTCCTGTGCCGGCCATCGCTTTGGCGGCCTGTGTTCTTGCCGGGCTGGCCTGCAGTGTTCTCTGGCCGACCTGGCTGGGTATCACGGCTGACATTTTCCCTCAAGGCGGTGCATCCATGTTTGCGCTTCTGGCGGCCTTGGGTAATTTCGGCGGTCTGGTAGTGCCCTGGATTATCGGAGGCATAGCGGAACATTCCAGCATCCGCTCAGGTCTGCTCATTGGTACTCTGGCTCCAGTTTTTCTGGCTCTGTTGGCCTTTTTCTGTCTCTATTCAGATAAAAAAACCGTCTCATCCCCTTGATTTCAATACAGGCAAAAGATCTGCTGATTTTGACTGTGAGAAAGTGCAGTTTGAACTTGAAGTCCTCTGGAAATAAACTGCAGAAGAAAGTTGCACTTATCCTTCTCTATTTGCTATGATTAAGCTCCCCGTTGCTGATTATTCCCAATTTAGAAACTCAAACCTATAATGTCGCTATGACTCCAACCGGAGGATTGTTTTGTGAAAACCTATGTCCCCACACAAGGGGCTGAGCCCAAGCAATGGTATGTGATTGACGCTGAAGGGCAGTCCATCGGGCGTGTAGCCGCTGTTGTTGCCTCCTTATTGCGTGGCAAGCACAAGCCTGAATACACCCCCTATCTGGATTGTGGCGATTCTGTTGTTGTTATCAATGCCGCAAAGGTACGCCTCATCGGCTCCAAAGGCCGCAGGAAAATCTATTACCGGCACTCTGGATATCCGGGTGGTCTGAAAGAGACCCCTCTGGAAATTATGCTTGAGAAACACCCCACCCGCGCCATGGAAAAAGCGATCAACGGCATGCTGCCGGGCAATCGTCTGGGTCGCAAACTGGCTACGCAATACCGCGTTTATGCCGGTGCCGAACATCCCCATGAAGCGCAGAACCCCATTCCATATACAGTGAAATAATCATTTAGGGAGAGCCTGTTGTGATAGATGCAAACACCAAAGAAATCGTAGCACTGGGAAGACGCAAACGCGCATCGGCGCGGGTTCGTATCAAACCGGGTACAGGCGTGTTCACCGTTAACGGACGGCCTGTTGATGAATATCTTGCCCGTGAAACACTTGTTCAGCTCGCTGAGTTGCCGCTGGTAACCGCAGGACTGAAAGAGAGCACCGATGTCCGTGCTCTTTGCACAGGCGGCGGCCTGGCCGGCCAGGCCGGTGCCCTGAGTATGGGTATTGCCCGTGCACTTGTGGAACAGGACGAAGAACTTCGTGCCACCCTGCGCAGTAAAGGCTTGCTCACCCGTGATGCCCGTGAAGTTGAACGTAAAAAATACGGTCAGCCCGGCGCACGCAAACGCTTCCAGTTCTCCAAACGCTGATACTTTTTCTTTCGCCTTTTCAATCCCGCCTCCTCTGTGTGGCGGGATTTTTTTTGTCCGTACTTAGAAGTCTATCTCTTGGGAGAACAAAAAGGCGTAAAAACCGGAATGACGGCGGGGGTTGGTCTTGGGGAAAATAAGAGACTTGAAGGTTCAGTGGTCTCAGGGGAGTCGGCCGGATCCGACGGATCGGTCGGATGTGGGCGGAGCGGGAGTCTGTTCCGGGCATTGCTGCGAGGTCAGTGGCCCAAGTGGACTGTACGGACGAGTCAAGAATACAGGCCTTTTATGCCCCTTGTACTTTTTCCGTGTGCAACCTGATTGACCTGGTTAAAAGATAAAGGCTGATTTGGTTGCGGCTGTGCTGCGCACTGTATTTCATCAAAAATTGATGCCACTCTATATTTCATCGTACAATAAGAATTCAAGAAAGACCGTCTCACCCACACACTGAAGGAAAGACCGGATATGCGAAAGACATATTTCAGGCGTCATCATCCTATTTCTCTGATCCGGCTTTTACCTCTGCTCTTTCTCTTCTTTCCCCTCTTGCTGATTTCTTCTTCCTCTCAGGTGTCTGCCGAGGATAAGGCCGCAGAAAAGACGGTGCTCATCTGTCCTGTTTCCGGTGATATTTTTGATGGCGTGAGTGTTCTTGTTGATCGTGTAGTCAAAAAAGACAGTAAACAGGGCGATGTGCTTGTTTTTTCCATAGACACTTTCGGGGGTCGTGTCGATGCGGCCATCGACATTGCCGCATCCATTCTTGAATCGCCCATACCCACCATCGCCTATATCCATGGGAAAGGCGCCATCTCGGCCGGAGCACTCATTGCTTACGCCTGTGACACCATTGTCATGGCTCCCAGTGCAAACATCGGCGCCTCCACGCCCGTCATGCCCGGCGTGGAAATGGATGAAAGCATGAACGAAAAGTCCATGTCCTTTCTCCGGGCGAAATATCGGGCTCTGGGAGAAACCAATGGCCACAACCCGCTCATCGGTGAAGCCATGGTGGACCCCAAGATAGAATTATATGCCTCAGCGGAAGTGGACGGGAGCACGACCATTTACAAAATCGAAAATGGCCGTGTCATGGAAAAATATAATACGGTCCCGGCCGCTTCCAGAACAAGTGATGATCTGGATCTGGAATTGGCCAGACTCCAGGCTCAAATCATTCCCGAAAATGCTATGGAAGAAGTGGAAAGAGCTGTCAGAGATGCTCTTAATCTGCCGGAGACACGCAGGGAAACCAACGCTGATACAGATAAAGACCAGGCTTCTCAGGAACCGGCATCTGTAACAGCATCTTCAGACAGACTTCCCGAAGGACTTCCCCCCCACGCTTATCTCTTCAGCCCTGCAAACAGTTTGCTGACCCTTACGGCCCGCGAGGCACTGGAGGTCGGGCTCATTGCTCATACTGCATCCAGTCAGGAAGAAGCCTTGCAGAATCTGGGTTACAGCGCCTTCACAATACATCATCTGTCCATGACATTTGCAGAAAGAGTTTACGCTTTTCTGACGAGCCCGCTCATCAGTGCTCTGCTGCTTCTGGGCGGTCTGGCCGGTATATACATAGAAATCAAGACACCCGGCTTTGGTCTTCCGGGGCTGCTGGGAATACTGTGCATTGCCTTGTATTTCGGCTCTCGAGTGGTTTTGGGCATTGTGGGCTGGCTCGATCTGCTGTTGGTCATAGCCGGTGTGATTCTGCTTATTTTGGAAATCTTTTTCATACCCGGATTCGGAATTACGGGCATCAGTGGCATCATCTGTCTTGTCCTGGGAATCTGGCTCTCTCTGACACGGGTCCCCATCCCGACTTATACCTGGGATTATGTACGTCTTCGTGACAGTGGCATGATTCTGATTTCCGTGGCATTTTTCTTCTTCCTTTTTGTCGCAATCACCTGGCGCTTTCTGCCTCGCTCATCCTTTGCCCGAAAACTGATTCTGACTGATGCACAAAACGCGTCTGAAGGCTTTGTTGTTCAGGATGCAAAAGAGAGCCGCATCGCTGTGGGGTTGCGTGGCCAAGCCCTGACCATGCTCCGCCCGGCCGGCCGGGCACGCTTCGGCAACACCACCTATGATGTCATGACAGAAGGTGAATTCCTTGAAAAAGGAACAGCTGTGGAAATTATTCTCGTTGAAGGAAATCGCTATCTTGTTCAACAACAGGAAGAAGAGGATTAAGGTCCATGGATAACAACACTATTCTGGTTCAAATGCTTCGTCAGTTACTGAAAGAAATGGAGATCGTTTCTTCTCAAGGGGCCGGGTATTATACCTGCGTTCCTTTTGCGCGCCGCTTCAACAAACTGCTGGAACAGGCACGCAATCTGCACGGAGCTGAAAATGCCTTTCTCCATACCTTTGAAAGCCTGGAAGAACATGACCCTAAAGACCCCAGTGACAAGAGCAATGTGTTGCTGGGTATCCGCGTTGAAATTTCTCAGTTGATCACCTATCTTGAATGTTTGAATGAAGGTAAGGCCTGATTATGATATGGGTAATTTTATTTTTTATTGCCGGAATGGTGTTGATTTTCAGTGAGTTTTTTCTGCCGGGTGGTGTTCTGGGCGCCATCGGCGGCCTATTGATACTGGTCAGTATCGCTTTGGGCTTTCAGACGGCCGGTGATTATTTTCTTTTCATTATCATCGGTGAATTGCTCGGGGCCGCCATGTGCATTGTTCTGGGATTCTGGGTCCTTACCCGGACGAAGGCTTCCCGCCTTCTGACTCAGGAACATGTGCAGACACAGGAGTCCGGTTATGTGAGTGCCGAGTCAGACTTGAGCCTGCTGGGACAGGAAGGTACAGCCCTGACCGCCTTACGTCCATCAGGCACTGTGGTCATCGGAAAACAGCGTATAGATGTCGTCACTGACGGCACATTTTTGGAAGAAGGTACCCGCATCGTTGTCGTGCAGGTGCAGGGCTCTCGCGTGGTTGTGGAAGCGGTTTCATCCCCTTCACCGTAACACTGGAAAAGGAAGATATTCATGGATGCTCTCTTTGGGATTTTTGCTTTCGGTATTTTCATTGTCTTCATGATCATTTTGGTCGTGTTCATATCCTACATACGCTTGTGGTTACGGGCCTGGCTGTCGCAGGCCAGCGTGGGCTGGCTGCAACTGATCGGCATGAGCCTGCGTAAAGTCAGCGCAGCAACCATTGTGGACTCGCGGATCATGGCTGTAAAAGCCGGTTTGAATGTGAGTACCAATGAACTTGAAACCCACTATCTTGCCGGCGGTAATGTGGTTCGCGTGGTACAGGCGCTCATTGCCGCAAACAAGGCGAATATTGATCTTTCCTTCCAGCAGGCCACAGCCATCGATCTGGCGGGACGTGATGTCCTGGACGCTGTGCAGACATCGGTACGGCCCAAAGTGATTGACTGTCCTGATCCCACCAAAGGCGCACCTACTGTGGCCGCTGTAGCCATGGACGGTATCCAGCTGAAAGCGAAGGCCCGTGTGACAGTGCGTACCAATATCCGCCGGCTCGTGGGTGGTGCAACGGAAGAAACCATTGTGGCCCGTGTAGGCGAGGGTATTGTGACCACCATCGGCTCCTCCCAGTCCCACAAAAAAGTGTTGGAAAACCCCGACAGTATCTCCAAAACTGTTCTGGCCCGTGGACTTGATGCGGGCACGGCCTTTGAAATCCTTTCCATAGATATTGCCGATGTTGATGTGGGCGAAAATATCGGTGCCGAGCTGCAGATCAAACAGGCCGAAGCGGACAAACAAATTGCCCAGGCCAGAGCGGAAGAACGGCGGGCCATGGCCCGGGCTAGGGAAGCCGAAATGCTTGCCACTGTTCAGGAAATGCGCGCACAGGTGGTGAAAGCGGAAGCGGAAGTGCCTCTGGCTATTGCAGAAGCTTTCAAAAATGGCAATCTGGGAATCATGGATTATTATCGGATGAAAAATATATCCGCCGATACCTCCATGCGCGAATCCATCGCCAAACCCGGAGCAGAGCCCACCAATGAATTGAAATAACGGCCTGTTGCGACTCTTACTGAAAGGAATCACCCTATGGACGATCTCCTGGGCTTTTTTATCTTCGTGATCATTGCAGTCTTCAGTATTATCGGCCGATTTATGAAGGAAAAGAAAGAGAGCACGGAGAGCGATGAGACTTTCTCTGAAGTGCCTCCGCCTATAGAAATCTCCGATGCAACACGACGCATGGTTTATGGTGACGACGATTGGGATATTCCTGTTGCGAAACCCAAGGTAAGCGGAAGAACCATTGTTGTACCGGAAACACAACGGCCGCCTGTGACAGCACAACGGCCTCAGCCACGCCCAGCCGTCAGGACAGCACAACATCCGCAGCAAAGCCTTGAACGGCCTGTTCAACGCCCTGTAAGCCCGCAAAGCCCTGTTCAACGGCCTGTCCAGGCACGGGAAATGCCCCGACCCGCCGCGCAAGGGCCGAGACCGACACCACAGGCCGCTCCTCGGCCGAGTGCGCCAGCCGGTCGAACTGTGACAAGCTATGAACAGAGAGCAAAGCCGGCCAGGGCTCCCCGACCTGCGAAAGCATCTGCTCAACGGCCGACTCAATCGCGCCCCCAGCGTTCACAACAGAGAATGCCGCAGGTTCAGACCGCTACTCCCGGAACAGCCTTTGTAAGCGACCTGCACCATGCTCTGGGCTCACGTGATGAAATAGTTCGCGCGCTGGTTCTGCGTGAAATTCTGGGGCCTCCCAAAGCGCTGGATGAGATGATGTTTTAACCGATCAAACCACAACAGTGCCCATTGTTTTCCATGGCAACGGGCTTGGAGAGAACTTTATGATCCTGAGAAAAGAGTTTACCCGGTCTTTTTCAGTCGCGGCATTCCTTTTCTTCCTGCTTCCGGTACTGACTGTCTCCGCTGCTTCCGTCAATTTCGGAACTATGCTTGAGGAAATGACGGATATGGAGCGTTTGATAACACTGGATACCATTCCATATACGACCGGTCAGTTTTCCAGCTATGACAGGCTTTCCACAGATCCCACAGTGCTCACAGATCAAAATTGGTTTGCCAACCTCGACCGTAACAACCACTTGCGCGTAGAAGAACGTGATGGCCGTCAGGAATGGGTGCTCATGGATGTGGCCGGTCCCGGTGCCGTGGTACGTTTCTGGTCAGCCAATCCTCTGGAAGGAGGCATTGTTCGCTTTTATCTGGATCACAGTGACGAGCCGGTCATTGAAATGCCGCTGGCTGCTTTTCTGGAAGGTCGAAGCAAGCCTTTCATAAGCCCTCTTTGCGGCAACCGCGGGCAGGGCTGGAACAGCTACGTGCCCATCCCTTATGCCGAACATTGCAAGATCACCATCGACGAAGGCGATATTTACTACATCATCAATTACAGGACTTACACGACGGGCACAGAGGTGGACAGTTTCACTTTTGCCGATACGGAAACCCACGTCAAAGCCTTGCGGGACACAGCCGCAACTCTGCTTCATCCTGATGCGATTGAAGATAAGCAGCCTGTGACAGCCCATAGTTTCGATGTGACCGTATCGGGTGCGGATTCGGAAGATTTTTCTTTCTCCGGACCGGCCGCCATTCGTGGAATCCGTTGCAGTGTGGAAGCGGATAATCTTGAAGAGGCCTTGCGCGGCTGCCTGTTGAAGATCAACTTTGACGAAAATGAAGCTTCTGTACTTGCGCCTCTGGGCGACTTTTTCGGCACGGCACCGGGTGTCAACGAGTATCAATCGCTGCCATCGGGAACGCTGGATGATGGCCGCCTCTACAGCCGTTGGGTCATGCCCTTTCAGAAATCTGCTGACATTGAGCTGATCAACTTCAACCGCTTTGCAGTCCGACTGAGCGGAGAGATCCTGGTCGCTGAACGTCCCTGGACAGAGGACAGCCTTTACTTTCACGCCAAGTGGAAGGGAGAATCTGATATTGCCACACGTCCCATGCAGGATTGGAATTATATGACAGCTCAAGGTCAGGGACGTTTTTGCGGAGTCATGCTCCATATCACCAATCCCGTGACCCACTGGTGGGGTGAAGGGGATGAAAAGATTTATGTGGATGGTGACACTTTCCCGACCTGGTTCGGCACAGGAACCGAAGATTATTACGGCTATGCCTGGTGCTCTCCCCTGCTCTTCACCCATGCCTATCACAACCAAAGCCGCTGCGACGGTCCGGGCAATCTTGGTCATACCTGCGTGAGCCGCTTCCATATCATGGACGATATTCCCTTTACCCGTGATTTCCGCTTCGACATGGAAGTCTGGCATTGGGCGGACACTCATATAGCCCAGTCCATTACAGCCTTCTGGTACGCCACAGCTGAGAGCAAAGATAATTTCTCAGAGCCTGGCGGCGAGTTGCTCCCTGTGCCCACCTATGAAGTACCCGAACCCGTTGAAGGTGCTTTGGAAGGGGAAAATATGCGCGTAATGGAAGTATCAGCCGGCACGGTGGACAAACAAAGCGGCAGCTGGCCCTGGAGTTCCTTTTTGCAGCTCTGGTGGCGTGGCGGTGCTCAGAAAGATCATCTGAAACTGCGATTCCGTGTTGAAAAAGCCGGGAACTATGCTGTCTCCGCTGTATTCACCAAAGCCCCTGACTACGGTATTCATGAGATGGCCATCAATGGCACTGTCGTTGCCCCCGCTCTGGATCTCTATAATGCTGATGAAGTCATTGTCAGCGATCCTGTCTCTCTGGGCCGTGTTGATTTTGTCAAAGGCTTCAATTTTATTGATGTGCGGATTGTGGACAAGCATCCCGATTCCAAAGACTATATGTTCGGGCTGGATTACATCCTGCTGGAACCCTGAGTATCATCTCATACAATAAAACCAAGCCGCTGTTCATTGTAAGATACAGGAAGAACAGCGGCATTTTTCTTCTCATTGCCTGTTGACCCGGAAAGCATGTACAGGATCCGGGTCAGGACTTGCAAAAAAAAGAAAGTGGACACCGAAGTGTCCACTTGATTGTTTACGGATGGTGAGGGGGACTCAAACGACAGCGCCGCCGAATAAAATATCCGACAGAAAAGCGAAGAGTCCATTCAGAAAGCTGTCAAGCAAAAAAGTAACTGCTGTGTTGATCAGGCTGGCAATAAGAATACTGAAATCCATGGGAATATCCTTTTAGTTTTACTGGGTTGGAGTTGTACTGCTTCCGTTGAAAATTCAAGATTCATCGCTGGATTCAGGGGTAATCCAACCCATGACCAGACCTGTGAACCAGTCGGCAAAAAAACTGAAAGCAACTGAAAAGAGTTTGTGGAACAGTTCAAGAAAGATCATCTGAGGTCTCCTAATGATTGTAACAATTGACGCGATGCTTCCATGCATCTGGTTAATTTACAATTCCTTCACAAGAATGTTACAACAATATTACTGACAAAATCTGCGCTCAAGAAAACGCCGTACCCATTCATAAAGTACTATACTGTAGCATTATCCTTCTTGCCATTCAAAATAGATGGTGCGCAAGGCATAAGGCGGAATTTCTATGGTCAGACTGTTCCCGGAAATATTCAGCGGCTGCTCCTTTTCTTCATTCAGATTACACGCCCAGGCGGCTGTGAGAGAATGACAGAGTTTGAAGCCATCAGATACTGCTTTGCTCGTGGGATTCCAGAATCGGACAACCCCTCCCGGTCCTTCAGCAGCAAGTTTCAATGCGGTCATGACCGCTTCTCCGCTGAGCTGATTGAAAAGTGACCTGGCGGCGGAAGCTGTTGCTGATTCATGATGCCTGGGTCTTGCCAGCATCTCTGAGACCAGACGGAGAATCTGTCGTGTATCCGCTTTCTCTCTGAGAGGCAACAGCCCATACTCCACTTCCAGACAGCCGCGGAGTTGGCCGTCTGTCTCTCCTTGCGTACCCACTGTTTTGGCGAAGCCTCTGAAGAGCGTCAAGGCCAGTTCACAACGGGGCGTGTCCAGAGCGGCATATTCATGCAATCCTGCAGGACAGAGTACAGCCAGGCCCCGGCGCTGATCCTGAACACCGAAAAAAGTGGTAAAAGCTTTTTCCTCGTTGACCCTTTCCTGCCAGAGGGCTGTTTCAGGGGGAATTTCTATCTCTCTTTCCACTACTGCAAAAGGTGTCTCAGCAAAGGAGACGGCTGTCTCACAGTCCGTGGGGAAAAAGACACGGAGACGATGATCTTCGGCTGTATTGAGGATGGTGGTTTTGACCTTCACCAGAGGAGAATGTTTTTCGAGGGTAATACGATCTGTAATGACCATCTCCACTTTATTTTCTGAGCGGTAGCCGTTGCCTTTTTCCAGATCTGCGGGTACGGCAAGTTTTCTTTCCACTCTGAAGGTGCAGCGCAAGGGTCCGTTCTCTTCTATGCTCGTCGTGACCTCTGTCCCGTAGGAACGCACAAGCAGATCATTTACAGGAATTCCCCGTGTCCATCCATCGCCGCAATCTCCCGCGTCTTCATAAAGGAGGAGGCCATCGTAACGCTGGCCATCAGCTGTTTCAATGGATAGAGCCCCATGATTATCAAGAGAAATCTCCACGTGCCCATTGGAAGCGGATAAGGGACCGGTCAGCAGGCTCCCGAAGTTACGTGTGGCATCGTTGGTTCCCTCAATGGAGAAGGAAGTGTATCCACAGGCGGGCAGCTCCAATTCCACGGCGACATGATAGGCATCGCCCAAAGTGGACATTTCCCGGCCACGTTCATTGAGGCGGGGCCATTCCATATTCCGCTCAATCCTTTTGTGCTGATAGCTCAGACGCCTGCCATCCGCATCAACGAGATGGAATTTGTTGTATCGCTCCCCCGTGGCCAGGCCGTCATGATAAATATACCCTGTCTTCTGTCCATAGTCGGAGGGGAAATACAGTGCGAGATCATAGATTCCTTTCCGTGCATAGGGCAGCGGATTATGAACGGTGATATGCTGCCACTGATCCACTTCCGCCGTGGCATCACCCAGATCGGCCACAGCACGGCGGATGAGACCATCAGCAATGAGTTCAGACTGATCATAGCGATAATGCATATCCCGGTGCACCTGATCGATACTGCAACCGCAAATGGAATCGTGAGGATGGTTCTTCATCAGATATTCCCACGACTTTTCCACATAGCTTCGGGGGAACTGCGTACCCTTCAAAGCGGAGAGCAGCAGAACAGGCTCACACCACTTTTCCAGCAAAGCACTGCACTCATCATTTCGTTTTTTAAGATCCATGCGTGAAGAAAGCGTGTGGACAATCAGGTAATGACCATAACGCTCCGTATCACGGACAGGCTCTCTCAGCTCTCCTTTGCGCAGCGGATAAGTATCCTGATGACGAATGAGTTCCCGACCGAAGTCCTCCAGTCCCGTCCAGATAAATTCAATGTCCGGATAGCGCTTCTGCAACTCTTTGAATATCTGCACCATTTCAATATCAGGGTCCTGATGGTCAATGGCATCGAGCATGAGAACGATGGGTGCTGATCCACGCGCTTTTTCTGTTTCAAAATATTTTTCAAAGTGCTCTTTATAGCTTTCGTCGGTGAATCCGGCCTCCCGAAGAGGTCTGCGTACCTGAAAGTCATAGGGCCCATAGCTGCCCACATCGGATAGCTTGCAATAGGCGAGAGTAGTTCCATCGGGACCTTCCCAGTTAAATTGGGCCGGATAGTTTTCGTCCTGGCCCCCACGCCAGATGATGCCGGCTTTGAGACCGAAACCACCCATGAGCATGGGCAAAGCGGCAATGTGTCCGAACTGATCCGGTGTATAGGCATAATCGAGGGGTTCAATGCCCAGCTTTCTGCAGTCGCTGTAACCTCGCATCAGGTTCCTGATGAGGCTTTCACCTGACAGAAGCCATTCGTCGGGCAGGTTATACCAAGGCCCCACAAGTATCTTGCGTTCTTTCAGATGCTTGAGAAAGCGTTCTCTGGCCTCAGGACGTATCTGCAGATAATCATCAATGACAATGGTCTGTCCGTCGAGATGAAAGGCTTTGAAAACCTCCTCTTCTTCCAGGAGATCCATGGCTTTGTCCACACATTCCACCAGCCACATCCTGAACTCCTGAAAAGTTTTATACCATTCACGATCCCAATGGGTTCCGACACAATAAAAAGCCTTCATTTTGTTCTCCATAGATCTTAAGAAAGAGCATTGTTTCTGATTGTTTTGATTTGCGCTGTCAGGGAAGCGAAGTCATTGCAGTCCAGGGTCTGGGCACGCCGGTTGTGATCAATACCCACCTCGGACAAAACGTCCATGATCTCTTCACGGCTCAGTCCAAGATTACCGCCTGTGAGAGTATTGCGCAATGTTTTGCGACGCTGGCGAAAAGCGGAGCGAACCACTTTCATGATTTCAGAAATTTCCAGACCGGGAAAGGGTGACCCCTCGTGACAACGAAAACGCACGATGCAGCTGTCCACCTTGGGTCTGGGCAAAAAACAGGAAGCAGGCACGCGGTGAACAATATCCGTATGAGCATAGAGCCTGGCCGCAATGGAAAGAACACCGTAATCTTCAGAATTCACAGCCGCTGTCAGACGTTGTCCCACTTCATACTGAGTCATCACAACGAGCCGCTCAAAATATACGGGACTCTCCAGAAAATGAAAGAGCACAGGGGTGGTTACATAATACGGAAGATTGGACACCATTTTCAGGGTGCCGGCATGAGGCAAAAATTCCGCTATCAGATTATCCAGATCATGATTGAGAATATCGCCGCGAAAGAGCGTCACCTTTTCATTCTGGCCAAACTGCTCTTCCAGACAGGGCATGAAGGATGCGTCGATTTCCACGCAAAGAAGCCGCCCCGCCTGATGTACCAGTTTCCTGGTCAATGCCCCGAGCCCCGACCCGACTTCGATAACACTGTCTTCCGGGGTCAGACCGGCTGCACGGACCATGATCGCATTGATATTGTCATCCAGAAGCATGTTCTGGCCCAGTTGTTTTTTAAACCGGATATTATGGCGTTGACAGAGTTCTTTCAGTCGAGGATAGATGTCATCGCTGTTATCTTTGGGAGAGACTGGTTTATTCACGGCTGGCTCAAAATGGGGTGACAATAACGCTGAAAATGCTTCGCAGAGGGGCTTCTATAACAAGCTCAAAGGGCAATTCCCGTGCTTCCGGCTGTTGGACTGAGTCCGCGGCCGGCATGGGTGCAGAGAAAAGAATCAGGCCTTCTGTGGCACTCTCAGTCACTTCCAGACCGCCGCCTTCACGGGACTGAAGCATTCCCAAAGCCTGGTAGGCCGGAGGGCCGGGCTGAAAAGAGTCAATGGAAGAAATATATTTCCCTGCGAGCAGCCATTTGCCGTCCTCCTGAGGCACCAGACTCCCCTCAATGGCGATACCTTCTACAGGGAAGTGCCCTTCCAGAAGAAAGCCCACTTCTTTTTCCTGAGGAATGAGCCTGACAGAGGGTTCACTACCCGTTCTTTGTCCGGCATGATCGGCACCGAGAGCAACGCGAAGATAGGAAACCCCTTCCTCAGCAGTCACCTCTTCCTGAGGCTCCGAAGCAGGAAGGGGTGCCTCTTTTGCGGGAGCGGGTACTTCAGGAGGAGGTGGTGTTGAAGGGATACATCCCGGGGAAAGGGAGAGACCGATTAGCAGAGCCAAGATCATTGCAGTGCAGCTGGTTTTCATAAGATCGCCTTTTTCTTTAATGAAGATTTATTAAATGGACACCAGAAAGGTACGGATCAGCCACAAAATCAATACACCGGCCAGAGGCGACCAGTCCGTAAACCCCATGGATGGCAAAGTATTCCGTATCAGTTTCAGATAGGGATCAGTAATGGGAGTCAGCCAGATGCAGGGTTTTCCCTGCATATTCAAAGAAAGAAAAGGAGCCAGCCAGCGGAGAAGGAGTGCCATCATATACAGCGTTATGGCACTGTAAACAAAGGCACCGAAAGTTGTATGAAAAACGATTTCTGTATTTTCAGCCATTATAGCAGCGGGTACTCCTTCAAAGGGGTATAAACAGGGCCCCGGGGGGTTAATTGACTCTTAAACAATACCACATTCTGCGCTTTAAATTCCTGTCCGAAGTGTGAAGGGGTCCGGGAGCCAAAGACTTCCCTTTCTCTGTGACTGAACTCTTTTTTCTTTCGCAAACGTCCTAAAGTGATATGAGGGACAAATCTTTTAGCTTCAGCAGGCTGATCAAGACGGTGCGCCGCCTCTTCACAGGCCTCCACAAGCGGCATCAGGTCACCGGAAAGAATCTTCACGCCAGCCCAAAAGATGGAAGGTCGACGCAGAGAAGGGAAGGCCCCTGTACCGGCAAGCTGCAAAAGAGGTCCTGTCAGACCTGATAAGGAATGATCCAAAGAGGACTGCAACAAAAGAGCCTGCTCTGCTTGCAGCTCACCATAGAATCGTAGCGTGATGTGAAGATTTTTCGGATCCACCCAGCGTATGGAGGTCGGGACAGCGTTGCGGCATTCTTCCACATAAGCAGCCACAGACTCCTGCACGGATGAGGGCAGGGCAATGGCCGCAAAGAGACGTACTGTCTTTTCTTCAGAAGTCCGGTCAGTCATAGTCTGTTGAAACTCTATTGCATCGGATCGGCTTTTTCTGCAGCAGCGCGGGGAATGGTCTTCCAGGCCAGAAGCGCTTCCACGACCATCCAGAGTTGCAGTGCCACAATAATAAAACCAAAAAGGACAAGCAGATAGTTGTGCTTCTCGACAAAGCCTGGCATCTGGCTGAAAATGGCCCAGACAGGCATGAGCAGCATCAACAGTAAAGGCAGAACAACAAAGAAAATCTTTTTGTTTTTCCAGCGCAAATAGAATACGATCACCATGAGTGCGAGCCCGGCGAGAAGCTGATTGGTTGCGCCGAAGAGAGGCCAGAGGAGCAGACCCCCGGATCCCGGTCCTTGAGGGCCCGGCAGAAAAGCCAGAACAGCCGCCGAAGCAACAGCTATGACTGTGGCTGTATATTTGTTTCGGATGGCTTTTACCTGAAGGGCATTGCCAATTTCCTGAATAACATAACGGTTCAATCGCGTGGAGGTATCTATGGTCGTCATGGCGAATCCGGCGATCATCACGGCTACAACAGCACAGGCGAGATCGCGGGGGATCCCCAGAGCTGCAATGAGATTACCCGCTCCTTCCACAAAGATCGCAATGGTGTGGGCCATCGTCATAGTCTCCCAGCCTTCCCCGTAATAATGCATGAAGGCGGCTTCGCCCGTGAGCAGGCCGCCTTCCGATTGAACGAGAATTCCCACTCCGGCAACGCAGCTGAGAATCACCAGTACAGCCAGAGCGGCTTCCACGAGCATGGAGCCATAACCGATAAAGAGTGCATCCTTTTCGTTGTCGATCTGTTTGGCCGAAGTACCGGAAGATACCACGGAATGAAATCCTGAGACAGCACCACAGGCAATAGTGATAAAGAGAAAGGGCATCATGGGAGGAGCACCTGTACCACCACAACCAAGCGCTGGAGCGACAATGGGCGGTGCTGCAACGAAGAGTCCGGCCAGCAACGCGATAAGAGCGATATAGAGTTGTAATGAACTGATGTAATCACGAGGCTGCAGCAAAAGCCAGACAGGCAGCACACTGGCGAGAAAACAGTAAACCAGAATCAGCAGTGTCCAGATTCCAACAGAAGAATGCAGGGACTCAGTCAATGATGCGCCGGAGCCGGGAAAGAGGGGAAGATCCAGATTGAGAGGCAGATAATAAACACCGACGTAGATGCTCAGGTACAACAGAAGCAGAGCTATGAGAGAGGGTACGAACAAAGGCAGGTTCATTTTGTAGATTACAGCACCCACACACAAGGCCAGTGGCATGGCGAACCAGGTTGTAAACACAGAGCCCGGATATATGGAAAAAAGGGTGGCAATCACCAATCCGAAAACAGCCACAACAAGCGTCAGTGTGAAATAGAGAATGCTCAGAAACAAAAAACGACAACGACGACTGATGAGTTTGCCGGACACATCGCCGATGGACTGGCCCTTGTTACGCATGGACACGACCAGGGATCCGAAATCGTGGACAGCACCTACGAACACGGAGCCTATCAACACCCATAAGAGTGCCGGGAGCCATCCCCACAGAACGGCTATGGCTGGCCCTACAATGGGGCCAGTGCCCGCAATAGACGAGAAGTGATGGCCGAAAAGGATGGCTGGCCTGGTTGAAACATAATCTTTGTTATCGGCCAAAGCATGAGAGGGTGTCGCAGCTGCAGGATCCAAAGAAAATATTTTTCGCGACAACCACCGCCCATACGTATTATAAGCCACAATAAAGCCGATAAAGGAGCCCAAAGCGATCAGAAGCGTAGTCATAAAATATCATCCCCACACACAGGATCTGTGTTACAGTAATTGTTGCAGTGTCCCAAAGGCACCACTACGATTGTACAATGGAGGTGCAGGCTTTGGCAATGATTGCGTATCCGTAAGGGAACATTATTTCAACTCCAACCCCGGCCGCTATTTTCTTTTCTTCACCAGTTCAGACACTGAACACACGGGGCCGCACAGCCGCAACCAAATGAACTTTTTTTCCACAAAGACTTTTATAAACATTGATAAATTAAAGACCTTGGGGTCGCGCAGCCTGGGAACGCCAATTTCCACATTGGCAGGTCACCCGGGAAAAGACCATGATTTATGTATGCNNACCCGGGAAAAGACCATGACTTATATATGCATTTGACGGGAGAACAAAGACTCAGAGTTTACAAAGGCTTTTATTTTATTCTTGGCCAGTAAAAGATCTATTGCCGAATCACTGTTTGCAAAATGTCAATGTCCTGACCCGCTGTCTGCCAATGTGGAAATTGGCGTTCCCAGAAGTGACTCTCAAGGTCTTTCAAGATTTTCAAAGCCTTTATTTTTTGCGGTTGACAAAAGACACATTGCCGAATTGAGGGCCGCACGGAAGAGGCACAACAGGGCACAAAACAATTTATAGCTTTGAAACGTCCATTCTGTCCACTGACCCCGCAGCAATACCCAAAACCCACCTCCGACTGATTTTCCCACACTGTTTTATTCTTCCCCGATGAGGCCCACCGCCCAGAGTGCAGCTCGCCGGTAAAGGGCAGCCGCATCTTCATTGTCATAGACCTGAGTATCATGTCCCAATAGACAGTGAAACACCCGGCCTTCAGTATTCTCCACAATGAAAGCAATGGGATACACTTTTTCATCCACCACCGATAGGGCATCACACAAAACAGTGATCTCATGCTGTCCATCAAGACAGGTATAAAGTTCATCCTGAATCTGAAAATCCGTCAGGCCCTGCGTGATGAGATGTTTTTCTTCCGTCATGCGCACCTGAAAAACACCATAAGGATCATGAGCCCGTAATTCCGGATTCCATATGCGTCCTGCGATTTTTTCGAAGGGAGGCCAGTTTTCAAAAGCACCACAGGCGAAGTGTGATAGAAGAAGGCCTTTGCCACTGGCCACATAATTTCTCAGTGCTTCTCCGGAAGAGGGAGCGAGCAAAAGACGTTGGTCGTAATTTTTAAAATGCAATACGACAGCATCGTAAAAAGCAAGCCAGGGCGAGCCTGTCATGGCCGGACTTTCTGTAATTGTCACTTCCAGGCGGGGATCCTCACGCAACACCCGAGCAAGAGCCGGAGCAGTATTCACCCAGTCGTGGCCACCATAATCATCCCCCGTTATGATGAGAATCTTTTTTTCTCTTGTTGTTGTTTTCAAGCGGAAAAGAGAGACGGCCTGGAGGACTGCATGAGGGCCCTCTTCTTTCAAGATAGACAGATGAAAGATACCTCCCTCTACCCCACTCTGCGGTATCGGCAAAAGGATTTTAGCCGGAACAGAACGATCTCCACTGAAGGCTGCGGCCGGTGCAGCGGGCACAGCCGTCTGCCAGCCCTTATCTTCGGGAGATGAAAACTGCACAGATTGAACTATTCCTTCTTCCGCCGCATCCCACCAGGAAAGACCCAGAATATAGTCAGCTTCAGGATCCAGACCGGAGAAGATACAGCCAATACGCTCCGTAGACGTCCAGGCGTAATTCCAGGGAACAGCGACATTTTTGGAGAGCTCAGCAGCCGCGCTGTCCACCATGATCCGCTCTGACTCGGCCGAAGACCTTGAACTGTTCGGATGAGTGGTGAGCGAGGCTGTCAGCACATAGCCTTCGGGACAATGGGGATCTTCACTGGTAATAACGGTGCTCTCAGCGGGAGCGGCACCGCAAGCGATCTGAAAAAGAAAGCAAAAGAAGAGCGTTACAAATCCAAAACTCTTTATTTCTCCAACTGAGGGACACATCATTCTTGCTCAACTTCTTCCAGAGGACGAATCCAAATGTTTCTATACCACACTTCCCCACCATGATCCTGAAAAGCGATGAGTCCTTCCAGAGGAAGTTCCGTATAGGCAATGGAAAATTTTCCATAGGGTTTCTTCAGGATGGAAAAATCCGTATCAATCACTTTCATGCCGTTCACAGTGACCTGAATCTCCTTGCCCTGACAGCGTATATCATAAGAGTTCCACTCTCCGGCTGCTTTGGCCATATTGTACATGGGACAGACCATGTCATAAATGGAGCCTGTACCTGTGCGGCTGGGCAGGGAACCATGATCATCGAGGACCTGTATTTCAAAACCGCGCCGGACCGGATCATTTTCCTGGACTCTTAAAAATACTCCGCTGTTGGTTCGCCGGGCGACCTTGAACTCCAGATGCAATTCAAAGTCTGAAAAAGCTTGCGCTCCATAGCCTGCATACCGCAATTTACCCAGAGAATTTCCAAAAAGATGGAGTACGCCGTCTTTGATTTCAAAAAGCTCCGCGTCATCAGTGATATTTCTCCATTCTTTTGCGTGTTCTTCATCGAGCAGATTGAGCCAGCCTTCTCCCTCAGGAATAGCTGTGACTTCACCCTGAGGACGGGGCTTATAATCGGTGAAGAGAAACTTCCAGGCACCATAGGCGATCAACAGGGCACAAAGAAGGGATACAAAGACGTTGATGGCAATGATTTTTTTCATTGATCATTCCTTTCGTTCTTTACATAAACTGCTTATCACTGTACGCCACTATCCTTCAGACAGTCAAAAAAGAGGCCGGTTTGATTCACACTGGACATTTTTCGCTAGAATGTACAAGTAAGATCTTGATGATGATGCATTTTCCTCTTCTGCGGTGAAGAACTGTACAGTATGTAAAAAGGATAATCATGGCAGTCATAGTCGTCACGGGCTCAGCCGGACTGATCGGTTCGGAAAGTGTCCGATATTTCGCCACACAAGGATATACCGTTGTGGGCATTGATAATGATATGCGCTCCTATTTTTTCGGCCAAGAGGCATCCACGGGTAAAATGGCCCGGGAGCTTACAGATCATTACCCGCAATACCGTCATCATGAAACCGACATCCGGGATTATGCCGCTCTGGAGGCGATTTTTTCTGAATACAGCTCCGAGATCAACGCGATCATACACACGGCCGCTCAGCCCAGTCACGATTGGGCGGCGCGGGAACCGCTCACAGATTTTGGTGTCAATGCCCAAGGTACGCTGCATCTTCTGGAACTGACCCGGCTTTATGCACCGGATGCGGTCTTTATTTTTACCAGTACCAACAAGGTCTATGGCGATCAGCCCAACTTTCTTCCTCTCATGGAACAAGAAACCAGATGGGAAGTGGAAGAGAATCATCCTTATGCTTCAGATGGTATCGACGAATCCATGAGTCTGGATCAGTGCAAGCATTCCATTTTCGGTGCTTCGAAAGTGGCTGCTGATATCATGACTCAGGAATATGGCCGATATTTCGGCATGAAAACCATGACTTTTCGGGGGGGCTGTCTCACGGGTCCGGGCCATGCCGGAGCAGAACTGCACGGTTTTTTGGCCTGGCTCATGAAATGCGCTGTCACCAACACGGAATATCATATTTTCGGCTATAAGGGGAAGCAGGTGCGCGACAACATACACAGTGCGGATCTGGTATCCTGTTTTGATGAAGCCATCAAAGCGCCGCGCTCAGGAGAAGTGTATAATATAGGTGGCAGCCGCTTCAGTCATTGTTCTCTTCTGGAAGCGGTGGCTCTTTGTGAAGAGATCAGCGGCAATCCCATGAAGGTGAGCTACAGCGAAACAAACCGTATTGGCGATCATATCTGGTGGATCAGCGACACACGCAAATTTCAGAAGCACTATCCGCACTGGAAACAACGCTATGATCTGAAATCCATTCTCATCGAAATTTATGCAGCCTTGAGTCCTGGAAATTCCCCATGCCCGTAAAAGACAACCGCCTGCTATATTCCATCCTTATCCCGGCATACAATGAAGCACAGAACCTGCCGCCCACCCTTCAAGCGCTGGCGACGCAGTTGCGCAATGAAGAGATTCCCTTTGAACTGCTTGTTGTCAACGACAACAGCCGGGACGATACTCCGGAAATTCTGGGTGGGCTGAGCCGGGAATATCCGGAATTGCATGTTGTTCACAATACACCCCCCGGCGGTTTGGGGCGTGCCATTCGCTGTGGCTTGCGTCACTTCAAAGGTGATGTTGTGGCCATTGTCATGGCGGACAGCTCAGATGCCCCTGAAGACGTGGTGGCCTGTTACCGGAAAATTGAAGAGGGGTATGACTGTGTCTTCGGTTCCCGTTTCAGAAAAGACAGTAAAGTCAGCATGTATCCACCTGTGAAATTGTTTTTCAATCGCATTGTCAATCATGCCTTGCGCATGCTTTTCATGACCAGACACAACGATCTCACCAACGCTTTCAAGGTGTACAGGCGCCATGTCATCGACAGTATCAGCCCGCTGCAGGCTGCTCATTTCAATATCACCATTGAAATGTCTTTGTCGGCACTGATTCGAAAATTCCGCATTGCCGAGATTCCCATTTCCTGGAGTGGCCGCACCTGGGGACAATCCAACCTGCGTCTCCGTGAAATGGGGCGACGTTATTTATGTACGCTCATCATGATCTGGTTTGAAAGAATGTTGATCCTGGATGACCTGCTGCTTGAAACACATTCTTATCCTGAAGAAAAAGAATGAGCCTTTTCCGGGTGAGAATACTGTATGCTTGTAAGATATCGCCGTTAATTAGTATAATTTCAGGATATTGAACATTCTACTGACAGTAAGCGTTGCAAACAGCTGCGATTCCCTGGGGCATCATGAGTGGGCTTCAGGAGTCTCAAGAACAATAAAGCCTTTATTATGAATAATTTCTTAAAACACATATCCCTGTGGATTGTACTTTTAATCATTATTGTTTTTGCCATGTCAAATCTGGGCAAAATGCAGGGAGACAAGCGTCCTTTGGGAGAACCGGATTTCGTCAGCCAACTCTCCCAGAACAATGTAGAATCGGTCGTTATCAAAGAAGCCGGCTCCAACCTCAAAGATGTGAAGGTCAAGTTTCGGGAAAAGGTGGATAACAATCAGGGTTTCGAGTTCAAGACCGATAATTTTCGCGAGGAATGGCGTGCCAAACTGGATGATCAGAATGTCCCCTATGAATTTCAGGTTGAAAGCACGCTCTGGCAGGGTCTGCTGATCAATCTTCTCCCCCTCATCCTTATCTTCGGGGTTTTCTGGTTTTTCATGTTCAGACAGCAGGGCAGCACCAACAAGGCCATGTCTTTCGGAAAAAGCAGGGCGCGCATGGCCGGTCGTGGAGATCGATCAGTCACTTTCAAAGACGTTGCCGGTGTGGATGAAGCCAA
>LSQX01208637.1_pt1 | contig 41468 bp, 43 predicted proteins | sample 654561 | NCBI WGS metagenome assembly LSQX01 (sample SAMN04489861, study PRJNA283612) | anaerobic digester metagenome | isolation source: 4 biogas reactors fed with cattle manure at either 37C or 55C with and... | place: Denmark: Kongens Lyngby | collected 2014 | reverse complement strand
AGCTAGTATGTGTCTTCAAATGTTAAATGGTCAATCTCTTGATTATCCAGTCTTCATTGATCATGAATACGCAGCTTCTAATGCTAGAAACAACAAGCTTACAGCAAGCCAAAGGACTATGGTATGCGAAGCTTTTTGTAATACCATTAGAAATAGTGGATATCGCGCAGGGGTTTATTCCAGCGTAAACTACTTAAACAACAAAATGAATATGTCCGTTTTAAGCAAATACTCTGTGTGGTGTGCTCATTGGGGAGTTAAAGCTCCTGGGTACAGTGGGCGTTACGATATATGGCAATATTCTGAGTCTGGAAAGGTAGATGGCATTAGTGGTGCTGTTGATATGAATATATCCTACATGGGATACTAAAGGAGTAAATATGAAGTATAGAAAACTAGGAAACAACAACGATCTTATATCCGTAATTGGTTATGGCACTATGAGATTCCCTGTTTTAAACAAGGATCCTAGCAAAATCGATGAATCTACTGCTATTGAGCAACTTCGCTATGGCATTGATAGTGGAATCAATTATATAGATACGGCTTACGGATATCATATGGGAAACAGTGAGATTGTCGTAGGCAAAGCTTTAAAGGACGGATATAGAGAAAAGGTTTTCTTGGCCGACAAGTTACCTACTTGGCTAATTAAAGAACCTTCCGATATGGACAAGTACCTAGACGAGCAACTCGAAAAACTGGATACAGATTACATAGATTTCTATTTAATTCATACTTTAGACCGTAAAAAATGGGATAACTGTTTGAATAATGGCTTGTTTGAATTTATAGACCGTGCTAAAAAAAGCGGCAAGATAAAGCAAATCGGTTTTTCTTTTCACGATGAAATTTCCGTATTCAAAGAAATAATCGATAAATATAGTTGGGATTTTTGTCAAATTCAGCTTAACTTAATGGATGAAGATTTTCAAGCAGGACTTGAAGGTTTAAAATATGCTGGGAAAAATAATATCGATGTTATTATAATGGAACCCCTGCGAGGCGGAACCCTCGCAAACAATGTTCCAGAAAACATAGATAAGATATGGAAATCATTGGGCAAAAATAGAACAGCTGCAGCTTGGGCATTTCACTACCTTTGGAATTATAAAGAGGTATCTACTGTTCTGAGCGGAATGAATAGCTTAAAACAAATAGATGAAAATGTAGCCGAAGCTTCTGATTCAGAAGTGAATTCCCTGACCAAGGAAGAGCATGAAGCTATGTCTGCAGTAAAGGAAATATATAAATCAAGAAAATTGATAGATTGCACTAAATGTAATTACTGCATGCCTTGTCCTAACGGCGTAGATATTCCTGGATGTTTTGAAGTGTATAACGATGCTAATATATATAACAACTTAGAATATTATAAAGATCAATACGATGGGTTTATTTCTGAAGAAGAAAAAGCTTCTAATTGTATAGAATGTGGTCTATGTGAAGAAGCCTGCCCGCAACACCTTCCAATTATGGAACTCCTAAAAAAAGTAGACAGTAAACTAGGTGAATAGTCATGAATAAAGAGCTTAAAATCATTGTTGCGAATCCATCTGGCAATGTAACTATTTTTGTTATGACACCATGCGATAAATCAGATTATCAAAAGATTGCTAATGCGCTATTTGCTCAAACTAATTATCAAGCTGAGCAAGTTGCATTTGTTCTTAAAGATTATCCCTCCGATGTGGATGGTGCAATAGACATGTCAGGCATGGAATTTTGCGGAAACGCTTCTAGAAGCTACGGTTTACTGCTAGCTACTTGTAATGATAAAAATGAGTTTAAAATTGCGATAAGCGGTGCAAACAAACCTATTAAAACCACATCAGACCCTATAACAGGATTTGCCAAGGTTGATATGCCTTTACCGAAAAGTATATGGGCCTATCCTAAATATCAAGGAACTTTGGTTGATATGGATGGCATAGTTCATTTGATTGTGGACATAAGTAAATATTCTCCCGATTCTTTTGAATCAATAAGGGATTTCTTTTACGAAGAAAATGACCCTGCTGCCTTTGGTGTAATGTATTATGATTTCAAAGATAAATTCATGACACCTGTCGTTTACGTGAGAGATGTAAATACCGTTTATCACGAAGGTAGCTGTGGGTCAGGCACTGTTGCATTAGCTGTGAGCCTCTCTAAAGACGCTAAAGATGGAGACTTATACTATAGCATCAAACAGCCAGCAGGCAGCATAGAATCAACGGTTACCACCCATAACGGTAACCCCACTAATGTCACCATTGAGGGCGTCGTATCCCTAAGCGAAGAAATAATCTTAAACATAAATATAGAGGAAGACATATAAAGTCTTCCTCTATTTATTTTCATATATTCTTATAAGGAATCCACATAACTGCTCGCTGCTACTGCTGCTACTGCACCATCAGCTGCTGCAGTTATAAGCTGCCTTACATCTTTTCTTCTACAGTCACCTGCTACAAAAACCCCTGCTTTCGAAGTCTTACAATTTTCTCCTATATCAAAGAATCCTGCTTTATCAGTTTCTATTATCTCGTCAAATGGCTTATTATTAGGAATTTGTCCGATCGCTACAAACAACCCCGTAACATTTAGCTCACTATCTTCGCCTGTTACTTTATCGTGAAGAGTCACTCCGCTAATCGCAAATTTTCCGTGGAGCTCACTTATTGTTTTATTTAGCGCAAATTCTACATTTGGTTTGCCTCTAAGTATCTTCTCAAGATGTTCTTCACCTCTAAATTGGTCTCTCCTGTGAATTATTGTAACCTTTTTACATATATCAGACACAAATATAGCATCTTCTAATGCCGTATTCCCTCCTCCATATACTGCCACTTCTGCATCCTTAAAGAATGCTCCATCGCAAACTGCGCAAAAGGATATCCCGCTTCCTATAAGGCTTTCTTCTCTTTCTACTCCCATTCTTCTATGTTTCATTCCTGTTGCTATAATAAGGGATTTGGCATGATATTCTTTACTTGTACATTTAATAACTATATCGCCTTCTTTATAATCTACGCCAAGAACTTCATCGAGTTCAACCACAGCGCCAAAACTTCGGGCTTGTTCTTGCAACTTCATTGAGTATTCAACTCCACTCAATCCTTGTCCTGCAGGCCAATTATATATTTGATGCGTATATGTAATTTGACCTCCGACCATTTCCTTTTCAATAATCAAGGTCTTTTTATTGGCCCTAGCAGCGTACATTCCCGCTGTCAATCCTGCAGTTCCACCACCTATTATTACTACATCGTATTCATTACTCATATTTTATCCTCCCTGTCATAAGACTAATATACCCGTTTTGTTTATGCTTAATCACAAAATCAAGATAAACATAGCTGGCTATATAGCCAGCTATGTTAGTATTAATTCAATTCTTTAATGTACTGTTTGACATTTGAAGCATTTACAATTTTTTTCATTTTGTCACCATCAATCACGAGCAATGTAGGTGCTAGCATTATGCCATACTGCCTTGCCATTTCAGGATAATCTTCTACATTCATTTCTATGTAATCAACGCCTGAGTTTGTTAAATCTGTCTTTGCCACATTACAGTTTGGACATGTTGCAGTTGTAAAAAGAAGATGTTTAGAATCTGAAGAAACCTTTTGATCTTCTTTCTTTTCTGTAATTTCTTCGATATTATCTTTGCTTAAAAACGCACCTTTACAATAATACTCTTCTGCTGCATATTCTTTACGATCGTGATATTCTTGTGTTTTACCGTCATTCCAATTTTGAACAGGTCTGTAATATCCTGTAATTCTGCTATATACTTCTGTTTTGTTTCCACATTCAGGGCATTTGAACTCTTCACCATCAATGTATCCGTGATCAGAACATATCGAATATGTCGGAGAAAGCGTGTAATATGGTAACTTGTGGTTTTCGGCAATTTTTCTTACTAAATTTAACGCCGCTTTCCAATCAGGAAGTTTTTCACCTAGGAATGCATGAAATACCGTTCCCGATGTATATAAGGTATGAAGTTCGTCTTGAAGTGACAACGCTTCAAACACATCATCAGTTGATCCAACAGGTAAATGTGAACTGTTAGTATAGTAAGGTGTGCCATTTTCCTTTGCCGCCGTTATTATATCAGGATACTTTTTAACATCGTGCTTAGCCAGTCTAAATGCAGTCGATTCTGCAGGTGAAGCTTCTAAATTAAATAATGCTCCGTATTTTTCCTGGTAATCCTTTAGTCTTTCTCTCATGTGTTTAAGCACTTCTACTGCAAAGCTTTGTGCTTTCTCATTTACTAAACTAATTCCCACCCACTTAGCATTTAAAGCAGCTTCATTCATACCAACTAATCCTATTGTTGAGAAATGGTTATCAAAGCTTCCTAAATATCTCTTGGTGTATGGATATAGGCCTTCATCCATTAACTTAGATATGATTTTTCTTTTAGTATCTAAAGATCTAGCAGCAACATCCATTAAGTGATCAAGTCTCTTATAGAATTCTTCTGGATTGTCAGAAAGATAAGCTATTCTTGGCATGTTAATTGTAACAACCCCTACAGACCCTGTGCTTTCTCCACTTCCAAAGAAACCTCCTGATTTCTTTCTAAGTTCTCTTAAATCAAGACGAAGTCTACAGCACATACTACGAACATCACTTGGATCCATGTCGCTGTTTATATAGTTAGAAAAATATGGAGTACCATACTTTGCTGTCATTTCAAATAGCATCTTGTTATTTTCAGTTTCTGACCAATCAAAATCTTTTGTGATTGAATATGTTGGAATCGGATACTGGAAACCTCTTCCTTCTGCATCACCTTCGATCATAATTTCTATGAAGGCTTTGTTGACAATATCCATTTCTTCCTTACAATCACCATAAGTAAATTCCTGCTCTTTTCCTGCAACTATGGCAGGCATATTAGCCAAATCGTTTGGGACTGTCCAATCTAAAGTAATATTTGAAAAAGGTGCTTGTGTTCCCCACCTACTAGGCGTATTAACGCCATATATAAAAGATTGTATACATTGCTTCGTTTCTTTATATGATAAATTATCTTTTTTTACAAAAGGGGCTAGATAAGTGTCAAATGAAGAAAACGCCTGAGCTCCTGCCCATTCATTTTGCATGATTCCTAAATAGTTAACCATCTGATTACATAAAGTTGACAAGTGAGATGCAGGTGAAGATGTTATCTTACCCATAACTCCTCCTAAACCTTCTTCTATTAGCTGTTTAAGCGACCAACCTGCGCAGTACCCTGTAAGCATTGATAAGTCGTGTATATGTAAATCAGCGTTTTTATGAGCTTCTCCAATTTCTTCATCATAAACTTCAGAAAGCCAGTAATTAGCAGTAATCGCTCCTGAGTTACTTAAAATAAGTCCTCCTACAGAATAAGATACTGTAGAATTCTCTTTAACTCTCCAGTCTGTTACTTTTACATATGAGTCTACTAATTCCTTGTAATCAAGAATAGTAGATTTCATGTTTCTTAATTTTTCTCTCTGCTTACGATATAGGATATATGCTTTTGCTACATCCGAATATCCCGTTTTGATTAAGACTGACTCTACGCTATCTTGAATCTCTTCTACTTCAACTTTTCCATCTTTAACTTTATTTTCATAATCAGCAGTAACCATTAACGCAAGAGATTGAATAATATCTGCTGTATACTCCTTTTCCTTTGCTTCAAATGCTTTTTCAATAGCATCACTAATCTTTGAAAGCTTGAATTCCGTTACTTTCCCATTTCTTTTAATTACCTGATACATAATATTCCTCCCAACAATTTGTATTACATTTATAATACCATATATATTGTGTGTGTCAAGATTTATTTCCACTATATGTGGTGTTATATAGTTAAAAAAAGTTCCTACACCAACAGGCAGAAGCACTTAGAAAAATTTTATTATTATCCTCTTATTTTTACGTCTTGTACATAGGGCCCCAGCACCTTTTTTGCCTCTTCAAGCCATTCCGTAGTTTGCCCTGTATACCCCTCATTAATAGTCTTCCCTGAATCAATAAAGTTTTGAATATAATAGCGTTTTGCACCACTTATCCATTCACCTATCTCAATCATGTCTTCTATTGTGTGCAGTTCGTTTGCTACCGTAGTCCTAAATTCGTAACCTACCTTATCTTCCATTAGTAGAGTTATACTTTCATTTACCTTTTCCACTATGTTGTCCTTTATTAATTCTGGAATTCCTGATGTTTGTGCATATTTTACCTTGGAATTTTTAACATCCATAGCAACATAGTCCAGCATACCTGAGTCTATCAATTCAGACAACCTGCCTGGCAGACTACCATTAGTATCTAATTTTACCTTAAAGCCCATATTCTTTATCTCTTGGATAAATGCGAGCAAGCCAGTTCTTAGAAGGGGTTCTCCTCCTGTTATACATACTCCGTCTAACAGCCCTTTTCTTTTGTTTAAAAACTCAAATATCTCTTCATCCGTTATCTCTTCTGTTCTGTTCGGGTGAAGCACCAAATCACTGTTATGGCAATATGGGCACCTGAAATTACATCCACTTAAAAATATAGTAGCTGCAAGATATCCAGGATAGTCGAGAAGTGACAACTTTTGTAATCCGTTTACTATCATATTAATTCAGCTTTCCTTTTCTTTTTCATTTAATTATCTAACATCAATATATTAACACAATCTATTTGCGTTAACAACTTGAAAATATGTATAACCAGACTTCGTTCTACTAAGCCTAATTGCAAATAAACGTTCCATATGCTATTAAAAGAGTAATTGCATAAGGAAATTGACGAGGCGGATATATTAAAGTACATCAATTATATAACGGTAATTCCAATTATAAAAAGGAAGAATTTAAGTCAAGTCCTTATTAGTGGGTAAATTCCTCGGCTATATTAATTTAAGCAGCAGCCTCGTTCTTTGCTGACTGTTGATCATTGATAAATTGATAATATTCATCCATATTTAGATACTTTCTTGAAGACCATTTTTCATCCTGTTCAATGAGAACTGATCCTAGTAACCTGATGACAGAAGCTTCATTCGGATAAATCCTTATAACACGGTCACGACGCCTTACTTCTTGATTAAGCCGTTCAATACTGTTTGTTGTCCTTAGTCTTTTTCGGTATTTTTCCGGTAAGTTCATAACCGCCATAATATCTTCAAAGCCTTCTTCAAGAGTTATCATGGCTTTCGGGGCAAGTTTTTCAAAGGTTTCAAGTGTCTCCGAAAGAAGTCTTCTTGCTTCATCAATATCTCTAGCTTGGTAAATGCTTTGCAAATAAGTCTTAAGCGCTGGTTGTTGCTTCTTTGGGGTTTTATCAAGGATATTCCTTGAAAAATGTGTCTGACAACGCTGCCAGGTTGTACCTTGAAAGTGTTTTTTTATAGCTTTCACAAGGCCTTTATGGTTGTCAGATACCATTAGGTCTACATCGGTTAATCCACGAGTCTTAAGGTCACTGAAGAAGTCACCCCAGCTTGTTTCGGATTCACTGTTGCTCAATTGAAAGCCTATAACTTCACGGTTGCCTTCTTCGTTGACTGCAGTAGCAATCAGTAGTCCTTTTGAACAAACGCGGCCATCTTCTCGGACTTTGATATACATAGCATCAACAATAACAAAAGGATAATGCTTTTCAAGTGGTCTATTTCTGAAGGCAGAAACGATTGGGTCTAGATGTTCACAAAGTTTTGAAACTGTGGATTTAGAGAAACTCTTACCACAAAGTTCTTCCGTGATATTCTCTATTTTTCTTGTTGAAACACCATTTATTACCATTTCAATCATTGCCAGAACCAGTGCTTGCTCACTGCGTTGGTAACGATTGAACATAGTGGTACTGAATTCGCCGTTTCTATGACGAGGTATTCTTAATGTTATGGAACCGATACGTGTAGTCAAATCTCTGTCTCTGAAGCCATTTCGGTATGCTGTACGGTCTTCAGAGCGTTCATAAGGCATAGCGCCCAGTTGTTCTGCTGATTGGGCAACCAGTACCTGGTTAAGTATCGCTTCCAATAACTTTGAAAAAGCTTCGTCCTTAGAATCTTTAGTAAAAAGTCCGTGCAAAAGTTCTGTTTCCAGTGTAATATTTAGTTGAGCCATTTTGTTCCTCCTTGATTAAATGTTATTTGATAATTATATTTTAACCGAGGATGAGCTTTTTGGCTCGTTTTATTTAAGAATTTAATTTACACCATTATACGGACTTAATCTTTTTTCCGTTTTCATCATGGTGGTAATACTTAATTATCTTTCTCCTGTCATATACATAAGCGCGTTACATATTGCTGCAGCTACATTGCTGCCACCCTTTCTTCCTCTAGCTACGATATATGGGATACCGCTTTCTAATATTATTTCCTTACTTTCAACTACGTTAACAAATCCCACAGGCACACCTATGATAAGTTTTGGACTTATCTTTCCGTCCCTAATTAGCTCATCTAATTTTATAAGTGCTGTAGGTGCATTTCCTATAGCAAAGATAACATTACCTTCTATAGTAGCTGCTTTCGCCATGCTAGCTACCGCTCTAGTAGTGCCGTTTATTTTAGCAGCTTCTGCAACGTCTTGATCTGACATGAAGCATTTAACTTCTACTCCAAGCTTGCCGCATATTGCTTTGTTTACTCCTGCTTTTGCCATATTAGTATCGGTCACTATAGTTATATTTTCTTCTTTATTCTTAAAAAGCTCTACTATATTTTCTACTACATTCTCAGAAAATACGAGGGCATTTGCATATTCAAAATCAGCAGAAGTATGTATCGCTCTTTTTATTACAGGTTCATTAACAGGGTCTAAAACAATTCCCTGTTCCTTTAATTCTTCCCCTATCATTTCAAAGCTTCTCTTTTCAATTTCAGCAGGTAATACTCTTTGTAATTTAATCATCTTAAACTCCTTCGTTTAATATCTCATATATTTTATCAATATCCAAATTTTCTCTAAGTCCATCCGCTAGAGAGTCATACTGCTTTTCCTTGTAATCTGCAAACGTCATGTTCAAAGTCGTTTCTTTATCCACGCCCTTTTCAGCTAGAAGTATATCCATTAATTTTTCCGAAAAATCTCCTTCATCAAATATACCATGCACGTAGCAACCCAAAGACTTTCCATTATAGGAACCGTCTCTTACTTTGTTATCAAGGTCAAGTAGCTCGCTTCCCTCATTATCGGATTCACCGTTATGTATTTCATAACCTGCAAACTTAGCTCCTGTTAAATTCTCAAAGTATCCTGAGATTTTATTTACTGTACCTGTAACTCTTGTCCTTGTCTTTTGCTTTTCAAAAACTGTGCTCGTATTTAATAGGCCCATCCCTCTGATATCGCCGCCGTGCTCTAGCCCCTCTGGATCAGAAATAGTTTTACCCATCATCTGATAGCCTCCGCATATTCCAATTACCGGAGTACCATTAGAATTCATTTTAAGAATCTTTGCTTCCAGTCCACATTGCCTCATCCAAAGTAAATCCGACATGGTGTTTTTTGTGCCTGGGATTATTATTAAATCAGGATTCCCCAAATCTGAGACGCTTCTAACATATCTAACCGAAGTAAATTCAAATCTCTCAAGAGCATTGAAGTCAGTAAAATTTGATATTCTCGGAGTATATATTACGGCTATGTCTATTAGCTTAACCATATCATTATCTTTCAGTCTAGAGGATAAACTGTCTTCATCTTCAATATCAACATCTAAATAAGGTACAACACCTAAAATGGGTTTCTCGATTATATCTTCTATCTGTTTTAATCCTGGTTTTAATATCTCTAAATCACCTCTGAACTTATTTATGACAAGTCCTTTAATCATATCTTGATCCGTTTCAGGTAGAAGTTTTACGGTTCCATACAGACTTGCAAATACTCCTCCTCTATCTATATCTCCAACAAGAAGCACTGGAGCATCAGCTATCTTCGCCATGCCCATGTTTACAAAATCATCATCATTTAAATTAATCTCAGCTGGGCTTCCTGCCCCTTCTATGACTATGATATCGTATTCTGCGCTCAAATCCGCATAAGCTTTTTCGACATCTTTTCGAAGTTCCTTCTTAAACTTATAGTAGTTTTGTGCCCCTATATTTCCTATTACTTCTCCGTTTACTATAACCTGACTTCCCTTATCATTAGTAGGCTTTAAAAGTATAGGATTCATTCTTACATCAGGTTCTATTCCAGATGCTTCAGCTTGCACCACCTGGGCTCTTCCCATTTCAAGGCCATCTTTTGTTATGAAGCTGTTTAACGCCATGTTTTGACTTTTAAAAGGCGCCACCTTGTATCCATCTTGCTTAAATATTCTGCATAAGCCTGCAGTTATTATGCTTTTTCCAGCATTAGACATAGTCCCCTGTACCATTATCGCTTTAGCCATTCTCTAATTCCCTCACTCTCATTAAACTTGATGTCAAAATTGGTATAGTAGGGCTGTCTTATATCCATATGACGACCACTCAGAATGCTGGTTCCATGATCAGAAGTCACTACAACCTGATGCTCGGAGCTCATTAATTTATCATTTACCATTTTAATTACTTTGTCTCTAAATTCGGTTTTTTCTTTTTCACTCGTTCTGTGCCCAGCTTCATCTGTTCCATTTATATGAAGTAACACAAAATCTACTTTATCAGCCATTTCCATTGTCATATCTATTTTCGCTGATAAATTTGTATCCGTATCACCTGTAAAATCTTTTCTTTCGCTGTGCTTCATCCCAATCGCACTAGCTATGCCTTTTACAAGAGGAATTCCAGTGACTGCATAACCGTTAATATTTAATTCTGCTATTTTAGGCTTAACCGATGGTGACCAGGGAATTAAATATACATCATCACCCTTTAATGGCTGACTTATTCCAAGATTCTCTGGTAATCTTTCTCCCATATGCATATGAACAGGATAAGATATTATATCATTTAGCTCGCCAGCTCTATCCTTTAATACCATTATCCCTTTATAGCTACCTAAGCTGTAGTATCCTGGAATATTTATTTCATCACTTCTGTTTGATAAAGATGAAATGACTCCATCTTCTACATTAACCATGCTTGTTCTCATAACAAGATCATTGTCACTTAAGTTAATTCCACTGCCCTTTGCCTCAAACCAAGCTCTGGAATTTTTTGGTACATCTTCAATCCCCAAAAGATTAATTATGCATGTGTTACTTTCAGTTTCAAAGCCCCACGGAGTAGTCTTAAAATATCCTTTAAGCATCGGCTTTAATACTTTACTAATTCGAAATTTTTCATCTGTAGCACCATCTATGATGCAAAGTATTTTACTTGCCAATTATTACTTCCTCCATAGCGCTTAGTAGTAGCAAATTGTCCTCATGTTTTTTCACAGCTATTCTGTACCAACCTTCATCAAGACCTTTATAGTTAGAACAATCTCTTATCAAAAATCCTTTTTCTTCCATTTTACTTGCAAAATCTTCTACATCAATATACATGAGTATATAGTTTGCCTCAGATTCCACGTATCTAATCCTTAGTCTCTTTAGATTCTCAAAGATAAACAATCTTTCTTTATGAGTATTACTAATGACTAAATTAACATAATCAACTTGATCTATTGCCGCTATACCTGCAGCTTGGGCCATACTTGAAACATTCCATGGTTGGCCGCTCGCTCTCATTTTTGAAAGCAAATAGGGACTTGAGCTAATTCCATACCCAAGCCTAACCCCTGCCATAGCATACAGCTTAGTATAAGCTTTTAATATTAAAATATTATCGTATTCTTCAAGCTTTGGTATTAAGCTTATGCCGCCTTCAACAAAATCTAAGAAACATTCGTCTACAACTAGCATCACTCCATTTGCTCTGCATTTATTTAGTATTCTTAATTGTAAATTCTCTTCACATGTGTTTCCAGTCGGATTATTGGGTTGGCATATATACATAACATCAATGCTATCATCAATACAGTTTAATATATCTTCCTCTATCCTAAAATCATTTTCCTCTTTCAAAGCGTGTTGAATCACCTCACAATCAACTAAATCAAGGGAGGATTTGTACTCAGAGAAAGTCGGAGCTGTAACAAGAGCTTTACTTGGCTTCAAAGCAAATGCTAACCTGAAGATTATATCAGCTGCACCGTTTCCGCATATTATGCTATCCGCTGGTACATTGTGATATTTTGCCAGCTTACTTCTAAGCTCCCTGCAAAAAGGATCAGGATATCTATTTGCCATATCCAAGGAATCACAAATTGCCGATTTGACCGCACTTGGTATACCAAAGGGGCTAGTATTCTCAGAATAGTCTATTGGCATTTTGCCATACTTATTAAAATATCCTACGTAATCTCCACCGTGTTTCATAATCTCATCCTCCTATATAAATATAGTTAATCTTATAGCTACGCAAATTGCCAAAGCTATGCCTGACGATATGTACATAAGCTTAATAGATTTTTTAATATCATTTTTTTCAATTTCTCTGGTTTTATCGCCTATTGTAGCTTTTTCATTTAGCTTGCCAAAGTAATAAGCATCGCCCGCAAGCTGAATACCAAGGGCTCCCGCGCATACAGCTTCCGTTTGAGCTGAGTTTGGACTTTTATGATTATATCTATCTCTCTTAAAAATTTTTATAGCATTTTTCCAGTCCATATTTCCCATTCCCGCTGCCAACATCATTATAACTGCTGATATCCTGGCAGGTAAATAATTTGCTACGTCATCAAGCTTTGCTGCTACAGTTCCAAAATTAATGTACTTTTCATTTTTATATCCCACCATGCTGTCCATGGTATTTATCGCCTTATATATCATGCCAAGCCCTGCTCCTCCTATGGCGCAGAACATAATTGGTGCTATAACACCATCCGTTGTATTCTCAGCTACGGTTTCGACTGTGGCCTTAATTACTTCTTTTTCATTTAGTTCACTCGTATCTCTTCCTACTATATATGAAACTGCCATTCTTCCCTCACCCAAACTATCCTCTAAAGCATCATGCACTTTCATACTTTCTGTTTTTAATGATTTAGTTGCAAAGATCTGGTACATAAGCAGCGTTTCTACTAAAAGACCTAAATATAGAGAAGCCTTATACGCTAAAAAGATTATGCTATAAGTAACCGCTCCTGTAATTAAAAGTACAAGGATGACTAAAAGGAGTCCACCTGACTTGTCTGATTTGATCGTTTTTCTTATTTGTTTTTCCAACGCTGCAATTAGCTTTCCTATATATACTACAGGATGAGGCATCCACCTAGGGTCACCTATTATTAAATCCATTATATATGCTATAACTATTGCTATAGTTAATCTCACTTATACTTACCTCTTCATGTAATTTTCTGCTGCTAAAACAAAGTTCTTTGGAAATTCAACATTTGAATAAAAATAAAGATGTGGGAATCCTATGAAAACGTTATCATAAGCATGAACACATTCCCAACCTCTTCTTCCAAAAGCTTTAACGGCCTCAAAGTCACTTCCGTTATTTGTCGTGTCAAAATAGTGGAATTCATGGCCTTTAATGCTTTCACCTTTTTTGCACATTATATTGTTTTTCTTTGCCGTAATAGTTATGTATCCGAATCTACTTAATTTTTTCGTATTCTCACCTTCACCTTGAAGTAAACCTACCATCTTTTTTCCTTCTAATTTATCCAGAAGATACATGAAGCCTCCGCACTCAGAAAATACAGGCATGCCGCTTCGTATTTTATCCTTTATACTATTTCTCATGGAAGAATTTCCTTCAAGCTTTCCCAAATGAAGCTCTGGATATCCTCCACCTAAATAAATTGCTGATGCATCTTCAGGTACGGTCTCATCTTCCAAAGGAGAAAAGTATTTTATTTTAGCTCCAAGCTTTTCGAGTAAATCTAAATTCTCTTTATAGTAAAAGCAAAAGGCTTTATCTTTAGCCACAGCAATTACTGGCTTTTCTTCTGTAACTTTCTCGATTAGAATATCTTCATATTCTAGTTCGGGAGCTGAATTCGCTAATTCAATTACGGCTTTTACGTCTACGGTTTCTTCAATTTGATCAGATAATATATTTAATTTATTTTTTAAATTTTCGACTTCAAAGGAATTTACAAGACCAAGATGCCTGCTTTCAAGAGCATATCTTTCATCTTTAGGCACATAACCTAAAACCTTAACTTCGCAGAGCTCTTCGATAGTATCCTTTATAAGCATATTCATCATTTTACTGCACTTGTTTAATATCACGCCTTTTATGTTGCTATCTTTCTTAAAATCCTTAAACCCATTTATTTCCGCGCACAGTGATAAAGACGCTCCATTTACATCAATAACAAGAATTACAGGTGTCTTTGTAGCCCTTGCAACGTCGTATGCAGATGACTCTGTGCTTTTTCCGCCAAGGCCATCATAATATCCCATGACCCCTTCAATAACCGAAATTTCACTTTCCTCTGAAACTTCTGCCATCAAACCCTTTAATTTCTTTTCATCTATGAAAAACAAATCTAAATTGCTTCCTTTAGTCCCAATTATTTCTCTGTGAAATAGAGGGTCTATGTAATCTGGCCCCACTTTAAATGAACATGTATTTAAATCTCTATTTACTAATGCCTGTAAAAGCCCACATGTTACAGTAGTCTTTCCTCCACCGCTTCTAGGCGCCGCTATTAGCACTCTTGGTATTCTCTTAGTATTCATAGTTAACCTCTAGTTGATATTATATATATTGGATTTTGCCCTGTCATCATATGGTATTTACCGATTTCCTTGGCTTTAGCAATTGAAATCGAGGTGATGTCAATATCTTCTAATACTTCCATAGCTTCGTTTAATGTCTCCAATGCGATTGCGCTTAACACGATTTTTACGTCGGGGTTTTTAGTTCTTAAAAGTTCTACTATCTCTTTTAAATTCCCTTTACTTCCTCCAATAAACGCCCTATCTGGAGCAGGTAAGTTTTCCATAGCCAAAGGAGCTTTACCGCCAACTATCTTGAAATTATATGCAGAGAATTTTTCTCTATTTTTATCTATTAGCTCAATGCCTTCTGGATTTGTTTCTATAGCATATACCTTTGTGCTCGTGTTCATTGTTGCTATCTCAATTCCAACTGAACCAGTTCCTGCGCCTATGTCATATATTACATCATCGTCATTTACTTTTAACGCAGCTATAATTGAGCTTCTTATTTCCTGCTTAGTCATAGGAACCTTGCCTCTTATAAAGGCTTCATCAGAAATGCCACCTCTATATTTATGCTCCTTACTAAAGTCTTTTCGAATGACCCAAACAACGCTTAGCGAAGCAAAAGTCATAACCTTAAGTTCTTGGGGTGTGCCCTTAAATATTTTCTCATCTTCGTAAGACAATCTTTCACCTACATATACATATGCATCTTTAAGTCCAAATTCATTTAACTCATCTATTATATCAGTAGGAGTAACACTTCCTCCTGTTAAGAAAAACGTTTCCTTTGTTTTCATTATTTCTGCTAGTATGTTACATTCCACTCCGTGAGCTGAAACAAGCTTTGCATCTTGCCACGGCCTTCCTATTTTAGATGCCATATATTGCATTGATGAAATTCCTGGAAGAACTTTAACATCGTAATCTTTTAAAAGCCCTAAAAGTTTTGTTGCACCACTATAAAATCCAGTATCTCCGCTCATTATAACTACAATATTATCTAACTCGTTATTTTTCTTTATAATTTCAAATATTTTATCGCTGTATATTTCTGGTTCGCTCATCTTTTCTGGGAATATTTCAATTAATCTCTTTGCTCCAACTAAAAGATTGGCATTTTCTATTGCCTCTTTTCCACCTAAAGTAAGCGTACCTGCGTTACCCATTCCTATTCCTACAATCGTTATCTTCATCGTAAATCTCCTAAGATTCTAAGAAGTTCTTCTAACGAGTATCCTTCTTCGTTTGGTCTTTTTATAACAATAAACTTAACACCTGTTATTTCAGCGGCTCTTTTTTTCTCCTTAAAGCCTCCTCTGTTTCCACCGTCTTTTGTTATTAGATTTTTAATTTCATATTTGTTTATAACTTCGATATTCTCTTCCACAGTATTTCTGCCAAAGTGCTTTATAATGTGCTCATCATCTAAACCTGCATCATAGCAAAGTTTTACTGATTCTTTTGTCGGAAGCACCCGAGCATAGACTCTATCTAAGCATGTATACTCAGCTATTTGTTTGCTTCCAGTAGCTGCTAAAACATTTCCGCTACCACACTTACTGCAGGCATCTTTAATATTCTCAGCCATTACAGCTCCGATTAGCTTGCTTTCTTCTCTTAAGAGCCTTAGCAGTTTCTTATCTCTTACCACCAAAGCTATATTTTTACTTACCTCAACGGCATAGGGATGAGTTGCGTCTATTATGATATCATTTTCGCCAATTATATCCTTTATTTGGTTCTGATCTAATCTACCCATAAGAACATTAATTTTATCAGAACCAACAAGCTCTTTGCCAAGTTCGGTTGCAACGGACAGTGTAATTATTAATTCCTTATTCTCTGACAACCTTTCGGCAAGTTCTCTTCCGTCTTCAGTTCCTCCAAAAATCAGAATTTTCTTCACTACATCCTCTTTTCATATCCTCTTGGCGTGACCATTTTTTCCTTAATTATCTTAGTGTCTTTGTTACCTATAAATACAGTACAAAACATATCAAGCTTTTCTTCTCTGAGTTCTTTAAGCGTCAAGATTTTATGTTCCTGGCCTTCTCTTCCGATATTTCTGACATAGCCGCATATTGTGTCAGGCGATTTCTTTTCCATAAGTATATCACATGCTTTTAAAAGATAGTCCGCTCTTTTTTTACTTGCAGGGTTATATATTACTGTACAAAAGTCGCCCATGCCAGCCCCTCTTAATCTAGTCTCAATTAAATCCCAGGGCGTAAGCAAGTCGCTTAATGATATTACTGCAAAATCATGAGTTAGAGGTGCCCCAAGAACTGCTCCTCCGCTCAGCGCCGCTGTAACTCCTGCCACAGGAACTATTTCAACTGGTTCATAATCTTCACTTAACTGATAAATTAATCCTGCCATTCCAAATACTCCTGCGTCGCCGCTGCATACCATAGCTACAGTATTTCCTTCTACCGCTTCTTTAAGCGCTGCATGACATCTTTCAATTTCCTTTGTCATTCCTGTGGAAATTATTGTTTTCTTTGGGCAATAATCCTTTACCAAATCTACGTATACCGTATAACCGCATAGCACATCTGATTCAATAAGTGCATCCTTTGCTTCTATAGTTAGTCCTTCTTTTTTGCCAGGTCCAATACCTATTACATATATTTTCTTCATCTAATTTACTCCTTTATCGCTATTGCTATGGTCATTCCATCCTTTGATGTCTTCTTTAAAAGAAGTTTTCCTGAATTCCCCAAAACCGCGCTTCTCTCACACACGCTATCAGTTCCAACAGTTTTCCTTACAAATTCAGATCCTGAAAACTCTCCTTCTAATTCATTGAGTTCATCGGCTGTGTATATATTTAATCTAAGCTTGTTCGCTTCCACAAGCTTTAGTATTGCCTCTTCATTCTTTTTTAGATCAATTGTAGATATCGATTTGACAGCTTCAGGGTAAATATTTAAATTTTCAAAAGTCTCAAAATAGAAGCTACTAAGTGCTTCAGGTTCAGTATTTCTCCTGCACCCTATTCCCACAGAAAGAACCCTAGGAACAAGTATAAGCTTATCCGTTTTTTCTTTATATATACTTATTAAAGCTTCTTTTTCTATATCAATGCATTCTCCGTTTAACGATCTTTTTGAAATATCTTTAATCCGCTCAGTATTGATTATTATCATTTCATTTTCAGTTGCCCAACTATCTATTGAAAACACGCCGTTTACATCTGTCGCAGTAGTAATCACAGCATCAGCTCCTGTAAGCCTTGAAATAATATCAGTGTATTCATTGGCTCTTCCTATGTGACCCGATAAAAGAGATATGCAATGTTTTGCATTGTCATCAATTACTATTACCCCTGGGTCTTTGGCCTTATGAACGATGTACGGCGCAATAGTTCTAACAGCTATGCCTGTAGACGAGACAAAAACAAGTAAATCTGAGTTTTTCCATGAATCTTCAATCCACCCACTTAAACTTACTTTATCTGCACCTGTACCAGGGCTAAATTTCCCTTCTAGCTCTTCACTTATACGTCTGCCTAGTTTACATCCTTTTTCTGTAAAGGCAATTACGCTCGCTTTCATTATTTACTTGCCTCTCTATATTCAGTAGTAAAAGTAGGATCATATAGCTTTGACCTTTCATATTCACTTCCTAGGAAATCTCCCACCGTAATTAGTGCTGTTTTTGTAATATTGTTGTCTTTAGCTGTCTTCTCTAGCGTTCCTACTGTACATCTAAATACCAATTCATCATCCCAAGTTGCCTTGTATACAAGCGCTGCTTTTGTATCCTTTGTATATTTACCGCCAGCTATAAGTTCCTCTACAAGCTTAGGGATAAGCCCGGTACTCAAAAAAATTACCATTGTGCTGCCATGGCTTGCAAGAAGTCTCATACTTTCAGCTTCTGGTACGGGAGTCCTACCTTCCATTCTTGTTATTATTACTGTCTGAGTTACATCAGGAAGTGTATACTCAGTCTTAAGGGCTGCAGCTGCTCCACAAAAGCTAGATACTCCAGGTACATATTCATATGCCATACCTTTTTCATCTAAGATGTCCATCTGCTCTCTTATGGCTCCATAAAGGCAAGGATCTCCTGTATGCAGCCTAACTATCTCTTTCTCCTTGTTATCTACCATAACCTTTATTACTTCCTCTAATGTCATTTTAGCACTGTTATAGAGCTTACAATCATTTTTCGCATAGTTAAGAAGTTCCTTGTTTACTAAGCTTCCTGCATATATTATCACGTCTGCTCTTTCAAGAAGTTTTGCGCCTCTTACTGTTATTAAATCTACTGCACCACTTCCGGCACCAACTATATTTATCATCGTGTCCTCCTATTTGATTAAAAGTGTTGTAAAATAGCTGGCATCATCGGCTATCTCTTCAAGTGAATTGCATATCTTTTCTTCTGGCAATCCACAGTTTTGTACTGCTTTAACATCTTTTCCTTCAAGTTTCTTCTTTAATTCTTTTATTGCTTTACCGCTCTTCATAATAACCTTAGTTCCTTCTAAACCAATTATATTATCAATCTCTCCAGCAGGAAGTATATGAAGGGGTTTATGCATTTGTGTCAGGCTCGTTTTAAGCTTAGCTGCCGTCGCGCAAAAACTTGTTACGCCTGGTATAACTTCTATCTCATATCCCCAGTCATCAATTATTTCCGCTATATATGAAAATGATGAATAAAGAGATGCGTCGCCTAAATTAAGCATTGCGACGTCTTTGCCTTCATCTAGATATCTACTTATTTTCTCAGCCTCTTCTATATGACTCTCATGTAAGGCATCTTTATCTCTAACCATTAGAAAGTTAAGCTTAACTATTTCCTTATCCTTAAAATCTACTATCCCTGATGCAATATCTAAGGCTAATGTCTTCTCTCCCTTAGTTACAGGCGTAGCTATTACTTTGCAGCTTTCCATCGCCTTTTTTGCTTTAATAGTTATAAGCTCCGGATCTCCCGGCCCCACGCTTACTCCGTAAAATTTACTCACTTTTTTCCCATCCCTCAATTATTTCTTCGCCCGCTTCAGACATTCCCAAAAGTCCATATTTGTTGCTAAAAATTACCAGTCCAACTTTGTATTTACCTGCCACTCTATATTCTAAATGCTCTTGAGCAGATTTGATTATCCTATAAATTGTCTCATCGTGAAGATTATTCTCTTTTAATATTTCAATACATGCATCTGTCGTTTTAGCATCCATTATTCTTTCTATAACTTTCTTGTCTCCGCCTTCTAGTGCAGCATACGCTGCAAATATCTCGCTTCTGCAATCAGCATACCTAGAGTGGGTATTCATAATGCCACCTGCAAGCTTTACAGCTTTGCCAATGTGACTTACAACCAGTATCTCATCGAATCCATACGCATTTCCAAAATCCAAAGTGTCTCCTATAAAATTGGAATATGATACTACAGTTTTTTTCTTAAGCTTAGGATGCTTTTTAATAAATGCACTTCCGTAATTACCAGGAGTTATGATTATACTTTTATCACCTTTAGCTGCTAGCATCTTCATTTCAACTTTTATAGTGTCTATTAAGGCCTGAAGGCTTTGAGGCTCTACTATGCCAGTAGTGCCTATAACCGATATACCGCCTTCTATTCCTAATTTCCCGTTGAACGTCTTTTTTGCTATTTCGATTCCATTCGGGACATCAATCATCACATTAAATCCACCACTATATTCATGTTCTTCTGCCAGCTTAGTAAGCTCATCAGTTATCATTCTTCTAGGTGTAGTATTTATTGCTGCATTTCCGACAGGTTGATTTAGACCAACCTCTGTTACCCTTCCTACGCCAACACCTCCGTCAATGTGAATGCCTTCCTCCTCAGTTAGCTCAACTTTTGAATATATTAATATTCCATCAGTTGCATCAAAGTCATCTCCAGCATCTTTTTTAACTGCGCATCTAACACTATCGTCTTTTTTTTCATATTCCATTATATCTACTTTAACGGTAATTCCTTTTGGAGTTATTATTTCTTCACTTTCTACAATTCGATTTTCAAGCAAAGCTCTTGCCGCTGCTTTACTAGCTAGCGTTGCGCAGCTTCCTGTCGTATATCCGCAGCGAAGTCTCTTTGTTCCCTGATTTATGTATATATCAAAAGCCATATTTTTTCACCTTGCCTAAAACTTCTGGCTTAAGCCTACTATTATAGTTTAACTTATTTTTAGCTCTTCTTTTTCTAACTTCTTCAGTATCTATTTCAATTGTGATGGTCTCATCAGCATAGTTTTCAATTAGCACTTCTCCTGAAGGAGATATTACCATCATCCCTCCGTAAAGATTTGTAGCAATTACATATGCGTTATTATCATATGCTCTTGCCGGCAAATACTTATTCCATATTTCCTTCCTGCTGCCACAAACTCTCGGCGTTGCAAATGGAAATATTAATACTTCGGCTCCTTTTTCACATAAAACCGTGGAAATTTCTGGAATGTGGCTTTCTATACATAGGGCAATTCCAAACGCAACATCATTTGCCTTCATTACCGATAATGAATTTCCTGCAACATAGTAATCACTTTCTTTTTCCCCAAGATGTGTCTTTCTATATCTGTAGATTTCTCCACCTTTAGATGAAAGAATATATTCATTGAATATTTCGTTTCCTTCTTTAACAGCTGCACCTAAAAACACATTTTCTTGGTAGCTTTTGATCTCTTCAGACCCTATATAATTATCTTTTTGACCAGTTAAGGCAAGCTCTGGGAATACGAAAATATCTGCGCTGTTACCGCTTATCACATCTTCGATTTTATTATGTTTTTGCGTGCTTATGCAGATATTTAATTTCATATCATCCTCTCACTTCTACCTTGTATTAACAAGTAATTATAGCACAAAGCACAGTGTTTTGCACTGCGCTTTTACTTACTTTAGTTTGCATCTACTACCATTTTTAGTGCGTCGATTATCTCTTGATTAGTAACTTCGCCTCCTGGATTGAACTTTCCGTTTTGAAGTTTCATAATCTTATTGTCTACTACCATTTGAACCATTCTGCCATTTTCGCACTTCTCAAGATCAGATATGTTAATTGAATATGACTGAGCTTTTAAGTCTCCTAATGTTATAACTGCTTCGGCCAACTCTTCTCTAGTCATTTTCTGCTCTGGCTTAAAGTATTCCTTGTCTTCTTCATGGAAACCTTTCATGCCACCTGCCATTGTAGCTGTTTCGATGTAGTCAAAACTATCGTCTCTCCAATCCACATCTTCAAACATTCCGAAAGTATGATTCTTGTATTCTTCGTTATAGTATCTAGAAGATGACGGAACCCATAGGGGAATATGCGCTACCTTAACTGTTATATAAGCCATGTCTTCTCTTGTTGCTACTTGCTGATTTTCATATTCACTGTAATCATCCATTATTTCAGGGTAAAGGAATCTTGCAAGTTCTCTTGCACCTTTATATTGCCTGAACGTAGGCGACGACATTATTTTCTCATTAATTATATATACTTTGCCTTCTTTAACAGCTTTTACTACTTCAAATCCCGGTCTTTCTGAAATTCCTTGTAGGCTTCCTCCAGAGTTCATCGCACCTCTTTGAGATACGTAAACATCAATGTTATCTGCTTGCTCTAGTATAGCCTCTTCTCCAAAAACAGCTATTGAACTTCCTTTTTCTATAGACTCTGCTTCAGATGCAATATTTATCCCACCTGCTATTTCGATAGCATTACCTACCATTGAATCAGGCGTAACTGTTCTTAAGTTTACTTCAGTTGACTCAAAGAATATGCTATGGCGCTGTTTCTTTGGAATAGCCGAAGTTATCTCACTCAGGTCATTCATTCTACTATCTAGTAGCTCTAACTGCACCTTTGCTTCATCCTCTACCCCTGCTACCATAGCCAATTTATTTATATATTCCTCAAAATCATCGTTTGATTCAGGATAAAGGGATACAACGGTTATTCCTGCATTTTTTATCGCTTCTACAAATTCAGGTACGTTTCTAGTTATAAATGGTCTTATTATTACGCAATCAGGATCAGCAGCTATTATCTTTTCAGGGTCTGAATGATAATCATATATCTCAATCTTTGCTGCAGCTGCAGGATATATTCCTGTTTTATAGTTTCCTATAATTTTATCTCCTGCTCCTAGTGTAAACAGATTTTCCGTGTGTGCTGAATAAAAAGATATTATCCTGCTGCAAGGTTCATTTAAATTTATCTGGTTTCCTTCATCATCTACAAAGCTAATCGCCGCATCTGAAGATTCATTGCTACTAGTATCTTTATTTCCACACCCTACGGTAAATGTAGTAAGTAAGAAAACTAATGCTAGCAAAATTATAATTTTTTTATTCTTCATCTCATCACCTTTTAGTCAAATAGGCTGCGGGTCAATTCCCACAGCCTATTTGGAATTATATTATTAGTTATTGGTTTTAATATTCTTTATTCTTCTTCCGAAGGTCCGTCTATTGCAGCTTGAATGTGTTCAACATACATCTTTTGAATTCCTTCATATTCGCCTAAACCTTTAAGCACTGCTTCTACTTCATAGCCAGCTTTTTTAAGCTGAGTCGTCCATGAATCATCCTCTTCTCCTGCCATATCATTATTAGCGTGGTCTCCAGCAACAATCATCAATGGATAAAGCACAACTTTTTTAGCATCTGTCAGTTTTAGATCTTCGATAACCTGTTCTAGCATAGGATAGCCTTCAACGGTTCCTACAAAATAGTTTCTGCCTACTTCATGCTTTAGGTGAGAATCAAAACAAGCATATGTTGAGTTAGCAGGGTGATGTGTTCCATGTCCCATAAGAACAATAGCTGTACCTGCTTTGTTCATGTCAGCAGTTCCCTCTTTGATTATTTCAGATACCATAGCATAATCCTCGTGACTTGAAAGTAGCGGTTCACCGATTATGATTGAATCAAAATTATCAGTATATCCTGAGACTGCTTCAGTCAACTCATCGTATTCAGAGCCATGCATAATGTGAGTTGGTTGAATTATTAAAGTTCCAACTCCGTCTTCAACTAGTCTATCCATAGCCTGCTCAACGTTATCGATTTCAAGCCCGTCTCTTTCTAGCAGCTTATCTATGATGATCTGCGCAGTAAATGCTCTTCTTACGTCATATTCATCGCTGAATTCATCAGCAATCTTCTTTTCAATAGCGTCAATAGTTACAGCTCTTGTGTCATTGTAGCTAGTACCAAAACTCACAACTAAAATAGCCTTTTTATCAGGATCTCCAACTTTTGCAGCAGAATCGTCTGCAGAATTGCTCCCGCAACCTGCCAAAGCAAATGTCATCATTGACATCGCAAGAATTAGTACAACTAATTTTGTTAATTTAGAATTCTTCATTTCTTCCTCCGTTATTTTAATTAATATTATCTAGAATGAAGAAACCTTTACCTTTAATGATATCGGCTTTCACTCTGAATACCTTCTCAAAGAGAGTTTCATCCATAACCTTATTAGGATTTCCTATGTCATAGATTTCACCCTCATTTATTGCTATAATCTCGTCGCTAAATCTGTATGCTAAATTTAAATCGTGATTAACAGCTAAAACCGTAAGTCCTTTTTCATCGACCATTTCCTTAATCATCTTGGTTAATATGATTTTAGCATTTACATCCATGTCTGACATGGCTTCATCCATAAGTAGAAACTTCGGCTGCTGAACTAAAGCTCTCGCCAGTATCACCCTCTGAAGTTCTCCTCCGCTTATTTCAGTAGTAAGTTTGCTTGCAAACTGAAGTGTATTAGTTTTAATCATTACATCTTTAACCAGGCAAAGCTGGTCTTCAGTCACAGGTTCAAATCTATTTCTGTGAGGATGAAGGCCCATTATGACCGTATCTATACAGCTAAATGGAAATTCGTTTTTCTCCCTCTGGTGAATGACTGTGATTTCCTTGGCCCTGTGTCTAATGCTTATGTCATCTATATTCTGACCTTTATATGTTATATTTCCTTGATCTTTTTCTAATATTCCACAGATGAGTCTAATCATCGTAGATTTACCGCTACCGTTAGGTCCTATTAAAGAAATGAACTTTCCTCTTTCAATTTCGCAGTTTACATCTATTAAAACGGGACTATCACCATAGCTGAAATTTAGGTTTTCTATTTTCATAATGCTGTCTCTCATTACTAAAACCTCCTGTCCCTACTGATAAATACATAAAGGAAGAAAGGTCCACCAATGAGTGTTGTGAGCACTCCTACCGGCACTTCGCTAATAAAAAATAGTCTAGTGAAGTTGTCTGCCACGGATAATATTATTCCTCCAAGCACCATGCAAAGGGGTATAAGAGTTCTATTGTCAGATGTGAGCCAATATCTAAGAAGATGCGGTATTACAAGTCCAACAAATCCTATTATTCCGCTAACAGATACGCAAGCGGCCGTTATCAAAGAACCTACTATTAGGTAAATCAATCTTGTTCTTTTAGTATTAACGCCTAAAGTACGCGCGTTATTTTCACCAGCTGTCATTATATTTAAATCATTTGCAAAATAGTATCCTATTAATCCTCCGATTAAAACCACAGGAACTACTATATATACATCTGTCCAGCTTCTTGATGCTAAGCTACCCATTAGCCAAAACACTATTGCGCTTACATTTTCACCAGCCGTCATTTTGATGAAGCTTATTCCAGCTGACAATATCGAACCTATAATTATTCCTGCTATTATTAGATTTGAGCTGTATAGCCCGCCGCCTCTATTTGCTACGAATATAACAAGAATCAAGGTCACAAAGGCAAAAGCAAAGGCAAACAGTGTAATTGGTAAGTACATTGCAAATATTATATTAATTAGCAGCGCAAGGGAAGCTCCAAATGCAGCTCCCGTAGATACACCTAATGTATAAGGATCTGCCAGAGGATTTCTAAGAAGCGACTGAAACATAGCTCCTGCCATCGCCAGTCCTCCGCCTACAAACATTCCACATATTATTCTTGGTAATCTAATGTCCCATACCACCGCTATTTCGTTTTCTTTGAAGGTATTTAAAATATCTTCCGTTCCAAAGAACTTTCCAGTTAGTATTTTTTGTGCATCAAAAAACCCTATTTCCATAGCCCCTTGTCCAGTAAAAAATACTACAAGTAATATAGCTATAGCTAGTAATAATAGGCCTGCAACCAAACTCTTTTTTTTGTTTTTCTTATGTTGTTCTATCTGATTCATAAAATTAAAATAACGGTCTGAATAAACAGACCGTTTTCCTGTACAAATATTCTCTAGGTTTTAGAGTATAGCAGCATAGCTAATCAACCGTTAGTTACTACTGTTATCAAGCAAGTCTCCTGACTAACGAATTAAATCGCATACAGTGGCGGAACCGCGTGGCATAACCAACTTCCTTATGTGGCTTCTATGTCCACACTTGATAACTTATTAAATTATATCGAAATAATATCACAAATTTTTCAAAGTGTCAATATTTTTCAGCTTCTTTCTGTAGTATGATTTTGCGTTGTATAGAACTGCCACAGGGTTATGACCCGTAACTCTATCTTTAGTAAATAGAACGGTCACAGGCTTTTTGCAGTATTTAAATAAAAGCGTATCATGCCCAACGCAAAGGCCCATGGCCACTACAAAATCCACATCCTGGTCGTTCATATATATTGCTTGCATAATCGGATTGCAATACGCCTCATATGTGTTTGGGCATATCTTGTCTTCTTCACAAATGCCAACTTCTGTTTTATCAAAGCTTCCTACTTTGCAGGAGGCCCCTACGATGTTAAAGCCTTTTTCTCTTAATATGTTAGAAAATGTTCCTGCTTCTCTTAACGTTCCTACGCAGGATATTATACCGATGTTTTTCGCACCCATTTCCTCTAGAAACATCACAGTTTCTTCCACTCTAGTCTTTTGACCGTAGTAATTACCCTCGATTTTAGATGATACTTTAAATATTTTAGCGTTAAATTCATCTTCTACGTACATCTTTTTTACTTCTTGCTTTTTGCTTTCACTGATTTTGTCGGAAACACAGTATTTGGGATTCTCCACTTCGGGAAACTCACAGGCCTTTGTCCTACAATCAACGCAACATAAATCTTTTTTATCCATGGATGTCTCTCCTTTGTCTATTTATTGCTCTTTTCCATATCTAGTAATTTTTTTTTCATTTCAATCCCGCCGGCGTAACCTATTAGTTTACCGTTTGATCCGATTACTCTATGGCAAGGGACCGCAAAAGTAATTGGATTCTTGTTATTAGCCATACCAACTGCTCTATATGCTTTAGGACTTCCTACAGCTTCTGCAATGTCCTTGTAGCTTCTATTTTCTCCATAAGGTATATCACATAATGCTTCCCATACTTTTATCTGAAAATCGGTGCCTACAAGCTTATATTCAAAATCAAATGATTTACGTTCACCGTTAAAATATTCTACTAATTCCTTATATACTCTATCTGTAAACTCAGTCTTCTTTCCGACTTCATCAGTGTAAATCTTCTTGAGCATTGTTATTTTTTCGCCGTCATATTCTATTTTGATATTTCCAAATATACTTTTATATACAGCAAAACCTTTATCTTCCATATTTTACCTCTTTACTTATTATCAATCATGATATGAAGTTTTTCTACATCCGTGCTGTTCCTATTTAGCAGGCATTTCTATTCGTTTACTCTATGCCATCGCCTACATAAAATGCATTAGATTCTGTGCAACCTAAGGTAGATATTAATTTTTTTAGTAGTTCTACATATCTACAGTGGCTGTTTTTTTCATCTAATTTCCTTCCTTAATATGCAATTTAGTTTACTAATTAATTATACAAGCATTAATTTTATTTATCAAGACGTATTATAACTTTACTTATTCTCATTTAGATAATATAATGAGCTTGTTATGAATAAAAAGAAGAGATTAATAATAAAATTAATAGCACTATTCTTGTGTACCTCGGTCATATATTTTTTTGTGTATAACAATGCAGCTTCTTATGATGACCCAATAGCTAAGGTCACTAATATTGATGGCGGAAAAATTACTGCAGAACTTGTAAACGGAGATAACAAAGGTGAAAAGATTGAGCTCACTCATGAGTATGAGCCGTCTTTAGTTTATGATGAAAAATATCATGAAGGTAATTTCCTGTTTGTAAGCTACTCTGAGGTTAAGGACGCCTGGTCTATTATGGGAATGAAACGGGACTATATAATAGTTCTAGTTCTTCTCATTTTGTTTGACCTTCTTCTTATTGTGGGACAAAAACAAGGATTCTACACCGTACTTGGGCTTTGCGTCAATGTGTTAATATTTATATTTGCTATGTCTTTATTTGATAAAGGTAGCAATATCCTCGTCCTATCTATTATTATGACTATATTTTTTGCATGCCTTATACTTCTGCTTATAAACGGATGGAATCGCAATACGCTTCTTTCTATTTTCTCTACGCTTTCCTCGGTTTTAATAATCGGAGTAATTTCAACTTTAGTAATATACTACGGCCCTGAAATCTCATATGATTTTATGGAATTTATGCCTCAGCCTCACTCTAAAGGCGAGGCCAATCTAGTCTTGATATCAGAAATACTAATAGGCGGCCTAGGAGTTATTATGGATATATCCATTACAATAACCACATGTGCTACTGAATTGATTGACAAAAATCCTATAATTTCTAAAAATGCCTTAGTTAATTCCTGCAAGAAAGTCTCAAATGACATAACAGGTACCATGATAAACGTAGTGCTTCTTACTAATATAGCTTCGTTTTTACCTGTGTTTGTGCTAGCTGTAAATAACGAATTTAGGATTTCAACCATTATTAAGAACAATATGTTTTTTGAAATAGTCAGGTTCTTAACAGGAAGCATCGGTATAGTTTTAACCATACCTTTAGCAATATTCATTGTGACTAAATTTAGAAGAAGGTTAGAAATATCATGATTATTATATTATCTTTAGTATTTATACTACTAATCTTCTTATTTGGAAGCAATAAAACTGCACAATCCATAGTAACCACTCTTATTAACCTCGGAGTGTTCTTCGGTATTCTTTTTGCAATATTTTTTGGAATGAACCCTATTTTGGCTACTATAATAGGTTGCGTGATTATTTCACTTGTAACTCTTTTTTACCAAAATGAAGTTAACATAAAAACTAAATCAGCTTTTTATTCCGTTCTGATAGTATTGATAATATCCATGTCTTTTACATTTTTAATTTGCTATTACTCTAATATTCAAGGCTTTCCAACAGGCCAATATGAAATAAGGCTTTCAAACGGTTACTCAGATGAAATAGAAGTTAACATGATGTTCCTTCAAATAGCAGATATCTTAATAGTTTTAATCGGCAGCGCTATTGATACTTCCCTTGCCGTTTCATCAGCTCTATATGAAGTCAAGGAAAACAATCCAGACCTTAATAAATTAGATGTATTTAATTCAGGTCTTTCTATTGGAAAAGGCATACTTAGTTCCACTATAAACACACTGTTTTTTATATTCATAGCTGAATATTTATCTCTGTTTTTATATCTAGTTAAGTACTATGACTTTTTACAGATATTAAACTCAAAAGAGTTTGCTCAGGAAGTAATAACTATAAGTATCGCAGGCATTGCTTCTGTAATAATAATACCTGTTACGGCCTTTCTTTGTAGCAGAAGATATAAATAAAAAAAGAAGGTTTTCACCTTCCTTTAGTCATTCATAAATATTTTATTCATTTTCTTTTTAATTCTTTGAAGCGCATTATCTATAGTCTTTGGAGATTTATCTAGTTTCTTTGCTATTTCAGTGTAACTATTGCCTTCAAACTTCTCAAGCCAAACCTGCCTCTCAAAATCGCTGAAAATCCCATTTCCCCTGTTCATAAACTCAAAGAATTCATCATATAATATCTTAGATTCAGTATCTAAATCATTCGTAGAAAGGATATTATCATTATTTGAATCTGCATCTATCGATAGCGATTCGTTAAGAGCTTTATTTTTCTTTCTACTTGCACTTTTAATGGCATTTATTATCTGCCTTCTTATGCAAAGATCTGCAAAAGTAGCAAAAGATGTTCCTGCATTTACATCATAATCTCTAATCGCTTTAAATATACCAATCATACCTTCTTGAACTACATCTTCTTTATCTGCCCCGGCAATAAAATAAATGTTTGATTTGTTTCTTGCCATTCCCTTGTATTTATTGATTAAATATTCCTCTGCAGTAGAATCTCCATTTTTTGCAAGAGCTACTAGCTCTTCATCCGACTTTTGGATATCAGCCATATCTATTTCCTTACATCCCTTTGTCTTCTTACCTCATACATAACAACAGCTGCAGCATTTGATGCATTTAGTGAACTGATTTTGCCGTGCATTGGTATAGAAACTATATAATCACATTTCTTCTTGACTAGAGAACTTATACCTTTGCCCTCATTACCGATAACTAAGCAAATCTTTCCGCTAAACTCCTGGTTATAGTATCTTGGGCCTTCCATATCACATCCCGCAATCCAAAACCCTTGTTCTTTAAGCTTATCTATAGTCTGTGCAATATTTGTCACTCTAACGCAAGGCATATATTCTATTGCTCCTGCGGAAGCTTTTGCTACTGTGGCGGTTAGGCCTGCTGAACGTCTTTTTGGTACTATTATTCCATGCGCTCCTGCGCACTCAGCTGTTCTCATAATAGCTCCTAGATTATGAGGGTCTTGAAGATCATCTAAAATTATAATAAAAGGTTCTTCTTCTTTTATCTTTGCTATTTTTAATACATCTTCTATTTCTGCGTATTTATATTCTGTAATTATAGCTATTACGCCCTGATGAGTAGCGCCCATTGCCATTCTGTCAAGAACCACTCTTTCAACATAATGACAAACTATTCCCTTTTCCTTTGCAATTCCAAGTATCTTTGTTATTGATCCTTCAGCGCCACTTGCAATTAGTATTCTTTCGAATTCGGTGTGTCCCTTAAGCGCTTCAATTACAGGATTTCTACCCATTATGATACTATCTAGCGGATCTCTTTCTTCATTTTGGTAATCATTTATGCCTTGTTTATTGTCACTTCTGCTAGCACCTTTGTAGTCACTTCTGAAGTCAGTTCTTTTATTTCCTCTGTGATCACTTCTGCTATCGCTTCGGGCATCATTTCTGCCTTTTCTGCTATCGCCTCTGTTATCACTTCTATCACTTCGGCTTTCATTTCTCTTCTTTTTTTTATCCTTACTGAAGTTAGGATTGTCTCTTTTGGACATATTATTTCCTTTCATATTTGAAATATTGATATTTTAATCCATCTTCTTCGATAACGTCACTTTCCCAAGTCACCAAGTATCCGTCTCTTTTATCCACATTAACCATGTATCTATCTGCTTCATAGGTTTCATATATCTTAGTAATGTAAAGCGTATCACAACAGTCGATGTATTCTTCATACATTTTAGCTCCGCCTATTAAAAACAAGTCTTCTCGATCGTATTTTTCAATCTCTGCAAAAAGTTCTTCCTCTGATCCTAGAACTTTGCAACCTTGAGCAGCATAGTTCGCAGTTCTTGTTAATACTATGTTTGTTCTTCCAGGTAGCGCTTTTTTGCCAGGAAGACTTTCAAATGTCCTTCTTCCCATTATGATAACTTTACCCATTGTCGTATTTCTGAAGTATTTCATATCTCCACTTATTCGCTTTAGCAAATCACCATCTTTGCCTATTCCCCAGTTTTGATCAACTGCTACAATTAAATTCACTTTGACACCCCTTTATATAGCCACAGGAATGCATTTTACCTGAGGATTCTTTTTGTAGTTTTCTATTATAACATCGTCTGCTGTAAAATCATAAAAATTAGTAATATCCGCGTTTAGCTTTACAGTTGGAGCTTCATACTGTTCTCTTTTTATAAGGTCCTTTACTATATCAATATGTCTGTCATAGATGTGAGCATCTGCTATTACATGGACGAGCTCTCCAGCTTTTAAACCCGAAACCTGCGCCATCATCATCAGCAAAAGGCTGTACTGAACTACGTTCCAGTTATTCGCAGTTAATATATCTTGAGACCTTTGATTCAGTATTCCGTTTAAAACATCACCTTTGACATTAAATGTCATACTGTACGCACATGGCTCTAAATTCATTTCGCTTAAATCCTGAAAATTATATATATTAGTCATGATTCTTCTAGAATACGGATAGTTTTTTAGTTGATACAGTACATTGTCAACCTGATCCATTTCACCTTGCTGAAACTTGTACTTTACACCAAGCTGATATCCATAAGCTTTGCCTATGGTTCCGTCTTCGCTAGCCCATTCATCCCATATGTGACTTGTTAGTTCATTTACATTGTTTGATTTTTTCTGCCATATCCATAAAAGCTCGTCAAAGGCAAGTTTAATTGCTGTTGGCCTTAATGTAAGTGCTGGGAACTCCTCTTGCAAGTTATATCTATTTACTACTCCAAAATTTTTAACAGTATGAGCAGGCGCTCCGTCACACCACCTAGGTCTTACCTTTTGTCCTTCGGTGCTAAAACCATTTTCGATTATATCCTCACACATATTAATAAAAAGTTTATCAGCTTTACTCATTTTGCCCCCCAATAATTTCTATTGCTCTGTCCACACATTCATTTAATCTTTCTGTATCTTCCGAAAGGTAAAGACTACCAATAAGCGCTTCAAATCCTGTTGCCAGTTTATAATTAATTACCTCTGCATTTTTAGGCATAGAAGTTATCTTGCGGTTTCTCGCTCTTTTGACTAGTCTAACTTCATTTTCCGTTAAAAATTCCTTGAGCATTTCCCTAACTGCTTTAGCCTGAGCGCTAGAAGAAACGTATCTCACAGCTTCTCTGTGCAGCACGTCTACATTTTGTTTTCCTGTATCAATTAATTTTCTTCTAATTTCCAATTCGTAGACAGCGTCTCCAATGTAGGCTAATGCCGTCGTATTTATCGATTTATTCACTTATCTTATATCCTTACGATTTGAACACCCTGAGAAGTGTCCTTCAAAGTAATACCTTTTTCTTTCAAAATATCCCTAATTTCATCAGCTCTTTTAAAATCTTTGTTAGTTCGAGCAATTTGTCTTTCTTGTATTAGATCTTTAATTTCATCATCAACTTCGTCTTTATTTTCTCGAATTTTGAGTATTCCAAGAACGTCACAAAGCTCCGTTAATAGTCCTAAAGCTTCCTGAGCAAATTCCTTGCTAGATCCGTCTTTTACGGCAGTATTAATAGCTGTAACCAGTTCAAATATAGTACTAATTCCATCGGCTGTATTTAAATCATCGTCCATAGCTTTAATAAACTTATCCCTAAACCCATCAAGTCCTTTTAATGATTGCTTCTCCATCTCTGTCATATTACCTTCTTCTCTATCAATCAAGTAAAGAAGATTTTCTTTGGCCGTTCTAAGCCTTGTAAGTCCTGTTTCAGCAGATTCCATAAGTTTATCATTGAAATTGATCGGACTTCTATAGTGACCTGCAAGTAGGAAAAATCTGATTACCTCACCATCATATATCTTTCTGATGTCCCTCACTGTAGAGAAATTGCCCAATGATTTTGACATTTTCTCTCCGTCAATTGTAATATATCCATTGTGCATCCAATAGTTTGCAAAAGTCTTGCCATTGCATGCTTCTGACTGAGCTATCTCATTTTCATGGTGCGGAAACTGTAAATCTTGACCACCACCATGTATGTCAATTGTTTCACCTAAATGCTTCTTTGACATTGTTGAGCACTCTATATGCCATCCTGGCCTGCCTTTGCCCCAAGGTGATTCCCAAGAAATTTCATCTTCGTTTTTTCTCTTTTTCCATAGCGCAAAATCCATAGGATCTTTTTTTACTTCTCCTAATGCTATTCTAGAACCTAAGTCGAGCTCTTCTAAGTTCTGGCGGCTTAGCTTACCGTAGTCTTCAAACTTCTTAGTTGAATAATATACGTCTCCATCTATCTCATAAGCATATCCCTTTTCGATTAATGTGCTTACAAAATCGATTATTTCCTGTATATTTTCCGATACTTTAGGATGTGCATCCGCTACCGCAACATTTAAGGCCTCGGCATCGTCAAAGTATTCTTTGATAAATCTCTCTGCTATTTCCTTTGCATTGCTGCCCTCTTCTTTTGCTTTATTAATTATCTTATCGTCCACATCTGTGAAGTTCTGGACGAAATTAACACCATATCCTCTATATTTTAAATATTTTCTAAGGGTATCAAAAACGACAAACGGCCTTGCATTTCCTATGTGAAAATAGTTGTATACTGTAGGGCCACAGACATAAATCTTTACGTCATTTTTATCCATAGGCACGAAGTCTTCTTTCTTTCTCGTCATAGTATTATATATTTTCATCATTTTCCTCCTTAAGATGCCTGTTTTCTTCTTTTAAAACTCCTACTTCTTTTTCAAGTTTTCTAATAGCTTTTCGGATATCTTTTAATTCATTAACAAATGGATCAGGTAAATCTACCTGATCTAGCTCATCTGCACTTTTGTTTTTCTGTCTAACAATTCGCCCTGGTATTCCTACAACAGTGCAACCATCAGGTATTGGTTTTAGTACTACAGAACCTGAACCGATTTTAACATCATTTCCAACTTTAAAGGGACCAAGGACTTTAGCCCCTGCGCTGATTACCACATGATTTCCGATGGTTGGGTGACGTTTACCACAATGCTTACCAGTGCCGCCTAAAGTTACGCCTTGGTAAATTGTTACATCATCTCCAATTTCGGTAGTTTCTCCGATTACTACTGCCATTCCATGGTCGATAAAGCATCTCTGCCCTATTGTCGCTCCTGGATGAATTTCTACACCTGTTAAAAATCTTGCTATTTGTGATATTACCCTTGCTATGAACTTTATTTTATGAGTATGCAGAAAATGGGTGATTTTGTGAAATATCAGTGCCCACACACCAGGGTAGCAGAGCAGAACTTCTAATGCATTTCTAGCAGCTGGATCTCTGTCAACAGCTGCTCTAATATCTCCTCTAACGTCTCTGAAAAACTCCATCTATTCCCCTTTATTTCATTCTGATTTCTTTAATTTTTTGTTCTTCCTTTGGCATATCCTGCCTGTCTCTCTTCACATTTACAATTTTATCCGCAATATCCATGCCTTTGACGATTTTACCAAATCCAGCATATTCTCCATCTAGGTGAGGTGAATCCTCTACCATTACAAAGAACTGGGATCCTGCCGAGTCTGGCATCATAGATCTTGCCATTGATAAAACTCCACGGCTATGCTTTAAATCATTTTTAAATCCGTTTGAATTAAATTCGCCTTTAATTGAATGCCCCGGTCCACCTGTTCCATTTTTCTTAGGGCAACCTCCCTGAATCATAAATCCTGGAATTACTCTATGAAATATTAATCCGTCATAAAAATTCTTTTCTATTAGCGAAACAAAATTTTCAACAGTCTTTGGTGCTATATCTTCATACAGTTCACCTTCCATTACGTCGCCGTTTTCCATCTCTATTATAAATTCTTTCATCCTGTTTTCTCCTTAATTAATCTCTTATTTTATATGGGTTATAATTTTTATTCTCAAGAACTTCCCAAAGTTCATTTTTCAATTCTTCCGGGTATAATTCTTGGCAATGATTGAGTTCATCCTTGGTAAAGTATCTTATTTCTCTTAAAACTTGCTTGTCACTATCAAGCTCGGGATCTTCTCCAAGCTCAGGTTCTCCTGAAACTATTTCTCCAAGCATGTAATCAACAAACCTCTGACCTCTTCCGTCATTAACTTCTTGAACATGCCATATCATAGATTTTATATTTATCTCAAGACCAGTTTCTTCATGCACTTCTCTTTTTCCTGCATCCGCTGAAGTTTCTCCTTCTTCAATAGCGCCTCCTGGCACCAGCCAAATATCTCGCTCCTCGTGGTGTTGCTTCACTAATAATATTCTGTTTTTTTCATCGAGTATTACCACTCTAACTCCGCCTACCCACATACTATAACCCCTATTCCTCCCATTATAGCAAATACTAAAATGGGGCTAAGTTTTAACTTTCCTACCACGAACACCGAAGTAGCACACATCACTATAGGTATCCACTGCGGTGTATAATCTAAAATAAATGTAGATTCTCCCATGATAATCGCAGCTACTGCTATCATAGCCACTGTAGCAGGTCTGACTCCTTTAAAAATACCCTTAACTAGAGCGCTTTCTCTAAATCTTTTAACAAATTCAAATACTATATTTACTAAAACAAATGCTGGTATCGCTACGCCAAGTGTTGCTACAAACGCACCTGCTATTCCTGATACGCTAAATCCTACATATGTTGCAGCATTGACAGCTATGGGGCCTGGTGTTATTTGAGAAACGGCCACTAAGTCTGCAAACTCTTCCTGTGTCATTAAATTAAAATAGCTTATTCCCTGAAACATCAAAGGCAGCATGGCCATGCCACCACCAAAACCAAATAATCCTATTCGAGAAAATATCAAAAACAGCTTAAGGTAAATTGTCATTTTACTTTACCTCTTTCTGATATTTTTATATAGGCTACTCCTATCAATGACGTTGTTATGACCACATATATGACATTTACATTAAATATCCATATTGCGACAAAGGATGCGATTCCAATAATCCAGGACATGACATCGTTAAAAATACCTTTTCCTATTTTTATTACAGCCCAAATTATCATGCCTACCGCAGCAGCTTTTAAACCTATAAAAGCACCATTTACATAAGTATTATCTCTGATATCACTTAATATTGTTGCAATGAGAATTATAGCTATGAAAGATGGTATTATTACGCCAATAGTAGCCACAATCGATCCCCGAAGGCCTTTTTTAAATCGACCGACGTAAGTAGCCATGTTTATGGCAATAACTCCTGGAAGACTTTGACTGATTGCTATACAATCAGTAGCTTCATCCAGGGTAAGCCACTTCTTTTTTCTTACAACTATATCTTCTAAAATTGGAATCATGGCCATGCCTCCACCTATAGTGAATAATCCCAATTTGAAAAATGTTATAAACAAGTCTATGTATATATTTAAATCTTTTTTATTTTTCATCGCTTACTATTTTTATTGCTTTGCTTATCGCTTCATCTACAGACACTTCTATTTTATCGTCTTCTCTTCTTAGTTTATATTCAACTATGTCTTCTACTGCTAATTTTCCGACAGTTATTCTAACTGGAATACCAAGCAAATCAGCGTCTTTAAACTTAACTCCAGGTCTTTCTTTTCTATCATCTAATATCACTTCAACGCCAGCTTTAATAAGAGTGTCATATATCTTATCTGCTACTAAAGCCTGAATTTCATCATTTGGTTTTACAAGGGTAATTATTACGTGATAAGGTGCTACTGCCATCGGCCATATAATACCGTTATCATCGTGGTGCTGCTCTACAACCGCAGCTAACGTTCTTGTAACTCCTATTCCGTAGCAACCCATTACAATTGGATGATCCTTTTGATTTTCATCTTTATACATCGCACCCATTGATTCAGAATACTTAGTTCCAAGTTTGAATACTTGCCCTACTTCTATTCCTCTGGCATGTTTAACCGGTTTCCCACATTCTGGACAAGGATCGCCTTCTCTTAATGTCTTAATATCAGTTATTATATCTCCTTCATAATCTCTTCCGTAATTTACGTTAATCATATGATAATCTTTTTCATTAGCGCCTGCGCATAAATTTTTAAGTTGAACAAGCTCACTATCAACTACTATCTTGCAATTTGTAAGTCCCATAGGTCCTGTAAATCCTCCAACACAACCTGTCTCATATCCCATTTCCTCTTCATCTGCAAACTCTATCGTATGTTCTGGTACATCAAGTGCATTAATGAGCTTTACCATATTTAAAGTTCTATCGCCTCTAACAAATGCCGCTACATAACTGTCTACATCGCCTTCATTGTCGTAAGTAACAAATAAAAGTGCTTTTATTGTTCTGTTTTTATCAATCTTAAGATAATCAGCAACTGCCTCTATAGTTTTTGTTCCTGGTGTAGACACTTTTTCAAGTGTTAACATTTCCTCATTTTCCGGCTTTGCATCGATGCATTCAGCTCTTTCTACAGTCGCTGCCATATCACAATTTTCACAGTATGCAATTTCACTTTCTCCAACTTCTGATATAGCTGTAAATTCGTGAGAGTTGCTTCCTCCTATAGCTCCCGTATCTGCTTCTACAGGTCTAAAATCAAGAGCGCATCTTGTAAATATTCTTTCATAAGCATCATACATTTCATTATAGCTTTTATCTAACCCTTCAAAATCTGCGTCAAATGAATAGGCATCTTTCATTATAAATTCTCTGCTTCTCATAAGCCCGAATCTAGGTCTAGCTTCATCTCTATATTTTGTTTGAATCTGATATAGATTCATCGGTAATTGGCGGTATGATGACACATCTGTTCTCACTATGTCCGTAAAGATTTCTTCATGAGTTGGCCCAAGACAAAAATCTCTACCGTTTCTATCTTTAAGTCTCCAAAGTTCTGGTCCGTATGCATACCATCTGCCGGATTCTTGCCATATTTCAGCAGGCTGAATAGCAGACATGTGAATTTCTTGTCCGCCAGCATTATCCATTTCTTCTCTTATAATATTTTCAATTTTCCTTGCAGCTTTCCATCCAAGTGGCATAAATCCGTAAACTCCAGAAACAAGTTTTCTAATCATTCCGGATCTAACGAGTAGAATATGACTGGCAATTTCTGCTTCGTTTGGTACCTCTCTTAAAGTTTTTAAATGCATTTTCGATAATCTCATCAGGCTTTTCTCCTCAATATATTTATTTAATAATAGTGCACGTAGCCAGTGCAGCTATTCCCTCTTTATTTCCAATAAAGCCTAAACCTTCTGTAGTAGTTGCCTTTATATTTACAGAATCTTCTGAAATGTCCAAAGCTTTGGCTATATTAGTTTCCATATCATCTATATAATTCATAAGTTTAGGTTTTTCTGCGACTATAGTTATATCCACATTAACTATTCTTTGGTAATCAGCCATTTCTTTGACGGATGCGAGTAATTTCATGCTATCAGCATTTTTATAATTATCGTCGTTATCAGGAAAATGTCTACCTATATCTCCCATACCCATCGCTCCAAGTATTGAGTCCATAAGTGCATGGGCAGCAACATCAGCATCTGAATGTCCAAAAAGCCCCAAATCATATGGTATTTCTACTCCGCAAAGTATGAGCTTCCTTCCTTCAACTAGCCGGTGCACATCAAATCCATTACCAACTACTGTCTCCCCTGGCAAATCTTCTTTTCTGGTTATCTTTATGTTGTCATGCTTTCCCTTAACCATAATCGGATTAACTCCTAACATATCCACAAGCATGCTATCATCTGTTCCAACTATGCCCTTTTCATCGGCATTTTTTAAGGCTTTTTCAATGATTTTTTTCTGAAATGTCTGTGGAGTTTGAACATTGTAAACAAGTTTTCTTGGCAATGTCTCACTACGCATTATAGGACAATTCCCTTTAGATTTCAAGCTTTTCTGTGAAATAATCCTCATCGTATCAGTTGCTTCTACAACAGTTACCGCGGCTTTATGTTTTTTTGCAGTCTCTATATTTTCATCTATTACATCTATAGTGATATTAGGCCTTGCCCCGTCGTGAATAATGACTATCCATTCATCAATTGCATCTTCCATATTGCTTATATAATCAAGACCGTTTTTTACTGATTCTTGTCTGGATTCACCACCTATAGTTACACCGATAGGCTTAGTAGAATAACTACTAAGCCTATCAAATATTGCATCAAATTCTTTTTTATTTTGCTCTGGTATAACAACTACTACACCATCGACTTTTTCCGACATTAAAAACGGAACGATCGCATGCTCTAATACAGTTTTCCCTTTATATGGTAAAAACTGTTTTGGCACCTTGCTTCCCACTCTAGTGCCGGCGCCACCTGCAACTATAACCGCAATAGTCTTTAGTCTATTTTTCATCCAGTTTCAACTTCCCGAATATCATCCTGCCTGCTGAAGTCTGGAAAACGCTAGTAACTAAAATACCTGTTGTTTCGCCTATTTTCCTTTTACCATCTTCAACTACTATCATTGTACCGTCGTCTAGATATGCAACCGCTTGGCTACTATCCTTACCTTCCTTAACAAGAGTTACTACCATGCTTTCGCCGGGCAGAACTATGGGTTTAAGTGTGTTCGCAAGTTCATTAATATTAAGGACTGGAACTTCATTAATACCTGCTACCTTGTTTAGGTTAAAATCATTTGTAACTACTTTCCCGCCTATTATTTGGGCTAGCTTAAGTAATTTTACATCGACTTCTGGAATTTCTTTTATTGCTTTTTCTTTATCTGTATTGTATATATCTATGCCGTAATCCGTCTGTATTTTTTTCAATATATCAAGTCCTCTTCTTCCTCTAGTTCTTTTTAATGAATCAGAAGAGTCTGCTATATGCCTAAGTTCAACAAGCACAAATTCCGGAATAACTATAGGTCCTTCCAAAAAACCCGTTTTTAGTATTTCAACTATACGTCCATCAATTATTACGCTAGTGTCTAATATCTTCGGAGCTCCTTCCTGCCTTTTTTTACCGACATGGTTTGTGCTTTCACCTTGTCCACGTTTACCTGATACGTCGCTTAGTGCACCACCGATAATTTCTCTTCCCTTGTTAGTGGCTATTACTATGCCTAGGTATCCAAATAATGCATAAAGAACTATTGTTATAAGTACATACCAAGCTCCACCAATTACACTTCTGTAAATCATCGATATCAAAAGAGCTATAACGATTCCTGTGACAAATCCGATTACTCCTGCAATTATGTCGTTTGCAGATACTTCTCTCAGATCCTCCCCGATGTTGTCTGCTGTCTTTGCACCTTGTCTGCTTATCATAGGAGTCAGCCTAAAAAATATAAGTCCAAATATAAATATAATAATTGCTGCAGCCCCAATACTTTCAGTTTGTGAAAATACTTCTTTGCCATCGACTACAATAAAGAGCCAACTAGATAATAAATAATATACGGCAAATCCTACTAAACATCCAACAAGTGTAAAAACAAATCTTAAAATCTTTTTTAACATCCATACACCTCCTTTCCCTATTTTATTGTTAATAAATAATATAACCTATTAGTGATACTAGGTCAACCACCAATATGGTTATATTATACTTTATTAAATTGCTTCTTCTACTAGTTTATCAGTTTCCTCTAAGGAATTACCACCTGCTAAAATTATCTCACTTTCCAATATTTGTTTTGCATTGTTAAGTAATTTTTTTTCACCAGTAGAAAGCTTTTTTATTCTATCGTTTCTGACAAGATCTCTTACGACTCCAGCCACGATAAAAATATCGCCTGTTTTTAATTTCTCATTATTTTCTCTGTAACGTCTATTCCAATTATCAGACATATCCGAAGATTCTTCGTTTAGAATTTCATAAACCTTCTCAATGTCATCTTTATCAATAATCCGTCTAACTCCAATTTTTTTGCAGTTATCCACAGGTATCATCACGTCCATCTTGCTATACGGCAATAATAAACAATAATACTCGCGAATTTCACCCAATACTTCTTTTTCTTCTATACTCAGTATCGTCCCTGCTCCATGCATTGGATATGAAATGTTATCTCCTATATCAAACATCTTTACCTCCTCATAATACCCCATAAGTATAGTATACTCTAAATCCTGTCAATTTGCAATAAAAAAAACTTATTCTATCATAAATCCATATCCATTGTCAACTATTATTTTCACAACATGTTCATATAAGTCTATCTCTTTAATTGAAATAGTAAATTCTAC
>LSQX01290842.1_pt1 | contig 41474 bp, 30 predicted proteins | sample 654561 | NCBI WGS metagenome assembly LSQX01 (sample SAMN04489861, study PRJNA283612) | anaerobic digester metagenome | isolation source: 4 biogas reactors fed with cattle manure at either 37C or 55C with and... | place: Denmark: Kongens Lyngby | collected 2014 | reverse complement strand
CGCCGATTTTTATCGGCGGAAAGTAGAGCGATGGTTGGGTCTCTGCAGGCTGAGGCTGTGGCTTCAATGGGGCCGCCGATTTTTATCGGCGGAAAGCTGACAGCGTCCATCGATGTCGACCACGGCGATCATGCTTCAATGGGGCCGCCGATTTTTATCGGCGGAAAGGATATCAAAGCGTTCTACACTATTTGTGGTGTAGATGCTTCAATGGGGCCGCCGATTTTTATCGGCGGAAAGATGTTTAGGTAAGCTGACGCACCTTTTGGCTGACTTGCTTCAATGGGGCCGCCGATTTTTATCGGCGGAAAGTTAAAGGTAACAGCAAGTACAAGGTATTAGAAATCAATGCTTCAATGGGGCCGCCGATTTTTATCGGCGGAAAGAAAATTCGCGACGGGTCAACGAGCGGGTGGTGAATTGCTTCAATGGGGCCGCCGATTTTTATCGGCGGAAAGTGTCCATCTCATGTTACTTGCCTCCTCTCATGTTGATGCTTCAATGGGGCCGCCGATTTTTATCGGCGGAAAGGAGGCCAAAATACTGGGAGATATAAATGAGTTGTTCCCCGCTTCAATGGGGCCGCCGATTTTTATCGGCGGAAAGCTCCACCCCGCCCACAAAGGAGATCAAAACATGCGACTGCTTCAATGGGGCCGCCGATTTTTATCGGCGGAAAGCATGACGTTATATATATAGGGGATATCTGGAAAGCCTGCTTCAATGGGGCCGCCGATTTTTATCGGCGGAAAGTCAAACAGACAACGGATAAATCGGGGGTATACTTTTGCTTCAATGGGGCCGCCGATTTTTATCGGCGGAAAGGGAGAGGTGGCCGAGTGGTTGAAAGCTCCGGTCTTGCTTCAATGGGGCCGCCGATTTTTATCGGCGGAAAGGGCACACCACGGGAAGGGAAGGGAAGGGAAAGCCACGGCTTCAATGGGGCCGCCGATTTTTATCGGCGGAAAGCAATTTACTGGGCAATTGCACAACGTAACAACGCAAAGCTTCAATGGGGCCGCCGATTTTTATCGGCGGAAAGTGGGCCATTGAAATTCATGATGAAATCAAAGAACACGGCTTCAATGGGGCCGCCGATTTTTATCGGCGGAAAGAGAAGGCTATCAGGTCAACTTATGGGACTATCGGAAGCTTCAATGGGGCCGCCGATTTTTATCGGCGGAAAGACGGATTAACCGCGCGATCGGGCGCAGCGTTTTCGCGCTTCAATGGGGCCGCCGATTTTTATCGGCGGAAAGTATCTATATTTGAGTTCTATGCACACAGGACATATGCTTCAATGGGGCCGCCGATTTTTATCGGCGGAAAGGGATATCTCTGTGCCCTACAACCAGTTTTTGGAGTGGCTTCAATGGGGCCGCCGATTTTTATCGGCGGAAAGGCCAGGCTGGCGAGTGTGCTGGTCTGGCCCCAGGGAGCTTCAATGGGGCCGCCGATTTTTATCGGCGGAAAGGCCATGACCGAACTACTCAAGAACCGGGATATGATTGCTTCAATGGGGCCGCCGATTTTTATCGGCGGAAAGGTCGTTAATCATATTCCCATCCACCCAGTCCCATGCTTGGCTTCAATGGGGCCGCCGATTTTTATCGGCGGAAAGTTTGTCGCATCCCAGAATCACGGAGCGACAGCAGCGGGCTTCAATGGGGCCGCCGATTTTTATCGGCGGAAAGGGCACAAGATGCGCTCTTCGTCCATCTGGCGTGAGCCCGGCTTCAATGGGGCCGCCGATTTTTATCGGCGGAAAGATTGACTTCTTTTTCAGCGATGAAAACATGATAGAAGCTTCAATGGGGCCGCCGATTTTTATCGGCGGAAAGAACATGCGGAAAGGTAAATAACATGAAATGGACGATCGCTTCAATGGGGCCGCCGATTTTTATCGGCGGAAAGATCGGGGAAACAATATGAAGATTTATTTAAGATTATAGCTTCAATGGGGCCGCCGATTTTTATCGGCGGAAAGTCAAATACGGCCTCCAAATCCTCAGTGAATCCCTCGCTTCAATGGGGCCGCCGATTTTTATCGGCGGAAAGTGGAGATCTGTTGCCTCTTTCGCAGTGGCGGCGACTGCTTCAATGGGGCCGCCGATTTTTATCGGCGGAAAGCTGTTCAACCGGTACCGTTGAGATCGTGGGATGGGATGCTTCAATGGGGCCGCCGATTTTTATCGGCGGAAAGCAAAGTGACTTCTTGTCACCCAGTGCCAGCCACCATGGCTTCAATGGGGCCGCCGATTTTTATCGGCGGAAAGTGCACACCTGCACGGCGTGAGTCGTCTTTCAGCCTGTGCTTCAATGGGGCCGCCGATTTTTATCGGCGGAAAGAGCGACCCGGAGGGGCCTGTTACCCTCGGGCTCGACCGGCTTCAATGGGGCCGCCGATTTTTATCGGCGGAAAGGTCAGATTATCGTCCACAGTCCCTTTGCGCTTCGTGCCGCTTCAATGGGGCCGCCGATTTTTATCGGCGGAAAGGGGCACCTGTCGTCTGCTCATTCTCACCGTATATCATGCTTCAATGGGGCCGCCGATTTTTATCGGCGGAAAGCCAATGCTGGCCGTTCATCCTTTGCCAGCCTGTCGCGCTTCAATGGGGCCGCCGATTTTTATCGGCGGAAAGACTGTAAAGTTTATCCAGAAAGCGGGAACTCTGTGCATGGCTTCAATGGGGCCGCCGATTTTTATCGGCGGAAAGGTTTAATCTTCTAGGTGTCCGGCTTAAAGGGGAAATCGCTTCAATGGGGCCGCCGATTTTTATCGGCGGAAAGCAGCGTCTTTATGAGAGCACTCAGGTGGAGCGGATCAAGGCTTCAATGGGGCCGCCGATTTTTATCGGCGGAAAGTTTTCAACATTACCGGATCGGAGCCCTTTGAATATAGCTTCAATGGGGCCGCCGATTTTTATCGGCGGAAAGTTGACGCTATTCACCAACTCCGTGCAGGGGTTGCTCTGGCTTCAATGGGGCCGCCGATTTTTATCGGCGGAAAGGGTATATCAGATATTCCCTCCAGACTATCAGAGGAAGGCTTCAATGGGGCCGCCGATTTTTATCGGCGGAAAGGATAATAAGTGCTCTACGGTGATTTTACAGCCTTAAGCTTCAATGGGGCCGCCGATTTTTATCGGCGGAAAGTCGAGGAAGCGGGTACAAGGTGGACGGGGGTGTAGTTGCTTCAATGGGGCCGCCGATTTTTATCGGCGGAAAGATCTGATAACGTTACCAGAATATCCGGGAGTTTTTGCTTCAATGGGGCCGCCGATTTTTATCGGCGGAAAGCTCTGGAATAGTAAAGCTACCTCCCTACAAAATAAATGCTTCAATGGGGCCGCCGATTTTTATCGGCGGAAAGAGCAAAATGCCTTACAATGGATACATGAGAGATTCGGCTTCAATGGGGCCGCCGATTTTTATCGGCGGAAAGAATGACAAACCGCTACTATCTGAATGTGCCTTTTGGCTTCAATGGGGCCGCCGATTTTTATCGGCGGAAAGTCAATTGTCAGATTCTATCGAATTCCCTCAATTTTTGCTTCAATGGGGCCGCCGATTTTTATCGGCGGAAAGTGGGTAATTTCGAATCTTGCGAGATAGAGGACGATGTGGCTTCAATGGGGCCGCCGATTTTTATCGGCGGAAAGACTGTGGACACGCCAAGGTGCTCAATCCGATCCAGTGCTTCAATGGGGCCGCCGATTTTTATCGGCGGAAAGGGAAGGTAAATCAAAAGGTTTTTGCCAGATCCATGATTGCTTCAATGGGGCCGCCGATTTTTATCGGCGGAAAGGAATATTCATAATTTTCAGTTTCAAGAAATTCTGTGGCTTCAATGGGGCCGCCGATTTTTATCGGCGGAAAGTATGTCGAGGGATATTTTTCGAGCCCGGAATCAGCGTGCTTCAATGGGGCCGCCGATTTTTATCGGCGGAAAGGCGGGACTTTTTTTACTCCGTTGGCTTCGGAGAATTCTGTGCTTCAATGGGGCCGCCGATTTTTATCGGCGGAAAGCTTGTCCAGAAGGTCACCGGATACCGAACGTTCACAGGCTTCAATGGGGCCGCCGATTTTTATCGGCGGAAAGCTGGTAGCACTCAGGGAACGTGTAAGGGAATCTGTAGAGCTTCAATGGGGCCGCCGATTTTTATCGGCGGAAAGGGGAAGCTAACTAGGAAAGGACACCCCCATGAAAAAGCTTCAATGGGGCCGCCGATTTTTATCGGCGGAAAGGTGGATATAATTACTTCACCAGGCTCGCCTTCAGCGTTGCTTCAATGGGGCCGCCGATTTTTATCGGCGGAAAGGCCCCTGGAACCCGGCACACACGAGTTTCAGGTCGCTGCTTCAATGGGGCCGCCGATTTTTATCGGCGGAAAGAGAGTTTCCAGAACGCTTCACGGTTATATGTTGGTCGCTTCAATGGGGCCGCCGATTTTTATCGGCGGAAAGTGCGAGAAGAGAAAGAACCACTGCAATAAAAAAAACGCTTCAATGGGGCCGCCGATTTTTATCGGCGGAAAGTCCTGTCGATCTTTCCCAGCGACCTATCGTTGCTTGTGCTTCAATGGGGCCGCCGATTTTTATCGGCGGAAAGTACAGCTACGGCGAGTACGCCACCATAAAAGAAGCGGCTTCAATGGGGCCGCCGATTTTTATCGGCGGAAAGTCAACCTTAGCAAGCTCACGCAAGTTGGCTTCGATCTGCTTCAATGGGGCCGCCGATTTTTATCGGCGGAAAGCAGGGGAGGAGGGAATCACTCGGGGAGCATCCCGGGGCTTCAATGGGGCCGCCGATTTTTATCGGCGGAAAGTATAACATATCCTGGAAGATATTATCCAACTTACCCGCTTCAATGGGGCCGCCGATTTTTATCGGCGGAAAGGTTAATATTTCATATATATAGAGATTTTATACTGGTTAGCTTCAATGGGGCCGCCGATTTTTATCGGCGGAAAGGCACATTAGGCTACGCAATAACAACGGCCATCTGGCCACGCTTCAATGGGGCCGCCGATTTTTATCGGCGGAAAGAAATAAAAGTTACGCGGTCCGGGTCATGGTCATTGTGCTTCAATGGGGCCGCCGATTTTTATCGGCGGAAAGGATGATCCCTGAACCCTCCCGAACGCAACGACCGGGGGCGCTTCAATGGGGCCGCCGATTTTTATCGGCGGAAAGCTCACCGCCTCAGTAGAGGTCGATCAGGGCACCCACACAGCTTCAATGGGGCCGCCGATTTTTATCGGCGGAAAGGATCCCAGGGAGGGAGGTCACAGGGAGGGAGGGGAAGGCTTCAATGGGGCCGCCGATTTTTATCGGCGGAAAGCAGCACCGTATAGGACAGAAGAATTCCGTATTGCTAGGCTTCAATGGGGCCGCCGATTTTTATCGGCGGAAAGGAAGATATGAGGTTCCCAGCGTTTGGTTTCAGGTTTGGCTTCAATGGGGCCGCCGATTTTTATCGGCGGAAAGCTGAGGTAAACTACTCACGTGACTTTTGGTTCCCGGAGCTTCAATGGGGCCGCCGATTTTTATCGGCGGAAAGGAAAATGAACCTTAATAAAGTATGTGACTTTACGGAAAGCTTCAATGGGGCCGCCGATTTTTATCGGCGGAAAGGGGAATCTGCTATGCCCTGCAAGATTCCCTCAGCTGCACGCTTCAATGGGGCCGCCGATTTTTATCGGCGGAAAGCGTGCTCTGGGACACGCCTGAGCAATATGAGGTGCTGGCTTCAATGGGGCCGCCGATTTTTATCGGCGGAAAGAAAATACAACGTGGCTCTGATAACTCTGGAGCTCTCTGCTTCAATGGGGCCGCCGATTTTTATCGGCGGAAAGGAAACTAACCTGCATTATCCGCCCCTTAGGCAAGAATGCTTCAATGGGGCCGCCGATTTTTATCGGCGGAAAGGGGCGCATAGTTTTCGGTCAATGTTTTCAGTGTTATTCAGCGTTGTTTTCGAGGGCCTGTTCTTCACTTTACTTTTTTTCTATTTTTCTTGTGTATTTGGTCATAAGTTGTTGAATTATCTGACTCGAGCAGTGTCCGGGTTTTCGAGCATCATTTCGGTGCTCGCAGTACGTTATTTGATTCAACTATCAAAAAACGTATTTGTATTATACTACAATTGCCCTTCTTTCATTAAATTCATATGGTTTTCCCAAAGCTATGGTATCGTTATTTTTGTATCTTTCCGGAGTTCCGAGTGTAAAGATCAGAATTTGATCTTCCTTGTGATGAATGATTTCAGTCAGTTCAGTGATCAATTGTATTTTTTCTTTTTCCGACAGTTCGCATTGGAATATGGAATATTGCAGGTGGTCCCCATAGCCGTTCATTTTTTTGAAGGTTTTGCGCAGTCTTTTGTCATCGGAGATATCGTAGCATACAAGATATATTTTTCTCATGATTTCACCTTGTCATAAATGGTGGGAGCGAATCAATTTCGCCTGTAAGTGTTCTTGACAGTAGCCTTGCCTGGACTTCCAGTACACGTCTGTATGAGATCCGATAATTGAAAACGGGATGTGTGACAAGGTCGTCCATTCTTTTTTCATAGGCCCGTATGAATTTTTTTCTTCCTTCTTCGGTCAATGCGACAGTGCCGGGTCTTTGGATAAAGTCGTCAAGTGCAATGACTCTGTTATTGACAGCCCATAGCACGACGGAATCCGGGATAAGGGGTCTGAAAGGTTCCATCATATCGAGAGCCAGAGCCGGGCGTCCATATCGCGGTTGATGGTAGAATCCCAGGAAAGGGTCCAAACCCACGGCGGCAAGGGTGACATGCCAATCCTTTGCAAAAAGTGCATAAGCATAGGATAGCAGTGCATTTATGGGATCTGTCGGTGGACGTCTGTTTCTATTTTTGAAATTAAAGGAAAGTCCTTTTTGTTCCGTGCTTTGTTGTTCTTTTATGGTCGGTTTAATAAGGGCATCGAAGTGTGAGAAAAAGATTTTTGCGGCCATACCTTCAATTCCCAAAAGTGATTCAATACTTTGAGCTTCTTCACTCTGGTCTGCGAAATTTTTAAGAGCTTGCAGACTTTTAGTTGGTGTTTCCGGGTGATTTCTTCTGAGTAGAGTTCTGCAATTGAGGATTTTTGCATTGACAAGTCCCCGGGCAATTTTCAGGCAGAACTGCGGGTCATCGGCCATTCGGAACTGTTCCTGACGGAGAAGAATGTTTTTATGCCCCAGATCGCTGGTGTATCCGTAAAACCAACCGCCTGTGGAAAAGTAGACTATGGGCACTCCTTTGGACAAACATTGCTGCTGTGCCTGGGTAGTTATCTGCACATTTCCGAAAACGCAGAGTTGTGATATTTCCATGAGTCGTGCTGTCTGCTGGAGTTCTCCTTTGTATTTTACAGTGAGACAATCGCCTTGTTTCCCGATCACAGCCCCTTGTTTCTGGACGATACAGGGAATAGCATCGTCCCTTGCCGGCAATAAGCGGCGCACCCTGTCTTCTTCTGCACTTTCTTCTCCGGCCATGAGGAGAAGAGTCTCGTCCGGCAAACAAAAAGGGACAAGTGAGCATCGTGGACATTTTGGGCTGTTGTCGAGTGGTGGAGGCTTCACTCCCTCCAACGCCATAGCCCGCATAGCATCAGCCAGTTCAAAAGTGCGGTTGACCAATGCTTCGTCGAAGTCTATTCGGACGCGTCGTCTGGATGAAGCGTAGTATAGCTCTCCATAATCGCATCGGTATCCATTTTCCCGCAGGATGATTGCCTGGGCACAGAGTTGGACTTTTTCCGGTTCATAGGCTCCCGAGGGAATGTTTGGAATGGCTCCGCGCTTCACTTCAACAGGTACCACCAGCCCCGCCTGGGCTTCGATCAGATCCATCTTGGCAATCAGCCCGGCCTGCGGTGCGGAAAGCATGACCGCCCGGGCTTGTTCCAGGGGATTGTCGTCATCTTCGGCCATCTGGGCTGATTTATCGGCATCAGGTATGGATCCACTCTGTCGATCCACCCGGCGATGATGGTAGTTTCCTTCAAGGGTATCGGCACTGTCAAGAAACTCGCCTTCAATCCATTCAATCCAACATAGTCTTGGGCAATATGTGAATTCATTCAACATACGTACCGGGATCAGATCCGGCAAAGGATTGCGTCTGTCATCCATGATAGTTCTCTGTTCCATGTGTTTAACCCTCTTTATTTTTAAATTTTCTTTTTTTGTATAAGTTTACTCCATAGATGTTATGGTTATTTGATCCAATGAGCTGCTTTTTCTGTGCGTTCTTTTCAGAAAAACCTTTGCTATTTCGGCATTAATCTCAGTCAACAGCCTTGTAAAAAAGAATCTGAGTTTTTTCTATTGTGATTTGCTGTGTCACTCCTCCTCAGCTACAAAGAGGCCCAATCCGAAATGGCATCCATAGCCCAATGCCAGAGGGCCGGTAACGGGCTCTGTAAACTCCAGAGAAAAACCCAGAGGAGCACCCTTATAGCGGGCCCCTCCCCCACGTTTTCGGTGCGTTGCGAAGTGGCGCCATTCTCCCGGATTATTCCCTGGCGCATAGTCTGTAACTTTCACATCGCATTGAATTCCGCGGTTTTGCAACTCTGTTTTGATTTGCATTTCGGGTCCGTCAATCCAGTTTCCCCGTGCATCCACTCTGGGTTCGCCCCGTCGATTTTGTTTGGGATGTCGTGTTGGCAAATAGGGTGTGGCGGAACGCCATCTGCGCGATGTGGCCAGATAGGGGGATTGACCTTCGCGCAGTTTGAAGCCGCCATAGTCCCGTGCTCTTCCATGTCCCAGATAAATAGCGAATAATCCGGGTCGTCCTCCATGCTGCCAGATATTCTTCAACCGTGAAGCAGCGATGATCTCATCGATGGAAAAGCCACGGAGGGCGTAAAGAATCAAATGATCGATACGTCCATCTCCATCATCATCACAAGGCAAAAAGAATGCATGACTGTGATCATCTTCAAGAGCTTTTCCCTCTCCATCTTTTCCTGAAAAAACAGAGGAGCATTGCGGATTGTTCATGCCTTGTTCTTCTGCGAGACGACGGGAGAATCCCATGATGAAGTGGCGCAATTGCTCTCCAAGATAAAGGGTGTTGAAAACCAGGGGTCGGGTATCGGCCTGTACAGTGTCAGGGGCAAGAGCAAATCGGATCACGGTTGGTTGTTCAATCATTTTTCTTCTCTGACTTTGAGCAAGTCTCTTTTTGCTGCTTGATGGTCGCAAATATCTGATTTTTCGGCTTCCAGGGGGAGCACTCCATCCCAACTTCTGTAAAGTGGTTGTGTCCTGCAGAAGAGCATCAAAAAGGTTGGGGGGGAAAAGCCGGTTTGCCTTGTCTGCGATTTTTGTTTTTTCAGAAGAGGTCAATGTGACTTTTCCCACATCCTTGCCTTGTTTTTGAGCCCTCTCCTGTTTGAAGAGGAGCCTCTCCTCTTCCCCTTTGTCTATCTCCGCTTTATGGGATTTGTTGCGCCAGCGTTCATATTCCCGAGGTATCATGGGGCAGAGAACTGTTTCCACCTCCCATCCTTCAGCAGGGATACTCTCTGTATCACGAAGTTGTCTCACCGTAAACTCCGGGCAAAGCTCGCCGAAAGGAAGGAGGCGTGCTTCCACCCAGGATTCGGCACGTCCCAGATATCCCAATGCAGTGAGAAGCTGTTCGAGTAGTGTCCGCTGCTCGTCATCAAGCTCCAGTTCCGGCCAGCCCATGAGAATTCGTTCGCCTTTTTCTATATGCAGGAAAGTGTCAAAAATTTTCGAACTGTCCGGGGCTTTGTAGAGGGGCATATAATGGCGGGTATGTGCTCCAGTTGTATCGGGCAGAATGTATTCAGGCAAAGAGGAAGCCATATTTTCCAGAAGTGCCCGAACACGGTGCTCCTCCAGATGATCCATCTTTACCCAGTAAGTGGCGGCCAGTGCACGGAGCAAACGCCAGGGGCCGGGAGGCCATTCAACAGCTCCTTCATTGACATGGCGACCCCAGGGGGTAGCATGGTAGCGCTTGCCCGGAAAAGTGAATTCTATGACAACCATATCATCAGACCTTGTACATGACTTGGGTTATGGCCGGGTCAGCAAAAAGACCTTGGGACTGCACAGCAGCTATCAGTTTGGGAAGAGACTCTTCCAGCTCGGTCAGAGAAGGAAGGCTTGTACTGTCGGGCCGGGTCACTTCGGGCATTCCGTCTTTTTCAAGATCACAGGCTGTGCGCAAGCGCAGTCCTTTTTGGAGGAAGGCCTGTATTTTGTAAAGTGCCAGAGCAACAAGAAAGTTTTCTGCTGCTTCTCCCAGCCGATAAGCCCGTATCTGGACCAAATCAAGATTGAAAAATGCCGTTATGTTTTCGGCTGTATATTCATCTCTTGCAAAGGGCACATGGCCAAATCCTTTTGCTGCTTCACCTTTGGGATTCACTTCATCTTTTTTCACACCTCCACTAGGTGCAATTCGAACATTTTTGGCTTCCACGAAACTGGACAGAGCCCGGGAAAGACGTAACCGACCGCCGGCCAGATCTTTTTTTGCAAGAAATATTCCATGAAGAAGGCATGAAGGGTCATATTTGAAAAGAGTTCGTGCGAGGGCCGCTGTATTGATGGCTCCCAGATCACTGATGTCGAGTTCCTCTTTGAGCGTGTTGTAAAAGCTTTTATCTGCGGACTCCAGAATATAGGGGCTGTTGAGGCGATGAGCTTCCAGAATGGAGTTGGTGAGTATTTCTCCATCTTTCATAACCTGAATATAGGGCATTCCGGCCAAAGGAGCTGCAAGAGAAGCGGTTGCCTCATCCCAGCAGACTGTTTCCAGTCGGTTGGCCATTGATTGTGCGCTCTCCACCAAGAGCATATCCGTTCCGTCGGCCAGAGTATAGCTGGCTGCTCCCAGATCAGGAAATCCTGTGGGCTGAAAACGGGTACCCTGCAATGGTTTGAGAGGCGCTTCGATAAGCAGGCGTGATGCGGATGCGAGTGCGTTGATCATGTCAATCTCCTTCATGTGTTAAAGAATGGTTTTATTTTCTGCTTCAGGAACATCACTTATGGATTCTTGAGCAGTAATGGACAGGCGTCCTGTCAGCTTTCTCAAGTCGTATTTTTTGAGAGGAAAAAGAACAGCGGCGGCGCAACGCTTGATCTGGTCAGCTGAAGCGGGAGCCACTCGGACAAAGCTTTTCCATCCGGAGGCATTCAGGCGTCTGGCGGCCATTCGAGTCGCTTCGACACGGCCAGCCCCAGCCAAAGCCATAATAGAGGGATCAAGAGGAATTTTTTCTTTGCTCTCCACTGCTTCGTGACTCTCCGGAAATTCGGGACAGTGTGTCAATTTGAAAAGAGCATAGGCTGGGGGGAGCGGTAGTGATAGAGGATCAGTACGGTAGTCAGAAAAATACTTCTTTCCCTTTTTCCAACGGAGGGCATTGAGTCCCCATAACAATCGTTCTATCTTTCTTTCATCCACCTGACCCAGAATGAAAGAAATAATGTCGCTTAATGGCAAAGGGCAAGCGCCGGATAAGGGAAGTTTCGCAAGACTGTTACGCTGACCATCCAGACAACGTCGTTGGAGAACAGCAATAAGATTATCTGTGAGAGTTCCATGGGTCCACACGATTTGGGGCTGGTCCATCTTTGCTGCGTCATAGCGAGTCCAAGGGCGTTGCGGGTCACAGGGCATCATGTTGCAGCGAAGGGGGCCTAAGGCTTCGTCATCCCGAATGGAAGCCAGGGCACATGCCAGGCGAAATTCGATTGATCCGTCATCAGCAGCCTGAATCCATCGGGAGGAAAGCTTAGGCAAGGGGCTCATGGCGGGCATTGTATCGCTTCCCACAGCAGCACGTGGGGAATGGACCAGAGCCTGTTCCATCCGCCCCAGCGCAATGAGAACTCCCGTAAGTTTTTGCTCTTCTTTACAGGCACGCATGAGGGCATCATCAAAATTCCGCAGCGCTGAGACAAGACGCCTGGGTGCTGTTTTGGCTGAGGCGCAGCGACGATAACGCTCCACCCAGCCATGACATTCATTGAGCAGATGAATAAGAGGGCGTTCCCGGACTTTCCAATGACCCAGATGAACAGCCAGATAGGCCTGCCCATTGCGCTCCTGAAAGCCAAAGCGATTGAAGGCCTCAATTCCTCTGTCAATCCCCAAGGTGGATAAGGCCCGGGCAAAATCTGCTCCACGTACAGCGTTGCGCCGCCCCAGTTGAGCTCGTCCTTCGGAAAGAAAGAATTTAAGCTCAGGAAGTCGACAGGCTTTCAGCCACAAAGGAGTCCAGAATTCCGCGCGAGTATTGTTTTCATCTCCATCCGAAGCACTTTCATAGGCGGCTGCTGAACTGCGCACACAAAAAGGATAGCTGAGCGATTCTTTATCCGAAGAATTCAATCGTCTGCTTCCCGAAGCTGCAAATAGAAGTGTACCTTCTATGGTCAGTAAAAAATCCCAGGGATTGTTCAAGGAGTCTGCTTCAAAAGAAGCGCCCATATTTTTTCCTCCTGCAAATCCGGGGTGAAACTGGCCTATGGCTTTTTTGTGCATACCGCAGATTTTTGTATCGTATAAGGCATGATCGAGAAAAGCAGCCGCATCAGGACGGGCTTCACCTGTGGCTATACAGAAAAGCAGATCCACACGCTGCATGAAATTAGTGGTAAAATCAAAACGTCCATCGTTTCCGCCTGTTCCCAGCAAAGGCGGATATTTGGGATTGCCTGAGGTCAAGAGAAAAGCAGCATCGAGCCAGGCCAATGCTTCCTCACACATGGTATTGCGAAGATAGCGCAGCAAATCACTCTTTTTACGAGCCATCTGCTCTTTGAACACTTTCTTTTCCTTCATGGTCAGTCCTAAAGCTTTCAAAGCAAGCCATGCCTGATCAATGGCGGTTTTATAAGGCGTGAAACGCTGATGATCAGAAGACAGGAAAGCATCAAGGATCTCAGTGTTGTCGCCCGGATAAAAACCGCTGCTTCCAGTCCAGGGCGCAAGAACAGGGGCCGGTCTGTATTCATTCAAAAAGAAAGAGAACAATTCTTCCTGGCTCAATGAAGTGGCAATCCGGAACACCTCGTCCTCCCACCAGCATGTCGCTTGGGAATCGCACTGTTCGGCAATGATTCTGAACACACCGATAGCCTTGAGATAGGTCATGAGCGGTGCGGGTGTACATCCGGGAAAAGACAGTACATTTTGTTTACTGGTACTCATGAGTTTTGCTCCTTTCTGCTGGCGCGCCAGTCAGCAATACGTACAAGGCTTTCCAGATAAGCAAGCCGGAAGGGGCCCCACTCTTCTATCAAGCGGAGACAACGCTCAAGCCAACCAGGCTCTCCTGTGGTGTTACGTCCCAATTCCATGGGTTCCAAATCCAAAATAATTTCCTCTTGTTCAGGCTCATCTTTTCCGAGACGACAAGGCGGGATTCTTTCTCCATCCCAGAGCCCTCTTGCGAATCGCCTTCCCGTTTCCGGCGGTCGTTTTTCATCAGGCATGGAACGTATGGATAGTCTTACCTTCCCATGATGGGCGGCGATCAGATATGCCACAAGATCGGAAAAACCACTTTGCAATGCTGCTAGAGCACTGGCAAGCTCATGTCTGAATTGGGGTCGAGCACCGGACACCATTTTCCGTATGCGATCTGACTTTGCCCAAGGCCCGCCAACAGGGATATTTTCTTCTTCATTGCCCGCGGCAAGACGCTGTTGAAAATAGGGATGGGCTTTCCCCCAATCATGATACCGTGCTGCAAGAAGGAGTTCTTTTTTCAGTTCCTCTTCCAAATCCAAATTTTTCAGAAGCTGAGCCATGGCTTCGGCCGTATCATCAGCGTGGTCGGAGAGGCTTACAAATTGACCGATGGAGGTGAAAGGATCGTCCGTATTTCCTTCTTCATACACTATTTCGGGCAATTGCACGGGCTTCACGGTGTTTTTGGATTTGGGAATCCATCCTGTTTCACAGGCATATCCTCCCAGAGCCGAGGGTATCATCACCTGGATACCCGGTCGAAGCTGGGCCTCATTCAAAAGCTTCCATTGCCCTTCCAGATTGTCCCAAATCCACATTTTTTCGCCATCTTTCCTTTTTCTTCGGAAAAAGTCACGAAAACTGGCGATTGATACAGGACACAGTTCTTCAGGTGTCGGAGCGGCTTCTTGATCTCCAGGCGCATCTTCCAGTTCACGCCAGAAAACCAGGAGGTCCATCTGTTCTATCTCTCGTATATAACGTGACACATCTATGTCCGCCCCTGCAAGATCAGGGGTTGTGTCAAACAGATCTTGCAGGTCTTTTTTGCGAATTACAGGATAAAGGTTTTCAGGCAACTCATCGTATATCCCTCCAATTGAAGCAGGTGCGGCGTCAGTCCGTTCTTCTAAAAGTTTGCGTGAAGCCTCCAATTGAGCCTGTGTATAGGGCAGGAAATTCTTTTCTCCGTCAGAGATATCGATCCAATAAACCTGTGCATGATCCTCCCCGGCCCATTCGCCATATCGGTTACAACGCCCAAAACGCTGTATCAGAGAGTCCCAGGGAGCCAATTCTGTGATCAAGGTCTTCGACGAGATATCAACACCCGCTTCTATGGCCTGAGTTGTGATAATGATACGCTGGGTGACATCCTCAGAATGATGCAACACCTCAAACTGTGTTGACCGTTCTGCAGACCGAAAACGGGCATGAATCAGCACCAGAGGTATTTCTTCTTTGTTTATTTTTGTCAAGGTCTCATACAATTGCTGGGCACGCTGTACGGTATTCATCACTACCAGCGTCTGCCCCTGTCTTTGTGTATGAAGCTGGAGCAGAATTTCCGCCAACTGGCTGATATAAGTTTTTCTTGTCTCAGACGACAGATTAAGATTTAGCGGAAGAAGTGTTTTTGAGGCATTTATTCTCTTTTCCAGAACAGAGGCGCTTTCATCTTCCGGCGACAAAGTCAGGCAAGTGCCTGGTTTTTCGCTATTAATCATACTGTCTGTAGTGGATAATGCTCTTTCATCGAGTGTCGCAGACATCCAAAGAGATTGGGCTGGAAAAAAATTTTTCCACTCTTTTCTGAAAGCTTCCAGCTGAACACTTGTTTTCAATCCGACGCCCATAAGCTGCGTTTCATCAAATATCCACAAAGAGTCAGAATGCAGTAATGAAAATTGGATGGGCCAGCGAAAACGGCTCACACCATAACCACGGTTCAAAGCTCTGGACAACAACATGTCCTGGGTGCCGATCAATATGCTTGAGCATTCAGGTTTCTCATCCCAGCTTTTTGCTTTTTCTCCCCCCATCAGAATATGTATTTCAGGAAAAGTCTTTTCGTCAAACAGGTCGTGAAGATTGGCAAGCCATTTCTGGCATTCTCTTTTGCTTTGCTCAACGAGAACACGCATGGGCAAACAATATACAAGGCGTCGTGGTGTCTTTTCTTTGAGTGTCATGTTACTGAAATTGAGTCGCCAAAGCCAGCTCAGCACAACAGCGGCTGTTTTTCCCGCACCGGTAGGCACAGAAAGAAGCTGAGGGAAAGGATCACTTTCAGCCAGGCGGCACTGATAGGGGAAGGGAGTATCGCCCCCGGTGGCTTTTCTGAAAAACTCTGAAAATTCCATATTCAGTCTCCTTCGTCCGGGATGTTTGCTATGGAACAAATACTGTGTCCCAATAAGGTAGCCCCGGCATGTTTATCTCTCTCTAAAGTTTTCCTTTTCAGGATACTTCAATGATCGGTCCTTTATATTGTGTCAGGTCTTTCCACCTTTTGTATTATGCACATACTGTTTATTGAGGACAAGTATAACACACTATCATTCCATCATACGGAAAACACAAAGATTTTTTGTGTTTTTCTTTCTCTTTTTCCTATACTGTCACAGTCCCTCCCAGTGAAAACACCCCTTTTTATTGTGGTTTGCCTTATGCTATAATAGAAAAACCACAATATATGGGATTTTGACTCATGCAATCTTTAAACGGTCCTAGGCGAAAAGTTCATTTTATCGGCGTTGGCGGCATCGGAATGAGCGGTCTGGCCGAGATTCTGTTGAATCTGGGGTATGAGCTTTCCGGATCGGATGTGCAACACTCTTCGATCATCCGGCGATTGCAGCAATTCGGTCTGTTGTTTCATGAGGGGCATGACGCCACCCACCTGGGGGATGCGGAGATTGTGGTGGTATCAGCCGCTATTGCGGAAGACAATGCGGAAGTGGTTGCCGCGCGGGAACGGGGTATCCCTGTCCTGCATCGCAGTGAGTTGCTGGCCGATCTGATCCGCTTGAAACCCCATGCTGTGGTTGTTGCGGGTACCCATGGGAAAACAACCACCACGTCCATGATCAGCGCCTTCCTCGATAGTGCCAATATTGGTGCGACAACGATCGTGGGCGGGATTCTGCATCGCAGTGGCACCAATGCACGTTGGGGCGCCGGGGATTGTCTTGTTGCCGAAGCGGATGAGCATGACGGTTCTTTCCTGCGGCTTCATCCCACTGTTGCCGTTGTGACAAGCATCGATGCGGAGCATCTGGAATATTATGGCACTCTGGATCGCATCAAACGTGCTTTTGTCGATTTCTGCAATATGGTTCCCTTTTACGGTCAGACGATTTTATGTGGTGATGATCCGAACTGCCGTGAGATCATGCCCCAGATAGAAGGGGTGACCCTGACTTACGGGCTCGAGGATGACGTGTCTCTGCAGGCGACCAATATCCGTAAGGGAAGATCTGTTTCCGAGAGTTCCGGCGGGGATGCATTCACTCCCTTTCGTACACTTTTCGATGTGGTGAGCCATGATCTGCGTTTCGGTCAGAAAGGCTTTCTGGGTACGGTGGAGATTCAGGCTGTGGGCCGTCATAACATTCTCAATGCGCTTGCTGCGTGTTCTGTAGGCTTGTGTCTGGGGATGCGCTTTCCCACGGTGAGTGCCGGTCTGGGTCAGTTTGAGGGTGTGCGTCGTCGTCTTCAATGGCGTGGCGAAGTGGCCGGAGTTCAGCTTGTGGAAGATTATGCCCACCACCCCACGGAAATAGCAAGCGCTCTGGAGGCCATCCGCTGGCTTGAGCCGAAGCGTATTTTATGTGTGTTTCAACCTCATCTGTACAGTCGCACAAAGTTTTTCTGTGACGATTTCGCGCGGGTCCTTTCCGGAGCCGATCGGGCACTGGTTACAGAGATTTATCCCTCCCGGGAGCAGCCCATGCCGGGTGTGGATGCGGGTTTGATCGTTGACGCTGCTTGCGAGCAGGGCATGAGCCATGTCGAGTTGTTGCAGGACATGCACAGTGTTCCCGAGGTTGTTGCCCATGATGCTGAGTCAGGTGATGTGATTTTGATTTTAGGTGCCGGGGATATCAACAAGATTGCTCCGGCTGTTTTGGCGAGTTTGAGGAAGGTTCATCGAGGAAGCACCCATGAGCGATAAAGGGAAAAAGACATCTGGTCGGGGTAAAGAGGCTCAAAAAGGAGCGAAAAAACCTTATGTCCAGGTTGCGGAAATGATTGTGGGTGGAATCATAATCCTGACTGTGCTCGCTGTTGTGATTACACAGATGCTTCCGAGGTTTACTGTGAAGAAGATTCTGTTTGAAGGCAACTTCATGGTGGATGAAGAGGAAATCCTCGATGTGGCCGAGATCAGGAAGGAGGATGCCATTTTCCGGCTGGATCTTGAAGATATCGCCCGACGAGTAGAAGAAATGCCGTATATCAAGCACTGTAAAGTGATTCGCAGTTATCCGGAGCAGGTGCTTATCCGTGTGATTGAGCGTACGGCTTTTGCCTGTGTGCTCATGCATAACCGGCTTTTTGAGATTGATCGGGAGTGCTATATTCTTCGGGAACTGACTCCCTTTTCCCTTCATACGGGACCTCTGATCACGAATCTGCCCACCTTGACCGTGGGCACGCCCGGCACCCAGATCGTGAGTCCGGAATTATCGGAGGCACTGTCTTTGTGGGACATCTATATCCGCATGCCCATGTCAGAGAAGCTGACACTGTCTGAACTGTCAGCGGAGTCTCCCTCTCTTTTACGCATGTTTTTTGAAGAGCTTCCTTACGAAATCCGCTGGGGCCGTTCTGATTTTGAAGAACAGGCCACCCGTCTGAATATTCTCTGGGATGACAGACAGGGTGAGCTTCCTTGTGATTGTTATCTTGATCTGCGTTTTGATGCGGATCTGGTTTGTAAATAAACAGGCGGGTTGACTGCTCAACCCGGGAACTTATCCGGAAGGAGAACTTGAGATGGCACCGAACAATCTCTTTCAATGCTTTGAGGAGCATGCGATCATTAAGGTCTGTGGCGTTGGCGGAGGTGGCGGCAATGCTGTCAATCGCATGATCAACGCCCAGATGAGCGGCGTTGACTTTATCGCCATCAATACGGATGCACAGGACTTGCAGCAGTCTCTTGCTCCTTATCGTCTTCAGATCGGCCAGAACAACGGACTGGGTGCCGGCGCAATTCCCGAAGTGGGCCGGCTGGCTGCGGAAGAAAACCGCGAAGAAATCCACAAGATCCTCGAAGGTGCGGACCTGATTTTTCTGACTCTGGGTCTGGGCGGCGGAACAGGGACCGGAGCGGCGCCCGTGGTGGCACAGGAAGCGGCCAGTGTGGGTGCCCTGACAATAGCCGTCGTTACACTTCCCTTTGAATTTGAGGGAGCAGACCGGATGAACAATGCACTGGAAGGTCTGGAAGCACTTGAAAAAGAAGTGGACACACTGATTGTGGTACCCAATGATCGTATCGCTGAGCTCTGTGATGAGAACATGGCTCTCGTCGATGCGTTCCGCCATGGTGATGAAGTGCTTCACAATGGTGTGCGCGCCATTTCAGAACTGATCACTGAGCCCGGCCTGATCAATCTGGACTTTTCTGACCTTCGCACGATCATGGAATCCAAAGGACGTGCCCTCATGGGTATTGGTATTGCCACCGGTGAAAACCGTGCGATGATAGCAGCTGAAGAAGCCATCAATTGTCCCCTTCTGGAGCAGACCAACATTCAGGGCGCCAAGGGGGTGATCATCAATATCCGAGGTGGAAAAGACCTGCGTATGGCGGAAGTGGTCCAGGCAAACAGCTTCATCCGCAGGAACACGAGTCCCGATGCCCGGATCATCAGCGGCAATGTTGTGGATTTGGAAGATAGAGAAGAAATTCAGATTACTGTCATTGCCGCCGGCTTCCCCTGTAGAGATGCCGAAGAATACCGGACGGCGCTCAAGAGAGAAGTGATCACTCCGGCACCTGTAATGGCGGCTGTTGCTGAATCCGACAATACCCTGTTCCCTGAAAGCAACGACAGTGATGCCGAGACTGATGGGAAAGAAAATAGTTACGACCTTGTTGAGGGTGAGACGGATGATCTTTTCAGGGTTGCTGAAGAAGCACCCGCTCCGCCACCGCCGGTCTCATCCAAATCAACCTGGATGGAAGATATCAATATTCCGGCTTTTCTCCTGAAACAACATAAAGACAGGCACAGGCAATGAAAACACAATTTTTGAAACTTCTGCAGCGTTGTGTGCAGCGGGATGCCTCGGACGTTCATTTGAAGGTCGGCAGTCCTCCCTGGCTTCGTATTGATGGCATCATGGCTCCTGTTGAAGGAGAAGTTTACAGCAGTGAAATGATGGATGCCGTTCTGGACATCATGTTGAATGCGGAGCAACGCCGCTATTTCACCAAGCGCGGAGAAGTGGATCTGTCCTATACAGAGAAAGGAGTGGGTCGTTTCCGTGTGAACATCTTCCGGCAACGGGGCTTTGTTTCCTGTGTCATGCGTCGCATCAAGACGACCATTCAGACTTTTGAGCAACTGCATCTGCCGCCGGCCATGGTCACCTTTGCGGAAATGCCCCGTGGGCTCGTGCTTCTGACGGGAACCACTGGGAGCGGTAAAACAACGACACTGGCCGCCATTGTGGACTATATCAACCGACGTCGCAAATGCCATATTGTCACGATTGAAGATCCCATTGAATACCTGCATCAGGACCGCAAGGCGCTCATCAGTCAGCGCGAGATTTCCATGGATACACGGGATTTTTCCACAGCCTTGAAGGCCATGATGCGCCAGGACCCTGATGTTATTCTCGTGGGTGAGATGCGTGATCTGGAAACTTTTCAGGCGGCCATCAGTGCTGCGGAAACAGGCCATCTTGTTTTCACCACCCTGCATACAACAAACGTGGTACAGACCATTGATCGTATCATTGACCTCTTTCCCTCAACACATCATGATCAGATCCGCTCACAGCTTTCTCTCAATCTGCGGGGAATCATGTGCATGCGCCTTCTGCCCAGAGCTGACGGGATGGGGCGCGTACCCACCTGTGAGGTACTCATCGTCAATCCGGCTGCACGCAAACTGATCAAGGACAATCGTATCATTCAGCTGGACACGGTCATTGCCAGCGGTCGGGAAATGGGAATGCAGAGCTTCAATGACAGCCTCCATGACCTGATCAAGGGGGAACTGATCACAAAAGAGGTGGGCATGGATATTTCGGACAATCCGGAAGACCTCAACATGCTGCTGCAAGGCATCCGCCTGAGCTCCCGCCGGGGCGGCATCTTGAAATAGACCGCCACCGGCTGGAGGATGATTTCAGGGTCAGAGGCCCAGCATCAGTTGCCAGGGCTGCGCCAGCGCTTCGCAGAGATAGCGAAGAAAGCGGGCTGCATCGGCTCCGTCAATGACGCGGTGATCATAGGAGAGGCTCAGAGGAAGCATGAGGCGGGGCTCGAATTCACCGTCCCTGTAGACAGGCTCGATGACAGAGCGGGACACGCCGAGAATGGCCACTTCCGGAGCATTGATAATAGGCGTGAAGGCATGACCGCCCAGGCCACCCAGATTGCTGACCGTGAAGGTGCCTCCGCGCATTTCGTCGAGAGTCAATTTTCTGTTCCGTGCTTTTTGCGCCAGCTCGGCCATTTCTTGAGAAATTTCCAGAACACTCTTCTGATCCACATTGCGCAGTGCCGGAACAAGCAATCCATTTTCGGTGTCTACGGCAACGCCGATGTTGTAATATTTTTTGAGGGACAGTTCCATTTTTTCCACATCGATGGAAGCGTTGAACTGGGGGAAGCGCTTGAGCACTTCAGGCAGTGCTTTGATGAGAAAAGCGGTGACAGTCAATCGGATGTCCAGTACCGCAGCTTTGCGGGCCGAGGCTTTTCTGAAGGCTTCCAATTCGGTAATATCAGCTTTGTCAAAGTGGGTCACATGGGGAATGGTCTGCCAGCTGCTGGTCAGATGTTTCGCCGCAGTACTTTTCAGCGTACTCATGGGCACAAGTTCCGTGGCTCCCCAGGCGTCCCTTCCCGCATCACCGCTGAGGACTGGTGCAACAGCAGGATCAGCAGCGGCTGATGCAACGGGAGCGACTGCAGGGGCTTCAGCTTCACCCCCACTCTCGCGTTGGGCAAGATAGGCTTTCACATCCTGCGTGGTGACCCGTCCTGACCCATCGCCGGAAGGCACCAGCGCCAGATCCACATCATGATTCAGAGCAAACTGCCGTGTTGAGGGAGCGGCGCGTACTTTACCGGTGGGCTGACTCGGCGCAGCCACAGGAGGTGCAGCTTGCGGGGCCGGCGCAGGTGCGGCGGGTGCGGCTTGTTCTGCAAGAGCGGGCGCAGGTGCGGGTGCTGTTGGAGGCGGTGCAGCCTCTTCTTTTTTCTCGGCAACCGGAGCGGCTGGAATAGTTTCTCCGGCACTTTCCAGAATAAAGAGTACTTCGCCTGTACCGACTTTATCGCCTTCTTTGACCCGAATTTCTTTGATGACTCCGGCAACGTCAGAAGGAAGTTCCGCCACAGCCTTGTCCGTTTCCACTTCCAATACATCCTGCCCGACAGAAATGCTGTCTCCCACCCGGACAAGAATCCTTGCAATGGTTCCGGCGGATACGTTTTCGCCCAGTTCCGGCATTCTGAATTCAATTTGCATGCAATTACCCTTATTTTAAATGCTTGGCTTACAGTGACTGTTCAACTTAAAAGCGGATCCGGCTTGTCTGAAGCAATGCCGGCTGACTGCATATATTCGCTCACCTTTTCCGCGGGGATCTCGCCTTTCTGCAGGAGGGCATTCAAGGTTGCCAGTATGACGAAGCGATGATCCACCTCGAAGAAGTCGCGCAGGGATTGACGTGTTTCGCTGCGTCCGAAACCATCGGTGCCCAGACTGGTAATGCCCTGAGGCACCCAGCGGGCGAGACTGTCAGGAAGCATTTTCACATAGTCCGATGCGGCCACGACAACGCCTTCTTCCTTCTCCAGACATTGAGTGACATAGGCTTTCTTTTCGGGTGCTCCGGGATTGAGGAGATTGTGCCGATCAGCCGCCATGCCATCATGACGCAGTTCCTTATAGCTCGTCACACTCCAGACATCGGCGGCTACCTGATGGTCTCTGGCCAGGATTTCCTGCGCCTTGAGCACTTCGTTCATGATGGCGCCACTTCCCAGCAGGACGGCTTTGTGTCGGGCCTGATCTGCACCGGGAAGCTCTTCCGCAGCCCGGAACTTGTACATGCCTTTGAGGATTCCTTCGCGGATTCCTTCGCCGGAAGGCCTGGAAGGCATGGCATAGTTCTCATTGCCGATGGTGATATAGTAAAAGCAATCTTCCTGAAGGGTATACATACGATGGATACCGTCTTCAATGATGGTGGCCAGTTCGAAAGCGAAGGCCGGGTCATAGGCGTGGAGATTCGGGACGGGCATGGCCAGAAGATGGCTGTTGCCATCCTGATGCTGCAAGCCCTCACCGGCCAGAGTGGTCCGGCCGGAAGTACCACCCACCATGAATCCACGGGTGCGCATGTCGCCACCGGCCCAGACAAGATCGCCCACGCGCTGCATGCCGAACATGGAATAATAGACGAAGAAGGGAATGGTGTTGATTCCCTGGTTGGCATAGGCGGAACCGGCTGCGAGGAAAGAAGACATGGCTCCGGCCTCAGTGATTCCTTCTTCGAGGATCTGGCCATCTGTGGCTTCTTTATAGTAGAGCAGATTTTCAGCGTCAACAGGCTCGTAGAGCTGTCCGATGGAAGAATAGATACCGAACTGTCTGAACAGGCCATCCATACCGAAGGTGCGTGCTTCATCAGGCACTATAGGCACGATAAGCTTGCCTATTTCGCGATCACGCAGCAGTTTCATGAGGATACGGACAAAGACCATAGTAGTGGATGCGGGACGGTCCGAGCCGGTCTGAAATTCCTCGAAGAGGGACTCATCAAGTTTTTTGACGGGCGGCACATCAACAACACGCTCAGGAAGATAGCCACCCAGGGCTTTGCGTTTCTCGTGAAGATACCGCATGCTGGGGCTGTCTTCAGGGGGGCGGTAGAAGGGGGCGTAGGCGATTTCTTCGTCTGAAATGGGGATGCCGAAGCGCCCGCGGAATTCCCAGAGTTCCTCTTCATTGAGTTTCTTCTGCTGATGCGTGATGTTCTTGCCTTCTCCACTTTCGCCCAGGCCGTAGCCTTTGATGGTCTTGGCGAGGATCACCGTGGGCTGGCCTGTATGGTTCACAGCACGGTGATAGGCTGCATATACCTTGAGAGGATCATGTCCCCCACGCTGAATTTTGCGCAGCTGGGTGTCACTGAATTTGTCTAGGAAAGGAGCCAGGCGCGCATCTTTTTCCAGCATTTTTTTGCGGATATAGGCACCCGATTCCACACTGAATTTCTGATACTCACCGTCCACGATGGAACCCAGGACTTCAGGGAGAACGCCTTCGGTATCGGAGGCGAAGACAGGATCCCATTCACTGCCCCACAAAACCTTGATGACATTCCATCCGGCCCCTCTGAAGTGTCCTTCAAGTTCCTGAATGATCTGGCCGTTACCGCGTACAGGCCCGTCGAGGCGCTGCAGGTTGCAGTTGACGACAAAAATCAGATTGTCCAGGCGCTCGCGGGCCGCCAGGGTAATGGCACCGAGAGATTCCGGTTCGTCCGTTTCACCATCGCCCAGAAAAGCCCAGACATGGCCGCCATTGGCTGCTTTGAGTCCCCGGTTTTCCAGGTAACGATTGAAGCGCGCCTGATAAATGGCCATGATGGGGCCGAGCCCCATGCTCACCGTGGGATAGCTCCAGAAGTCAGGCATGAGCCAGGGATGAGGATAAGAGGAGAGACCTCCCCCTTCTTTGAGTTCGCGACGGTAGTTGGTCATGAGTTCGGAGGAAATACGTCCTTCAAGAAAGGCTCGCGCATAAATTCCGGGGGACGCATGACCTTGAATGAAAAGCTGGTCGCCACCGTAATCGGCGGATCGGTTTCGGAAGAAATGATTGAAGCCCACTTCATACAAAGTCGCGGCGGAGGCGTAAGTGGAAATATGACCGCCTATGCCGTCGGAAGCCTGATTGGCCTGAACCACCATGGCCATGGCATTCCAGCGGATGAGTGATTTGTTGATACGTTCCAGATCACGGTCTCCGGGATACGGCGGTTCCTCCTCTTTGGGAATGGTGTTCACATAGGGAGTTGTTGCTGAAAATGCGCTGATTCCCGTCTCTCTGTTGAAGCCCTGTTCCAGTTCACGCAGCAGAAGCCCTGCAGCCTCCGGGCCACTTTGATTAACAACGGCGGCCAGTGCCTCTCGCCAGTCTTGAAGCATGTTTTTATCGAGCATACTCATAATCTACCCTTTTCGTTCCTTATACATAGTGGCTGCGGTGGGAAACAGGTTCAGTTTGAAGGCTGGATCCGGCCATCCTGGAGCTTGTTGGATTGGTTTGACCACACCTTCACTTTAGTGAACACCATTTGGCGGTGTCAAATTTCCAAAGAAGCGGCCGTTTTGGACAATCAGATAAATCGTCTTATGACATACGTTGCATTGTATCTGCGAGCCGTCGACGGCGTTCTGGTCAAAACGAATGTAAGTGCTGCAGAAGGGGCAGGAGATGCTGTGGGCCTCATTCTTGTTGTAATCCTGGAGAATCTGGTCAATCTTCCCTTTGTGATAAGAGCGTTCCAGAGCATCCACCATTACCGGATCAAATTGAGTGCCCTTGTTCTCAATAATTTTTTCCAGAGCTCGCGTAGGTTCCATCCCCTTACGGTAGGGGCGTGTGCTGGTCATGGCATCAAAGGCATCGGCTACGGCAATGAGACGCCCTTCCTCGGGGATATATTCTTCTTCCAGCCCGAAGGGATAACCGGAGCCGTCCCATTTTTCATGATGGTACAGACAATAGGGAATAAGAGGATTGAGAAATTTGATATCCCGCAGCAGATCGGCTCCCCGTTCAGGATGCACTTTCATCTGAGCGAATTCATCGTCGTCCAGGGGCGCCGGTTTACACAAAATCGCATTGTCCACGGCTATCTTGCCCACATCATGAAGTACTCCGCCCATCTGCACTTCTTTGATTTTCTCTTCACTCCAGCCAAGTTCACGGGCCATCTCCATGGCGATATTGGTAACACGCCAGGTATGTCCGACCGTGTAGTGATCCCGCAATTCAATGGCATTGGCGAGAGCGACAAGCGTGTCCTGATAGGACTGTTCTATCTGCTTCAGATACTGGGCGTTTTTAATGGCCGAGGCGGCTGATGCGGCGAGAGCCACCAGCAGTTCCAGATCAGAATGAGTAAAAGCATTCTCCAACCCGCGGTTGTCCACATAAATGACACCGAGGCATTCCTGGCGGTGTGTAAGGGGCACGCACATGCTCGACGAGATATTCTGAGCAATGATGCTCTGGCCCCCGCCCATGCCGGCCCCTTCAGCGGCATTGCTGGTGATGATTGCTTCGCCATTTTCAAAAACACGGGCGATGATGGAGGAGCTGACCTGGACCGTCTCTCCCGGATCCTGATTTTTAACATACTCCACGGACAGCTCTGTTTTGTCTTCCTGTTTGAGCAGGATGAGCCCGTTATGCGCTTTGACCAGAGAGAAGACCTCATCAATAACCGTCTTGAAAACCTGCTCCAGTGAAAGCTCGCCGGCAATGGCCTGATTGGCTGCATAGACGGCCTGCAGGCGTTTCTGTATTTCTTTCAGTTCAACAGCTGATGCGGAGGCACGGGGAGATTGAAAAAAAGTCTTGTAAACGGTATCCGCTTTTTTGGACTCAATGCCGGAACCTTCCGAGGACTCATTGGGAGGCTGCATGGAACCCAGCTCCTGCGGCTCGGGTCGATGGTATTGAACCTGCTGCTTGCCCAGACGGATAATATCACCATCCTGAAGGAAGTGCTCGGTTATGCGTACGCCCTGAACATAAAGACCGTTTCCACTTTCCAGGTCTCTGATCAGCACACCCCGTGAAGTACACTGAACAACGGCATGACGCCGGGAGACCTGAAGATCCGTCAGACGCAGGGTATTGGATTCACTGCGCCCTATGCTGATCGTTCCTTTGACGGGTACAACCAGCCCCTCTTGTGTGCCCGTAAGTACTATCAAATGTCCATATTCGGCCATGAAAAATCCCCTCTAAAGAACAATTCTTCCCTGGTGGATATGAATATTCTCTATGCATCAGTATATAAACAGTACGAATTGAAGTCATACTGAATAACGTTATTCCTCAGTGCTTTCTTCCTTTTCCTTCTCTTCACGAATAAAGGCAACTGTTTTTTCGAGGCCATCAGCGAGATTGATCTGAGGTTTCCAGCCCAGGACACGCTCCGCTTTGGAACCTGTAATATAGATCCCCTCCACTTCACCGCGGCGCAGAGGCTTGAGACTGGCCCGGCCTTTGTATCCGGTCAGTTTGGCGATTTGAGTATAGAGTTCTTTTACGGTGACGGGTATTCCCGATCCGAGGTTCACTGTTTCGCCTGAGCCTTTATCAAGAGCCAGGAGGTTGGCTGCTGCAATATCGGAAACATAGACATAGTCGCGGAATGCTTTTCCTTTGCCGTAAAGAGTCGGTTGACGACCGTCCAGCATCAAACCCGTAAAGATGGAGCAGACCCCGGCTTCGCCCTGAGGATTCTGACGGGGACCATAGACATTGGGATAACGCAGGATGGTATAGGCCAGCTTGTGCATCCGCGAATAGAGCATGATGTATTGCTCCACGCAAAATTTACTGGTGCCATAAGGACACTCCGGGCGGGGAAGGCTGTCTTCATCAGCGGGCAGCTCTTCGGGAGTACCATAGATCGCACCGCCTGTGGAGGAAAAGATTATTTTTTTAGTCTTATAGGCAACGGCGAGTTCCAGAAGATTCAAGGCTCCGCGAATATTCACATCGGCATCATAGAGGGGATCATCCACACTCTTGCGAACATCAATCTGAGAAGCATGGTGGCTGATGACATCGGGTTTATGTTTCTGAAAAATCTCTTCGATTTGTGGAGAACGGATATCCGCTTCAATGAAGATGGCCTGCTCATTGACAAAATCAGGATCACCCGAAGAGAGATCGTCCAGCACAACTACGGTATGCCCTTTTTCAATAAAGGCATCCACCACATGAGACCCGATAAAACCGGCACCGCCAGTGACCAGAATCGTCCGTTTTGACATTCACAATCTCCATCTTTTGGGTATGCATAGGACAGGTAAGAGAACATGATGCCGCTGACCCGTCCATGATACGCAGGCTGAAATAGCAAGCTTGTGTATACAGTATACTTTATTCTCATCATCCAGTGCACAATGTTCAACTTATGCTTTTTTACACTATAAGGTCCGGGAAAAAACAGGGGCCGAGGAAAGCGCAACGCAGCATAGCCGACACCAAATCAGCCTTTCTCTTTTAACCACGTCAATCAGGTCACACACGGAAAAAATTAAGACAGCATAAAAAAGATCTTCAGGCTCAACACCGTCCACTGACACTGCACACATATCCTGGCCCCACCCGAGCCCCTCGCACATCCGTCCGATCCGACTGATCCGACTGATCCGACCGATTCCCCGGAGGCCACTTATCCCTTCAAGTCTCTTATTTACCCCAAGACATAGCCCGCCGTCATGCCCGTTTTTTTTGCGACCGGCCTTGCCATCAAAGCATTCAACCATAACAACGCAAAGATAGACGGTTATCCAGATTGGGAAGACTTTAAGGGGAATGACCGCTCTCTTGAGTGTTTTATCTTGCCGACGCACTGTTTACCAGATGTCTATGTCATCATACGCTGTCTGCCAATGTGGAAATTGGCGTTCCCAGGAGTGAATCTCAAGGTCTTTCAAGATTTCCCGAAGGTATTATTCTTTTTGAATATCAGAAAACAACTCAGCAACTCTGTGATCCTGTGATATGTCGAAATCCAGGGCTTGCTATGATTACACCATAAACTACTTCAAAAAAATAACAGAGGTTGACGGTTGACAGCACAGAAAGACACATGCCGCTCTCTGAACAAGTCTCTCAGCCTCTTATGCGAATCTTGACATAGAGCCATAGTGCCGTTATAATCCAAAACAGTTTCAATCAGAAAGGATGCGATGAAAGGTATAGTACTTGCCGGTGGTGCCGGAACACGTCTTCACCCGCTGACCGTGGCTGTGAGCAAACAGTTGCTTCCCGTTTATGACAAGCCCATGGTTTATTACCCTTTGAGCATGCTTCTTCTTGCGGGGATACGGGACATCCTTCTTATTTCCACGCCTCACGACCTGCCCCTGTTCAAAAAACTTCTGGGCGATGGAGAACAATTCGGTATCCGTCTGAGCTATGCTGAACAGCCGGAGCCCCGTGGTCTTGCCCAGGCTTTTGTGATCGGCGAGGAATTCTGTGCGGGCGAGCCTGTTGCACTGGTGCTGGGCGACAATATTTTTTACGGCAACAACATGTCTCAGATGATGACAAGTGCAGCCGCTACTGAGGAAGGTGCTGTTGTTTTCGCCTATTATGTCAGCGATCCGCAGCGTTATGGGGTAGTGGAGTTTGATACTTCGGGGAAAGCTGTCAGTATTGAAGAAAAGCCGGATAATCCTAAAAGCAACTTTGCCATTCCGGGCTTGTATTTCTATGGCTCCGATGTGGTGGAATTTGCGAAAGATCTGAAGCCGGGCCGCCGGGGAGAATTGGAAATCACCGATCTCAACCGGATTTATCTGGATCAGGGACGGCTTCGAGTGAAAGTATTCGGACGCGGCGTTGCCTGGCTGGATACGGGAACCAACAGAAGTCTTCTTGATGCGACCATGTTCGTCCAGGCCATTGAAGAACGGCAGGGCTTGAAGATCGCCTGTCTCGAAGAAATCGCTTTCAAAAAAGGATGGATCGATCTGGCGTCCGTGAAAGAAACGGCGGCGCGTATGGGCAACAGTGCCTATGGCGACTATTTGCGCCTGCTCGTGGACAGACAGGAAAAGCGTGACGCCTCTGCAGGATAGATCTGAGCAGACTGCTGACGATTACAAAAGGAAACATTGTTATGCAAAAGATTCTGGTCACAGGTGGTGCCGGTTTTATCGGATCCGGTTTTGTACGCACACAGCTGCGCGACTATCCCGACCAACATATCGTCGTCCTGGACAAATTGACTTATTCGGGCAATCTGGACAATCTCAAGGATCTCGATCAGAACCGTTATACCTTCATTCAGGGCGATGTCAACGACCCGGAGTGTGTAGGGAAAGCACTGGAAGGATGTGAGGGCATTGTACATTTTGCTGCGGAGAGCCACGTGGACAGAAGCCTGAGCGGCGCCTCGGACTTCATCGATACCAACGTGGGCGGTGTGAATACCCTTCTGAGCCAGGCTCGTGAGCTGGACATAAAACGCATTCTTCTGGTGTCCACAGACGAGGTATACGGCAGTGTTCTGGAGGGGTCCAGTGTGGAGGATTCGCCTATCGTACCACGCAATCCTTATTCCGCCAGCAAAGCGGCCGGTGAACTGCTGGGCGTTTCCTATTTCGAGTCTTTCGGTATGCCCATTGTCATCACCCGCGGTTCCAATACTTATGGCCCCTACCAGTACCCGGAAAAAGTGCTGCCTCTTTTCATCAGTAATGCCATCGACAACGAAGCACTGCCTTTGTATGGCGACGGCAAAAATGTACGGGACTGGCTCCACGTGGAAGATCATTGCTCAGGCATAGATTTCGTCTTCCGTAAAGGCGAGCCCGGGCAGGCCTATAACATTGCCGGGGAGAATGAGCGGGAGAATATCTTCCTCACCAAAAGAATCCTGTCATTGCTGGGTAAGCCTGAATCCCTCATCCGCTATGTGGAAGACCGGACCGGGCATGACCGCCGTTATTCCATCGACAGCAGCAAATTAAAGAAACTCGGCTGGGCGCCGAAAATCGATTTCGATGAAGGAATCAAGCTCACTGTCCAATGGTATCAGGAAAACGAATGGTGGTGGCGCAAGATCAAGAGCGGCGAATTCAAAGCCTATTACGAAGAACATTACAGAAAGCGTTTGGAAGAAAGCACCAGCGAATAGGCCGCAACTGTCAATCCGTAATTGCTTTCAAAAAGTCACAGGCATGGCTTTCCCAATGGAGGTTTTCCCGGGCATAGGCAATGCAACGGCTGCGCATGGCGCCACGATCTTCAGATGCTTCCTTTAAAAACTGCAGGAGGCTGGCCAGACTTTCTTCGAGCACCTCCTCCCCATCCAGCAGTGCCCTGTCCACGATCATGCCCAGACCTTGCTCCGCCACGATGTCGCTGAAATCGCCGATGCCTTCCGTAAGCAGGACGGGCAGACCTGCCGCCAGATATTCTCCAAACTTGGTGGGCGATGCCACCTCATTGACAGGGTCGCTGCGGCGCAACAGGAGACCGGCGTGAGCAGCCTGCAAATAATGAGGCACTTCTTCATGACCCGCCTCAAGCATGGTGATGGCTGTCTCAGGGATATGGTATTTCACAAACCACTGACGGGCCTGGTCATGTTCTTTTTCTGGGAGGAGTAACAGGAAATGAAGTCGGGACTCTTTTCGGCGAAGCTGTGAGAAGATACGCAACATTTCCTCGCCACACTGCCAGGCCGCCAGGGTGCCCACATAGGCGAGGACCAGCGCATCTTCGGGAATATCTAATGAGACAGCATCGCCCCTGACAAACTGCCTCTCCGCCACGCAGCAAGGCAGGATTCTATAGTTGTCGCCTCTGTATGCGTACTTTTTCTGAAAGTGTTCCTTCATGGCTTGAGACACAAAGATATTCAGGTCCGTTCGGAAGAGCGTCGCCAACTCCAGTTCATTCACCTTCTCCAGCCGTGTCGCTGCCGCACCGCCCATGGCTTCTTCCTCCGGCGACACTCCATGGCAGTCGAAGAAGAGTTTGAGTTCAGGACGGCGTTCTTTCATCAAGCTGCCAATACGCGCTGCATACAAAGCTTCGGCATGGACAATATCGATGGCTTCCTTCTGAATAACTGTTTCCAGAGAATCAAGCAAAGCTTTGGCTTGGGCTGCATCCAGATTCATATCAAAGAAATTGGGAGCTTCATGAAGAGAGACAATGCAGGGCAAGGAGTCCAGTTCTTTTCTCAGACTCTTCAGGGCTGCTTTATCAGCCTCAGGGTGACAACAGGCAAAACAGACGTGGGCTCCTGTGCGCGCCCAGGCACGGATTTCCTGTTCAATGCGGATGCGATAGCCACCGCGATTACCGGGAGCGAGATAACCCAGAAAAAGCATATTCGGAAGGAGTTGCTTGCTGGTCTCACGCCATTGGTCAGACATTACGGCAGGCCACTGGCTTTCAAAATAACGCATAATTCTGGCGTCCAGCTGCACACAAAGCACTTTTTCTGAAAAACGCTCTTCCGCATAAGCTCGACTGAAGGTAGAAGCGTCTTTCAAAGCGTCCTTTTCGAGCATACCTAATATTTGCTCTGCCCCTTCCTCCGGTGTTGACCAGACAAAGCGGGCTGGATAGATGCGATTGGCCCCTTTCCAGTCACGGATACTGGGAACACAACCGGCAAGCATGCTTTCCGCTGTCGAGAGGTGACAGCCCTCATGATCGCTTGTGGAAAGTAAAAAGCTGACTGTGGAATACCACTCCGGCATGTCCGAACCGAATTCATAAAAAACGACACTTTCAGGGTTGGGCAGGTCTTTTATTCTGTCAAACACACGAGCATACCACTGCATCTCTTTTTCGCGTTCCAGCATCCAGGGATATTCTTCAGGACCTTTGCCTTTGATGTGGAGTGAAAATTCCGGATGTCTTTCCTGAAGCAAGGTCAGCATATCCACTGCCAGGTCCAGACGTTTCATAGCCGGAACCATTCCCACAAAACCCAGGCTGTAGGGGTCTCTTTCCTTCTGCCAGGTTCCGGCATAGGCACTGAGATTTATGGGACAGTTCATTACCTGCGCTTTTGAAGAGGCAAGAACAGGAAACTCTCTGATCATGTGATCATAAATTAACGGAGTTACCAGAAAAAGCTTGTCGACTTTTTTCCAGTCAGTCTTGTAAATATGCCCCAGTCTTTCCCGATAATTCCATTCCTGGCTGTGAAGCCGTGCGAAAAGCAGTTGTCCCGGTCTTTTGTGTTTTGAATACCACACCAGGTTACCCATGGCCCATTCACAGAAGATGACATCTGCCCAGGCCAGGCATTCCCGCGACTGTTTTTCCGAAGCGATCTCATGGCCGGGATGCTCATCCACACGAAACTCATAGCGCGGATCATTGGAGAAATAGTCCTTGAAAGGGCCCGTAAATTTCAGATCATGACCAGCCAGAAGAAAACGTATGGGCCGGGCCGGTCGTGATTTGAGATGGGTCTCTTCCTTTAAAGAAAAGAGATCAGATAAAAACCTGGGCAGAAATTTCATCGGATAAAGGCTCCGGATGGTTGGGACTGTGAAGGAACTCAAAAGCATGACGGCTGTAACAGTCTACGGAAAGGCCTATAGGTTCATGAGCGTTAATACGACTTACAGGAAACTCAAAAAGCTCTTCCATTTTACCGATCAATGTAGCTGCAAGAATATGCTCCGAAAAAGAACTCTTCAATGGACAGGCCACAGGCCCTTTGCAGGCGGATCTGTGAACTGAATCTGTGAAGTTCTGTGCTTCACAAAACTTGCCATCCTCATTCAGTCGGAAACAATCAGACATGGCCGAGAGAGAAGCCCCTGAATAACCCATGGCCTGGACGGCATCGAGCAGATAATTGGGTCCGTAAAAACTCTTGCCATCCCATAAGGCGAAAAGAGCCTCTCCATGATCTTTTTGTAATTTTGCAATGGTCGAAGAACCATTATAAGGTTCAACAGCGATATCCTTGGCTGTCAGTGCGGTAATTATTTTTGCGTGGGCCTCTTCCTGACTGCATGCGCTGATGGATGCCTCTTCGGGTTCACATCCCGTTTTATCCAGCCATCGCTCCAAGGCTACCTGACGGGCTTTCATATGCTCACCGCTTTTCCTGATGAAAACACCGGCGGGAAGAAAACGCTGAGAGAGAATTTCGCGAATGATCAACTCTGGAAAGCCACAGCCCACATCCAGAATCAGAAACAGCTCGGGCCCGGAAGAAGGAGGAGCCAGATTAAGTTTGGACGTGATCTCTTTGAGTCTGTGTTCATAACAGTGCTTTTCCATTACAGACCTGACACCCAAAGCAGCCCGACGATACCAGTACGCATGGTCTTCCAGGAGAGGCTCCAGATAACGTCGGACTTCCGGAGCACTGCTCGCCTGAGGAACAAGATCGCCAAAGACTCTGGTGACCCCTTTACTGGGTGTGGATATGACCGGCGTACCGCAAGCGAGCAGTTCAAAAACCCGACGGGCAAACATGGTGGGTGAATCCTGCACGGAGTTCACGTTCAAGAAAACCTTATAAGCCTTGTAGGCTTCAAGCATTTCTTCGTAACTGAGCTTGCCTTTGATGTATGGTTGAAATTGCTCTGGAAAGAGGTAGCGCTCCCGATCGTCTCCCTGATGCCCGTGCATGCGATCGTAAATCTCCAGACCATAAGGGACGCTCCCGGCCAGTATGGCATCCATCTGTCGGCGACGCTCAGGGAAACAGTCGGCATAATAAGTCCCGGCAAAACAGACTTTCTCTTCCCTTCTTTTTTGTGAAATGGGATTGTGAATAGCGGGCTGGGCCGCAAAGAGCAAGGGATAAACACGATCGTGGCCGCAACGTTCCTTATAAGCAGGAACACAATTTTCATCTGTCGTAAAAATATAATCAAACTTTACGGCTGTCTGGATAAAGCGGTCAAAATTGGGCGGGTCTTCCTTGTTCCAGAAAACCGTGGGAATGTCATGCTCATTACACCATTGAAGAAGATCATCCAATTCCTTGCCGGCCGGGTTGGCATAAGAGGCAATACGATATTGCCAGGCACCGTCATTGCCGTTCCAGGCCGATTCAACAAAAAGAAAATCAATCTCTTCGCGTTCAAAGACCTCTTTCCAGTCGTCTGGAGTGACAGGAAAAAAGGAGGCTTCAGGCGCAAAGCAGCTGTGTGAAAAGGTGTCCAGAATGGAGGCGATTTTCAGCTCCTTCAGCGCCTGGTCTGTCCGGCGCAATCTGCGGGCTGCAGGATGAACAAGACTTGGCTGTGGTTCAGAGACAGGAATCACAACCGGATCTGGCCCAACAACGGTTGCTGTCTTCTCAGGGGAAGTTCCGGCTGCTGGCTTTTCCTCCGCGGAAGGTGTGCTCATCGGAGTTGAAGTGGCCGCAGTCTCTCCTCCTTTGGACACAAGTCCGAGTCGCCGACCCACAGCGCGAAGATAATAGAACGCGATCTTCCAGGGAGAATGAAGTATATCTTTGGTTTTCAGCCAGGCCTGTTCTGTTCGCATGAGATCCTGACGCAGCTGCTCATTGCGACTGGATAACTGAGTACTCTCAGCCTGAGAAGAAGCCAGTTTCGTCTGGAGTATTTGTTTTTCAGCACAAAGCTGATCATGGGTCTTCTTGAGATTCTTATGTGTTTCTGTCAGCCCCTGATACAGCGTCTGTTTCTCTTTCAACTTGGCCTTGAGCGTCTCCACCTGACTTCTCAGAACATCATTAATCCGTATAAAGTTCTGGTCATGGAGAAATTGCGTTTCCAGTTGTTTTTCGCGCAATTTGAGAGACAGTTTGTTCTCTTGAATGGTCTGTTTCAGCTCATTGATTGCCTTCTCGCTTTCCTGACGGTATTTTGCCAGTTCTGCGAGAACCACATCGGTCTCACCGCGAAAGCTGCTCAGAAACTGTGTAATTCCCGTCTCCAGAGCCCAATCATCGGCTGCATAAACCAGCAGCATCTGCTGACCTCGCCAGCAGAGACCTTCGCGCATGCTTGTGTCCAGTACCTGAAAGTGAACACAGGTCCAGCCGGGCCATCGGACGGGGAGATTGCTGTCGAGAAAGCGGAAAAAGTGTTCCGGATCTTTTCTTGCAGGATCCTCCGCATAGGGCACGAGAATGATGATCATCTTTTCGGCCACCTGTGCCAAGGTCTGCTGAATGATGGTGATGGGATTGGAGAAATGTTCCAGGACATGGGAAGTGAAAACCACATCATAGCGGGGTAAAGAAAATTCTTCGGCGAGCCAGTTTTCCGCCGCAAAGGGCAGATCAGGAAATTTCCGTTGCGCATTTTCAATGGCTGTTGCCGACACATCCACCCCGGTGAGCTTCAATTCGGGGTATAGCTGATTCAAATAAGCGACAGCCTCCCCTTCCGCGCAGCCCCAATCGCAAAAAGTCATGGCCGCCTTCTGCATCTCCTGAAAGAAGTGTGAGGGAAGGTATTGAGCCAGGAGCTCGCCATAGGCATGGGTATACTGTTCGCCGCCATTGGAAGCCCAGTCTTTTTGAAAGCGCTTATCCCAATATTCCGGGGAGTTGATGTCAGAATGCTTGTCCATTGCACGCTCCAAATGATTTTACGCTTCTAAAAAGACAGCGGTGGCATCAGGTTCATAAATACCGTAACGGGGTCTGTCGGAAAGAATGGAAAAGTAATGAGCATTCTCCACATAATCCATATAGGCACGGCGCCCTTCCAGGGGATAGGCAATTGCGAGAACAAGAGAGTAATCGCCCGGAGCAATCTGCAGCGGAAACTGAAAACGCACCCGGATTTTTTCACCCGCATCAGGCGGATCCACAAAAACACCGAGCCGGTCCGTGCTGATGGATATAATGTCGAGCCCCTGTCGATTTTTGATAGCAAAAGCGACTGAAAATTCCTCGTCGAGAATCTTGTCCCCTGCTTCCGCTTCCACATTGAGTTGCATCATAGAACCGAATTCATAGGATTTGGATATTTTGCCGGAACCGTCGTGCAAAGAAAAAGCGTTCACCCGTGCTTCGCCATTGCCCCAGCGACGCAATGTTTCTGTCCGGGAAACACTTTCCAGAGGAACCAGTGGAAAATCCCCTTCTTCTTCGAGGCTGGTCGATTTTTGAGGACTTTCGACTTTCAATTTGGGTTTGGGTTTGTCTTTTGTCGCTGTGCCGAAAAGCACTTCGCTGTAATGACCCGTCACCTCTCGGGTATCGCCATCCATTTTGATCCTGCCTTCATCGATCCAGATGACCCGTGAACAGAAGGAACGCAAGGTTTGAAGACTGTGGCTCACCAGCAGGATGGTCGTTTTCTGCTCCACCATCTCACGCATACGCTGCATGCATTTCATTTGAAAAGCACCGTCACCCACAGAGAGTGCTTCATCAATAATGAGGATTTCAGGATCGATGAAGGCCTGTACGGCAAAAGCCAGACGCATTTTCATACCGCTGGAGTAAGTTTTGACAGGCTGGTTGATGAAATCACCGATATCGGCAAAAGCGGCAATGTCATCGTATCTTTCGGCTATCTCCTTTTCGGACATGCCCAGAATAGCCGCATTGAGCAATACATTCTCATGGCCCGTGAATTCCTGGTTGAAGCCGCTGCCCAGCTCCAACAAAGCGGTAATACGCCCGGTGGTATGACACTGTCCGGAGCTTGCCGCAAGGGTACCGGCAATGACCTGCAACAGGGTACTTTTACCTGCGCCGTTGCGTCCGATAATGCCCACACTCTCACCGGGCTTCACCTGAAAGCTGATATCGTCCAAGGCTTTGAATTCGCGGAAAAAACGTTTTCTATAGCCGCAAATCATCTGCAAGAGCCGATGGTGGGGAGCTTCGTAAATATGATACACCTTGCTTACATGCTGTAAATCCAAGGCATAAGAATCAGAGCACATCGGCAAAGCCCTTCTTCGTTCTCATGAACCAGAGATAACCCAACTGAAAGACAATCAGAGACAGGACCGTGAGTCCGGCAAGAATACGCCAGTCGGGCCAGTAACCATAAATCAAAATCCGCCGCATCTGGTTGACAAAATGTGCTATGGGATTCACCAGCAGAATATAATGCCAGGGATGAGGAATGCGATCTGTATCATAAAATATGGGCGTAAGAAAAAGAAGCATGCGCAGCACAATGGTAATGAAATGGCTGAGATCGCGAATGAAAACACCCAGAGAGGCGCAGAGCCAGGAAACACCTATGGTGAAGAGGCTGAGCGGGAACAAGATCAAAGGCAGAGCCACCAGAGTCACGGAAAGACTGTCCATGAAGATGTAGGCTCCTGCGATGACCATGACCAGCCAGATCATATTGGGAATCAGAAAACTGATGTGTGTGGAAAAGGGAAGGATTTCCAGTGGAAAAACAACCTTCTTCACATAGTTGGGGTTGTTGCTCACCACCTGAACAGAGGCGCCAAGTGACTCCGAAAAGATCTGATAGACTGTCAGTCCGCACAGAAGCACAATGGCAAAAGCCATTTTCGAGTCACCAACACCATGACCCCACCTGGCCTGAAAGACGACGCTGAACATGAAGGTGTAGATGCAGAGCATGCATACAGGCGTGATCACCGTCCAGAGAAGACCGAAGAGGCTGCCTTTGTAACGCTGTGTGAGGCTGCGCCAGCCAAAACGCCACAGCAGAACACGGTGATTTCTGATGAGACTCAGGGGTGTGCCCATGCCACCTCAACAGTTCCCGGCGAGACGGCATTCCGGGACAAACCGACATTGACTACAGAGGCTTCAAAAGAAGAGAGTTGCACGGCTTTTTCAGCCTTGGCAAGGGAGAAATGCACTGTGACCCGACTGAGGTTCTCCAGGTCTTTGGCGGAAACAATCCACGTCGCCCGTAATTGCTGCCATTGGCCCTGTCCATTATAGACAGACCTTTTGTATTTACGCTGTACATTGTCCCCTTTACCATATACAAGTAAAAAAGAAAGATCCACATCGGCTTTTTGATCGGATCTGACCATGGCGGAAACAGACAGCATGTCTCCCGGTCGCAAGGAAGATACCGGCACATAGTCCTGTTGGAGGAAGCCCAGTTTGGAATGAAAAACCTCAATTACGGGCTTCCCTTCATAAAATTCTTCGCTCTTTTTTATTTCCAACTCACTGTAGGGAACATAAACCCAGTGGGCCAGACGCCCATCTTTCCATTGATCCAAATCGGAATTGAGCAATCGGGGTATAGTGCTCTCTTCCGCTGCCAGGGGAATCAGGCAAAATACAGCCAATATCCCTATACCCACACTATATATAAAACTCTTCTTGTCAGTCATGATTCTTTCTACCGGAATTTCTGTTGAACAGAGGTATCTTCTGCACCGAATTCCCTTATATAAAGCCTTGTCAGAATGATTCTGAGTATACGGCAGCCCTCGGGAGTAAGTCAACTGTTCTTGCTCCTTTGAAAGTTCAAAAGCAAAGGACAATATTTTTCTTTTTCATCACATGAGGTAAAAGGCACAGCCCCAATACCCAGCCCCAACCCCGGACTTTTGCAGATCCGACTGATCCAACCGTCTCCCGGCGAAAAGCAACTCCCTGAAAACTTCTAAAAAACAATATTCCACCTCTTAATCAGGAATGTTTTCTTATACAAGACTCGAAAACTTTTAAGCTTTCATGAAAATATAACAACTTTTACCTGTGTTTTTGATATACTGGTGACAACAGTGTGTGCTATAGTGTAGTATATAAAGGCACAGGAATAGCGTGCATAAAAACCTTTCCTTCTTCCAACAGTATATCGAAAGGAAAACCTGATGAAAACTTGGAAGTATTTCCTTGGCGAAACCGTCAACATGAATCTCTCTTATGCCTCAACTTTCTTGTCCGTGTTGATGCTTTTCACTGCAATTGCCTTCTCACCGATGGCCATGGCCACCAGCGACGCTTTTCATCCCGCTGACACCAGCAAGAACAAAATAATCGACCAGGAAGAGCTGGACTCATATGTCCGCCTCTGGCAAGAAGAGGACGCCCCCTTTATCTATGCCATCAGAGCACTCTATCTCGTACATTCCGGTGGAGCCTACGCTTGGGATCAGTCTCTGGAAGCTCCGGAATGTTGGTACCCTTTCCCGGAAGGAGAAGCACAAATCCAGCTTTTCGGTCCGGAAGAAGTTGTTGTTGAATGTGCAGAGAGCTTCGACGATCCCGGTGTGGAAGCTCAGGACATCGACGGCTCTGTTCTGACCGTCACTCCCACCGTCACCTTGGACGGTCTTCCCGTGGATTCTGTAAACACCGGCTTCAGCGGTTCGGGCCGCACCTTCCAAATCACCTATACAGCCGAAGCACAAACTGGACCCATCAGCGTTACCCGCCAGGTCTTGGTTGAAGATACCCAGCCTCCCACAATAGAACCGGAAGCCATACAACACGACTGGCAAAATCTGCTGGTCCATGGATACAGGGAATATATAAAGGATGAGCAGGGCAACCGTTATTCCTTCCATGTGGTCAACTGCAATGCGAACTGGCAAAACATGGATGGGGGCACAGCCCTGGACAGCTGTATTGACGATGATCCCATAGATTACTGGGATGACGTGGAGGTCACAGCCCTACGCCTGAATGACAATTTTGAACCGGAGTTGGATGGCGATAATCAGGTAACTCTTTCTGTAGAAGAATTTACAAAGCACCCGGGGCTGTATCGTCTGGAGTACACTGTTCAGGACGCAGCCGGCAACGTAGCCACCTATGACGCCCCATCCTACTTGCGTTATGTACGCGTCATGGACACCACCCCTGTTCCTGTAGTAGCACAAAGCGGGCTTGATCAGGGACAGGCTGAAGGCAGAATTCTCGCAGCCGGTTTAATTCCTGTAGTGACGGAGGAATATCATCACGGCTTTAATCCCGGTGTTATATACAGTCAGGATCCCGCAGCGGGAGTCTTTGTTTCTTGTGGCACGGAGGTCCATATTGTCGTTGTTGTCGCTCAGGCGCTCTGTAATTTCCCCGAAGGCCTTCAGGGAATGCCACTTGAAGACGCAAAGACAGCACTCATTGAAGCCGGATTTTTAGTGGGCGAGGTCGAATATGTGGACAGTTGGCTGGATACAGGACTCGTTAGTCATTACAGCGGAAATACTGAATTTTGTGGAAGCGTTATCGACCTTTTCGTTTCAGCGGAGAAATGCGAATTGCCTCTGGTTGTCGAAAAAACTCCGGAAGAGGCGATTGCACTGATTGTTGATAACGGATTTGCTGAACCATCAGTGAAATACCAGTGGCACCCCTATCCTGCTGGTATGGTTTCCGGACAGTTTCCCAACCCGGGACCCCGTCAATGTGATTTTGCAGTGGAAATCACCATATCCATGGGTCCGGAGCCTGAGAGAATCGACTTGGCCCCGTCTTTGTACGAAGATTTTGAATGCGGCCAAGATTGGTCATATCTGCCAACTGCTACTGTCGCAGGTGATCAAGGTATTGCTGCATTTACCCAGGCGACAGAAATCGCTTACAAAGACGGAGAGGATTGGATTGTTGTAGCACTTGACACGCCTCTGCATACGGATTTCTCTCTTTACAGAATCACTTACAGATATGAATTCCAGCAACCGGACACTGACGAATTGGGTGTTCTGGAAGTAATATACGACTCATTGAATGTCGTAGACACGGAGCCTCCGGAGATTTTCGTAGATGATGACTCGGACGACGGCTCTATAGAAATAGCTGAAAATGACTTTCCTTTTTATATCCTTCAAAAAGGTCAATACGGACACTGGAGCGAAGTTGAAGACGACCGGAACATCACGGTCTCAGCCTTCGATCTTTGTGACGGCGACATTCCAGAAGATGACATTGAGATCTGGATCCTCGGTCTTGATCTGGCGACAGAAGATTCATCCCCACTGGAGGATCTTGGCTTGACAGAAGATACCTGGTTAAATGCACCGGGGTATTATCTTGTTATCTATCGTGCTGAAGACCAGACTGGAAATGAAGAACTTTCTTTTAGAGTGGTAGAAGTTCAAGATTAAACAATACCAATCTGACACTTCTTCTGTAGTTTTGATTGAAGGCTTGTCCCCGTCTTTTCCCCTTATGCGGAACTGGCGGGGACAAGTTTATAACCGATCTTTTTCATGCCCTCTGAATTTCTTCCGTGTTACTACCCGGTAACTTGCATTATTTCTTCAAAGAAGTTGTCAAAACTCGTTGAAAATGTCC
>LSQX01240012.1_pt1 | contig 41476 bp, 48 predicted proteins | sample 654561 | NCBI WGS metagenome assembly LSQX01 (sample SAMN04489861, study PRJNA283612) | anaerobic digester metagenome | isolation source: 4 biogas reactors fed with cattle manure at either 37C or 55C with and... | place: Denmark: Kongens Lyngby | collected 2014 | reverse complement strand
GATTTTTAGCCCCGTCTTCGAAACCAATAGGGCTGACTAGAATACTGCAACCTTTTGCCAGTTTCCTATTCATCCATGATTATAACATAGCAAAGGGCTTCCATGCCAGTCATTGAAAAAGGGATCCTTTTTTTTTCACCTTAAGGGCTCCAGGACATGGGCTCGGAGGGAAATACTCGTATTAGTTTTTTCTATTCAAGGTATGCAAAGCCAATTGTCTCAAAAAATCAGCCTCAGGGCCAAAATAGCCCAGGGCCTCCTGACAGGATTCCACCGCAACCCGGGCTAGCCTATAAGATTTTTCCATTCCCAACAGACTAACATAGGTGCTTTTGTGGTTTTTTGCGTCGCTTCCTATCGGTTTCCCAATCAAATCCTGATTGCCCGCTACATCAAGTATGTCGTCGGTAATCTGAAAGGCCAGACCAAAGCTGGCTGCATATTTATCTAAAGCTGCAATCCCGCTGTCCTTCATACCGCTCAATATAGCTCCAGTAGTCAAAGCGGCGCGAAATAGCTGCCCGGTCTTTAGGCTATGCAGTTTTCTCAGGGTGGAAAAATCCAAGGCTAGCCCTTCCGACTGGAGATCTAGTACCTGACCTCCAATCATACCCTGGCTGCCAGCTGCTGCGGCCACTACTCGAATAGCTCTTACCAGATTTTCTGCCTTAACCTTGGGGGCCTTTAAGTTCTCTGCCAGCAGGTAAAAAGCTGCCGTCAAAAGAGCATCCCCGGTCAATATGGCATTGGCCTCTCCGTATACTATGTGGCAGGTGGGTTTCCCCCGGCGCATTTCGTCATTATCCATAGCCGGCAGGTCATCGTGAACCAGGGAATAGGTATGAATCAACTCCAGGGCACAAGCTGCAGTAATTACCTCTTCCTTATCGGCCCCACCCAGCACAGCTCCCTCAAAAACCATAATCGGCCTAAGCCTTTTGCCGCCATTAAATACTGCATAATGCATGGCTTCATGGATTAAGGCCGGATAACTGTCAGCGGGAGGCAAAAATTCCAGCAAACACCGTTCCACATATTCTTTTCGCTGCTTAATTTCATCCCGGAATTTCTCAGTATTTATAATCATAATACATAACCCCATTAAACAAGCTATAATTTCCGTTCTTTATAAATCCTCCAGATCCAAGGTCTGCAGGTCACCATCCAGCTTTCTCATCAACCTTTGTATCTTGCCTTCCGCCTGAGCCAATTGTTTTTGACAATATACAGATAAATCAATACCTTCTTCATATAATTTTATGGATTCTTCCAGATCCAGTGCTCCCGATTCCAGTTTATCCACAATGGCCTCTAATGCCTTCAGGGCATCTTCAAATTTATTTTTTTTCATCTGCCACCATCTCCTTGCTCCCTACCCTAACCCCCAGTTTACCATCTTTAAATATCAGCTCCAGGTAGTCACCTATTTCGGCCTGACTCATTTGAGCCATTAATCTATGGTTTTTATAGGCTACGGCATATCCTCTCTGCAATACTTTCAAAGGGCTCAAATTGTCCAGGGCTTCTACTGCCATGGAATACCTATGGCAGCGAAGCTGCAGATAATCCCCCACCTGTCGATTAATGCGCTCCTGCTCTTCGGATACTTGTCTTTTCTTTTCCTTGATTATAATATCAGGTTCTTTCCATACCCTCCCTAGCATAATCCGATCCAGAGTTTCACTATATTGTCCCAGCTTTTGTTCCATCAGTCGGTTCATTCTTTGGGTATATTTCATCAGTTCATTATTCAGCTGCGGGATATCCGGCACCGCCAGGCTGGCTGCCTGAGTAGGGGTAGCAGCTCGCAGATCAGCGGCCAGATCGGCCAGACTAAAATCTATTTCATGCCCTACTGCTGATATCACGGGTATAGCGGACTCAAAAATTGCTTTCACCACAGTTTCGGTGTTAAAAGCCATCAAATCCTCCAGGGAACCTCCCCCCCGGCCAATGATTATAACCTGAGCCCGGCCATAAGTATTAATCAAGCGAATTCCTTCAGCCAGTTCCATGGGAGCATTTTCTCCCTGCACAGAACTGTGAACCAGTATCACTTCACAGCCCGGGTGCCTCTGCCTGATTACCCTTAAAATATCCTTTAAAGCGGCCCCATCCTGGGAGGTTACTATGCCCACGCAATCCACCCAGGGGGGTATGGCCTTTTTTTTGTCACTAAGGAAATAACCTGCTGCCTCCAGTTTTTTTCTCAATTGCTCCAGTTTTAAATACAGGCCGCCTTTGCCATAGGGCTGAATGTCCTGCACATAAACCTGATATTTTCCCTGCCGGGGATAAACCGAGACATATACCCGGGCCAGTACTTCCAGGCCATCCTCCAATTCGAATTTCAGCCCTTGATTGCGGTTCCTGAACATTACACAACTTACTGCGGCTTGCTCGTCCTTCAAATTGAAGTACATATGCCCGGACTGACGATAATATTTGAAGCCCGAAATTTCACCCTTTATCCAAAAGTCAGACAGAAACTCATCCGCGGCCAGCAGGTTGCTGATATACTCATTTAACTCACTGACACTGATAAATGCCTTCATTAGCTGCTCCTGTTCTTTATGGCGGCCTGAGATAAATTCTCCATCAGCTTGGCAATAAGCATGGGACCCAGACCTCCGGGTACCGGAAGCAAATAGCCGGGCTGGTCTAACAATGAATCCTTATCCACATTGCCCAGGGTCTTTCCTTTTTCCCAGTAGAATCCTGCATCTATGACCAGCATCCCATTCCTCAGGTCTGAGCCTTTAACTACACCGGCCCGTCCCTTTTCAACTACTAAGATATCAGCCTTTTGTACCCATTCGGGCTGGTACTCGTTTATTAGCGATACATTAAAATCCTGCTGGGCCAGCATAATGGCTAGAGGCAATATTAAATCAAAGGAATCCCCTACCAAAACCGCATTTTTCCCTTGGGGCCCATACCGGTGGATGACCTCCATGCAGGCCAGAGCGGCACAGCTAATAAATTCTGCCTGGCCGCCTATTAGTTTACCTCGATTAATAGGATTAAATCCGTCCACATCTTTTTCGGTTTTTATTGCCTCCAGCAACTGATCCTGATAGGGAATGAGTTGTTCGGGCAGGGGCAGTTGAATGATAATCCCATTAATAGCAGCATCATTATTGGCTTCATCAATTACTGCCAATAGCTCTTTTTTGCTTATGCTGGCCGGCAGCTGCTTAATACTGGTGCGAGCTGATATGCTCAGGGCTGCTTTTTCTTTTAAGCCCACATAGACCATGCTTTCTTCATTATCCCCCACTATAATTACCGCTAGCTGGGGCATAATTCCTGCCCCTTGATTTTTTAGTTTAAGGGCTGACTTTATCTCTTCAGCTATTTTGCTTCCGCTTATTAACTCCATTAAATCTAGCTCCTTTTGCCTTCGCCCGTCAGACGGTCCAAAATGGCATTAATATAGGCGGGCGAAGCTTCTCCCCCATACTTTTTAGCTATTTCAACTGCTTCATCAATAACCACAATCGCATCAACACTATCCAGAAACAACATCTCCCCTGCTGCCAGTCGCATAATACTTCTATCCACTGCCGGCATCCTATCCAGAGGCCAGTCACTGGCATAGGCAGCAATAATACGATCGATCTCCTCCAGGTTCTTTATCGCTGCTGCTATCAGTTCCCGGGAGAATATCACATCCTTTTCAGCCAGTTCAGATTCCTGCAACAGATAGTTAAAAGCCTCCACTGGCCTAGCGGTTACTTGATCCACCTGAAATAAGACTTTAAAAGCATATTCCCGTGCTTTTCTTCTACTCATATATTCTGTCTCTCCAAAAAACTATTTGTCCTTGAACAATTTCTTAAGCCATAGCTCGATATTTTTGTCGTCATCAATACTTTTACCCAGGAGGTAGCCCAGGCCAATACATAAAACTATTAATAGGGTTTTCCAAAATCCAAAGCTTACCAGAAGGATACTGGCAATCAGTCCCAATCCAACCCCAATAGTCTTGCCCCGGTGTTTTACCAGTAGTTCGGATAAAATGTTGTCCCACATAAAACTCTCCTCCTTACTTGGCAATAGCTGTCGCAGCTTTTCCGCTGACATTCAGGTCATCGATCAGAACCTTGACCGCCTCTACATTGAGACCTCCGATATTCAGCATATCCTCTTTTATTACTTCCTGTATCTGCTTGCTCAAGTCGGGTACGCTCAAATCAGGGTTTATCATCATATGTATATAGATAATAAGCCCCTCGGCCTGGTTTTCTATAGAAGTCCTGGTCTCTTTTACTCCTTCCACTTTCTGCACTGCTTTATGGATTATAACCTTGGCCGCAGCTACCGTCATGGAAATCTGTCCCGATAAAGCGTTTTCAATTACTATGGCGTCTTCTCGGGGGGCCCGTTTGAAAAGAGCAACAAATACTACCAGGGCCAGCACTATAATAATTATGCCAGCACTGCCCAATATCAAGCGGTTTTGAACGGTAGAAAACAATACTTCCAGGTAATTCATCGCTGGTAGTTGACCCAGAGCAGCTGCTGCAAGAATAGCTCCCACAGCCAATAGAATTACATTGTACAGAAACAGTATAGCCCGTAACAATCCAGACATTCATCTCACTCCTTTCAGAATACAGATAACCCCCTGCAGGAACAGGGGGTTATAAAAACTATGCATACTGCCACTATTCTAACTCAGTATCATTAGCTGCTTCTTCTACTGGTTCTTCTTTTTTAATGTCTACGGCTATTACATTTACATTAACTGCCTTAACATTCAGTCCAGTCATGGTTTCCACTGACTGCTTAACTTCCTGCTGCACTGTTCCAGCCACCTCAGGAATTGGATATCCAAATTTCACCACTATAGATATATCAATGCTGGTTGATGCATCAACGACTTCCACTTTAATACCTTTGCCCAGGTTTTTTTTGCCCAGTTTTTCTGCCAGGTCGGTTCCCCAACCACCGCTTAAAGAAGCTACACCCTCAACTTCCGCTGCAGCAATCCCCGCTACAGTTGAAACCACTTCATCGGCTATTCTAATAGTACCCATTTCTGTATTTATCTCTGGTTTCTGTGCATCCACTTCTAACACCTCCTATTTATCCTTATAGTAGCATTCTACCAGAAATTACTTACACTTATCAATTATAGCTTAATATTAATATATTTTACCGTCCATTACTCATTCTACGCTGGATAAAGTTGGTATATACTTCTCCCCGCTGAAAGAAAGCATTGTCCAAGACCATTAGATGAAAAGGTATGGTGGTAGGTACATTTTCAATCACAAATTCATTTAGAGCCCTCTTCATCCTTTGAATGGCTTCCGGCCGATCCTTCCCCCATACAATTACCTTAGCCATCATAGAATCATAATACGGAGTAATGGTGTAATTGGAATAAACAGAGGAATCCACCCTTACTCCTGGTCCGCCAGGGACTATATATTGCCCTATAGTTCCGGGGCTAGGCTGAAAATTACGCTGAGGATCTTCGGCATTCACCCGGCACTCTATGGCCCAACCATCCAGTTTTACATCCTCCTGAGCATAGCTCAAGGAATAACCGGCCGCAATCCGGATCTGTTCTTTGACTATATCAATGCCGGTAACCATCTCGCTTACCGGGTGCTCTACCTGAATACGGGTATTCATTTCAATAAAAAAGAACTGGCCGTATTTATCCACCAGGAATTCAACCGTTCCGGCGCTGTAATAATCAGCTGCCCGAGCCGTATTCAATGCTACTTCCCCCATTTTCTTCCGGGTGGCTGGGTCCAAGCAAGAAGAAGGCGATTCCTCCAGCAATTTCTGGTTACGGCGCTGAAGGGAACAGTCTCTCTCCCCCAGATGAATCAAATGGCCAGCTTCATCACCCAGCACCTGTATCTCAATATGCCGGGGTTCCTCGATATATTTTTCCATGTAAATCTGCTCATTTCCGAAAGCAGAACTTGCCTCCAATCTAGCGGTACTGAGGGCTTCCTTCAAACTCTCCCGGCTTTGGGCCAGGCGCATACCCTTGCCTCCCCCTCCGGCGGAAGCTTTTATCATTACCGGATAACCTATATTCTCTGCTATCTCCAGAGCCTCTTCATAAGAATTTACCGCTCCATCGCTGCCGGGTACCAGAGGTACTGCTGCAGCCCGGGCAATTTCCCGAGCCCTTACTTTATCGCCCAGGGCTTCTATCACATCAGCCCGGGGTCCGATAAATTTAATACCATGGGTTTGGCACAAATTAGCAAAATACGGGTTTTCGGCCAAAAAACCATATCCGGGGTGAATTGCATCGGCACCCAGATTCTTGGCTGCTGCAATCAGGTTGGATATATTTAGATAGCTATCCCGGGCAGCAGCACCGCCAATGCATACAGCCTGATCAGCCATTTTAACATGTAAGCTATCCCGATCAGCTGTGGAGTATACGGCAATGGTTTCAATCCCTAATTCTCTGCAGGCTCTTATTATCCGGACTGCAATTTCTCCCCGGTTGGCAATCAGAATTTTGGAAAACAATCTATCACCCCCTGGCGATTATGAACAGGGTTTGTCCATATTCTACCGGTTCAGCGTTCTCTACCAGTATATCCACTACAGTTCCAGCAAAATCAGATTTAATTTCATTAAATAGCTTCATGGCTTCGATTATGCACAAGGTCTGCCCTGCCTCGATTCCATCGCCTACTTTAACATAGGTTTCTGCATCCGGAGAAGGTGCTGAATAAAAGGTGCCCACCATAGGCGACAAGACTTCTATCGCGTTATCAAGGCCAAGTTCAGCTTCTTGCTCTACCGTAGCTGAATTCTCCCGGCTGCTTTTAATTCCAGCCTGGTTAAGATCTGGAGTAGCAGCATAAGCCCCTTTCCGCAGACAAAGCCGGAAGTCTTTCTGCTGTATCTCTAAATCCGAAATGCTGCTCTTTTCCAGCAACAAAATAAGTTCCTTTATTTCATCAATATTCATCGATTCATCACCCCTACTAGTTTTTTCCCCAACTGGCTCATCTTAGTTTCAAGCCACCTCTCCCACTTGGATGAGGATTATCAGCAGCAGTTCAGCCCTCAAGGTATTCTACTGTCCATATAAATAGGCCCAGGTCCTGGACCTGAGCATGCTGTCATTTTAGCTTTTACCATTATATGAATAAAACCAGCAGATTGCAATCCAATAGCTGTTAACGCCCAAACAAGCACATTAAAAAGGCAAAAGCCAATGCCTGGCCATATGGCGTTTCGGGCCAAATAAGCTTAACCTAACCTTTGGATCCATCCTAAACACTCAGCAAATACAGCAAATCCTAATATTAGATCGAAGGGTCTGCAAATATCCAGTGTTAAGTTCGCTTAAGGAATCAACTGTATCCCTAATCTCATCTACTCTTAGGGGCTGGAAAATAAATGTAGACTTGGTTTAAGATCTTCATTCTGCTCGGGATATGACGCAGATACTATCTTGGGAACAAGGTATGGACCGGCTTACTAAGTTCTTTATCTCCTCTTCCTCATCCATCCTTAAGGTGGAAGCCAGCACCACTACAGTGGTGGTTTCGGCTTGAATAATAACTGCACAGTCTTTATATCCCCGGGACTTGATCAAACTTTCGGTTTTTAATTCTTTTTCTACGTTTTCACTTATCTTGACTAGCCTCAAAGCTGCTGCATCTCTAGCTTCCTGACTACAGTTCTCTTTATTGATTACCTCTTTGAGGGTTTCCACCTCCTTACTCTTTACCTTCTCCCTTTCCATACGGTATTCGGCAAAGAAATCAAAGCCTTCCTGTTCGGATATTAATTTATCCGCTTCAATTTCCTCCTGCATGGGCATAGTAACACTGTTGCTAGGGTTGGGGCTTGGCTCCTTTCCAGCATATCCTGCTAAGATGCATAGAATAAGCACCGCAGTCAGACACAGGAAGACCTTTCCCTTGCCCTTCCAGCTAATTATCATCATATCCCTCCTTCTCTAGGCATTACTTGCACCTTATAAACCGGAATATCTAGCAAAGTAGCGGTAGCATTGGTAATCTTTTCCCGCAATTCAGGCCAGCGAGCACCATCTGCTACTACCAAAACACCCAGTATTTCCGGGGTTTTTTCCTCTACTAAGAGAGGATTGCCTGAGGATACTGCAATATCTTCCGTGTTGCTCTGTTCCAGACTAGTTTTACTTCCTTGACCATTGCTTTCCTGACTTTCCCGGTTGTCATGGCGAATATTAATAGCATAGGTTTTTTCTCCACTGGAGGCCAGGGTTATACTTACGTCAACCTTGCCCGCACCTTCAATTTTAGCTAGTATGGAAGCTACTTCCTTGCTCATCTGGCTGCGGCCCTGACTGGGATCCATGGACTCCAGTCCGGTTCCCGGTCCCTCAAAGCTGTTCGATCCTGAGCTAGTCGGCCAGATTAAGGCCAAAAGACCCAAGCAGACCAGGATGATTAATAGGTACTGTAGCGTCTTACTGCGTAGCCATGAACTTGCTCCCCCTCCCTTGGTTTTTTCCCGAATCCATTCTTCCAGCATCTTACTTTCCTCCTTCAAAGCTTATCTCTATTTGCTCCTCACCCAAACCATACATATTACTTACCACCGCTCTAACTTTCTTCTCTATCTGACCCTGTATTTCATCATCTTCAGATTCATTAAGCCAAACCCCTACCCCATCTTCATTCATTTCAGCCTGCTCCTGACCGATGCTAAAACTCAATTTCTCAATGCCTTCCTGGCTTATAAGAGCTTCCGTTTGCACCGCTTCCACTCCCGGTACTAAGAGCACAACTGCATTTATCTGTCCTTCCAGTTTTTCTTTTAACAAATACTGGTTTTGATTCAGTATATTCTGATTTATTTCTTGTCCTTGCCTGGCAATCTTATCTGCTCCATCTGTTTCCATCTGGTAGTCCCACCATTCAATTTGAAAATTACTCTCATCAAAAAAATAACCAAGTAATGGAGTTAAAACTGCAATCAAGACAAAAAGACCGATGGCAAAGCGAACGAAAGGACGTATGGCCCCAGCCGGCAACAATAATTCCAGAAAACTGGCTATTATTATAATGACCAGGACATTTCTTACCATTTCAGCTAAAACGCTCATAGACCAACCCTCTTAGTTTTACTTCAGCATAGCCCAGCCGTTATACATACCGGCTACAATGGCAATCATGATAAAGAACATTAAGGCTACTGCTATTACTGCCGCCAACATAAAGAAGAGATGGGCACTCATACTCTCCAGTATGGATGCGGTACGAGAATCACCCAGGGGTTCAGCAATGGCTGAAGCTGCCTTATATATAAGGGCAATGGCAGCTATTTTGATTAAAGGCATCAGAATTAAGCCCAGAATGATCAAGACCCCAAATATACTCAAGGCTTGTTTCAGCATCACTACATATCCAGCTGCTACTTCGATAGTATCGGAAAACATTTTTCCAATAACCGGAATGGCATTATCGCTTACATACCGAGTAGTTCTTAGGGCTACTTTATCTAAAACCGATGCATACAAGGCTCTCAAGGTCATAAGTCCCACAAACAGAGTTAAGAAGAATCCTAAACTTATCCGAGCCATTTCATAAAAAAACTTGGCCATTTTATCTATTTTGATGGTTTCCGACATATGATTAACAATAGAAAGAATAGCGGACATAAGAATTAGAGGAAACACTATTATATTAATAGCATTGGCAAAGGCGGTGGAGGCGGTCATTAATAAAGGAAACAGCATAACCGAAGCATTGATATTGCCTAGGCCGGCAGTCAAAACCAACATTTGCGGAAGCATACCTATCATAAAGGTAAGCATATTCTCTATGGTTTCTTGTCCTACCCCCAGTACCAGTTTAAAAGAGCTTATGGCTATGGCACATAAAGCCAGGAAACAGGCCAGATAAGAAATGCGTGCTACATCCGAAGAAAAAGCACTTTGCAGATTGATCAATAGCGCTGATATAACAGTCAGTATAAGTAATTTGGCCAAGAGACTGGTATTGGCTACTACTTCTTTAAACAGCATACGCAGCAGATCGCCGCCCAGGTTCTTAAGGTCAAAATCCCATTCTCCCTTGATGAAATTGCTGATCCAATCCTGTACCGTATTACCCTCTAGATAACTAGCCATCTCGCTGTCCAACTGCTTTTTATAGCCGTCCAGAAATTCCATATCCAGGCTCCCTATAGTATCCTGCAGGGAAAAGACCTCTTCATCTTTTTCCTCGCTGGCAGCCTGGACTGGGCCAACGCCCAGCAAGCATATCAAACAGCTTATTATAATAATAAGGGCCGCTTTGGGATGCATGGCCATCTCTACCTCCCCGCAATCAAATAGACTGCCCTGAACTTAAACCGGCATAAGTTCCATTAGCGATTCCAATATTGCTACCATTATGGGCAGGGCTAGTACGGCTATGATGATCTTGGCCGCAAATTCAACTTTTTTAGCTACCGCCTGTTCACCAGCATCATGACAAATGGCTGCGGCGAATTCAGCCAGATAAGCAACTCCCAGAATCTTTAACAGGGTGCTCAGAAAGAAATAGTTGATCCCAGCTCGGCGGGTCAATTCGCTCATAACGTTTATAATGGAAGTCATTTTTCCCATTAAAAAGGTAAAAATTATAATACTAAATACTATACTCAAGATTACTGCCATAACCGGCTTTTCCTGCCTGAGGATGAGGAGCATGATAGTGGTTACCAGAGCCAATCCCACAATCTGAGCTATTTCCAATATAATCTCCCCTCTTAATTATTAAAAGGAATCAGAGTGGCTAAAGGTTAAACACCGACCTGACCACGGTAAATAGCTGATTCATTAGCTGTACCACCAGTATTAGCACCACCACCACTCCGGCTAAAGTCAACATTTCCGCTTGTTCCTCCTTTTTAGCCTGTTTGAGCACAATGGATAGGATGGCTATGAGTATCCCAATTCCAGCTATACGAAAAATTATATCGATATCCATGCAACAACCTCCTCTTCACTTGGCTTGCTTGATTAGCTCCTTGATCAAAATCAATTAGATTAAGAGCAGAACAATGACTATACCCATAATAAATCCACCGTAGGACCACAGTTTTTGATTAGCCCCTTGTTCCTGTCGGGCCTTTTCCTCCTGTACCTTGATTTCCTCCTGAATCATCAGAAGAAACTTGCGTTGATCTGAACTATCACTCATGCCCAATTGCTGGGCAGCAGTACTCAATACATCTAAATCAACGGCCTTCAGGTGGGACTGAGCCTTTAACCACTCTATCCCCTGTTTCCAGGCTTCACCAGCGGTTAATCCTTCCCGAGCCTTGAGCTTCCTGGCACTTTCCTGAAAGAATCCCGCAATGGGATTATGGCAAACTGCCGCAGTTCTTTCCAAGGCTAAAGTTAATGGAGTATGCATGTAGCTGATTTCCTTTTCCAGGAAGGCCAGAGCAAATCTTAATTCTTTGAGTTCTTCGCTTCGCCTTCCAATTCCATGGGCACCAGATAATCCCCATACTCCCATAGCAGAAATTAGCATTAGACTTCCCATGATTTTAACCCAGGCCATATTCAATCCCACCTGATCATCTTTTCTATACTGCCCGGACCTTTGCTCCGGGAAAGTAAAATTATATTCTTAAATATCCTGGCCTCTACCAATTCACTCATAATCGGACGACTTACCAGTTCATCCATACTGCCGGCATGTACACTGCTTATAATGCTCACCCCGGCATTTATGCACTCCCTGATGGCTACTGCGTCTTCCCGCCGGCCCAGTTCATCAGTGATGATAACCTCAGGGGACAGAGCCCTAATGGACATAATTATTCCAGCAGCTTTAGAGCAGGCATCCAGTACATCAGTACGGGGTCCCACCTCCATTTGGGGTTGGCCCAAATAACAGCCAGCCAGCTCCGATCTTTCATCCACAATGACTACATTACAAGCTTTACGCTGCCCACTGCCTGAAGACAGGGAACGGGCTATGTCTCGAAGCAGGGTAGTCTTGCCACAGCGGGGAGGTGATACCAAGAGAGTGTTCTTCACTTTATCTCCTGGAGCATAAATAGAACCCATAACCTGGGCTGCACAGCCTTTTATTTCCCGGGCTATGCGAAGGCAAATGCTGGAGAATTCTTTTATGGCTTTTACATTGGCTTCCTGCATCACCACCTGCCCGGCCAGTCCCACTCGGTGGCCTCCGGCTATGGTAATAAATCCTCTCTTTATGTCTTCTTCAAAGGCATACAATGAATTATCACTGATGGCAGCAATTGTCCTGATTATATCTTCCCGGCTTACCCGGTAAGAGCGATTGATATCAGCCGTAAATCCAGTATTGGCATCCAACCCATATTCTCCATCCCAGTCCCGAATAATCAGAGGCTGCCCGCTTCTCATTCTTATTTCTTCCACCTTGAGCAAGTGATGAGACTCCAGCCTGGAAAAGACTCTGCGGACAGCCGGGGCTAAAAGGGGCATGATTTCATGATTAAATACATTTCCGACTTCTCCCTTTGCCATATTGCTATCACCTCTGTTTTAAATAGATATTGGTATTGGCAGTAAAATATGTCATTAAATTTGCCGGCTTTGCCCAAGCCCAATAGAGTATTTGGGCTTATGGATTTGATAAAGGTTTATGCTTCTCATATGATGCTGGGTGAGAAAAATGGCCCGGTTGGTAATCATGGAAATGCGGCCGGACTGGAGCTCTATAGCAAAATGATTTTTGGCAGGAGGCTATTGCTGTCGGCCAAGACAATGTAGGGCAGCAGCAGAACTCACAAGCTCTATAAGTGCAACTGAGGGAGGTGGCAGCAAGCAAACAAACAGGCCAGTAGAAAAACATCTCTGGCCCTTCTAAAGGAGATTTGCTAAACTGTAGTTCCTATATAATATGCTTTTAGCAGCCCATGGATTAATAAGAAATGGTCTCTGGAAATATACTATGAGGGTTTGCTTGTTTCACTTCTGGCATTCTCCTCTTCAGAATCAGTCTCAAAATCAAAAAATCCATCATTTATATAGACTACTGTGTTGCAGTTAGGACAGGTTATTTCCAATACATCATCATCCAAAAAACCAGTATCCACAAAAAGCTGTTCCCCGCAATTATGGCATTTAATATCCAATATATCTTCATCCCAAGCGTGGGCTCCCCATATTTTTTCTTCCAGATCCATAATCTCTTCATCCAGGTCTTCTAAATATTCCTCCATATTATGCATTTCCTGCTGCATATTTTCCACTGTTTCAGCCATTTCTTCCATTACTTGCAGCAAACCGGATAAGATTTTACCATGGGAACCAGTTTCACTGACATTAAGTCCCTCATACAGGCCTTGCAGATAACTTACCTTTTCCGAAATCCCTTTCATTTTTATCCTCCTTTAGTTTTGCTAAAATAAAATGAAGACAAAATCCCCGTCATCCATTGTGTTGATGGTATGGCCCTGAACGAATGTCCTTATAAAAAGCAGAAATTCCCCATACCAATCCCATTCCAGCAGCTCTGATCTTATTATTAGGTGATTGGACTTATTATTAGCTAGAGCTGCTGCAAATAAACATGATAAGCAATCGAAATATGGTAGCCCTTAAAAATAAGAAAAACAAAAGAGCGGAATAATTTCCACTCTTTTGAACCAGGGTGTCAGGCACCAACTTATCTTAACGGTGTCAGTCACCAACTTATCTTAACGGTGTCAGTCTGTAGGGGCGACCTGTGGTCGCCCGCGATGATTACCATTTTCTCGGCAGATAAACCATTTTCGTGTGAACACTAATGAACTCAGTGTCGGGCAATTTGCCATAAAAGCCTATTTTCATCATGGTATTAAGCTCTTTCCATGTATTGCCCGGTGCGGGTATCGATACGCAGTTTATCTCCTTCTTCAATAAAGAGAGGGACTTGTACCACTGCCCCTGTCTCCAGGGTAGCATTCTTGGTGGCCCCAGTAGCAGTGTCGCCTTTAATTCCGGGTTCGGTTTCTTTTACCTCTAGTTCTACAAAATTAGGCAGTTCCAATCCGATTATATTGCCATTGAACACCAATACCTGTATGTTCATGTTCTCCAGCAACCATTTAACCCCATCCCCGATTTGACTCTTGCTAATGCTGATCTGTTCATAGTTTTCATTATCCATGCATATATAGTCCTGACCGTCATTATACAGGTATTGCATTTCCCGGCGATCCACATGGGCTTTGCTCAGTTTTTCACCGCCCCGAAAGGTCTTTTCTACTGTGCCCCCGGTTTGGACGTTCTTTAATTTAGCTCTGACAAAAGCGGCCCCTTTACCGGGCTTAACATGCTGAAAGTCTACCACCTGATATGCTGCTCCATCCAATTCAACCGTTACCCCGGTTTTAAAATCATTGACTGATATCATATTATCCCTCCATCAATAATTAATAGATTCTTATCGGAATGGGTTATTATCTCACAACCTCCATCCTTAACAATTACGGTATCCTCTATACGAATTCCTCCCCAGCCAGGAATATAAATTCCTGGTTCTATAGTGATCAGCATATTCTTCTCCAGAATCTCACTACTCTGAGAGGATACCCGAGGACTTTCATGTATCTCCAAACCCAAGCCATGACCGGTACCATGAATAAAGAATTCACCTAGTTCGTGTTTTTTCAAACTCTTTCTGACTGCTCTATCGATGGCCGAGCAGGACTCCCCGGCTTTCACCATATTTACCCCATTAATCTGGGCCTCCAATACTGCCTGGTATTTATCTCGCAATTCCCGATCAGCCCTGGCTATGGCTACGGTTCGGGTCATATCGCTGGCATAACCCTGGTAAAAACCACCATAATCCAAGGTTAACATATCACCGGCCTGGAGCAGGTTGCTCCCGGGCCGCCCGTGGGGCAAAGCTGCATTGGCCCCAGCCACACTGATAATATCGAAAGACTCTTTTTCACATCCGTATTCTTTTAGATAATAAAGCAACTGGTTGGCTATATAGCTTTCGCTGATACCGACCCGAATCAGACTGCATATTTTTTTAAATACCTGATCCCCAATTTTAGCCGTCTTCCTTAAGAGTTCCAATTCCTTTTCCTCTTTAATCATTCTTAGCTCTTCAACCATGCCCAGAGTCGGTATGAGCTGGCTGGAAATTTCCTGTTCCAGCTGAAGATATTCATAATAGGAAAGATCCTGGCTCTCAAAAGCAATTCGCTGATATTTCTTACCTAGCTGCTTCAATTCTTTATGATCGGGAGGCTTTTCCAGGATCAAACTCCAATTGGGACATTCTCTTTTAGCCTGTTCAGTATAGCGACTGTCGGTGAGGATGTACTGATCCTGGTGGCTTAGCAGCAATAGGGCATCACTCCCTGCGGTAAAACCCGATAAATACCTGAGGTTTTCCCCTTTGCTTATAAGCATGGCATCCAGCCCCCGAGCCTCCATTTTGTGGCGCATATTATCTAAACGCTGCTGACTCATAGGGAGTTTTCTCCTTCACCCAGCAAGGTTTCACAAGCTGCCATTAATGCCATTTTATAGCTCAATCGGCCCAGGCCACATATTTTTCCAGTAGCTATAGGTGACAGGAGGGAGTTATGGCGAAAAGGTTCCCGGGCCTCCAAATTGGACATATGCACTTCAATAAAAGGTATGGATACCGCTTTCAAGGCATCATGAAGAGCTATACTGTAATGAGTATAAGCTCCCCCATTGATTATCAGGTAGTGGGCCTGGCCCCGGGCGGAATGAATTTTGTCAATCAATTCTCCCTCATGATTGGATTGATAGAATTCAATTTCTACTCCCTTGTTTCGGGCTATCACTTCCAGCTCCTGGTTGATTTCTTCCAGGGTAGCAGTTCCATATATCTCCTGTTCTCTGGCTCCCAGCAGGTTTAGATTTGGTCCATTGATGACCATAATCTTATATTTCAAAGCCATTTCCTCCTTTTCACTCATTACAGGAATGCTTACTAATCCCCAGCAATGCTCAATTCTTTAAGGCGCAGGCTGGGGGCTCCTTTTCCGCCATAATACCTGAGATCAGAGGCCAGGGCATCAATATTCATTAGAAATTCACTCATGTTGCCGGCTATGGTTACCCCTCTAAAGGGATAGCTTAAAACCCCGTTTTCGATGACCAGACCAGCTGCACCGATGGAGAAATCACCGGATATGGGGTTGGCCGTATGCATACCCATAACTTCAGTAACGTATAAACCTTGCTCGATTCCATCCAACAGGTAATCCTTCTCCAGAGACCCTGGCACCAAGGAAAAATTGCTGCTTCCTACTCCAGGCAGTCCTCGAAAAGATCCCCGCTGGGCATTACCGGTAGATTTACCCCCTTCTTTGCGGGCGGTGTAGGTATTATGTAAATAAGTATTTAATACACCATTTTCTATTATGGTTTTATTTTTGGACGGCACTCCTTCGCTATCAAAGGGAGCACTGGCTATTCCATCTGCCAATAAGGCATGATCAACTATAGTACAGCAGCTGGCAGCCACCTGTTCCCCGATTTTTCCTGCTAACAGGGATTTTCCTTTCTGAACTGCCTCCGCATTGACCATGGAAGCAATTATTCCGCAAAACCTGGTGGCAACATAAGGATCCAGCACTATAGGCATGCGTCCTGACCCCACCCTTTTGGCATGCAGAGCCCGAAGAGCATTGCCCGCAGCCTCTTTCCCAATCCGGGCTGGAGATAGGTCCCAGGCTTTTCTCACCGACATGGAGGAAAATCCGTTCTGAGCATCATTGTCGTCTTCTGCCACCAGAAATATATGAATGCCGCAATAATTTCCGTTTTCATATGCATATAAGCCTTTGGTATTCATAATTAAATTGCAGTATTCCACATCACCATAAGCAGATCTTTCAATAATGGAAATCCGTCTGTCCACGCTCAGGGCTGAGTGTTCTGTCGAACGGGCTATTTCAATTTTCTCTTCCACACTCATAGCAGCGGTAGCCTGATCATATAAGTTCAGATTCAGATATTCAGCCTTTTCTGGCAAAATCTGGTGCTCATCCGGAGTAGCCAAAACTGATATCTTTATGGCATCCTCTACTGCCTGTTTAACAGCGCTGGAGCTGAGATCACTGGTAAAGGCAAAGCCAGTTCGGCCCTGTTTCAATACCCTGATGCCCAATCCGATTTCCTCTGCCTGTTTCAAGGTCTCTACCTGACCTTTAACTACCTCTATGCTCAGTTCTTTCCCTTGCATAAGAAAAGCTTCCGCTTCGGCTCCGCTGCGCAGCGCTTCATTAAGAGCTTTTGCTCCCACCTGGCCAAGAGTTTGTTCCATGTTAAGCCTCCCAGTAATTATGATAAATTGGGCCGCTAACTTTTAACTGCCCTAGTTTACGCGGTTCCTCCCACGGTCAATTCTTTAATACGAATGGTGGGCTGGGCATCGGCTACCGGTACTCCCTGTCCATCCTTGCCGCATACTCCCAAGCTAAAGCCCAGATCATGTCCTACTCCATCTATATTGGATAATACCAAGGGGCCATTGCCAATCAAAGTGGCTCCTCGCACCGGGTGCTTTATTTGGCCGTCTTGAATCAAATATCCTTCCTGTACATCAAAAACAAAATCCCCATTGGTAGTATTAACCTGGCCTCCGCCCATTTTCTTAACCAATAAGCCGTGGGGGGTAGAGGCAATAATGTCTTCCGGATTATCTTGTCCGGGAGCTATCAACGTATTGCTCATGCGCACCACTGGCTTGTGCTGATAAGACTCCCGTCGGCCGTTTCCAGTTGAGGCCACTCCATCTCTCCGGGCGCTGAGCCAATCATACAGGTAAGTCTTTAATATCCCTTTTTCAATTAATAGGTTTCTCTGGCCCCTGCAGCCCTCATCATCAAAACAGTACGACCCATACTTGTCTGCCAAGGTAGCATCGTCAATTACGCTTACACAATCAGCTGCCACCTTTTGCCCTAATTTATTCTTATACACCGAAAGCCCTTTTTGCACCAAATCAGCTTCCAAACCGTGCCCACATGCTTCATGCACCATGGTTCCCCCGGCTTCTGAAGACATTACTACCGGCATTTTTCCCGCCGGCGCCGGGGGAGCAGCAAGCATACGTACGGACAGTTCTGCCGCCTTAAGAGCCATTTGGGATAAAGATATGTGCTCCAGCAGTTCCCAGCCCCCGACCCCTCCTATAGACTCATATCCGGTTTGGATCTTTCCTTTATTCTCAGCAACGGTATTAACCAGTAGTCGAACCCGGCTTTGCTGTTCTTCTATGTATTCTCCACGGCTGTTGGCTATTTGTATTTGCTTTTGTACATCAGCTGCCGCTATCATAACCTGGCGAATTAGCTGGGAGACCCCTCGCGCAGCCTGATTTGCCTCCATAATGAGCTGTATCCGCTCTTCCCAATCCAGTGATAGGCAATCCAGCCTTAAGGGAGCTTTCCGTTCCTGCCAACTACTGGCCGCCTGCTGGGACCCAAGCTGGCCCCCAATGGCATCCCGAGCCAGGGCAGCCGCCTTTATCAGTCCCTGGCGACTTAGGTCATTGGTATATACATAAGCCGTATTATTAGCCTTTACTACTCTTATTCCGGCTCCTTTTTCTCTGCCGCTATGGATCTTTTCAATCCGATTATCTTCCAGCCAAATATTACCAACCTGTTTCTCTTCTACATAAATTTCAGCCAAATCAAGTCCTTGTCCATAGGCTACTCCAATTACTTCAGCCAGCAGGGCTTTATCTAACATCTTCTACCTCCAAGCTAAACTTCTAACTTTATTCTCCGTTACCATTGATAAATAATGCATAGCTTCCTTACTGCAAAGGCAGCGGCAGGCTATTGTCCCTCGTACTCATCGTTCTTCCCGATCATAGGCAACACTCAAAGCCTGGGGAGCTCCTGCATCCTGACGCCGTCTTATGGTTACCACTACCAACACCAATATAGTGACCAGATAGGGAAACATAGCCAGGAAAAAAGAAGAAAGGTTAATACCCATAGTTTGCAGTCGGAAGGTTAAGGCTTCCACTCCCCCAAAGAGATAAGCCCCTAAAACAGCTCGGGTAGGATTCCAGAGGGCAAAGATAACTAAGGCAACTGCAATCCACCCTCTGCCGGCAGTCATGTTTTCCTGCCAGGTGGGAGCATAAACCAAGGATATATAAGCTCCTCCCAATCCCGCCAGCATTCCTCCGGCTATTGTACACAAATACCGAATTCGGGATACATCAATACCGACCGCATCTGCTGCTTGCGGATTTTCTCCCACTGAACGAATGGCCAATCCCCACTTGGTTTTGTACAGCAGATACCACATGAAAAGAGCCAGTATCACTGAAAAGTACACCAGTATATCATGACGAAAAAACACCGCTCCCAGATAGGGTAGGTCGGATAAGACCGGTAAATCTAAGGATTTAAAGCCATAGTTCATAGGTATGCCCTGATAATTTTTACCCAAAAAGCCGCTTAAACCACTACCAAAAATGGTCAATGCCAAACCGCTTACTACTTGATTGCCCCGCAGACTGACAGTAACCAGGGCATGGATGGCAGCCATACTTCCTCCCCCGGCCAAGGCGGCCAGCAAGCCAACCCAGTGATTACCAGTATTAACAGTGACAATAAAACCTAAGGCCGCCCCTACCAGCATCATGCCCTCTACACCCAGGTTGAGTATTCCTGACCTCTCTGCCAGAAGTTCTCCAGCGGCCGCGAATAAAATGGGAGTACCTGCCACTATAGTGGCTGCCAGCAAGGCCGTCCAGGCATTAATATCCATTACAGGACCTCCTTGTGTGCCAAAACTACTTTATAATTTATGAAAATTTCTCCTGCCAGGAGGAAGAACAATACTGTACCCTGTAGTACCTGAGTAATCGAGAATGATACTCCCACTATCTGAACGGCAAAACCACCTACCAGAAGGGCTCCGAAAAGGAAAGCCACCATGATAATTGCCAGAGGATTCAGCCGGGCCAGCCAGGCGACTATAATGGCAGTATAACCGTAACCAGGAGATATTCCCTGCTGTAAGCGATGAGTAATCCCGGAAACTTCTATCATTCCTGCTATTCCAGCAATTCCTCCGCTAATCAGCATTACCAGCATTATATTTTTAGTCACATTCATACCAGCGTATCTGGCTGCCGCTGAGCTTTCTCCCATAACCCTAACTTCGTAACCCCAGCGAGTATATTGAATGCTCAGATAAAATATGATAGCTATCACCATTGCCAGAATAAGGCCCAAGTGTACCCTGCTATCCCCCCAGGTAGGGAGCTGAGCTGCAGGAGCAAAAATGGGGGTCAGGGGAAAACCCATGCTGTTGGGATCCTTCCAAGGCCCAAAGACCAGGTAATCCACCCAGGAAATAGCCACATAGTTTAACATTAAAGTAATTATGGTCTCGTTTACCTGCCAATATGCTTTTAATACCCCGGGTACCAAGCCCCAGCAAGCTCCGGCCGCAAAAGCAGCTATCATCATAAGTGGAATTACAAGCCATGGTCCGCTGCTCTGTCCCAGGTTCAGGGCAATCCAACTGGCTGCCAGGGCTCCCATATATATTTGTCCTTCTGCTCCAATATTCCAAAGTTTCATTTTAAAGGCCAGGGAAACTGCCAGACCAGCAACCATGAGGGGAATTGCTTTTACCATAGTTTCTGATACAGCATAGGAACTGCCCAGAGCACCATTATATAATTTCTGATAAACCAACACCGGGTTATGCCCAGCCAGGGCCAGTATAATCCAGCCCACAGCAAATGCCATTAACACAGATGTCACTGGCACCAATACTCGCGCCAGGGGCGACTCTTTTTCTCGCCTGATTAATTTTATCTTAGCCATTTTCCACTCCTGTCAACTGGGCTCCTACCATAAGAGATCCAATCTCATCTATGGAGGTTTTATTAACCTCCAATATTCCCGATATACTGCCCTGATACATTACGGCTACTCTATCGGCAATCCTGAATATGTCCTCCAAGTCTTCCAAAACCAGTAAAATAGCGGTTCCCTTATCTCTTTCTTTCAGCAATAAGCCATAAATATCTTCCGCCGCTGCCACATCCAAACCCCTGACCGGATAAGAGGCCAACAGCACCCTGGGCTTCTGCTCAATTTCTCGCCCCAACAGCAGTTTCTGCAAATTACCCCCGGACAGATAGTTAACCGGATGCTTTAAATCGGAAAAATAAACATTGTATTTATCAACTATTCCTTCCGTATAACGGCGTACCTTCTTATAATTTAAGAAAAAGCCGGTAAAAAACTCTTCTTTATAATAATTGCGCAAAATGCTGTTGTCGATAATACTCAAGTTGGGTACCAAACCAGTACCTATGCGATCCTCGGGAACCATATTTATGCCCAGGGATATTCTCTCTCTCACATTAAGATGATTTATTTCTTCTCCCTGGTATTCTACAGTACCGGATACCGAAGACCTTATCCCGACCAAAGCTTCCACCAGTTCCTTTTGCCCATTACCTGCTACCCCTGCAATGGCCATAATCTCTCCCTGGCGTAAATCAAAGCTAGCCTGTTTCACCGCCAGATAACCCAAATCTCCCTGTACCTTCAGTCGGTCTACACTCAATACCACCTGGCCCACAGATTTGTCCCGCTTAACCTGGGAATATGCCACCTCCCGGGCCACCATCATCCTGGTTAAGCGACCTTCATCCAGGTTTTCGATTCTATCTTCTCCCACCACTCGGCCCCGCCGCAAAACCGTAACATAATCAGCAATTTCCATAACCTCGTTTAATTTATGGGTAATCAATACAATACTTTTACCCTGCCGGCTCATGGCCCGCAATATTTCGAATAATTCCTTAACCTCCCCGGGAGTAAGGACAGTGGTGGGCTCATCCATTATTAGCACCTCACAGCCCCGGTATAACATTTTTATTATCTCTACCCGCTGCTGTTCACCCAGGGAGAGTTGATGTACCCGGGCTCCCGGATTAATTGTCAATCCATAGCTCTGGGATACTCTTCTTGTTTCTGTTTCCATTTGTTCCCGATTTATTTTGCTAGGGCTTTTAGGAGCTCCCAATACAATGTTCTCCGCTACCGTAAAATTATCTACCAGCCTAAAATGCTGATAGATCATGCCGATCCCAGCTTCCAAGGCTTTGCGGGGAGAATCCAGCTTCACTGCTCGGCCTTGCACCTTAATAATCCCATTGTCCGGACGGTATAAACCGGCTAGAATACTCATCAAAGTGGACTTGCCGGCTCCATTTTCTCCCAACAGGGCATGGATTTCCCCGGGATAAACCCGAAAACTAATCTTGTCATTAGCAATAACACCGGGAAAACGCTTGCTTATTCCTTTCATCTCTATTACTGGGGTCCGTTTCAATATTTTAATCCCTCCAAGGTAAAGGGCGGCCTTTTAAGCCGCCCCTCCTCCTGCTGCTTATAAATCTACAGATTGCCCAGGACTCCAGCCACAAACCAATCCATGCTTAACATTTCGGCATCAGTTAGTACCTGTCCTTGGGCTACCTTTTCACTTCCATCTTGAGCCTTGATGGGACCCATAAATACATCCCATTCCTTATCTGTCATAGCTTGCTTTTTAGCCTCTACCTGCTCTACTACTTCAGCTGGAACTTTATCACTGATAGGAGCCAGATCTACTATACCTTCATCCAGTCCTCCCCAATATGCCTCTGAGGTCCAGCTTCCATCCATAACTGACTTTATGGTATCAACATAGAAAGGACCCCAATTCCAGATGGGTGAAGTAAGATTTGCATTAGGAGCAAACTCCTTCATATCATTATTATATCCTATACTGTACTTGCCAGCTTCTTCAGCTGCTACCTGGGGTTCAGCAGTATCCTGATGCTGAGCTATTACATCACAACCTGTTTCCAGCAAGCTCTTGGCAGCTTCCTTCTCCTTAGTAGGATCAAACCAGGTATTGGTCCAAACCACTTTCACTGTGGCCTCTGGATTAACCGCTAACACGCCTAGGGTAAAAGCATTTATTCCCCGTACCACTTCAGGAATTGGAAATGCTGCTACATAACCCAGCTGGTTATTCTCAGTCATAGCTCCGGCTACCATTCCACTCAAGTAACGAGCCTGATAAATGCGTCCAAAATAGGTACCCAAGTTATCAGCTGTCTCCAGGCCGGTGGCATGCATGAATTTAATATCCGGATATTTTTTGGCTACTGCCAGCATGGCATCACCATAACCAAAGCTGGTACCAAAAATAATGGAACATCCTTCCTGGGCTAGTTGCTCAAAGCTGCGCTCGGCATCTGCACCTTCAGGTACATTCTCTAAAACTATGGACTCTACTCCAGGAATCTCATCTTCCATATACTCGCGTCCCTGGTTATGGGCGTAGGTCCAACCATAATCACCGGGAACCCCTATATAGACCCAGCCTACTTTTATGTTTTCACTTTGATCTGCAGGAGCTCCCCCTTCTGGTTCGGCATCATTCCCACAGCCCACTGCCAATGTGCTTAGCAGCATAGCTATCAACGTTAAAACTACGATTCTTTTAAACTTCATATTTCAGCATACCTCCTCTTATTTGTCACAAGCCTTTGAGAAATTCGACATATTCCAATAAAACTCCTGCCCATAAATTAATTTCATAACCCTGTCAGACTAACATCCAAATAAGTCCCCAAAGAAACCCATAAACTCCCGTTAGCCATTAAATCTTAATGACCTATATTGAGGTCCGCTACATCAGCTCAAGTCGGCTCTAGCTTGACACCATGCTTAGCCTTATTATTCGCCTAAGATATGACCGAATACTCAATTTTGGGCTTCGGAAACTTATATTTATGCATCCAGACCAGTTGTGCTGGTTTTCACCGGAGAATGACTTATTAATAATACCAAGAATCCTTTCCTACATCCAGCAAAATTGGTTCTGCTTATACTTTTAAGAAAATTCTATTTGAATTATAAGGGATTGGGGGGGGGCTAAGGAATGCGGGCTTACTATACAGCTTTTTAGTTTTCAGGCAGGCTAATCCCGTCGTAAAATAACTTGATAGATAAATCCGCCTGCAGTTGGGGAAGGGCAAATAGATTGGTTCTCTGCTCTGTCCGCTCAGCTGCTACCTTACTGAAGAAATCCTCTTCCCCGCTAATAATTCGGCTCTGGTTTAAAACCATAAGTCTTCTACTAGATTGTTCAATTTGTTCAATTTGTTCAATTTCTGCAATAAAAGCTCTGAGCTGATTATATCCTCCTACTACCTGTATCTCTATCTCTTCATCCTGCAGCTCCCCTGGCTTGAATTTCCCTTCAGAGACCTGTTGAAAGTAAACCCTATTTATTACCACTCCTGATTCCTCTGCCATGTTCTGCAGGCTGGATATAGCTTCCGGTATTGCCGATACAGCAGGAACCTGCTGAAAAAGGTTAAACAGCTGATCTTTTCCCTCAGCAGAATTATCCACCCTCTTTTCCTGGAGCAAGTGCTGCAAATCCCATACTTCATCCCGCAGTTGATGATTTTCTCTTTCCATGGCAGCTATTTCACTTAGTAAGGGTAAAAGCATCCAGGTATAGTAAGTGTATACCATGACAAATAAGAGGAGCAGGATTATTAATGCTTTTTCTCGCTTACTTAAGACCTTGCTGATTTTCTCTCCGGGCCAGGACCAATTCAAATCCAAATTCCTCCCTGCTTTCATTCCATTGGGAATCCAGGAGCATCAGTTCCTGCAATAACTGCTGCTCCTTAAGGCCGCCTAACCAGACCGCTTCCAGAGTATGGACCGAGGAATATCCCTTGACCGTTACCCGGTCCCATTCTATGATAATCTCGCTTAAAGCAATAGCTGTTGGCAAGGTTTTTTCTATTTCATCCAATAAGTCCAGAGTTGAAGCCTGGCTGTTCTGGACTATTTGCACACTATTCTTTTTTAATTGCAGGTAGTCCTTATTTGGGTGCTCCTGGTCCAGCATTAGTGCTTGACTTTGCTCCTCTTTTAGCCTTTGGTTTTCCAGAGCCAGCACTTGCAGGCGTTGCTGGTAAAAATAATGAACATATATCATAGCCGCTAAGATGGATACTAACACCGCCAGTAGCATAGCCCAGGTTTTTATTCTTCTCTTCCGGGCTTGATATTCATTGCCGATAAGGTTAATCTTTACTTCCTTATTGGTCACCAAAACCCTATTCCTCCAAGTGCCAATCCTGTGGCCACCGCAAAATCGCAGTTCAGCTCCTGCAATATTTCTTCTCCGGGTAGCCGACTGAATTTAACCCGGGACAATAAATCCGCAACTTCCACTTGGCAGCTTAAACTGTTAGCGATAGCTTGATCTAATTCAGGTATTCTGGCTCCCCCACCGGTGATTAGAATTTTATCCGGTCCCTTACCATGCTGTAGCTTGAAATATTGGCAGGAACGATCAATTTCATTGACTATTTCGTTTATTACCCGCTCTGTACCCGGAAATCGCCATTGCTTGAAGCCTGCCTGCTGACAAGGAAGTGCTGCCCCGGCTGGATAGCCGGAATAGGCAAAGGAAAAATTGCGATTAAACAGCATCACCCCTCCTCGATGTATGGAGAAATAGGGGCGAAATGCACCCAGGTTTAGGAAAGCCATAAAATCAACTTCCTTGGGGGTAGGAAACAATCGATTTAAAGCCAAAGGTTCAAGTTCTATACTCTGTAGCTTTAGATTAGCCAGGCGACAGGAAGTCTTCAACCTTTCCACCTGGCTTTGCCGTACTGCCACATACAGCATCTCTATTTTGCTGCCTTCCCGGTCCTGATATTCGCGAATGGGATATATGTCCATGGCCGCTTGTTCTACCGGTACGGGCAGAAAGGCGGCGGCTTCATATTTTACTGCCTGGCGGAGTTCTTTCATAGTCAACCTGGGCATGGAAATAATGCGGGTATAGACCTGTGGTCCAGCTACAGCGCTGATGACCGAACGGTTTTTTAAACCCAGTTCATTAACCAGTTCAGCTATAGCTTCTCCCAGAACATAAGGATCCATAATCGCCCCTGCTTCAATCACTCCCCTTGGAGTCTCCCGACTAGCAAAACTAATTATCTCTAACCCTGATCTTTTCTTTTTTACTCGAGCTATTTTTATTTTCCTACTGCCAATATCCAGTCCTATACCGGGTAAATTCACACCATCACCTTCCTCAACTCAGTCTATATAACTATAGGCAATAATTGGAGCCATATTTAGATAAACCCATGACTGGGGAAATAGCTGAAAAACTCTGGCACTTTTCTCAATTAGAAAATGTGGTTCCGATTCTGTCTGTTCTGGAGCCAACTGCATATATAATTGTTGCCCCGCATTTATACTACCGCTATAGCTGCATTCTGCCATTCTGGACACAATATGAATGTCCCGGACCGCTGAAATGAAAGCTAAAATATTGGCTGTCTCGTCACTCTGTTCCAGATTTATCGGATCCAGGGTCAGCTTAATGTCTCCCCCCGCCAATACATAAAAAGCAGCATTGGAGTTTAAAGTATTAAATACCACAGGATCCAGAGTAAGATGAATGTTGGCGTTACTTATCAAAATTACCGGCCGACCTCCATGCTCAACTAAATCGAAGAATCTGCTCTTGGGTCCCTGCAGCCATTTCCTTATTTGAAATCTCTCCAATGCTCGGTTAAGATCCAGTTCTACCGTGTGGCTGGAGGGAAGATCAATGAATATATAGCTACTATCCAGCCTGTCTATATTAACCCGATAGATTCCATCCTGATACTCCAGCTGAGGCCAGTTGGCAGGGATATATTGCCAGTCAGAATCCTGTCCAGCCAGATGGCGGTAATCATCCAATAAATCCAAGGGCAGAACAGGAGTCTTAAGATTGGTAACCAACTGCCCGCTTTTGATAAAATCCTGGCTTTGGAAGGTTCGGGCCGGGTATATTATCTCTGACCGCGATGCTTTCAACTGGCTTATAATCTCAGCCTGATAATACTCTTCACTCATAAGCACTTCCCAGCTCGGATGGGTTAAATTGTCCCTGAATAATATCTCCTTTTCCTCAGGACCAAGGGAATCATGCCACCCCGATTCTACCGCCAGGAGTTCCTCCTTGCCTTTTTCATCTAATATTTCCAGGTATCCATAGGGTTCATAGAAGGGAGTTATAGAAATCAAGCTATCATCAAGCTGGTGAAATTCCCTACCCTCCAGGCAGCCATATGCATAATCTATCTTCCAGGTATAATCTGGATCATTCATGCCTGGCCAGTACTGTTCCTGGATACTGAAAAAAGGATGATGAAAAGCACAGGCTTCGCTACAGTCAGGGTAACAAGGTCCCTGGCAGGGATAAGCCTGCGGATCTGGGACATCTCCCTCCAAACGTGCTTCACTAGAGCTCACTGCCCAATCCTGCTTCATATCTTCATCAATGCTTTGGTTGGAAACAGTTGCTCTATAGTATCCGGAAATCTTTAAACTTTCTGCTTGTACCGCATAAGCAGGCAGTCCATCACTTAGTATCTGAGCCTGGATAACCTTACTGCCGACGGCTCCAGTCTGAAATGCTCGGGAGCTAATCCTAACTACCTTGCGACCTTTAATAACTCCGGGCTGACAGTTAATCTCTACCTTTACTCCATTATCCAGATATATATCATCAAAAGCGGGTAATTCTTGTCTGGCAGCAGTGTAGTTCATTATCACACTCCGGGCTACTTGAATCCCTCCCTCAGCCGCCTGACGAAGTATTTCCACCTGGTTTTGAGCCTGGGCTACTTTACTCTGAACACTGGCTACCCTTAAAGCAGCTCCAGCCATAATACTTATTACTATAAGTATGGATAAGGCCAGTATTACTGCACTACCCCGAGAACCCTCCATCTCCCTCTTACTCACCCTTAAGCGTCCTCCCTGTATTATTCCAGACCATAGTGCACCCTGGTGCTGGCCTTACCCATGGAAGCAAAACTACGACCGTTTTCACCCGCTATCATATGATATTCCACCACTCCATACTGGGGACTGAAAAAGCTGAGCTCGATTATCTTGTCAACCGCAGGTATCTTATCCAAAAACTGGTCATCTCCAGAATTTCTTTTGTCATTTAGCTTGAATCTCTCTCTATATAAGGTATTATTTTGCATATAGTAGCACACCACCTGATATTCAATTCCCTTATCATCGATAAGGGGCACAGTCAGTCTCAATTGTCCCCCTGCTTCACCTGCTGCTGTGGGCTGGCCGTTTAAATCCAGCACCTGGACACTTTCACTGCTCTTTATATCTTTGACCATAAGCTGCCCCGCTTCTCTAGATGCATATTGCATTTCGCTTATATTATTAATTTGATTCAAAGAACTGCCGGCTCCCCAGTAAACAGCCATTAAAGTGCTGCTTATGGCAATAAGAAGGATCAGAGCACCAAGACTCTCGATCAGAGTTATTCCCTGCTGGCATTTAAGTAGCTTCTTTATCGCTATCTGCTGCTGATAACGGTGGATAATTGGTAGCCCTCCCTTCCCTCCGCCCAATCTATTTCCACATTCACCTCTATCAAACTGCCATGAAAAAACACCCTTTGAGCATTGTCCCCGCTCCCAATTTGATAAATGCCCTCTGGGGATACACCGTCATAATAGACCTGATCATCAAAGGCTCGGGCAGTAATACTGGTAATCATTCCAGGACACACTGCCGCCTTAATAACCTTGCCCCCCAGGACAAAAGTAAACACCTCATCTTCATGATTGTCATCCATGGCTGTCCATGTCCCATCCTCCAACACTTGCTGTTGCAAAAGCAAGGAATTATTTCTCAAGATCTCCAGGACAGATGCAGCATAAGTTGATTCCATAGTTTTTTCCCCAGCCCAACTTATCCACAGCCGGGACGCAGGAAAAGCAGCCAATATACCCATAACTATCAGCCCCAATACCGCTAATCCAACCATTAACTCAATTAGGCTGAAGCCCCTCTGTTTTTTCTTCTCTATTCCATCCTGATAATTCACAACTTGCTCCTAAGCATTAAATACCAGGCCAAACCAGAGCTGAAACTACTCCCTGCCAAGCCTAATTCAATCTGTTTAAGTTTCTCCCAGCCTTAACAACTGCCATCGAATAAGCTTTTACTGGTATGCAGGCAATTAAAACACTGGATTGGCCAAGAGGTCGAATATGGGTAAAAGAGTAGCCAGTACTACACCCCCGATTAATACAGCTACCACAGCTATTAACAGCGGTTCCAGAACAGCTGCCCCTCGTTCAATACTACGCCTGATTTCCTGCTCGTAATAATCCGACATTCTAGCCAGCATTTCATCTAAAGTCCCGGTTTCCTCTCCTACAGCTATCATTTGGGTTAGAATAGGTTCAAAAACCCCGGATTCTTGCAGTGGAACTGCAATAGATTGGCCTTCGCTGATGTTCTCCCTGGCTTTTACCAAGGCCTTCAATACATATGTGTTTTCTACTACTCCTTCTACCATTTCCATAGCCGTAAGCACAGGTATGCCGCTAGTGATTAAAATCCCCATAGTACGTGTAAAGCGAGATTCCAGTACCTGTGCATTAAGCCTGCCAATTAAAGGCATTCTTAAGCACAATCGGTCCATACTATACCTTACTTCCTCTATTTGTTTGCTTTTCTTGAATACCACCAGTAGTGAAAAAGCTGTAAGGAGCAAGTAAAATAGATTTTGAACCACAAATTGAGAACCCATCATTAGTATTTGACTAGGCCCCGGCATATCAGCACCCACTGATTCCAACAATCCGGCAAAAGTTGGCATAACAAATACCAGAATAAATACCCCAGTAAGAATAGTAAAGGCTAGAATAATGGCCGGATATATACAGGCAGTTATGATACGATTTCTGGTCTGCATTTCATCTTCCAGGTATTCACCCAAGCGATTTAATACCCTGGCCAATACTCCGCTCTGTTCACCGGCCTTAACCAGGTTAACATAAACGGAACTGAAACACTTGGGATGCCTCTCCAGTGCTTCATGCAGAGCATAACCTCTCTCTATATCATTAGCGATTTGAAATATTATTTTTTTCAAAATTTTATTGCGAGTTTGTTCTTGAAGAATAGCTAATGCTCTTATTACGGGTAACCCGGCGGACAGCATAGTAGCCAGCATTCTGCTTATAAGGGCCAGATCCCGCAGGGCTATGGGGGGTAAATACCCGATATTTGAGCCAGAGTCTTTTATTTCTTTTACTTCCAGAATACAATACTGTTCTTTTAAGAGACCTTTAACCAAAGAACGTTCACTGGAAGCTTCCACCGAACCAATAATTAATTTCCCCTGCCGGCTCCTTACCCTATACTCGTAGTGCAGAGTCTCCCCCCCCCTTGTTATGAATTAATTTAGCAATTTACTAAACAGACTAAAAAATTTATTCTGGTGAAAAGCGTATCTAATCTTAAAATAATACTTCGAAAAAGGCAGGCAATAAGAAGAAAGCAAGCTTGAGTACTATTAAGCAGGCTAAAGATTTATATCCAGCTTCAAATATAGGAATCAATCATTTTTAATATTCCATATTTTACATTATTATACATCTTGTCCCAGTGCTAATCAACACCATTATATAACTTATACGATAAATAGATAGGATCTCGGTTTTATCTACATTCCTCACCTTTCCCGCCTGGCCTCCCCCATTCAGGCTGGACATTTCCCCCCCACTTTGCTATCTTTTTAACAAGAACCTTGCTGGCAAATTTTACTATCAGGCTTTTGGTTATTTGGGGGGATGTAGAATTATGATAGCTACCAATGCTGTATTCAGATATTATATCTATTTAGCAGATGATCATCATAAATTAGAGCCCTGGTTAAACAGCTTCAAATCACAAGGGTTTCAAATCCAAGCCGGCATCGGACGGCCAAATGAGAATCCGGACGGGCCGGATAAGTTTATGAAGGAGTTGGAACAGGATAATAGCAAAGTTCTGGTGCTTCAGTGCTGGGGTGCAGAAATGATTTTAAGTGATGCTCTAGCCCAAATGGATTCTACTCATCTCAACCCTGATCTGCTGCTGGGGCAGGTTACGGTACTTGCCAGCAACCAACTGGCTTGGCCGGATATCATCAGTCTTATACCCTTGCCGGCTTCTGCGACCAAGCCATATGCCATATCTATGACAGTTGGGCAAATGTCTAGATTTAAGGCTTCCGCCCATCATGTATACTACGCCTGTCAACCCCAGGATTTTGACCACCCTACTATGCGCTTATTGAGCCAGAGACTACCCCAACTGGAAGCCAGCCACTTGACCTTAGGGATGATTACCCGACTTTTGCGGGAACGAAATCGGATGGTGGAGCAGGAGCTAAGGGAGATGGATCAGCAGCTATCGCGAATTATGCATGCCCATCTGGTTAAGGAGCAGAAGGAGCTCAAAGAGGCAGAGGAATTGGAGCAACAGATACAGACCCTTTCCTCCGCTTACGGAATGCTGGCCACCGATATTAACCTTATAAATGAAGGTCGCCGCCGCTTGCAAAGGGAATGGGAAAGATTTACCCTAAAGCTGAGCCAGGAGCGGACCTTTAAAATAAGTGACCATCAGCTTGAATCCCTGGGCCAACCTTTTCTAGATACTTTAAATATATTACATGAATTATACCAATCTCTAATCACTACCCGGGACAGTCATCAGGCGGCCATCGATGTAGTACACAGCCGAATTGATATCATGAATAGCCGGACCAATATGGCCACTCAGGAGAACATCAGGGAACTAATGGAACTTAATACTGACATTCAGAAACAGGGCTTGGCTTTTCAATTGGCAGCTGGGTTAATCGAGTTTATTGTTCTGGCCTATTACAGTCATTCCCTCTGGAAAAATCTAGTTCCTATTGCTTACAATAGTATTCCGGCAGCCCTTCAGTTGGTTGCGGTGCTTTTATTCTCCGGCTTAACCACCTATTTGACCCATTTGCTGGCTGAATATGTACAGGGCCGTACCTATCTTAAGATCAGAATTATTTCAACTTCCATTCCCCTGTTCCTATTGCTAATGATTATACTACTGGCCAGCATTATCTTTAACGGCCTTGGCTTTCATTAGCCCAGTTTATCCCATTAATCTGATGGCTTTTAATCTTTCGCTCAACTTGTGATAATGCATATCTTCCTCCCGGGCCAGCTGTTCCATCAAAAGCCTGGTTTCTGGATCTACCGCATCCCGGGCCATATTCCGGTATCTTTCCGCTGCTTTAAGTTCTTCATCAATGGCCAACTCCATAGCTTCTTTAATATGCACCATTTTTCCTCCCCCAGACAGATTTATCTCTTGATTGCAAAAGCTGCAAGCTTTTATCGAGTAAGGAACGGGCGACCACAGGTCGCCCCTACGTTTAACTAGTTGCTCGTACGTTTAACTGGTCGCCCCTACGCGTTTAAGGGAATAGCCATTATTCTCTGCCAATCATGGTTATAATAAAATACTATAAACTATCTGAGGTCCGATTTCCAGCTATTTTTTACCAATTATGGGCCTCAACATCCCAAGCTGTATTTTAAAGCTGGAGCCCACACATAATAATATCAATCATTGATAATGAGGTGTTGATCCTGAACGAAGCTCTGGTGGTGATGGCAAGAAGTTTAATCGGGTTCTTTACCCTATTTATTTTCGCCCGCTTATTGGGTAAACAGGAAATTAGCCAACTAAGCTTTTTTGATTATGTTCTAGGTATTACCATCGGTTCTATTGCGGCCTCCTTATCGGTAGACCTAAGTAGTCGAGCCTGGCCCCGTTGGGTAGGTTTGTTCACCTGGACGGTAACGGTTTTTATCCTCCAGATCTTGACCTTAAAATCCAAAAAAGTCAATGATTGCTTGGTGGGTGAACCTACTGTCCTAATAAAAAATGGCTTGATTATGGAAGATAGTATGAAAAAGCTCCGATATACCATTGCTGATCTGCTCAAACAACTACGAAGTAAAGACGTCTTTGATATCAGCCAAGTAGATCTTGCCATCCTGGAGACCAATGGTCAGCTTTCAGTGCTATTGAAAAGGGAGTATCAGTATCTAACCCCAGGCGACCTGGAAATATCTACTTCGGCTAGCGGACTGAATACGGAAATTATTTATGCCGGGGTAGTAGTAGACAGCAATCTTACAGCAGTAGGATTAGATCGCTTGTGGTTAAATACCCAGCTTAAACTACAGGGAATCACTCAACCCTCTGAAGTTTTTATGGCGTCCTATAATCCAGCCAGCTCTCAATTGTATATTGATAAATACTTGGATCGGGTGGGATCGGTACCATGAAAACAAGTCACTTGAAGAAGCTAGCCTATTATCTTATTGTATCTGCGTTATTGATCGCTTTTGCTTTGGTAATGAATAGCGGTAGTTTTTGGGCCCGGCCCATGTCAGAACCTTTTTCCAGCTTAAAGCATTCTCTAAATTCGGAGGATTGGGAGGAAGCGGAAAAAAACTGCCAGAAATTAATGCTGTCCTGGCAGCAAGTAGTGCCCCGTATACAATTCAGTGTGGAAAAAGATGAAATTAACGCTATCGACGTTAATCTGATCAGAGTTAAAGCCTATATTGGACTGCGGCAAAAAGACCAGGCCTATGTAGAATTGACTGAGGCCATGAAACACTGGGAAAACCTCAATCGTTAAGTTCTTACTTATATACTTAGTATTGGTAAGCAGCTAATTCTTTTATAGCTTGTAACAAGATATCCGCAGCAGGATTAATGATAATATCATATCCTCCAATTCCTTTGGGTACTATCACTCTCAAGCTCTTATCCTTAACTTTTTTATCGTTTAGCATACCTTCATATATAAGTTGGGCCGAATAAGCAGGAAGCTGCAGGGAAATGCCCAAGCGTTTAAACAAGGCCGCAATCCGCTCTACCTCTCCGGCCTTCAGGTAACCCAGATTCCGGGCCAATATGGAAGCCATCAAAGTTCCAATGGCTACAGCCTGTCCATGTTTTACTTCTTTATAGTGGCCCAATTTCTCGATGGAATGACCGAAAGTATGCCCCAGATTAAGAATCATTCTTAATCCGGATTCTTTCTCATCTCTGGACACAATTTGACTCTTAATTTGGACACAGCGTAAAACCACTTCCTGGACCACCTTAGCTTCTCTGTTTCTCAGCCCTTCGGCCTGGTCTTCCAGTAGCTGGAATAATTCATAGTCATAAATAATACCGTATTTCACCACTTCCCCCAATCCGGCCTGAAATTCTTCTTCCGCCAGGGTATTCAAAGTATCAGTATCTATTAAGACCAAAGCCGGCTGGTGAAAGGTGCCGATCAGGTTTTTCCCCCGGGGGTGATTAACTGCAGTTTTGCCTCCTACACTGCTGTCTACTTGGGCCAACAGGGTGGTAGGTATTTGAATACAAGGAATGCCACGTTGGTAAATGGATGCAGTAAAGCCAGCCAGGTCACCTACTACTCCTCCGCCCAGGGCCATAATGACACTGGAACGTTCCAAGCCGGCAGTCACCGCCTCATCCAGCATAAGCCGAAGCTGCTCCAGGCTCTTGTACTCCTCCCCGTCCGGCATCAGGGCTATACTCACTGCCAGACCCGCCCCTTGAAGGGAATCTACTACTCTAGCTCCATATAAAGAAAAGACCAGGGGGTTGCTAATCAGCATTATTTTAGGCTGACCCATTAAATTTTTGGTAAGCCCTCCAATCTGCAACAAAATTCCGGATCCAATAATTACTTTATAAGACCTGTCCACTCCCAGATCCACCACTACCTCACGCACTTATCTCATCCTTTCGCTGTCGGGTTCATTAATTATCCAACTCTTCGATTATTGCTTTTTCTAATTATTTGGATGATTTCCTGAACAATCTTATCCATTTCCTTGTTGCTGGTATCAACTCTGAAGTCTGCCAGAGCATAATGCTCCTCCCGCTCCTTCATCATCTTTTCAATATCTTCTATCCTCAAGTTCTTTTTTAACAATGGCCTGCTGCCCTTTTTTCGGTTAATCCGGGCCAGGAGCACTTCGGGCTGGGCATCCAGACATACCAGTACACCACTCTTCTTCAAGGCCTCCACATTTTCCGTGTTGAGAACTACGCCACCACCGGTGGCTATAACCAAATTACTGCGGGCCCCTAATTTTTGCGACATTAAGCGTTCTTCCGACCGAAACCTTATTTCTCCATGCTTTTTAAATAAGGCCGCAATGCTCATCCCGGTAAGTTTCTCAATTTCCCGGTCCATGTCGATGAACTGCATTTTCAGTCTTTCGGCCAATTTCATGCCGATAGTACTCTTTCCTGTGCCCATAAAGCCAATTAATACTATATTTTTTTCCATTTCCACACCTTTTCTATATAAGTCCGGTAATCACTATACCTTGGTTCCATCTCTTTAATATTATCGCCACCGATCTTCTCCAAGCATACCCTGGCCATGACATAAGCCATCATGGCTTCGCCTACTACCGAGGCTGCTGGAACTGCACACACATCGCTTCTTTCGATGGCTGCTTTTTCTGCTGACCAGCTTTGGGTATTGATACTATCCAGTGGCTTCATCAAAGTGGGTATGGGTTTCATATAAGCCCGGGCCCAAACGGTTTCCCCATTGCTTATACCTCCTTCAATTCCACCCGCCTGATTGCTTAAGCGATACACGCCTCTATCCTCTGCATAGTAAATCTGGTCATGTACCTGTGAACCTGGCCTGCCTGCGCAAGCTATGCCTTCACCAACTTCCACACCTTTAATAGCAGGAATGCTCATAAGGGCAGCAGCTATCCTGCTATCCAATTTTCGATCCCAAGTCACATGACTGCCCAAGCCCGGGGGAACCCCAATGGCCCCCACCGTAAAACAACCCCCCAGGGATTCTCCCTTTTCCATGGCTTGCTTTATGCTATTTATCATTTTTTCTCCTACCTTCAGGCTGCCACAACGCACAGGAGATGCTTCTGCTATATTGTTAAATTCCTGGAGCTTTCCTGGTTCAATCTGATATCCGGGATAATTCACCTCTCCTATAGAAACTACCTCGCTATAAATATATATGTTAAAGTGAGCTAATAATTGCTTAAAAAATGCCCCAGCTGCAACCCGAACCGCTGTCTCTCTGGCACTGGCCCGTTCCAGTACATTTCTCATATCCGCCTGATTATATTTAATGGCTCCAGGCAAATCCGCATGTCCTGGCCTTGGTCTCCTTACTGCCTTCTCATCTACTTTCTCACATACTCCGCTGCCCATAATATCCTGCCAGTTCTTGTGATCCCGGTTATGTATTATAAAAGCAATCGGAGTACCCAGAGTATAGCAGTTTCTAACCCCGGAATAGATATCCAGCTCATCCCTTTCTATCCTCATTCGACCACCGCGACCATATCCCAGCTGTCTGCGACGGAGTTCCTGGTTTATTTGCTCCTGGTCCACTTTCAGTCCAGCCGGCATACCTTCTATTATTCCTACCAGTCCCTTGCCATGAGATTCTCCGGCAGTATAAAACTTAAGCAAAAAACTTACCTCCTATTTTTTGATGATATATCCGCCACTAAACTGCTTGGGCTCCATTATCACAACAAATGCCTCCGGTACTCTCTCATATATCTTATCGGCAATTTTCTTGGCTAGGTTGCGTTTAATAATAATGTTAAGAAGCAGTTTAGGCCCGGCTCGTCCTACTGCTTCCCAGGTGGTAACCGGATAACCTTCGGCGCGAAGTTCTTCAACCAGTTCAGCGCAATCCCGGCTTACGGTTACCTGTATCAATCGATAACCCAAGGCTAGCCTTTCTTCCAGAAGGCTACCGCAAAAGACTCCCAAAGCAAAGCCCAGGCAAAATACCGTAAGTTTTAGGGGGTCATCCAGTGAACCCACTACCATAGCCAATGCCACCGTATAAACAAGTATTTCAAAAAAACCAATAATCGACGCTAATAGTCTATCACCCCGTATCACAAGTATCATGCGTATGGTACCTAAGGATACGTCGGTTATTCTGGCTAAAAATATAAACACCAACTGGTAAATCATACTTAATCTCCTCTCCTGGTCACCAGTTTTCAGGGGGCTTATCAGATACTCTTACTTTCCCTACTATCGGATTCACTATTATATACTTTTTATCATTAAGCTGGTTCTTTAGCACTACCGTTCCCCCTCCCGCGGGGGCCCCGGTAGCATTAAAACTGCATACCGGTATACTTCCTATACGACTGGGAAAAGTAGGTATTCCTCCATATTGTATCCCTTTGACCAGATAGTACGATTGCTTATCACTTCGATAGCGATTCAAGGATACATAAAACCTGACACTGCTTATTCGGCCCTTAAACATAGCTTCACTGCGGGCTTCCCGCAGAGTCCAGGCCAATTGAGTGGCAGAGCTGTTTAGGGCATAACGCTGATAAGGGCGGTTAAGTTGAGGCCAGGCCAAAGATAAAGTTAAGGCCAGAATCAGCAAAACTACCATTAATTCAATTAGGGTAAAGCCTTTATGCCTGGACATAGCGAGAGATTACCTCTTCCATTTCCTGAGCCTCAAAACTCTGCTTTAACAGAATTTCCAGGGTAAGCAGCGCCTGATTAATGAACATGGGTAAACCATCGATGGTCTTAAGGCCTCTAGACTGAGCCATTTGCAGCAGCTTGGTCCTACGCGGGTTATATATTATATCACATACTACCGCATCATGGTTTAATCGGTCCAGACTTTCTACTGGAGCCTCATCTACCCTGGGTGACATTCCTACTGGGGAACAATTGATGAGGATATCGGTCTGGGCAGCTAAGCGAGCAAAATTTTCCTGGGTCATTAAGGCTGCCGAGGCAGGAACCGAGCTCTGGGTGGCAATAAAATGGGCCATGGCTTCTGCCTGTCCATAATCGATATCCAAAAAATCGGCTTTTAGCATACCTGCTCGGGCCATGGCAAAGGCAATGGACCTGGCTGCTCCCCCAGCTCCAACAAACATAACTCGGCCCTGGGGATCAATCCCGTTCTCTTTTAGCCCCCTAAGCAAGCCAGCTCCATCGGTATTATAACCCTTTAGCAACAGGCCTTCTTTTTTTACCAGATTAACTGCCTGGCAAGCACGGGCTTCATCGGACAGTTCATCCAAAAAGGGAATCACCTTCTGTTTAAAAGGAATGGTAACATTAAAGCCAATAAAATTCAGGGCTCTAAAACTGTTTAGTACCTGCTCCAGCTGCTCTGGCTGAGTGGCAAAGGGCAGGTAGACATAATTCAATTGGCGGCTGCGAAAAAGCCCATTATACATTATTGGCGAAAGACTGTGCTCCAGAGGGCAGCCAATAATGGCCATATATCTGGTAGAACAATTTATTTCCATAATAATCCCCCAATTAAAATTTAAGCGAATGCAATCATTCGCCTCCATAGCAGTATCTTGATTTTACCATTTATTTACATAAAGGTCTTTATTTTTTACCTTTTTGCGGCTGTATTTTATGAATTACCATTTTTTCCATCATGCGGGATATTTTGGTGCCAATAAACTCCCGCCGGTCCAGGGGCACCACTAAAATGGTAAAAAACCCGGCCCGGTTTCCGCCCAGCATATCGGTAAATAGCTGATCCCCTATTACAGCCGTTTCTTCTCTTTGCAAGCCCATTAAATGCATAGCCCGTAAAAAAGAACGGGGATTGGGCTTGGCTGCTCTATGAATAAATGGTATATCCAGTTGTTGGGCCACCTTGACAATGCGTTTTTCCCCATTGTTGGATAATATACAGGCCTTAAAGCCCATGCTTTTTATTTTTTTAAACCATTCCTCCACCTGCATGCTTATTTCATTGCTATTCCATAGAGTAATGGTATTATCCAGATCCATAATAAAACCCTTGATCTGGCTTTTTTTTAGCTCATCCAGGGCAATATCATGGATGGAATCCACATAAATGTCAGGATAAATCATTTTCAACATATTTTTTCCTCAATCCAAAAGTGATTCCCCTGTGAAAAGTTGTATTTCGTGAGTTTTGCTGGGGTTTTCGGGAGGGGAATCAAAAGTTTAAAATAATTAAAACTGGATAAGAAGTCCATCCCTAAGCAATTCCGCCGCTGACTCCGGATCTACCGGATTAATAAAATAGCCGCTGGCAATTTCAACCGCGTTGGATATTACCAAACGGGGCACTATTTCAATATACCAGTGGTATCCATCCTGCCCAGAAACATTTACCGGGGCACTGTTTATCATAATATTATATGAAGGATTATCCAGCAAAGCAAGCATAGTCCCCAGATATCCTCTTAACAAGGCCTGTAAATCCTGGATTTCAGCTTGCTCAATATCTGCAAAGTAATCCTGATGCTTTTTGGGAATTATCCAGGCTTCATAAGGAAACCTGGGAGCATACGGGCTAAGTATTATAAAGTGCTCACTTTCATAGATTATTCTATCCTGGCCTAACTCTTCCTGGATTATCTGGCACAAGAGACAGTGGCCCTTTTTCTTATAGAATTTGCTGACCCCTGAATTATGAGCGGGTACCATAGCATAAGCCAGAATTTGACTATGACTGTGATCCTGGGATGCTCCAGCAAACAGACCCTTATTTTTATATATTTGAATATATTTGATTCTCTCATCCCCGGCTAGAACCTTAAACCGCTTCTGTAGCATCTTGAGGAGCAAAGATACTTGGGCTGCCGGAAGTTCATGCAGTTGTATCCCGTGCTGGGGGGTTTCGATTACTACTTCATGATGCCCCAGTCCATGGCAACGAGCATAAATCCCGTTGGTTTTATACTCCAAATCATCCCGGTTCAACTTAAACATAGCAAACTTGTTGGGTACGGTTCGAACCAGCCATCCCTTCTCATTGGGCAGCGAAGCAGGCTGCCGAAAGGCATCCAACTCCCCACCGGTTAGTGCTTCATTTCCCTCGCAAAAAGGGCAAACTTTATCACCCAGAGGACAAGTTATCGCACTTTTATAGATAGGAAAAGCAGAAGGCTTTAAAGCACTGCCGTTAGCTATTAAAACCCAACTATCTCTTATCAAATCTCTACGCAGTTCTGTCAATTACCCCCACCCCTGTCTGATACCTGCTGCAGCAGCAATCAATCCTAAAACAGTATCAAAATAACGGCTCTTCTATGTATTATAATGTGCATCAATAGTTTATTACATCTATATTCACGCTTAAACTAAAATACTATACTTCAGGCTTTATCTCCTTTAATCCAAGTAAAAGTATCAGCTTTAAGTCAAGTTATCTGCCACATTTTTCTTGTTTTCACTTGTTATTGGGTATAAAATATTTTACCATGAAAACCGTAGGCAGGTATCCCAATAAAGGTTCTTCTCCAGATGATTATTATTTGATTGAGGTAAGACTGTTTAGTTTTTAGGCCTTGATAGATACTCTTCCCGATAATTATCTGATAAAGTTAAGCCATGATGAGAACGCCTTGGACCTGAGATTGAATTATAGGAGGAAAGTAGCTTGCTGGAAGATAAAATACGTTCTTTTAGCGGACGTAAAGCCAAGATCTTGGGACACGAGAATACTTTTAAATCGGCGGTGCTCTTGCCCCTATTCTTCGATAATGGTAATTGTTATGTTTTGTTTGAAGAGCGGGCTAAGACCATGAATCGCCAACCAGGGGAAATATGTTTTCCTGGCGGAGCCCAGGAACCAACTGACGATTACAGTGAATATACAGCCATTAGGGAAAGCAGTGAGGAACTGGGACTTCCCCCTGAGTGCTTCGAGGTTATAGCTCCTCTGGATATAATGGTCAGCACCTTTAGTTCCATCATTATACCTTACCTGGCTATTATTAAGGACCTGAGTAAATTGAATATTAACCCTTCTGAAGTGGAAAAGGTTTTATTAATTCCTCTGGAATTTTTCCTAAAGAACGAACCTGAAGTTCATTACATTGAAACCACCGCTCACCCCCCGGAAGATTTCCCCTTCCACCTTATTCCCTACGGCCGGGAATACCCCTTTCGGACTGGCAAAATTCCCCAGTACTTTTATGACTGGGAAGAGGAAATAATATGGGGACTCACCGCTTCCATTCTGCACCATTTCATAGAATTGCTGAAAAAAGCGGGAGTCAATTAAGCCAATAAAAAAGCCGTTTTCACGGCGTCTAATCTATATTATTGGCACTCCTATAGGTTTAGGCTTCGGTACTCAGTTCTCTAATCAGCTTCTTTAATGCTCTTTTCTCAATACGGGAAACATAAGACCTAGAAATGCCCATTTTACGGGCAATTTCTCGCTGGGGTTCTTTATATCCGCTGAACACCCCGTAGCGCATCTCTATGATCTGCCTTTCCCTATCACTGAGTACATCGATTTTAGACAGTATTTTCTCTCCCTGCAGTTTCATATCCACCATTTCTACAATCTCATTGTCTTCGGCCAATATGTCTATAAGGGCAATTTCATTGCCTTCTTTGTCATAACCAATAGGATCATAGATGGAAACTTCTGTTCTCTTCTTTTTTAAGTTCCTTAAATGCATCAGCACTTCGTTTTCTACGCAACGAGCCA
>LSQX01064945.1_pt1 | contig 41497 bp, 31 predicted proteins | sample 654561 | NCBI WGS metagenome assembly LSQX01 (sample SAMN04489861, study PRJNA283612) | anaerobic digester metagenome | isolation source: 4 biogas reactors fed with cattle manure at either 37C or 55C with and... | place: Denmark: Kongens Lyngby | collected 2014 | reverse complement strand
TATCTGCTTGCTTCTCACGCCGGGCAGGTCATGGACAGGGAACAGATTCTCTCCAAGGTATGGGGCTACGACTACTTTGGCGATACCCGCACCGTGGACACGCATATCAAGCGAATCCGCCAAAAAATTGACAGCGACAATCCCAAGTACGGTCTCATTACCGTTTATGGTGTCGGCTACAAATTTGAGGCGACTGCCTGATCCAGGATGAAAAATCGATTTCTTGTACGACGAATTTTCCTTTTGCTTATCGCTGCCCTGATTTTGTGGACCGTGCTTACCGCAATCTTCTATAGTTTCGTCGCCAACCCGGTTTTCAACCGCATTAAAGCCCGGGAGCTCCTGCCACGCGCCAACCTGATTTCCAAGAATGTTTTTAATGAAAATGGACTCACCTTCTGTGTCGATCTGATTCAACATTCAGACCAGCTTTTCGGCAGCTGGATTTATGTGGTTGACGATGATGGGATCCACTATCATACGCCTTTACCCGAAAGCCTTGGCGGGCTGGCGGATGACCTGGACAAGATCGTGCAAAAAGAACACAGACAATTGACTGGGAGAGGTGAATCGCATCACCTGAGCTACATCAACCTCCCCGTCGCCAACGACCGCTTCCTGATCCTGTCCGTTCCCGTCAGCAGACAGGAAGGCGCACCGGCGGCCACAACGGTCTTCGTTCAGCCGATGAAAGAAGTGGGCGCCGGCATACAGAGCTTGAACTTCGCGCTCTTGACCTCCTCCCTGATCGTTCTGGTCATCATGGTCATCCCCGTCCTGATCGCGGCCTTCCGGATTGTCCAGCCCATCGAATCCATCCGGAGCGTAGCCATGGCCATGAGTCAAGGTGATTTCTCGCGTCGCGCCGACGAGAGTCAGGAGGGCGAGATCGGTGATCTGGCGCAGACCTTTAACAAGATGGCGGAAGATTTGTCCGAATCCTTTCAGCAACTCCGCGATCAGGCGGTCAGACTCAAACAAATCATCGATGGGATCGGTGAGGGAATCGTGGCCGTTAACCGCAAAGGAGCCGTCACTCAGTACAACGACCGCATCTATTCTGTCTTTGGACTTGACAGGCACTACGCGGGCCGTTCAGATCCTGACTTGCTGCTTCAGGAGAGCCGGATCGACCACTTCTTTTCGCAGGCCATGGATTCCAAAAAGACCGTCACCTGCGTGATCGCCAAGGATCATCGACAGATTCAGATCGTCATCACTCCCCTGATGAGCGAACAGCAGCAGGTCAACGGCGCGGTCGGCCTCTTCAGAGATATTACCCAGGCGGAACGACTGGAACAGACCCGCCGCGAATACGTCGCCAATGTCTCGCACGAGCTGCGGACACCGCTCACGGCCATGCGGGGCCTCCTGGAACCCCTGACAGAGGGCATGGTGACATCCGAAGAAGACCAGAAACGCTACCATAACATCCTGCTGAGAGAAACCTTGAGGCTGTCACGGCTCATCAACGACATGCTGGAGTTATCCCGTATCCAGGCGGACGCCACACCAGTCGAGCAGGAAGCTGTCAGCCTGACCAATGTGGCCAGAGATGTCGCCAACAATTTTGAAGGTGTCGTCCAGGGGCATGGCCTGAGTTTGCTCACAGAGGGCATTGACAGGGATACCCCACCGGTCTGGGGCAATGCCGACCGGATTGAGCAGATCCTGGTCATCCTGATTGACAACGCCATCAAATTCACCCCGGAAGGCGGCTCTATTACCATCCGGGTCACAAGAGGTTATAACGGCGCGGAAATCGCGGTTGAGGACACGGGCGTCGGCATCGATGATGAGGACATCGACCATGTCTTCGATCGCTTTTATAAGGAAGACAAGGCTCACCAGGAGCCCGGCACCGGCCTTGGCCTTTCAATCGCCAGAGAAATCTCACATCAGCTGGGTTATGAATTAACCGTTTCAAGCGTCAAGGGTGAAGGGTCCACCTTCAGGCTGATCATCCCCTACGCGGATCAGGTCGTTCACGCGGATGACCATGAGAATTAACCGCTACATCGCCTCGTCCGGACTCTGCAGCCGACGACAGGCCGATCAGCTCATCCGTGAGGGGCGCGTCCGGGTGAATGGTCAGCCGGCCTCTGCCGGCATGTCTGTCGAGGATGGAGACCGGGTCACGGTCGACGGGCAGGCTGTCTTTCCTCCTCCGACTGATTCACGTGTGGTGCTGGCCTTCAACAAGCCCAGGGGGATTACCTCAACCAGCGACCCGGCCCGGCAGGATAACATCATCGCTTACATCAACTATCCCCGTCGAATTTTTACCGTCGGCCGCCTGGACCGGGACTCGCGGGGACTGATCCTGCTGACGGATGACGGCGATCTGGCCCACCGGATCATGCACAGCCGCTTCGGTCACGAGAAGGAATACAAGGTCACCCTGGAGCGGGGGATCAGCGAAGAATTTTTGCAGTCCATTCAGGCCGGCGTCAGAATACTTGGGCGGACTACCAATCCCTGCAAAGCATGGCAGACTGGGGAACGCGAATTTCATATCGTCCTCAACCAGGGCCTCAACCGGCAAATAAGGCGCATGACCGAAGCGCTCGGTTACCGGGTCGTTGACCTGGTGCGTGTGCGCATCATGAACATTACCTTGGGTTCCCTGCCTGAAGGAAGCTACCGGGAATTAACCTTCAAAGAGAAGCGTGATCTGACAGAACTACTGGAAGCAAAGTCAGTCAAAGATTAATCCTGATCTGACGAATCCACATCCTCTTCCCCTTCGGTCACATCCTTGAGCCTGGCTTTGCGCCAGCTTTTTAAGGACAATTGACCGCCCGCCACCACCAATAACAGCGCCAGCGAGGCAAGGGATACCAAAAGGCCCTCATTAAAGCCCACAGGCAGGAAGGCAAAGAAGACCTGATGGCTGCCGGCAGGAAGTGCGATACTCATGAGCGCCTGATCGACGGCTTCAATGGGAACAGCCTGGCCGTCAAGATAGGCTTTCCAACCCGGGTCATAGGGAATGGTGACCAGAAGCCTGCCGGCCTCCTCAGCGGTGATCTCTCCTGAAAAGTGATCTTCCTTCATCACCAGTTTGTCAATGCCCCGGGCATTGGCCGACAGGGACAAAGCTTCCAGCGTTTCCTGATCGAGAGCGGCAACCCTGGCGTCGAAACTTCCCGAAATCGGGGCGCTATCCGCCAGCTGGACCGACAGACGGACCATGCTACCCTCTTGCAGGCTGCCCAGCTCCCAGACACCTTTTTTCCTGGCGTCAATCTTGACGCTTTTCCCATCCGCGAATGCCTGAACCTCTTCCAGGTCATGACCCCGCATATCCAGGTAGAGGTAATGTGGGGCAGATTTCCCCGCGGTCCAGGTGACATCGAACTCGAGCGTCTGATGATCGGACTTTTTGTTGAAATTGAACCGGGAAGTACCCGACTTTGAAAGTCCTCCCTCCCCCGCCTCATCCGGACTTAATTCTTCGAACAGATTACCTGACCGGCCGAAGAGCGCAGAGGCAAAGACCTCTTGATTGGCAAAAGGATTGCTGTCCAGTCCCTGATAGTCGAGGATGGACTCATCGGCGGCAAAAGCCAGGGGAAAGGCGTAGGGGTTCTCGTAAAGTTCAATCAAATCGTTGCCCAGGGTGAGTTGGCGAGCCGATTCATCAAGATCAGTCTTCTCCCGCACAACCAGGTACCGGATGCCGAAGAGCGCCTCACTGAACAAGGTCGCCCCCCGATACTGGTAACTGTTGACGCCGTTGGTGGGAAATCCGAAACTCCTGAAAAATGAGACAGGGTCACCGGGCGAACTCGACGCGAACAGCGACAAGCCACGATAACCGTAAAGTGCGGGATCGTTGGAGGTTTTATGGGGCCTCACTTCAAGCCGGTAGAATCTGTCACCCGGATTCAGGTGATCGGCCTGCTTGATCGCCTCCCGGATCGAGTTGACGGTCGGGCCGGCGGAATAACTGTCGCGGTTCCCGTAATATTCATTCTGATCCATGTGAAAGAGGCCGGAAAAGGTGGAAAGAACCAGCTCAAAGAGCATGACCGCGATCAGGATATTGACCTGGACACGTCCCTTGAACGGGCGTGCCCTCATGGACGAAAACAAGATGGAGTAGAGGATCATCAAGGCCATGACCCCCCACAGCGTCCATGGAGCCAGCTTAATCTCGGGCTCGATGGAACCGATAACGGGAATCATGAGAGTGAGACAGAGTCCCAGCAGCCCGATCTCAGCCGGGCGGAACTCACGCATGGATCGCAAGCCATCGTAGGCCACTGTCAGAACCAGCAGAATCAGGACAAAAGAGAATCGGTAAGGAAGCTGATTGGGGTGGTGCAGGCCGTGCCAGATAAAATTAAGGACATTGATGTCAAAAGAGAGCAGGAGAAAGAGAATCAGAAGACCGTTTAGAATTTTCTCGCGGAGCCTGACCCGGCTTGAAATGAAAAAGAGAGGCAGAAGAATCAGGACCGGCAGACCACAGTAAAGATTGGGTGATCCTGAACGGACGGTCGGTTGTAAGAAGGGGAAAAACTGCCCCAGGTAGGCCAGTGGCCTCCCGACCAGCTCCACCGCGGCGGGGAAGCGGTCACCGGCAGCGGATGTGATGGCCAGGGATCGCCAGACCGGATAAAGAACCAGGGCCGACAGACCCAGTCCCAGAATGGTGAGACCCGCCGTCTTGCCAAGGACAAGGAGTCTTTTAAGCGGCTGCCGGTCCCGTGTATAGCGTAGAAGCAGGACGGGGTAATAAAGGGCGATGAAGAGGCAGGCGAAAAAAGCCATATAGTAGTTGGTAACCAGCAAAAGAGCCAGCGCCAGAGGGTAAAGCAGCCACTTGCCATCCCTGATCTGCCGGATCAGGGCCAGCAGCACCAAGGGCAGGAAGATCAGGGTATCCAGCCACATGATATTCCAGGAATAAGCGAGGACAAATCCTGAAAGGGCGTAGAAGGAGGAAAAAGCAACTGCGAGGGCGCCTCTGCGGCGGAAACTGACGCGGAGATAGTAGAAAAAGGTCAGTCCTGCGCAGCCGATTTTGACCAGGGTCATGACGAAAATGGCCTCGGTCAGGTAGGCCGGGGGAAAAAAGACAAGAAGCAGGTTGAAAGGGCTGGCCAGGTAGTAGGCGAAGAGAACATAGAAATTGGTTCCGAGCCCTGGAACCATGGTATAGAAAATGGAACTGCCTGACAGGATCTTGTTGCGTAAAAGCGCAAGAAAAGGCGCATACTGATGGAAGAGATCAACTGTCAGCATATGGCGTCCGCCAAACGGGAAGACTTGAAGCGCACCATAGGCAAGTCCCAGCACGGCAAACGGAATGACAAAGGCCATCAAGGCAAGCCCCTTGTTATTCCAGAAAGGTCTTTTTTCTCGCTCAAGGGTAAAGGTGCCTGGCGGCAGATCCTTCATAAATATCTCCCCGTGGTCGATCAGCTGAGCCAGCCTGTAAGCCGGGTTCTGTCTTGGATGACCATTTATCTCGGCCTTTCGTTGCCGAAAGGCTCAAGCCGCCTCCACGGAACCTGCGGGCGACAGTTGTTCCTCCACGGCGTTGCTCCGGATGGGGTTTGCATGGCTGCCGCGTCGCCGCGGCACCGGTGAGCTCTTACCTCACCTTTCCACCGTAGCCGGACGCATCCGGCTGTCTCTTTCTGTTGCACTTTCCTTGAAGTCGCCTTCACCGGCCGTTAACCGGCATCCTGCCCTGGGAGCCCGGACTTTCCTCAGCGCCTTTCTTTCAAAATGACACCGCGGTCACCCGGCTGACTCAGCCTTGATCCCATCTATTATACGAAAGGTGGAAGATCTGTTCAAATGTCTCTAACAATTCAGCTGACTGGCTGTTGTAGGGTGCCTGTTTTTTGAGCCTGTCGATTCTCTTTTTCAGGTATCGGTTCAGAAGCGGGTCATTTACCAATTTTGCCAGGCGCGAAAGGATCACCGGACCAAAATAAATTTCCAGCTCACTCATTCGCGAATGTCCGGGAGTCTCCCGGTCGGAAAGGATCACCAGATAGATTCTGCCCCTGTCTTCAACACACTGCTCATCTGTGATGGCCAGACCTGTCCTGAAAAAAGCTGAACGAACGGTTTCCTCCCTGGTTTGCGGTTGAATGATAATCCGTTTGGGAAGATGCAGCTTGTCCGGATGATCTTCCAGGATGGCGGCAATGGTATCGCCCCCCAGACCGCTGATCAGCAGGATATCCTCCCTGTTCAGCTCAAGTCCTTCAAGCCCTTTGGCCAGTTTTGCTTGAAAACCTGCTCTCAGGCCCTCTTCCCCGGCCTTTTTTTCTGCGGCTCTGAGCGGCACCTCGCGGACATCGGTAACCAGCACAGACTCACAGCAGCCTTCTTTGAGAAGTGCAAGAGGGACTGCTGCGTGATCACAGCCGATGTCGACCAGCCGGCGGCAAGGCACCTGGCGCACCAGATCGGCCAAGAGGCCCAGCCGGCAGGTTCTGTCCAGGATCACTCCAGATATTCGCGCAGTCTGGCACTCATATTGGGGCCGCGCATTTTCCGGAGTGCCTTGGCTTCAATCTGCCGGATGCGTTCACGGGTCACGTCAAACTCCAACCCCACTTCCTCCAGAGTTCTTGTCCGGCCGTCATCCAGGCCGAAACGAAGGCGGAGCACCTTTTCCTCCCGTGGCGTCAGACCGGAAAGGACCTTGGTCAATTCTTCCTTCAGCAGGGTGGAAGCCGCCTGATCGGCAGGCGAGGGCGCATCTTCATCAGGAATAAAGTCGCCCAGGTGGCTGTCCTCCTCTTCGCCGATCGGTTTTTCGAGCGAAACCGGTTCCTGGGAGATTTTCATAATCTCCCTGATCTTCTCCGGCGTAAGATCCATCTCCGCCGCAATCTCCTCGACCTCGGGCTCTCTTCCCAGTTCCTGAACCAGCTGGCGCTGGATACGGATCAGCTTATTGATGGTTTCCACCATATGTACCGGGATCCGGATGGTTCTCGCCTGATCGGCAATAGCCCGGGTGATGGCCTGGCGGATCCACCAGGTCGCATAGGTACTGAATTTGAATCCCTTTGTGTAATCAAATTTGTCCACAGCCTTGATCAGGCCGAGATTGCCTTCCTGGATCAGATCAAGGAAATGCATGCCCCGGCCGGTGTATCGCTTGGCGATACTGACCACCAGGCGGAGATTGGCTTCGATCAGATGTTGTTTCGCCTCCCAGTCCCCGGCCTCCATGCGTGCGGCCAGTTCTTTTTCCTCATCAGCCGTTAGAAGCTCCACCTTGCCGATTTCCTTCAGGTACATCCGGACCGGATCATCAACAATCATGGCATCATTAAAAGCTTCAGCTTTTTTGTTACGGTCCCGCTCCCTCATTTCCTTTTCGATGTCGTCTTCGTCGATGACTTCAATACCGGCTCGCTCCAGCATGACGATCACATCGTCCAGCCGCTCTTCATCCCACTTGATCTGCTCCAGGTAATCGAGCACCTCCTGTTGCCTGAGCTCATCGTCATTGTCTTTGCCCTTGTTGATCAGGGGGTAGATCATTTTCAGAACCATCTCGTCATCATCAATTCGTTCGAGAAGCGACTCCTGGTCTGTCTCTTCCTCTTCTTCCCCGTCTTCCTCGGCTAAAAGATCGTCCTCGTCATCGTTTTCGGCGTCCGGATCGAACGCTTCCTCGATTTCATCTTCCTCGTCCTTCATGAGGGAGGAAACAGCCTGTTCATATGCCTCCCGCTGGTCAGCGGATTCATCCGCCATCTCCAGCATTTCAGGCTGCCTGGCTTCAACTTCATCTTCAGATTGAAGCTGGAGCTCATACTCCCCGGACTTGGGAAAATTAAGGGGGCTCAGCCACTCCGGTCCAGGGTGAGAGGAGGCCTCTGCCTTCTTATCATTTTCTTCATTTCCCCCTGCCATCAGCCGCACGGCCGTTTGAGCCGCCGCCTGACGCCAGGTTATTGGAGTGACAGTTTCTTGATTGGGGTTCACGATTGGTTTTCTCCTTGCAAAATCATTCGAAAGGTATCCGCTGCGGTCGTCAGTCCGGCAGCTTTTGCATAACAATTACCCGCATCTTCTTCGGCTCCTTCCAGTTCCAGCCTCCGCGCCTTGCGGGTCAGCAGCGAGGCCCTGCGTCTCCAGACTGAAAGGCGCCGTTCTGAAAGTTTCTGCCCAAAGATACTTTCTTCCTTTTCCGGCGTGAGCTGACTGACGGCAATTTCCTGGTATTGCTTCTGGATCATGGCATGAATCCGGTCCGGATCGGGTGAAAGGGTGCGGCTCTGATTCTCATCTTCATCATCATTATCTGCCAGAATACGATCAACTATAGTATGCAAACCCGCCAAGGTCAATCGCGCCTCCCGTGCCTCTTCAATCGCCTGTTCAGCAATTGCCCGCATGGGACCCGCCGTAAAGTCCATAGGGCCAATCGGGGCGCGCGCATAATCGGAAGACAGGAAGGCGCGGACCTGCCCGCTGACGGAATAGGAGGCGATGCTTCTCTCGCTCAGATGAATTCTCACCCCGGCGGCCTGGTTGTTGATGGCCAGCATCATCAGAAGCGTCACTTCGTCCTCATTATAGAAAGAAGGCCGGGCTCTTTTCATTTTTCCAGGCGACCGGCTCAATTGACCGTACGGGATATCCTGTTTTGGATCAAGTTTCCGCCGCATTCCGCGCCTTCTTTCGATCTCCTCCCCTACCGCCCGGTAGCTTAGCTGCATTTCCTTGGCGAGCTGCCCCCCGAAGATTTCTCTTCGGGTACCGTCGGGTTCTTCCGCCAGCAGATCGAGTGCCTGATCACGGTATTCATTTTCGGTCATGTTCTTTTCCGTCTTGTAATCCTGTTTCAGTACGGCAAGCCGGTAACCTGTGCGGTCATATGTATGCTCCAGCTCCACCGTCAGCCGTTCGCGGCCGTAAAGTCTAAGGTAATCGTCCGGATCTTTGGCGCCATCCAGCAAAATGTAGCGGACTGACAAGCCTTCCTTGCGGAGCATTTCTCCCGAACGCAAACTGGCCTCCCTCCCTGCCCGGTCATTGTCCATCAGAATATGAACCGTATTGACGCAGCGCCTGATCGCCCTGGCCTGGAAGGCCGTCAGGGCAGTCCCAAGCGGCGCGACTGTATTCGCAAGACCTGCTTTTGCCAAGGCAAGAACATCCAGGTAGCCCTCAACCAGGAACCAGAACCTGCCTGCTGATTGAGTGGCCTGCAATAATCCAAACAAATGTTTGCCTTTATGATAGACCAGGCTCTCGGGCGAGTTGATATACTTGGGTCCGTCATCTGTAATGGCCCGGCCCCCGAAAGCGAGCACACGTCCTGACGCATCCATGATTGGAAAGATGATACGCCGGTAGAAGAAATCATAATAGCCCGTCTTGTCCGATCGCCTGATCAGGCCGCCGTCAAGCATGGCCTGGTCCGAAATATTTTTGGCGGATAAGGCCCGGTAGAGATCCGTTCTGCCCGAAGGCGCATAACCCAGGCCGTATTTTCGATACAGGGGCCGGCCGATGCCGCGCTCAGCCAAGTAATTGCGAGCTTCGGCCCCGGCTGCGCTTTCCAGGCTGGAATAGAAAAAACGGGCCGCTTCACCCAGCGCCTGGAAGGCAAGGTTCTGTCTTTCAAATCGCTCTTTCCATAGACTGTCCTCCGACTCCTCGAGAGTGATGCCTGCCCTGTCGGCCAGGAAGCGGATGGCTTCGGGATAGGAGAGGTGTTCAATCTCCTGAATGAACTTGATCACATTGCCGCCTTTCTGACATCCGAAACAGTAGAAGATCTGTTTTCCCGGTGAAACACTGAAAGAAGGTGTCTTCTCCTCATGGAAGGGGCAAAGGCCAAAGAGGTTGAGAGCGCTTTTCTTCACAAGAGAGACGTAAGAAGACACAACATCAACAATGTCGTTGGCTTCAATCACTGCGTCAATACTCTGCCGAGAGATGAGCCCCATCGAGGGTTAACTCCTGTATTTCCATTTCACGAGAGACTAAGTCCGCAAAAACTCCCTTACATATTATACGACATCCTGCAACGCGAAAACGGCCCGCAACCCGAAAGCCGCGCGCCGCTCCTGGACCGGCCGGATGGCCGGCGATTCCGGCTGCCTTATCCCTGGACTTCCGAGTCTCTTGGGAAGACAGTGCTGATTGCGGATTTTTTGAAGGTCAGGAGGGTTCTTTCAGCACTTGTGTAGATTGATACCTCATCATCTGAAATATTGGCAACCTGGCCGACGATGCCGCCAATGGACATGACCTTGTCGCCGGGCCGCATGGAAGCGATGGTTTCTTTCAGTTTCTTCTCGCGCTTTTTCTGTGGACGGATAGTGAAAAAGTACATCACACCGACAATCAGTATGAAGGGCAGCATGGTGTACAAGAGGCTGAGGGCTCCTCCCGGCTGCTGTTCTCCGGATGTCGTACCGGCAGCCATCAGCAGTAATGGAAATAAGGTCATAACGATCCTCCTTAGGTTCTGTCTTTCGTGAAATCCGGTCCCAAAAACCGGACAGCATGAGTTTAACATAAAAACAATCTCCTGTTGTGCCTTCAGCCGGCGTATCGCGAAAAGAATTCACTGCGGAAGGACAGGAGACGGTCGTTTTTAATGGCCTCGCGTATTTGACGCATCAGATCAAACAGAAAGGCAAGGTTGTGCCATGATAAAAGGCGGAGGCCCAAAATCTCCCCGCTTCGAATCAGATGGTGCAGGTAGGCACGTGAATAATTCCGGCATACATAACAGCCGCAGCCGGCATCGAGTGGCTGGTCGGAGCGCAGATGGGCCGCGTTCCGGATTACAACACGGCCTTCCCAGGTCAGTGCTGTCCCGTTCCTGCCTACCCGGGTCGGAAAAACACAGTCAAACATATCAATCCCCCGGACCGACCCTTCGACGAGGTAATCGGGTGAACCGACACCCATCAGATAGCGCGGTCGGTCAGCAGGCATGTGCGGCAGAAGCGCCTCCAGCATTTCATACATGGTTCCTGCCGGCTCTCCGACCGAAAGCCCGCCAATGCCATATCCGGGCAGGTCGTAAGAGGTAATTTCCCTTGCGCTTTGAACCCGGAGATGCGCGAAAGTTCCACCCTGGACGATCCCGAAAAGCGCCTGTTTTTCGGGATAATGCCAGGCGTTGACCGCCCGGTCAAGCCATCTGGTCGTCCGTTCAAGCGACCGGCGGACATAGGATTCATCTGCCGGCCATGGGGTACATTCATCCAGCTGCATCATGATGTCCGAACCAAGTGCCTCCTGAATAGCCATGGCCTTTTCAGGTGTCAGAAAATGCCTTGATCCGTCGATGTGGGACCGGAAATGGACGCCCTCTTCTTCAATGTCCCTGGGCTTGGCCAGCGAAAAGATCTGAAAGCCCCCGCTGTCAGTCAAAATGGAGCGGTCCCAGTTCATGAAACGGTGGAGGCCGCCCAGCTCGTGCACGACTTCCCCGCCCGGCCGCATCCACAGATGGTAGGTGTTGCCCAAAATAATTTCGGCGCCGATGGACTTCAGCTCTTCCGGCGTCATGGTTTTTACGGTGGCCCGGGTACCCACGGGCATAAAGGCCGGGGTTTCAAAAGAACCATGCGGTGTTGTAACAAGCCCGTAGCGCGCCCCGCTTTGGCCGCATTGATGCTTGAGCTGATAAGTCACTGCCTGCAAAATAGGTATCCTTTCTGCGCCGCTCAGTTCATAAGCTGCCATGAGGCATCAGAAGCATGGCATCGCCGAAACTGAAAAAACGGTACTGCATCTCAACCGCCGTTTGGTAGGCTTCCAGAATTTTTTCCCTTCCCATCATAGCGGACACCAGCATCAGAAGGGTGGATCCTGGCAGATGAAAATTGGTGACCAGGGCATCGACAACTTTGAATTGAAAACCAGGATAGATAAAGAGATCCGTTTGTCCAGAGCAGGCTTGAAGTTTGGAACCATGGGTCTGTCGCACGACACTTTCCAGCACCCTGCAGCTTGTGGTCCCGACCGCAATCACGCGGCCTCCTCCTGCCTTGACCTGCCTGATCCGGCCAGCAGCTTCCTCACTGAGACAAAAGGCTTCACTGTGCATCGTATGATCTGTGATCACCTTCTCCTTAACGGGCCGAAAGGTGCCAAGGCCTACGTGCAGGGTCAGACGGACGATTGATATACCCATGTTTTCAATGCCTGCCAGCATTTCCTCAGTAAAATGCAGGCCAGCGGTCGGCGCCGCAGCGGAGCCGGGCGCTCTCGCATAAACAGTCTGGTAGCGTTCCGGATCATCAAGCTTGGCTTGGATATAAGGGGGCAGTGGCATTTCGCCCAATTCTTCCAGCAGGGTCATGAAGCTGCCTTGAAATTCAAAGGATATGATACGGCTGCCGTCCGCTTCCACCGCTTCAACAAGCGCCTCCAATTTTCCCCCCTCAAAAACAATCCGGTCGCCAGGCCTGGCCTTTCTTCCCGGCTTGACCAGGCTCCGCCAGGAGTTTGCGCCGAGCGGCGACAGAAGAAAGAGCTCGACGGCACCTCCGGACCGGGCGCGTCTACCCCGAAGCCTTGCCGGGATCACCCGGGTATCGTTAATCACAAGGCAATCCCCTGCCTTCAGGTAGCAAGGCAAGTCAGAGAACAAACGATGTTCGAGCGGATGATCACCACGCATGACCAACAGCCTGGACTGGTCGCGCCGGTCGGTTGGCCGGTGCGCAATCAGCTGTCTCGGGAGGGCATAAAGATAGGAAGCGGTCAGCTTGTCAATGCCGGTCATCTCATCAGCCATCCGGACCTGCCCCTTCCATCAGGATTTTCCGCATCAACCCTTTCAGTTTCTCTATGCCTGCGTCGGATCGGCAGATCCGTACGAAGGGCCGGTCCCTCTTCTTAACCCGCATTCCCGTCAGGGGCAGCAGACCGAAATTGGCATTCATGGGCTGGAAGGACCCGGGGTCTGCTTCTGTCACCCAGGCGGCCAGGGCGCCGGCCATAGTTTCCCTGGGCGGAATAAGTGATTCCCGCTCAAGGCTGTCTTTTCCATGGATCATGGCAGCCGCCTGCAGGGCAGCGATAAAACCCGAGCTTATGGCTTCGACGTATCCTTCCAGGCCGGTCAGCTGACCGGCAAAATAGAGATCTTCTCTTACACGGCTTTGAAAACCCCGGGTCAGGACGTCCGGGGCCCTGAGGAAAGAATTACGGTGCATGACACCGTACCGAAAGTAGTCAGCCCCGACCAAGGCCGGTATCAATCCAAAGACACGCCGCTGTTCGGGAAAGGTCAGGCGGGTCTGGCATCCGACAAGGGACCACATGCTGCCCGATTTGTCCTCCCTGCGCAGCTGGAGGCAGGCATAGGGGGGCCGGCCTGTGACAGGGTCAATGAGGCCAACAGGCCGCAGCGGTCCGTAACGCATGGTATCCTCTCCCCGTCCGGCCAGGACTTCGATCGGAACACAGTCTTTGAAGTAGCTTGGATCAAAATCGTGAACGGCCGCTTTTTCCGCACTCAGCAGCGCCTGCCGGAAAACGCTGTATTCTTCTTTTGTTAAGGGGCAGTTCAAATAATCGTCACCCCCCTTGCCGTAGCGGGAGGCCAAAAAGGTCCGGCTTCGGTCGATGGATTCTCCATCGGCAATGGGGGCAACCGCATCGAAGAAATGAAGACCCCCGCTCCCGGCGAATTGCTCAATTGATTGAAATAAAGGCCCGGAAGTCAGAGGGCCTGTGGCGACAATGACAGGTCCCCCCTCACTGAGAAGATCAGTCAGGGATTCGATTTTCTTTTCGACTATCGTGATCAAGGGATGGCCTTTGAGTGCCTCCGTCACCGCCAGGGCAAAACGGCTGCGGTCGACCGCCAGGGATCCGCCTGCCGGCACCGCTGTATGATCCGCTATCCTGATCAGGCCGGACCCCAATGCCCGCAGTTCTCTTTTCAGCAAACCCTGTGCCGTTTCCGGACGGTCCGACTTGAGTGAATTGCTGCAAACAAGTTCGGCGAAATAGGGCTGTGAGTGTGCAGGAGTCAGCTGACCGGGTTTCATATCCAGAAGCTTAACCTGCAAACCGAAACGGGCGGCTGTCAATGCCGCCTCGGAACCGGCGAGGCCGGCGCCCGCGATCGTTACGTGTCTGGCCACATGATCCATTATTATTTTTTCTTTTTGCTTGTTTTTTTCCGTGTCGGGCATTCCTTGTTTGAGCAGGTTTCATAAGTCTTGCCGCGGAATCGCCTTTTAACCATATAACTGCCGCATACTTCGCAGGATTTCCCATCAAGTGGGAGATCGAAGCTGGCGAAATCACAATCGGGATCCTTGGTTTTATCGCAGAAATAGAGCAGGTTGCCGCGACGGATCTTTCGGGACCGGACAGGAGAACCGCACCGGGGGCAGTGCGAAGCAGTCGGCTCAGAGATGGTCTCGGTATACTTGCAATCCGGATAGCGCGAGCAGGCGATGAATTTGCCGTATCTCCCCTCGCGGATAACCAGCTCCCCTTCCCCGCACTCCGGACATGTCCTGCCGACCGGTACGTCTTCAAAGACGACTTTTTCTGCCGTCTCCATGGCTTTCAGCACATCGCCGTGGAAGGGGGCATAAAAATCTTCCAGCAGCTCAACCCAGTTGCGCTCGCCCGATTCGACACGGTCAAGCTCGTCTTCCAGGTGAGCCGTAAAGTCGGTATCAACGATGTTGCGAAAATGCGCTTCAAGCATTTCTGTTACCGTCAATCCCAGATCTGTCGGCTTCAGTGATTTGCCTTCCCGTTCAACGTAGAGCCGGTCAAAAAGCGTTGAGATGGTCGGTGCATAGGTCGAGGGCCGGCCAATTCCCAGTTCTTCAAGCTCTTTAATCAGGGAGGCCTCCGTGTAGCGGGGGGGCGGTTGGGTGAACTTCTGTTCGGGAACGATTCGGTGCAGGTAAAGCGAATCGCCGGCAGCAAGTTCAGGAAGATCGACAAGATCCGGCTCATCGTCATTTTTTGCTGAGTTCGGCTTTTCCGCCTCTTCTTCGCCCGATACACCGTAAACCGCCAGCCAGCCTGGGAAAATCAGGCTTTCCCCCTGGGCCCTGAAGAGCTGATCGCCCGCCAGGATATCAGCCGACACTTTATCGTAAACCGCTGCCTCCATTTGTGAAGCCAGGAAGCGGTTCCAGATCATCTGGTAGATACGGAACTGGTCATTTGACAAGTAGGGCTTCACGCGTATCGGGGGCAGGTCAAAATGAGAGGGCCGGATGGCTTCGTGCGCATCCTGGCTCTTGTTTTTGTTCTTATAAAAGGGGGCTCTGGCCGGAAGATAGGAATCCCCATAGCTTCCTTTGATCAGCTCTCGTGCAGCGCTGGCGGCCTCCTGGGAAACACGAACCGAGTCGGTTCGGATGTAAGTCACAAGGGCGGTTTGCCCCAGGCTGCCGAGGACAACGCCTTCATAGAGATTCTGAGCTGCCATCATGGTGCGTTTGGAAGTAAAGCCCAGGGCCCGCGATGCGCTTTGCTGCAGGGTGCTGGTGGTGAAAGGCGCATAGGGTCTGCGCTTGCGTTTGCTCTTTTTGACCTCATCGACGACAAAATCATACCCCTTCAAAGCCTCCAGAAGCTTGTCAAGCTCCTCTTTTGAACGGATGGTCACCCGCGATATGCGGCCGCCCTTTTTGCGCCCATGATAAAGGGCTGCGAAAGGAGCTTCCTGCTCTGCTTTTGACAAAAAAGCCCTGATTTTCCAGTACTCCTCCGGAATAAAGGCTTCAATTTCCCGTTCACGCAGAACGATCAGCCTGGTGGCAACAGACTGTACCCGTCCGGCCGAAAGTCCCTTCCTGATCTTCTGCCACAGGAAGGGGCTCAGCTCATAGCCGACCAGGCGGTCGAGGATGCGGCGTGATTGCTGGGCATTGACCAGGTTCTCATTGATGGGGCGCGGTTCTTTGACAGCCCGGCCGACAGCCTTGCCCGTGATTTCGTTGAAGACGATGCGATTTGGGCTTTGGCTATCAACATCCAGCAGGTGCGCCAGATGCCAGGCGATGGCCTCCCCTTCGCGGTCCGGGTCGGTGGCAAGCAGAATCCGGTCCGCCTTGAGCGAGGCATCCTTCAATTCACGGACCACCTTCTCTTTGCCCGGCAGTGTCAGGTAAAGAGGCTTGAAACCATGATCGACATCCACACCGATCGTCGAAGCCGGCAGATCCCGAATATGGCCGACCGAAGCCCGGACGTCATAATCTTTGCCCAGATAGCGGGCAATGGTTTTTGCCTTGGCGGGTGACTCCACCACGACCAGTGTTTTTTCCATAACCAAGTCTTTCCCCTAATCCTGAATTCCTATCATTATATATAGGAGAAGCGGGCATCTGTCAAAAATCCTCAGCTTGACTCGATTTGGGAAAGCACGTAGAGTCCCAGGTTCATCCTGACCATACCCTTGCCGGTCAGGACAGCCAGGCGTTCAAGAACTCTGCCCCGGCTGAGACCAGTCACTTCTGTCAGCCCGGTGACTGTCCTGGGCGAGTTTTCCAGTGCCTCAAGGATAAACTGATCTTCTTTGGTTGGCTGATGACGCAAAGGGGGAGGCGATTGCCTCTTCTTCGGGAGACTGATCTCCTGATGCAACCCTGCAGGCATATGAGGAATATCTTCCATGTCCTGAACCAAAATCGCCCCGTCTTTGATGAGATTGTGACAGCTCCTGCTGGTGCCTGAGAGGATGGAACCGGGTACGGCCAGCACATCACGTCCATAATCACCGGCAAAACCCGCTGTGATCAGAGTCCCGCTCGAGCCCGATGCTTCCGTCACCAGTACGGCGTCGCACAGGCCTGCCAGTATTCTGTTCCGGGCCGGGAAATAATTGCGCCTGGGAGTGGTTCCGGGGGGAAATTCAGTAATCAGGGCTCCGCTTTTCTCAATCTTGGCGAACAAGCTGCGGTGTTCGGGCGGATAGGTCACGCCCAGTCCGTTGCCCAAAACTGCAAAGGTCGGACACCCTTCCTGCAAAGCCGTCCGATGGGCCAGGGCGTCAATCCCCCTGGCACCGCCTGAAACAACCGGTACCCCTCTGGCCGCAATGGAGCCCGTCAGTTTTTTTGTGACTTCGATCCCGTAGGCCGAAGGCCTGCGCGAGCCGATCACGGCGATGACCGACGGACCATTGAGGGCCATCCAATTCCTTCCGCTTACAAAAAGAACCGCCGGTGGCCGGCTGATATGTCTCAGCCTTTCGGGGTAATCTTTGTCCACAAGTGTCAGCGGTCTCCAGGAAACCGGACAGGCAATTTGCCTTTGCCGCCCGGCTTCCTCCCTGATTCCCCCGATTAGGGATGCAGGAGGATTTTCACGCGACTCCAAATAATCAAGAAGACGGCCAAGCCCTCCTGCTTCCTCAAGTATTTTTCCCCGCTCGCTGTTGTTGATTCCCAGACGGGTGCAAATGGTAACGAAGGCGATGGCCAGCGGCAAATCCGTCATGGCCGAAGCTCCGGTACAGGCCAGGGCATGGCTGCCTTGTAATGAAACGCCTCGGCGACATCCTCCCTGGAAACTGTTTCGCGCTGGTCAAGATCAGCAATGGTCCGCGCGACACGGATCATGGAATAAAAAGACCTGGCCGTCATCAGGGAAGCATCAGCCAGGCTGGCTGCGAATCCTTTGGCTTCATCTCCGACCTGGAAATAGTCAAAAGGAAGCTCCGGTCTGACCCTGCTGTTGAGGAAAAGGCCATGCCCGGCCCTTGATGCCCGGTTTTTTTGCAGGGCCCAGGCTTGCGAAACCTGATCCCTGATCCGGCACATGGCTGATTCTTCCCCTTCCTGCCTGTCTTCTCCTGCCAGCCTGGACGCCCCCACTCTGGTCAGCATGGCAGTCAAATGGAAGCGGTCAAAGAATGGTCCGCTGATCCTTGAAAGATGGCGCCGGATGTCACTGTCCTGACAGCGGCAAAGGCTTTCCGGTTCGATCAGTAAACCGCAGCGGCAGGGATTGCAAGCAGCTACCAGCAAAAAATCAGCGGGAAATGTCACCTTCCAGCCTGATCGCGCTAAACGTACTTCCTGGGATTCGACCGGTTCGCGCAAGGCATCCAGGACCCGGGCGTTCATCTCCGTCACTTCATCGAGAAAAAGAACCCCGCGGTGCGCCAGCGTACTTTCACCGGGAACCGGGTGGGCACCGCCCCCAACCATGGCCGGGACTGTAATGCTGTGATGGGTATGGCGAAAAGGGCGCTGCGGGCAAAGCCCGGCTTCCCCACCTGCCGGCTGCGTCGCGCTTATCAAGCGCATTACTTCAAGCATCTCATCATCGTCCAAAGGAGGTAAAAATTTTGGGATTAAGGAAGCAAGCAAGGTCTTGCCGCAGCCGGGCGCGCCCATCATCAGGAGAGGATGCCAGCCGGCCGAGGCAATGACGCAGGCACGAAGGCCTTCTTCCTGGCCGGCGATTTGGCGGAACCATCCGGTCTCGGAAGCGGACGGCGGTCCCTTGCCCGGATGCCTGGGCCGGATCCTTCCACTCCTGATCCCTGAAAAACGATGTACCGCTTCTCTCAAGTCACAGGCACCTTCGTATTCAATGGAATCCACCAAGCTTGCCTCCTCCTCACCTTCCCTGGGCCCCACGACATATCGCACTCCCACTTCACGCAGGGCCAGCAGACGGCTCAGGATACCGTTGACGGGCTTGATCCGGCCATCAAGCGAAAGTTCCCCCAGATAGGCTGACTTGAGGGATCCCTCAGGCCTTGCCGCCTGAGATGAAGCCGCCAGAATGGCCAGCGCCAGAGGCAGATCAAAGGCACTTCCCTGTTTGGGCAGGGCGGCGGGCGCATAGCTTGCTATAACCCGCCCCTTGGGAAAGCGAAAACCGCTGTTGCTGATGGCAGCACGCACACGCTCGCGGGATTCACGGATGGCAGGGTCTCCCCTTCCAGATATCTCAAATTGAGGGATGCCGGCCAGGATGGAGACTTCTATCTCCAGGGGAACTCCATCCAGGCCGGTCAGGGCACAGGATGCAACCTGATGGTAGTTGGCAGACGTCATAAGGTCATTCTTGAGTCAAATCACTTTCTGAGGAAGGCCAATTGACAGCACCAGCATGCAATCCCGGACGAATTGTCAGCAAAGAAGCATTTGATTGATGTTATGATGAATTGGGCGGTTATCCAGGCGTCAGGAAGAGGCTGCCATGAAAATCGGGATTGTAGGACTTCCAAACGTTGGCAAAAGCACCTTGTTCAATGCGCTCACGGGCGCCGGTGCCCTGGTTGCCAATTACCCTTTTGCAACCATCCATCCCAACCTGGGCCTTGTCCCCGTTCCTGACCAGCGCCTGAATGATCTGGCGGAGATGATGGGAACCGCGAAAATTGTTCCGGCAACGGTTGAATTCGTTGATATCGCAGGTCTCGTCAGAGGGGCCAGCATGGGGGAGGGTCTGGGGAACCAATTTCTTTCCCACATCCGGGAAGTTGATGCCATCCTGCACGTCGTCCGCTGTTTCGAAGATGAATCCATTGCGCACGCCAACCCGACAATTGACCCTGCCAATGATTTCCGGACTGTTGAGCTTGAATTGATCCTGGCTGACCTTGCACACCTCGAAAAGCGGCAGGCAAAAGTCGCCAAGGCTGCGAAGAGCCACGCACCCCTCCTCTTGTCCGAGCTGGACTTGATCAGCCGGCTCTTGGCTCACCTGGACGATGAGAAATCTGCCAGAGTCTTTGACGCTGACGAAAATGAAAAGGGTTTGCTGGACCAGTTCAGCCTTCTGACGCGCAAACCCCTCATGATCGTCGCAAACGTCAAGGATTTGCAAGACTGCAGCGCAAAGCTTGCGCTTTTGGACAATTTTCTGGGTGACCAGGAGATCCCCATCCTGCAGGTTGCAGCCGATGTCGAAGCCGATCTGGCAGAACTGCCCGGGGAAGATCAAATCCTGTTCAGGGAGGAGCTGGGGCTGCCGGAAAGCAGCCTGGACCGGATCATCCACCAAGCCTACCGGACACTCGACCTCATCTCCTTTTTCACCAGCAATGAAAAAGAAGTGCGGGCGTGGACCGTCAAAGAAGGTTCTCTTGCACCCAAGGCGGCAGGCACAGTCCATTCAGACTTTGAGCGGGGCTTCATCCGTGCTGAAGTTGTCCCTTTCCATGAGTTGAAAGAGGCAGGATCCCTTGCGGCAGCCCGTGAAAAAGGATGGGTACGCTCCGAGGGCAAATCATACAGGGTTCGTGATGGTGATTACATCACCTTCCGTTTCAACCTTTAGCCCTGCCGGGCGGAAAGGCCCGGAACCGGAATGCCCCTCTGACCCAGTTCTTTCCCAAGCAGGAGGAGCACCGATTCCTCGAGCGCGGCCAGGCTGCCGTTATTATCGATTTCGTGCGTTGCCAGCTCACGGTACTCCTGGCGGGTCATCTGAACCTTCATTCGCCTGCCCGCTTCGACTGCATCCATACCCCGACGTTCAAGCCTCTTGAGGCGGGTCTCCTCATCCGCTGTGACCGCCCAGACCTGATCACAGACATCGAGAAAACCCCGCTCGACCGGAATGGGCACATCGAGGGCGATGGCCTTGATTCCTTTCTGACGGGCTTCTTCCAGTCTTTCATCCATGGCTCGGATCACATCCTGGTGGATGATGGCACTCAGCTTGTCCAGGAAAGGTTTGTTTGAAAAAGCAAGTGCAGCCACACGTTTCCGGTTGAGCGCTCCCCCGGCATCCAGCAAATCGCTGCCGAGGGCGGCCGCAATCCTCCCGGTCGTTTCACCGGCAACCTCCGTAAGTTCATGGGCGATCACGTCAGCATCGATGACCGGAATCCCGGCAGCACGCACAATGGAAGCGACGGTGCTCTTCCCTGATCCAATGCCTCCCGTAATACCGATTACAAACATGCTATTTCAAATCCCCCCAGTTACGGCCGATCCTGGTCCCTGCAAGAAGAGGCACCGAAAGCTCCATGGCATCTTCCATCTTGTCCTTCAGGATCTTTTCGGCGCGCTTTGCATCCTTTTCCGCCACTTCCAGAATCAGTTCATCATGAACCTGCAGGATAATGTCAGCGTCCAGTTTTTCCTCTTTGAGCGCCCGGTGAACATCCACCATGGCAATCTTGATCAAGTCTGCCGCCGTGCCCTGTACGGGTGCATTCATAGCCGCCCGCATTCCGAAGTTGTAGGTGTTCCGGTTCTGCGACTGAAGTTCGGGCACGTAACGCCTGCGATGGAAAAGTGTCTCAACGTAACCATTCCTCTTCGCAAATTCCCCCTGCTCTTTCAGCCAGGCTTCAACACCCGGGTATTTGGCATGGTAGCGTTCGATCAGCCGCCTGGCTTCCGGAATCGGGATGTCGAGATCCCGTGAAAGGCCAAAATCGGAAATGCCGTAAGTGATGCTGAAGTTGACCGTTTTTGCAACCGCCCGCTCTGCCGGCGTAATCTCGGACTCATCTTTGCCATAGAAAGAAGAGGCAGTGACAAGGTGAACATCCCTTCCCTCCCGGAATGCACGGGTCAGCTCCCGGTCACCTGACAGGTGAGCCAGAAGCCGCAGTTCGATCTGGCTGTAGTCCGCTCCCACAAGGAGATAGCCGGGCGGCGCAATAAAGAGTTGGCGGATCCGGCTCCCCCGCTCCGTGCGCACAGGGATATTCTGCAGATTGGGATTGGAACTGGACAGACGGCCGGTCGCTACGACGGTTTGATTATAGGACGTATGGACACGGCCATCTTCGGCAATTTCCTTTTTCAAGCCTTCGAGGAAGGTGCCTCTCAGCTTGGAAAATTCCCGGTATTCCAGGATCTTGCCGATGATCGGATGGTAACCCTTGAGCCGCTCCAGTTCGTCAGCAGCCGTGCTGTATTTCCCTGTCGAACTTTTGCGGCCCGTGGGAAGCTTCAGTTTGGTATAGAGGATTTCAGCCAGCTGTTGCGGTGAGTTGATATTGAAATGACCTCCCGCATCCGCGTAAATTGAGGATTCCAGCCCGGCCAGTTCTTCTGCCATTTCCGCAGATGCGCGCTCAAGTGCCTCCGCGTCAATCAGGACACCTTTGAGTTCCATATCGGACAGGATCCCTGCCAGCCGCGTTTCGACCTGGTAAAGGCCTTCCAGCTCTCTGCCGCGGATGGCCTGGAGCTGTTTCCTGTGCGCATGCGGCAATTGCAGAGCCAGGCATCTGGTTTTTTCCTGAAAACTGTTTTGGACAGCCATCAATGTCTCCGGCAAAGGCCTGAATTCCTTGCCCAGTATGGCCCGAAGGGCATACTCGATGTCGTCGCCCCTGCCCAGCTGGTTGAGCAGGTAGGATCCGATCATCACATCATGGACCAGCCTGCCGGGCGCGGGAAGACCAGTCCGGCGAAGCTGGACCTTCAAGTCCCAGGTAACAAAAGGACCTTCATGCTCCTCCAGAAGCCGTATGAATTCGTCCGGGTCGTCGAGGTCAGCACAAGCGCCATCGGTTGCCAACACGCCCTGACGCTCCTGAAAGGGCAGGAAAAAGGCCAGTTCCTTGTCCTGGCCAGCCGCTTGAAGCAATTCCTCCGCCGATTTGTGGATGCAGCAGTGTTCCGGCTCCGGCTCGTCCCTGCTCGTTTGTGCCAGCCCGAAACGCTCGATAAAGGAGCGAAAATCCAGGCGGGTCAGAAGGGACAGCAGGGTCTCCCCATCCTGCCTGGCACCAATTTCTGATTCGATCAGACGGCTGGAGTCCGGAAGGGGTACATCCAGTTTAATGGCTGCCAATTCTTTCGAAAGATAGGCCGATTCTCTGCCTTCCTTCAGGTTTTTTTGCAGCGCTCCCTTCTGATCGTCGAGGTGCCGGTAGACCTGGTCGAGTGTTCCGTAAGTTCTGATCAGTTGAAAAGCGGTCTTGGAACCGACACCCTTGACCCCGGGAATGTTGTCTGAGGAATCCCCCATCAGAGCCTTGACATCGATCCACTGTCCCGGCGAAACACCGAACTCCTCAAGCATGGATTCCGGTGTGACTGTCTCGCTGATGGATCCGGTTTTTTTTGTGGTCACAAGCACAACCGAAGTCTGATCCGAAACCAGTTGAAGCGTATCGCGGTCACCCGACACGATGTAGACTTGCATACCCTTCTCTTCACCTATTCTGGCCAGGGTTCCGATCAGGTCATCGGCTTCATAGAGCTCCAGGCCAACAGGCTGAAAACCGAGCGCCTCGAGCAGATCGCGCGCCAGAGGTATTTGCAGGCTTAGATCCTCGGGGGTAGGGCCCCTTCCCGCCTTGTATTGATCGAATATTTTGTGGCGGAAGGTATCACCCGGCATATCCATGGCAGACACGATATGGGTGGGATTCAGCTCATCCTTGTACTTGAGGATCATGTTCAAAAAGGCGTAAAGCGCGCCGGTCGGGAATCCATCCGGTGCTGTCAGCCGACTCCTGCCGATGATGCCATAATAGGCGCGGTTCATCAGGCTGTGAACGTCGAAGAGCAATAGAATTTTTTTGTCGGACAAAGCGGGCTCCTTTGCGGCAGTCAATTTCCTCCTGCCGACAGGGTCGCGGCCCCTTCTTCGGGAGCCAGGGCGGTTTCACAATTGGAATCGTAAGGAACGGCCGGAAGGCGGATATTCATGAGGCTACCGATGGAAGGCGCGTCAATTTCGAGAACTGACAACAGCTGTTCCATAAAACCATCCAGGCCCGTTTCCTCCTGATTGGACGTCAGGCGGAGCAATACTTCGATTTCCCGCGAAAGCAGGCCGGGGTCGTCAATTTGCGAAAGGATGTTGATCTTCTCATGATCGGTGCGGACGATCGATTCATTGCTGAGGAAGAGCTCTTCCTTCATCTTTTCACCAGGTCTGAGACCAATGTACTCAATCGGTACATCCACATCCGGAACCAGTCCTGACAGGCGGATAAGATCCCTGGCCAGGTCATCGATCCGGACTGGCTCTCCCATGTCGAGAACGAAGATCTCACCTCCCCTGGCGTAAGCCCCTGCCTGAAGAACAAGACTGGAGGCTTCCGGGATGGTCATGAAAAAGCGTTCGACATCCGGGTGGGTGACAGTGACGGGGCGGTGTTCCTTGATCTGTTTTTCAAACAGGGGGATCACGCTCCCGCTGCTCCCCAGCACATTGCCGAAGCGAACGGCCGAAAAAGAAGTGCGCGGGGAAAGCTTATTCAGGGTCAGGACTACAATTTCGCAGAGTCTTTTGGTGGCCCCCATGACATTGGTCGGATTGACCGCCTTATCCGTTGAGACCAGGACAAAACGGCTGGTGCCATAGCGCGCGGCCATCAAGGCTGTGTTGTAGGTTCCGTAGACATTGTTCTTGACGGCCTCGCCCGGGCTTATTTCCATCAGGGGGACGTGTTTATGGGCGGCGGCATGGAAAACAACATCAGGCCTCCATTCAGAGAAGATGCTGGCCAGTCTTTTGGCATCGCGCACCGAGCCGATCAAAACCTTGAGGTTGAGCCTTCTGCCGAATTGGGCCAAAAGCTCCTGCTGGAGGTCATAGACGCTGTTTTCGCAAATATCAAAAAGAATCAGGAGGGCCGGGTGAAAAGCAGCGATCTGTATGGCGAGTTCCGAGCCGATTGATCCGCCTCCGCCTGTGATCAGGACCACCTTGCTTTCGATGAAACGGCTGACCCGCTCCATGTCGTAGACAACGGGATCCCTTCCAAGAAGATCCTCGATCCGGATATCCCGGACGTCGGACAAATGGACTTCCTCGCTGCTGAGCTCCGAGAAAAAAGGCAGCAGGCGGACGCGGCAGTTGGTCTTATGGCAGATGGCCAGGATATCCCTCAGGGTTTCACTCGAAGCCGAAGGGATGGCAACAATGATCTCGTCGATCCTGTGGCTTTCCGCAAGCTCGACAATGTCGTTGCGGTCTCCCAGTACAGGTACCCCGTTGTTTTTGTAAAAGTGGATCAGGGGATTGTCATCAACTGCACAGATGGGAACCCGAAGCGACTGACTCGTTTTGAGTTCGACGATGATCTGAGTCCCTGCCCGGCCGGCTCCCACGATCATGACGCGAATCGGCCGTTTACCCTTCTGCAGTTTTCGGATCTGCCTGACCTGGCGCCGCGTGTGGTAGAAGCGATAAAAGTACCGGATCGAAAAGACTGCCGCCGTCAGAAGAAACCAGTAAATGATGTAGAAAGCCAAGGAGTAATTGCGCTTCATCACCTGGAAGATCAAAACAGAAAGAAAGAGCTGGATGACTGTTCCCGCGACCAGCACCAGATACTGCGATCCCCTCGCGAAGGGCCACATTTGTGAGTAAAAGCCGCTCAGTGAAAAACAAATAGCCGATAAAATGACAAAGATGAACCAGGTCGACTTGAACTGCGCAATGTATCGCCCGGGGATGGCATTTTCATAAAGAAGATAGAGCGAAAGGATGGGTGCCACAACGCTGGCCGCCATATCATACGCAACCAGAAAGAGTTTCCGGGGTGTCAAGTGCCGAATCGGGATGAACTTGTTCATGTCACGCGGTAACCTGTCTTTGCCGATTGGCGGACCTGGTCAGACAGAAGGGCTTTTTTCTTCGGCTTCTTCCAAATAAGCGTTAATGCTTTCAATCAGCCCGTCGGCGTCAATTCCGTGTGCCATGCAGGCCTGTTCAATGGTTTCGTTGCTGGCCAGCATGCAGCCGATGCAGTGCATTCCATACCCCATCAGGAGGCCGGCCAGATTTCGATCGAGTTGCAAGAGATCCACGATCAGCATGTCTTTCGTAGCTTTCATCAAATTATCTCCAAGTCAAAGTGATTGATGTTGACTGAATGTTAACGCATTACTGCGCCGGGAGGCAAGTTCTGTCCTCGATTTCCATGAAATTGTCAGCAGAAAGGCAAATAAAGGGAACATCCATCACATATTGGGCCCAAAAGGGTTGACAAGGCGATATTTGAACTGGATAATAGGCGAAGAACACAGCCGGAAGGAGGCACCCTAATGAATAAAACTGATCTCATCAACGCGGTGGCGGCCAAAACAGAGTTGAGCAAGAAAGACAGCGATAAAGCTGTTTCTGCTGTTTTTGACGTAATCACCGAGCAACTTGCAGCCGGAGAAAAAGTTGTACTGGTCGGCTTCGGAACTTTTGAGGTTCGTCATCGCGCCGCACGCAAAGGACGCAATCCCAGCACAAAAGAAGAGATTCTGATCCCCGCTACGAAGGCTCCCGCTTTCAAGGCAGGCAAGGGGCTGAAGACAATCGTAAACAGCTGATTTTTGAAATCTTGAATGTGACAGAGGCTGTTCCCGCAACAGCCTCTTTCTTTTTCCCATTCATTCAATATCATCAATTTCCTCCAACTCAAAAAAGTCCAATCGGTTCCATACTTCTTCTGCCAACCGGGTGATGGTGCGTCCGACCGGAAGGCCCCTGTCCTCTTCTCTCAGGAGCCGGTGGGGCGGGCCGGGGCAAGCGGACCGTTCCCTTTCTGCCAGGTCATCGAACAGGTAGCGGACGTTACGTTCAACCTGATGGGGCCGCAGACCCTGCTCTTTGGCAATCTCCGGGTACAGACGTTTGCTGATTGGATTGAGAAGTGAGATGTCGGTCGCAGTCCGGCGCAGAATGTCTCCCAGAAGGCGATAGCCGCGAAGCTGCTTGTTCCATTCATAACGACCCAGCACCTGGTCGACCACAAGCCTGATCCGTCTTTTTTCTCTGCGCGCATCGCGGCAAACCTTCCCTGCGACACTACCGGCTGTGGCCATGACGTTTCGGGCCGCCAAAGGTGAACCCTTCCTGGCATCAATCAGGTAATGGACTCTGCCGGACGAATCCAGGACTCCGAAGACACCCTTGCGGTTCATCAAAGTCTCCACATGATTCAACAGTTCCCGGTTGGAAGCGACCAGGTAAAATCCCAGTTCCTCCTGTGGCCTGCCTTTCAATTCCCTGTGCTCCGATACCATATCGGAATCGATGCTTCCCTGCCGGACCATCAGACATCACCTCCCTCAACATTATGGAAGGATTGAGCGGGGGATTTTTTGTTGAGGTCAAAATGGAAGCCGGCTCCGTCACTTTTCCGCTGAATCTTCCAGGTAGGTGACATGAATGATGAAACGGGTGCCGGGCGTAAACATGACCTGGAAGCGGCCCCGCGCATTCTTGTCGAAAGTGCCGGGCAGAAAATAATAGGAAACGCCATCCGAAATCAGGGAACTTCTTCCCAGCGCGCTATGCTGCAGGTCGATGTCAGCAAGATCATAATGGCGCCCGGCCAGATGTACCAGGTCAAAGACTCTTGGAACGAATTCCGTCACACAAAAATAAGCGATGGCGGCGGCAAGCAAGACAGGTACCATGAAAGAAATCCGGAAGCGATTGGCGTGATTCCAGTTGGTACGAAGCGAAACAACCAGAATAATCAGCAAAGCCAGTATCATGGCTGCACTCGCAAGAAGTCCTGCCAAAAAATAAAGAATCATCATGAAGGCCGGTCTCCCCGCCGGATGGTCGTCAGCCAGTCGTTGAATTCTTCTTCATTCATAACGGGCAAGGCAAGTTCAGCAGCGCGTCCGGCCTTGCCGCCGGGGTTTTCACCCACAATGACCGCACTGGTAGAGGAAGAAACAGAACTGCTGACATGGGCTCCCAGCTTCTCCAGCGCTTCCCTTGCCTGACTGCGGGTCATAGAACTGAGCGTGCCGGTAATCACGTAAGTTTTTCCGTGCAGGGGCAGCTCACCTGCAGGCGCGGCTTCCGCAAAGGATAAACCATATGATTCGAGCTTGGCCAGGAGCCCCTCCGTCTGGGGAAGCCTGAACCAGCGGTGAATTTCGCGCGCAGTGACGGGGCCGATGTCACGGATGGAAGCCAGCTCTTCCTCCTCTGCGGCTGCGATCTTTCTGATGTCCGGCATGGCCTCCAGGAGCGCCCGGGCTGTTTGCCTGCCAACAAGAGGTATCCCCAGGCCTGTCAAAAGGCGGTCCGGCGGCATGGTTTTGGATTGTTCGATTTCACCGAGCAGCTTATCGACTGCCTTTTGACGCCCGATCGAACCATCTGCGATAAGCTGGTCACGCCTTTGATGGAGAGTGTAGAGATCTGCGATCGATTTAACGAAACCTTTCTCCATCAGGGCCTGAACCGTCCTGTCCCCTAGACCTGAAATATCCATGGCTTCCCTGGAGGCAAAATAGGTCAGGTGGCGGACCAGCTGGGCAGGGCAGTCAATCCCCGTACAGTAAAGGTCAGCACTGTCTCCTACAAATTCCGTCTCGGAACCGCAAGCCGGGCAATTCTCCGGCAACTTGTATGCCTTGGCCCCTGCAGGTCTTTTCTCTTTGATCACCTGGATCACCGCGGGAATAATGTCGCCGCCCTTCTGAACCAGGACCGTGTCCCCGATCCGGACATCAAGCTGATCGATGTAACTTTGGTTGTGAAGCGTCGCTTTCCTCACCGTAGTTCCAGCCAGGCTGACCGGTTCGAGCCAGGCCAGCGGGGTGATCCGTCCCGTCCTGCCCACCTGGGCTGTGATATCAACAATTCTCGTCTCCTTTTGTTCTGGCGGGTATTTATAGGCAACGGCCCATCGCGGGTATTTGTTGGTAGCCCCCAGACGCTCGCGCCCGGCCATCCCATCAAGCTTGATAACCGCACCGTCAATCCCGAATGGAAGGTTCCCGCGCTCTTGTTCAATCTCATCGATTGCGTCCATGATTTCATCACGGGTCGCAGCCAGCCTGGTTCCCGGGATGACCAAAAACCCCAATTGCGAAAGCCAGTCAAGTGACTCGGAATCATAGTCAAATTGCCTGGTCGAGTGCTGGACATCAAAAGCAAAGAAAGAGAGACCCCGCCCGGCAACAACGGAGGCGTCAAGCTGCCGCAGTGTTCCTGCTGCTGCGTTTCTCGGATTGGCAAAGAGTTTTTCACCTTTGCGGTCAAGTTCGGCATTCAGCCGCTCAAAAGACTTGGCGGGCATGAACACTTCCCCCCGGACAACCAGTTCCTCGACCGGCTCAGTCAGCATCTTTGGGATGGCTCTGATTTCCAGGATATTCTCCGTGATGTCTTCCCCGGAGGTGACACCGTCCCCACGTGTCACGCCGCGTACCAGCCGGCCCTCCGCATAGGTCAGGCTGACAGAGAGGCCATCGATCTTCATTTCGACAAGAAACCTGGCCTCCTGTTCCTGGCTGGAAGTCCGGTCAATAAAGGCCGCAACCTCCTCACGAGAGAAAACATCCAGAAGCGAGAGCATGGGAAAACGGTGAGGTACGGCCGTGAATTTTTCTGAAACTCTGCCGCCGACGCGCTGCGCCGGTGAATCATCCCGGGACAAGTCCGGCCATTTATTTTCCAGTTCCTCAAGCCTGCGCAGGAGCCTGTCGTAGTCGGTGTCTTCAGCCAGGGGAGAATCGAGGTCATAATAGGCGTGATCAAGCATGCCGAGAAGCTGGCTCAATTCCGATATCAATGCGGCCGCCTCAGCCTTTTTGTCCGGTTCGGGAACAGCGAGAAAGCGGTTGACGGCAAGAGCGATACCTCCCGGGTAATGCAGCTTCTCTGGCATGAACATCACGCTCCCGTCTTATCAAACAGAGTGCCGCCGACAACCTCAGGCTTGCCCGGCACAGCCCAGCACATTGACAATTTTATGGGCTACCAGGTCCTCGATGGCCTGGCGCGCGGGGCCCAGGTACTGGCGGGGATCAAAATGCGAAGGATTCAAGGCCATGTGCTGCCGGATAGAGGCCGTCATGGCCATCCTCAGATCGGTATCGATATTGATCTTGCAAACGGCCATGGTTGCCGCTTCCCGAAGCATCTTTTCCGGCACGCCCACAGCATCAGGCATGGATCCCCCGTATTGATTGATGGTATCGACATATTGAGAGAGGACACTGCTGGCACCATGCAGGACGATGGGGAAACCCGGCAGCCGGCGGGCGACCTCCTCCAGAATGTCAAAACGCAGTTCAGGTTTCTGTCCGGGCTTGAATTTGTAGGCGCCATGACTGGTTCCGATGGCAATAGCCAGCGAATCGCACCGGGTCCGGGTCACAAATTCCTCAACCTGGCCGGGATCGGTGTAGGATGCCTCTTCTGCAGCCACCTTGATGTCATCTTCAATCCCTTCCAGGCGTCCGAGTTCCGCCTCCACCACAACGGCCGGGTCGTGGCTGTGCGCATAATCAACAACCCGCCGGGTCAAGGCAATATTCTCCTCGAAGGGCAGGTGCGAAGCATCGATCATAACCGAAGTGAAACCACCGTCAATGCAGTCCTTGCATAGTTCGAAGCTGTCCCCGTGATCAAGATGGAGGGCGATGGGAAGATCTGAGTCAATCAGGGCCGCCTCCACCAGCTTAACCAGATAGGTCTGGCTGGCATATCGGCGGGCGCCGGCTGAAACCTGGAGAATGAGCGGTGCATCAAGCCGTTTTGCAGCGTTGACGATCCCCTGGATGATCTCCATGTTGTTGACATTGAATGCACCGATGGCGTAACGTCCTTCGTAGGCCTTCTTAAACATTTCCTTTGTAGTTACCAGTGGCATGACGGCCTCCTTTGCAGTCCCGCTCGCCGGGACCTGGGAATTATCTCGATTTCAGTATAACGCACGGCACGAGGCCGGCTTGACGGCTTTATTCTGTCCGGCCAAGATAATCGAGCTGCTGCAGCAGCTTCTCCAACTGTGTCTCGTAGTCCCTTTTCTTGATCTTCTCTTGTTCGACAACCGCGGCGGGCGCCTTTTCCAGAAATTGCCGATTGGCCAGCATGGAATCCGAGCGCTTGATTTCCTGCTGAAGGACGGCGGCCTCTTTTTCCAGCCGGCTTGCTTCAGAAGCGACATCGACCAGTTGACGCAGGGAGACAAATAATTCGCCACCGGTAAAAACAATGGCCACATCGCCATTCGAAGGTGAAAAATCCCCGGTGACACCTTCAAGCTTTGAAATTCCGGCCAGACGGAGAAGTGTCGGCCCGGCCGCTTCCATGCCTGCAAGCAGCCTGCTGTTTCCGGTTCTCAGCTTTGCCGGGAACCGGTGTGATGGCTTGATCTTGTATTCAGCGCGGACATTCCTCACACCCCGGATTGCGCTGATCATATGGCGCATGACTTCGACCGCCTCCCCGTCCCGGGGATAGGCCGCTGCCCGGGGCCAGGGAGAACTGATCAGGAGCTGATCCTCGTGCAAAACCCCGAAAATTCTTTCCGTCACAAAAGGCATGAAGGGATGCAGCAGGGCCATGGTATCGGAAAAGACACGACAGAGCACGGCCTGAGCGGCCAGCCGGGCTGCCCCTCCCTTCTGCAGGCGTTCTTTTACCATCTCGATGTACCAGTCGCAGAAATAATCCCAAAGAAAAGAATAGATCTTTTCCTGAGCCAGTCCGAGCTCCATGGACTCCAGATGATCAGTCACCTCCCTGATGACTTCTCCAAGCTCGCTCATAATCCAGCGGTCTTCCAAGGCCTGATCTTCATCCTTCAAGTCAGAAAAATCGGTTCTGTCATCCAGATTCATGACAATAAAACGAAAGGCATTCCAAATTTTATTGATAAAATTGCGGCCGTTCTCGAACTTCTCCTCGCGCCAGCGAAGATCATTGCCGGGCGCATTGCCTGTGATCAGGGCAAAGCGGAGCGCATCCGCCCCGTAAAGATCAATCATTTCAAGCGGGTTAACCCCGTTGCCCAGTGATTTTGACATCTTGCGGCCCAGTTCATCGCGTACAAGGCCGTGAATCAGTACCGTATGAAAGGGCACCTTTCCTGTCTGATGGAGCGAGGAAAAAATCATTCGGGCCACCCAGAAGAAAATGATGTCATAGCCCGTCGCAAGAACATCCGTGGGATAAAAGGTCTTGAAATCGTCCGTTTCCTCAGGCCAGCCCAAGGTTGAGAAGGCCCAGAGCGCCGAGGAAAACCAGGTATCGAGCGTGTCTTCCTCCTGCCTGAGACTGGAACCGCCGCAGGCCGTGCATCTTTCGGGTACCTCCTCAGACACAATGGTCTCACCGCAGTCTTCACAATACCAGGCGGGAATCCGGTGACCCCACCAGAGCTGCCTGGAGATACACCAGTCACGGATGTTTTCCATCCAGTTGAAATAGGTCTTCTTGAAATGGTCCGGAACAAATCTTGTCTCGCCGCTGCGCACCGCCTCGATGGCCGGCCTGGCCAGAGGTTCCATGTGAACGAACCACTGGAGGGATACTTTCGGTTCAACGACTGTATGGCAGCGCTGGCAGGTTCCCACGTTATGCCGCACGTCCTCAACCTTGATCAGCAATCCCTGGGATTCCAACTCTTTCACAACCGCTTCGCGGGCCTCCATGACCGTCATGCCTGCATAAGCTCCGCACTCATCTGTCATGTGGCCATCAAGGGTCAGGATATCAATCACCGGCAGTCCGTGGCGAAGGCCGATTTCATAGTCATTTGGATCGTGAGCAGGGGTGATCTTAACCAAACCTGTACCAAAGTCGGGGTCCACGTACTCATCCGCAATGATGGGAACAATCCGGCCGGTCAGGGGGAGACGGAGTTTGCGGCCCACCAGCGCGCGGTGACGCTTGTCCCGCGGGTGGACAGCAACCGCTGTATCCGCCAGGATGGTCTCCGGCCGGGTCGTGGCGATTTCGATGCCGCCTTGCCCATCCTCGAAGGGATAGTGAACCGTGAAAAAGTGGCCTGAACGTTCTTCATGCTCAACTTCGATATCCGAGATCGAGGTTCCGCAGACGGGGCACCAGTTGATGATGCGTTCTCCCCGGTAAATCAGGCCCTCCCTGTACAAATTGACAAAAACCCGGGTAACCGCCCGGGAGAGTCCCTCATCCATGGTGAAACGATGGCGCTGCCAGTCGCAGGACAGACCCAGCCTTTTTTGCTGTTCAATAATCCGGTTGTTGTACTCATCCTTCCAAAGCCAGGCGCGCTCCAGGAAACCTTCCCGCCCCACGCTTTCCTTTGAAAGCCCTTCTTCCTTCATGCGGGCTACAACAACGGCCTCCGTCGCGATCGATGCGTGATCCGTGCCCGGAAGAAAGAGGGCATTCCTGCCTCGCATGCGATTAAAACGGGTTAGAATGTCGGGCAGGGTATTATCCAGCGCGTGGCCCATATGGAGTTCGCCAGTGATGTTGGGCGGCGGCATCACCATGCAGAAGGATTCCTTTTCGGAGGGTGCTTCTGCACGAAATGAGCCAGCGCTTTCCCACATCTGATAGATGGACGCTTCTTCCCTGGCCGGTTCAAAAGTCTTTGGAATCTGTTCGATCTTTTTCATGGCGTCAGCCTTTCTCTATTCCTCTTCGGGCCTGTAGGGGAAATTCACCCGGATAAAGATCAGACTACCCTTCCCGCCCGGATCCATCAAGCGGAAGGCCAGGCGGGTCACGCGGCTGGTGTCCACGGCCAGGCTTTCTGCAGACCACACCAAAATTTGCTGTCTGAAAGCATCTTCGATGACCGCCGGCTGGGATTCGAAGAAAACTCCGTTGGTATCTTCCAGGAGAAGCTGGACGGTCTTCCTTTGATGGTCCGGGTTGAGCACAGTCAGCTCAATGCCTGTGTAAACTGAAAGATCAAGCGGGGGATACGCGGAGGCATGCGATACAGCCGCCTCAATAACAACAGGCCGTTCGTCCGCATTCCAGTAGTCAAGCCTGATGTCGGCGCTCCCATAACCGTGGATCTCTCCGGTCAGTTCGAGTTTGCCTCCGCCGCCCGTGACTTCCCACAATTGGTTTTGCCCGGGCCATGTTTTCTTTTTTGACCGCAGGGAATCTCTCAGCAGAGCTTGTGTCCAGGAAAATTCAGTCAGCCGGTCACAGTCGGCCCAAGCCATGGGGGCCAGGTAAGCTGAGGGCTCCAGATCAAAACGGAAAGGCAAGACCGGTATCCCGTCCGCCCCATAGAGGTTGGCTTCGCTGTTGAAGGCAGAAAAGGCATAGGTCAGGGAGACCGGATCCTCGATCTGGTCGTGCCAGACAAGAACGCGGACGCCGTAGAGGATGCGCGCCTCTGCTTTTACAAACACACGGCTCGCATCGCAAACGGCAAACCCCTTAAGGATATTTTCTCCCTGGCGCAGCTGCAGGCCATGGCCCTTAACCGCAGATGGCGAAAGATCAATCATCCATTTGTTTCCAATCCGCTCCATGGCGATGGGCTGAGGCGCACTTACGGGCAAATCACCCCCGTCAGTCAGGCCACGCGCGACAACCGACATCCTCCGGCCAATTTCCAGTTTCGCGTAAGGCGTCAGGGCAGCACAGTAGTAGTCCTGATCCAGGTAGGCCGGTGAAAGATCATAAACGGTGATCAGGCCTGCCCTGGCAGGCACCCGGCGGCAGGCGCGGGCAAGCATCTCATTAAAAACAGCAAGTCCGAATGCATTGAGCCCCCTGTAGAGATAGGGAGGCAGCTGGGAGACAATCAGATCCAGCTCCCCATCGGCCGATTCGAACATTTCATTGAACATATCGATGAGGTGGCCAAAAGCACGCAGGTAATACTCCGGGCTGTCGACATCGTTTTCTCCCTGCATCCAAAGAATGCCCCGGATGGACAAGCCGACAAAAGGCGCCACTTTGTGATTGAAGATGGCAGCTGGCTGATTACGCGGCAGAAAAACGCGTTCCAGTGGTACGATGTCTTGAGCAACGCTGGACTTACGGATGCTCGCCCGCGGAATAACAACAGGGACTGTCGCGGGGAGGTCAGGGCGCCTGCCATCCATGATAGCGACAATCTGCGGCCTGGGAAAAGGAGACAGGGGCCGGGGCGCCTTTTCTTTTTCTACACGGGGGCTTTCGATTTCGGCGTTGTTCCATCCTTCCCTGTCGCGGTAAAGCCGGACTTCCCTGACATGGTTCTTGATGATGGGATCGGTTTCAATGATTTCCCGCGGCAACCAGGCATGGATATATGTGCCGGGACAGGCAGCATTGATTACCCCGACGGGAATGTCCAATTCATAGTGGAGTTCCCGCGCAAATGAAAAAGCAATGGCTGAGATCTCCTCCATGAGATAGCTTTGATCGCCGCGTTGCCACTCTCCTCCCTGCGCTTCGCCAAGCGGCATGTAACTGTATTCGGGAACTTTATCCGAGAGCCCATCCAGGTTCATCTGGAAAAAGCGGATGGATCCTAAATTGACACAATCGGGCAGCAGTTCTTCTGCGTCCGACATGCGCACAGTCTGTGACATGTTGTCCTGACCTGCCGCATACCAGACTTCGCCGGCAAGAATGTCGTCTACGATCACGGCGTCCACACCGGATCTCACCGTCAGGCGGTAGGAATCATATGAGGCTTTCAGAGGCGGCAGGCGAAATTCGAAGTAACCATCCCGGTCTGCCCTTTCCTCCTCGAAAAAGATGATGCCGTATTGTGTTTGACTCTCGGATGCCTGCCGGTTTTCAGCTGGAAACCGCTCCAGCTCGACAGTGACTTGCATATCACTTTTAGCAAAACCAAAAAGTCTTGCCGCCGTCTTCTGCTGAAGAACCATTCCGGTTCCAAATACAGTTGCCAGGCGCAGGGCGGGCATACTCAAACTCCAATCAAAACCAGCTGAAAGCCTTTCAGGTAATTATACCCTGTCCGGCTCCATGGCCGTCAAGGAAAACAGCGAGCCGGACAACGCTTGCCCCCTGAGCCGCTTCCCGTCTCAATCCGCCGTAAAGAACCAGAGCTTCCAGCAGCAAATCGATACGAAGGTGTCCTGTGCTTCCCGCCCCTCCCATTAAAGACAGACAATTCTCTCCCAAGACTTGGGATGAGAAAACCCTGGTTGCCAGATCGACCGGGATCCGGCGTTTTTTCCGTTCTTGGACCACCTCAACCGGTCCTCCGGCAAAGGTCCGGCTGAAGGCGCTGCCGATACCTTCAGCCTCCAGCCTGTATTGGGCGGCTCTCACCCGTGCCATGAGGCTCGGGCTTCCTGAATCAGTCTCCTGCCAGCCCGTCACCCGCACACCGGCCGGAAAGGACAGGTTAAGGCGAAGGAGCGCCGCGTCAGGTTCAAAGAGCTGCCCCTCCGGGGCAAGCCTGACCTCAAGGGGATCCTTCCGCGTTTCAATCCCGACACCGGCAGGAAGACCAAAAACAATTTCGGGGCGCGGGTTGAAAGCATCCACAGTCCAGGACAGCGGCCAGTCCGCCCGGCTCAATGACCGTTCGAACAATCGCATCATGTCCAGGTGGGCCAGCCAGGCCGCCGCATCCCTCCGTTCATAAAAAAGCAGGATCCGCCGCTTCATCATGGGAGAACTCCCGGGCAAAGCCCTGCTTTGAAGTCCTGACAGCCACAGGCGGAACAGCGGTCATAACAGGAGGGCGTGACCTCTCCCTTCTTTGACTTGTTCCACTCACTTTGTAAATAGTCTCTGCTTACACCAACATCCAGATGTTCCCAGGGAAAGACTTCCTGCGGCTGGCGGCCGCGGGTATAAAAGTCTGCCCCGCCAGGGATCAGTTCCAGTGCATCCTGCCAGAGATCTGCCTGAAAATGCTCGTGCCAGGCGTCCAGATAGGCTCCTGTTTCCCAAGCGCGGCGGATGACTGCCGCCAGCCTGCGGTCACCCCGGGAGAGTACTCCCTCCAGCCGGGCACTTTCGAAAGTATTCCAGGTGAAGGAAACTCTGCGATCCCTGAGGCCCGCAGCCAGCTGTTCCTGCTTGGCAGCCATCTCGTCGGGAGTGATCTGCTGTGCCCATTGGAAGGGCGTAAAGGGCTTTGGAATGAAAAAGGAAGTGCTGACTGTGACCTTGAGCCGTTTCGACCGGCTTTCCCTGGGCAGATGGTCCCATACGGCGATCAGTTTCCGAACCAGGGTCACGATGCCATTGACATCCTGGTCGGTTTCCGTTGGCAGACCCAGCATAAAATAGAGTTTCAAGCGGTCCCAGCCATTCAGGAAAGCCGTCTCTGCCGCGTCAAGCATTTCCTCCTCCGAGATATTTTTGTTGATCACATCGCGCAGGCGCTGGGTTCCCGCTTCAGGCGCAAATGTCAGTCCTGCCCGCCGGGTTTTTGCGATCTCTTTGGCAAGGTTAAAATCAAAGGCATCCAGCCTCAAGGAGGGAAGTGACAGGTTGATGTGACGCGGTTCAGTCATGGGAAGGAGCGCCAGGACCAGATCCTCAAGCTGTGAATAATCGGTGGTTGACAAGGAAAGCAGCCCCATTTCCTCATAGCCGGTATTTTCGATCAGCCGGCCGGCTGTCCTGACCAGGGTCTCCTGGCTCCGTTCCCGAAGAGGCCGGTAAGTGAAGCCGGCTTGACAGAACCGACAGCCGCGGGCGCATCCCCTCAGAACTTCCATGACCATGCGATCGTGGATCACCTCCATATTCGGGACGACAGGCTCAAGCGGCATGGAAGCCCGGTCCAGATCCCTTACCAGGCGCTTTTTGACCCTTGGGGGTGCTGCGGGATCAATGGGATGGATGCCTTTCACCCTGCCGTCTTCCAGATAGGCCACGTCGTAAAGGGAGGGGATGTAAAGGCCTTCAATGCCCGCGATCGATGTCAGGAATTCGCGCCGTGTCAGGGCATTTCGCTTTTTGCTTTTCAGGGCTTCAATGATTTCCGGCAAAGCTTCCTCTCCATCACCCAGCAGAATCGCATCAAAGAAAGGAGCCATGGGTTCGGGGTTACAGGTGATTGGACCGCCGGCGATGACAATTGGATCCGCTTCGTCCCGTTTCGCAGCCAGAAGCGGGATTCCTCCCAGATCCAGCATCTCCAAAACAGCCGTATAGGAAAGTTCATACTGAAGCGACATCCCAACCATATCAAAATCAGACAAAGGTGTTCCTGATTCAAGGGAAGTCAGAGGCAAGCCCCGCTCCCGAAGGTAGCCGCGCATGTCAAAATCAGGGGCAAAGCAGCGCTCACAGTAGGTATCATCGTCGCGGTTGAGGATGGCATAAAGAATTTGGATGGCCAGGTTGGACATGCCGATTTCGTAGAGATCAGGGAAGCACAGGGCAAAATGGACCCGGAGATCTTGATCCTTTTTGAAGAAAAACCTGTTTTTATCAACCGCATGGAGTTCACCGCCCGTGTAGCGGGCCGGTTTCCTGACCGACCGCAGCATGGCGCGATAGGAAGGCTGGTCAAAACGATTCATTACAGGGAATCGGATGGCGCGGGACCGTAGCCGGGTTTGCCCAGCAAAGAGAACATATTTCGCTTATAGGTTTCAACCCCCGGCTGATCAAATGGATTGACGCCACTCATCAGTGCGGAAAGAGCACAGGCGCGCTCAAAGAAATAGATCAGGCGACCCAGGCAGAAGGGGGTTTTCTCCGTCAAAACGATTTCCATGTTGGGTACGCCGCCCTCCGTGTGAGCAAGAGCAGTTCCCTCAAAAGCGCGCCGGTTTACCAATGACATGGTCTTGCCTGCCAGGTATTCAAGCTCATCCAAATCAAGCGGGTCAGATGGGATGACCACGTCTTTCACCGGCTTCTCAAAACGGATCACTGTTTCAAAGAGGATGCGGGGACCCTCCTGGATCAGCTGGCCCAGCGAGTGGAGATCAGTCGTGAAACCAGCCCCCAGGGGAAGGATGCCGCGCCGGTCTTTTCCTTCACTTTCTCCGAAAAGCTGCTTCCACCATTCAATCAGGGAGTGCATGGAGGGTTCGTAGGCTGCAAGTATTTCTGCCAGATAACCTTTCCGGTGGAGCAGGATGCGATCAAGCGCATAACGGTCAGCTGGAACCAGGTCTTCCGCAAGCGGCGCAAGGCTTCGGGCGCGCTCTTCCCCGGCGCCTTCAAGCAGGGCTCCGATATCGATTCCCGCCACCGCTGCAGGCAGCAGCCCCGCCGGGGTCAGGACGGAATAACGGCCGCCAACATCTTCCGGGATGTCAAAAGCCGTCAGGCCGTACTCTCTGGCGTATTGACGCAGGGCGCCCTTCTCACCGTCAGTCGTGATAAAAAGGCTCTTTGCCAGCTGGTCCTTGCTAAAACGCCCGAAGAGCTCATCCCGTAAGACCCGGAAAGCAACGGCCGGCTCTGTGGTTCTGCCAGACTTTGAAATAACGTTCAGGGCAACCCGTTTCCCTCTGATGACTTCAAGCAGATCATTCATGTAGTCGGCGCTCATCTGCTGGCCGGCAAAGAAAATCCGGGGTGACGACCCCGCCTCCTGTGAAAGGAAAGGAGAAAAATGATGGGAGAGGGCTTCAATCAGGGCACGGGCCCCCAGATAGGAACCCCCGATACCGACGACGACCAGGACCTCAAACTGATCCCGGATGCGTGATGCCGCATGCCGGATTGACTCCAAGCTCTCCCCCTTCATCAGAAGGGGCAGGTCGAGCCATCCAGTAGATTCAGAGCCCGGGCCCTTGCGGCCGTCAAGCAGATTGCGGGCGGCCTGAAGCTGCTCCCGCATCTGCCCGTATTCGTGAGCTCCGATAAAGGTTTGGGTCAGATTGTCATTGAAATTCAACATCACTCATCTTTCCTTTTCAAGCGGCTGCACGAGATAGCCGTCTTCATCACCCCCTGTCACCCGCACGACACGTCCGCGCGAAATCAACTGGTTGGAAATCGCGGGGTAAGCACCCCGCGCTGGCATATTCCCGGTTCTTGCGGGGCCCGCTCCTTTTTCGTCAAATTCAGGTCCCAGCGGCCGGATCAGGCCGGCGATGCCGGCGCGAAGGTCTGAAACGACCAGGGCCCGCTTGCCAACCAGGCTGCCGGCATGCCGTAACATGGAAGCCCTGACCCGTTTTTCAATGCAGTAGCGCGCCAGGGCCACAGCCGCCGTAAGAACAGCCAGCAGCGCCAGGGTTTGCAACAAAAAGATCAGCGTTCTCCCCGACTCAGCCGCAGACACCGCCCACCTCCTCAAGACACCCGCACATACCCCAACTCTTCCATTCGAACCAGGCCCCGCATGGAAGCCTGGTCACGCAGCATTTTGTAGGCCTCTGCCCAGGTCATGAAATAATAGGGCGCAAAAAGATGAAGGGTGACCCAGGGAAAACAGATGCACATCAGGCAAAGCAGGATCCATCCCATGAAAGACAGGTCAAGCAAGAAAAGTCTCCAGAGGCTGCCCCGGGTCATGGCCTTGGAAAGTGAAAGTGCGCGCCTTCCTCCCAAAGAGGGATTATCTGCCAGTAGATAAGGAACCAGCCGGTAGCTGTATCGTTTCCTGATCAGGACCACTGTCATGACCATGGCAAGCAGCAGCGAGACGGCAATCATGGGAAGGCTGAAAAAAAAGAGGGGCAGGCCGTACTGCTTTGCCAGGCGAAGAACCAAGCCTTGAGTCGGCGTCGTCCGGTTCAGAAAAGCATGTAAGTAAACCAGTTGACTGGGAAGAAGCCCCAAAATAAAAATCGCAGCCGGGATGGACGACCAAATAAAAAGCCATACCGAGACCCAGAACATTCCCCCCACTGTTTTACCATACTGGCCCCGGCGGAAAAGGGTGAACATGATGGAAAAAGGCGGTGCCACATCGTTATGGGCCGCCCGCAAATACCAGCGCTCGCGCCCGACTGAAATCACATTGCCCACAAAAATCCGATAGAGCGCTGTGGCTGACAGGGTGATCAGGATACCCAGGGCGATCAGGGGCCAGGCTTGGCGGATACGGGCCAGGTAGTCGTCCATCCATTGAAATAAGTCCCCGAGAGCCGGCCCCTTGCCGCCCAAACCATCCAAACCATTCACAAAAGGCAGTTTAAGATCCGGCATAAACCACCTGTTTCCCAAAGTGAGGGCCAGGGAAAGGGCGCCGGCAATCAGGGATGTCACAACAGCGACGCCGAGGGCGTCGCCGTATTTGCCTGACAAATGTCTGCGGGCATCAAACTTCAGCTGTGCTCTTCTCATCACGGTCCGATTCGTCCTCTGCGCTCTTTTGCCCACAGTCGATACGCTCACCGCCCATCCAGCGGAAAAGGTAGCATCCGCTGCCATCAACGGCGGTACCACTGCCCTTTTCATGGGCCTTGCTCCCCTCAGGCGCCACATCAACGATCACCTGAGTCGCTGAGGTAATCTCATGAGTCAGCCAAAGATCAGCCAATGTATCTTCGATGCGGCGCTGAATCATCCTGCGCAGGGGCCTTGCACCGAACTTGGGATCATAACCTTCCTCTGCCAGGGCTTCGCGTGCCGCTGCCTCCACGATCAGCTCAATGCCCCGCTGTTCAAGCGACTTTTTCGGGTCTTTCAGCATCAGGTCGACAATTTCCCGGATCTCCTCTTTCGACAGTTCATGGAAGACGATCACTTCGTCAATCCGGTTGAGGAATTCGGGCCGGAAAAGCTCTTTCAGAACAGTATCAACACGCTCCTCCATGGCCTGGTGACCTTGGGCGCCGAATCCGATCCCGTGCGATTTGAGTGTTGTTCCTGCATTCGAAGTCATGACAATAATGGTATTTTCGAAATTGACTACCCGGCCGTGGCTGTCTGTCAGCCGCCCGTCATCCAGGATTTGCAGCAGCATGTTGTAGACATCGGCGTGAGCCTTTTCAATTTCGTCGAAGAGTAC
>LSQX01136989.1_pt3 | contig 41517 bp, 38 predicted proteins | sample 654561 | NCBI WGS metagenome assembly LSQX01 (sample SAMN04489861, study PRJNA283612) | anaerobic digester metagenome | isolation source: 4 biogas reactors fed with cattle manure at either 37C or 55C with and... | place: Denmark: Kongens Lyngby | collected 2014 | reverse complement strand
TCAACAGGCTATTGGCTGTTGGCTTTTAGCTAAGTACCATTCACCCCGGCTGAGCTGCATTTTTAATGATCCAATACTCCGCCTAAACAAAGGACATCATTTCAGCATTACCGAGCATGGTTTATCAAAGCTATATTTTTTTCCAGAATTACAAATTCTGCAATGTTCAGAGCGGAATTACAAATTCCGCTCAGCGGGGGGGAAGATAGGTTCCTGCATTTTCTACCATACGCTCGCCGCTATGCGGCTTAGCCCCATGCCATTTCATCTGCAAATCTGCTAATTTGCGAATCTGCTCTTTATCACATTTTCTCACTTCTCAACTTCTCAACCTCTCAACTTCTCCCTTCTCTTCTACCATCCCGGCAGGAAATTAAAGCCCCAGACACCCTTGCCAATGCCGCCGGTCTGGAAGGGGAAGGCATAGAAAGGTTCAAGGATGAGGGCACCAAATACGTTGATCCGGAGCGAGGGGCCGATGGAGAAGTAGGGATAGCGTTTATTGGGTTCCCTCAGTTCATCGGGATTGAATGTGATCTGGTCATCATTTCTCCAGGCCACTCCTGCATCGAAGAAGAAGGTCAGTTCGGTAAAGAACAGACCGCTGGGGATAAGGGCAAGGCGTTCGGGGCCTGTCAGCGGAAACCGGATCTCGGCGCCTGCCAGAAGGGCTTTGCTGCCCAGCAGGTTTTCGAATGACCATTGTTCATCCATAAGGGCAGAGCCCTGGAGCTTATAAAGGGAATTGTAGTCGAGCCCCCTGACGTAACCCGGGTAACCCAGGTAGAGGGGGTAAAAGAGGTCCTGATCATCGGCTTCCTTGCCATAGCGGCCATAATGTGTGCCTCTGAAGGCAAAGGTGAATGGCTTCAAAAAGAAATAACGGCGGTAATCGGCGGTGACGCTTGTCATATTGACCGATCCAAAGATCTGCTCTGCCCCTAAACGGTAGCGCCGTCCCCTGATGGGCGATGCAATACCGAAGTAGGAGTCATCGCCCACATAGCTCAGGCTGACGCGCTGGAGGTTAAAGCCGGGTGGAGCATCGAGACGTTCACGGCTTTCGCCAACATAATACCCGAATTGATAGTAGTTGTTATAGGCGTCGATCCGGAAATAATACCACGAGAGGCTTGCACTGGCCTCTATCCGACGGGTGGTGGAAATGGGATAGAAAGCAAAGGCCATGACCTGGTCTTCAAAGGTCCGGTACTGGATGATTTGTAGGTTCTCGACCTGAACGGGTCCGTCATTGGTTGCAAGGGTGTCTAGCCTGTAATTCAGGAAGGCATAGGGATAGGGGATATGTGAGACCATACCGCCCCATCGGATTGGACTTTTCTGGTTCTGGTAGCCCACCTGTCCGCCGAAGTCATAGATCTCGCCGTTTACGGCCAGGGCAGCAAACATCTGGTTGTCGCCCGTAATGTCACTGAACAGCATGGATACCCCGCCTGCCACGCCGGTACCAAAGCGGTTGGTGGCCATCCCCACCCCTGAGCTGCCAATGTATGACAGGCTGAAGCGGGGCTGGAAAGGCTTCTCGGCAAAGGAATCGACAGGGAATAAGGGAAGTTCGGGTTCCGCTTTCAGCTTGCTATCCACCACAGGCTGGCTGACTCTTTCGAAGGGAGGCAAGGTTGAAGCCGTGAAATCCACTTCCATGGGGTCAACTTCCCTTTGCAGAAATTCATCGGGAGAAGCCTTATACAAGGTGAAATTGGTCTTTTGGTAATGGCTGTAAACGATTTCACCTGTTTCCCTGGCCACGCTCAGGGCAGGCGAAAGATGAGTAATGCCTGCAATAGCCGTATAAAAATCAGTGAGTTGATACACCTTTTCATCTTCAAAGCGGATAAAATACAGGTTACGGTAGCCATCGCGGTTCGACAAGAAATAGAGTCCGTCCTGTTCGGGGCTGAAGATGGGATTCAGGTTCTCGGCTTCAGGAAAGACATTGAGCACCCTGACGCTTTTGCCCGGGTCCTGCATATCCATGATGCCCAGGTTGAAATTGAAATTAACAATTTTGCTCTTCTGGCTTTCCTGCGGGAGGTCGGTTGAAAGGGCCAGGTAACGCCCATCGGCCGACCAGTTGGCGTGGATGTATGAATAGCGGTCGTTGGTCAGGTTGGTGACCTTACCGGTTTCTATCTCGTAGAGAAACAAGTCGGTATTGCCCCCAACGGTTCCGTTAAAAACAAGCTGGCTGCCATCGGGCGACCAGCTGGGATTGTTGATGGCAGGGACGCCATCCACCACAATTTCGCGGGTTCGGCGTGGACGGTCAACATCGACCATCGCCAGGATGTTGCGGCCTTTTTTAACGGCCACATAAACAAACTTTTTCCCATCGGGCGACCAGGTGCCCACCGATTCAAAAAAGTTGAAGCCGTCGATATCCCTGTTGCGCAAAGAGCTCGACAACTTACGAATAATTTTTCCGCTTTCGGCTTCTGCAAGAAACAGGTCGAGGGAAACCAGGTCGCGTTCCGAAAAATAGGTAATGTACTTCCCGTCGGGGCTAAGGGAAGGGCTGAGGTTCATTTCACCTGCATTTTCAGGAGAGGCTATCGCCCTGCCAATGGGGATATGCCTTGCGCTGTCCTCCATAAGGGGGGTATAATGGTTGATCAGCGAGTTTTTCCACAGGTTGGATACGGTGGTTTCGCTCAGGCCAACCACTCTTTCCAGGGCGCGTTCGTAGCCAAACTTGGCCGTCTCACTGTAGAGGGTGGATATCAGGGAGTCGCCCCAGGTGCGCCCAAAAAAGGAAACAAAGCTGTGGCCATAGCGATAGGGGTTGAACTGGTAGTTGCGCGACATTTCCTTTAAGGTTGGAAACTCGTCCTGCTGAATAGCATCGCGCATAATCATCGAGGTGTTGGGGTCGACACTTCCGATGGAGAAATATTCGGCCATACCCTCCACGAGCCACAGGGGCAGGTTGCGCATATTGCTCATCGAAAGGCTGTCATTTTCAAAGACCGCACGATAATGAAAGACGTGGGTCAGCTCGTGCCCGATGACGTGGTCAGTTTGTGCATTGGTCTCCAGTACGGGGATTACGACCCTGGTTTTCAGCGCTTCAGTAACCCCTTGGGTGCCTATGCTGATCTCACCGCTGACGGCTGCAGTCTGCTGAAAGTCAGGGTGGTTGGCGTAAATAATAATGGGGTTTCGTTCGGGAAACGTATCGCGAAACAGGATCTGATGGCGTACATACCACTTTTCGAAAGAAGATGCCAGGGCATGGACAATGGAATCATTTTCCAAATAATGATATATCTCGAAATTTGGCGATTGATAAACCTTGAAATCAAACTTACGGTAATTGGGCTTGTTGCGCCCAAAATACTGGGCCTGGCCGGCGGGAACGAATAATACCGACACCATCAGCCAAATGACCAGTTGCAGAATCGGGAAGGCAAAACGTTTCTTTTTCATAGTTCCCTGTTTTTTCTTTGGGAGGAAAGGCAAAAAAATTTCTGGATTAAGATCACAATGACAAAAATACAATGCTACAAAAACCATTCCCAATGATTAATCTAAGCCAAAAAATTAACACTTATCCAGGCATAAATGTTTTTTCGGGAGGGGGGGCGTGGTTTGAATGTCAGACCGACAGCAAATATGTTGAATGCTGCATAATTATTCAAAGATAATGATTTTCTGCTTTGGATAATTTTGTTCAAATTTGCACAAAAATCAGCGGCTGATGAAAAAACTGGAAAAATACTTTGCCCCTTTCCGTCAACAGGTCATTGGAATTGACCAGGATTATGAGAGTCCTTATGGAAAGCGGCGCATTGTTTACGGTGACTGGATTGCCAGCGGGCGGCTGTACCGGCCCATAGAGGAGGCTATCTCAGAGACCATAGGCCCCTTTGTGGCCAATACGCACACCGAAGCCAATGAGACAGGCACCCTGATGACCCATGCCTATCATTTAGCCCATAAGCTGATCAAGAAACACGTGAATGCAGGGCCCAGTGATGTGATCATTACTGCGGGCAGCGGGATGACCACCGTAATCAACAAATTCCAGCGCATGCTGGGTTTGCGCATTTGCGGCCAGTTGAGCCATAAAGGATGCCTGAAGGCAGCCGAAAAACCGGTGGTGTTTATCAGCCATATGGAGCACCACAGCAACCACACCTCCTGGTTTGAGACCATTGCTGATGTGGTGGTGATCCCGCCCGGGGAAAACCTGATGATCAAGCCCGAGCATTTGCGCCTAGAACTGGAGAAATACAAAAACCGTCCCCTGAAGATCGGATCGTTTACAGCCTGTTCGAATGTCACAGGCATTGAAACGCCCATCCACGCCCTGGCGAAAATTATGCACGAATACAATGGGGTTTGCCTGGTCGATTATGCTGCCTCAGCCCCCTATGTAAACATCAACATGCATCCTGAAGACCCGATGGAGAAACTGGATGCGGTAGTATTCTCCCCCCATAAATTCCTGGGAGGACCCGGCACCTCGGGTGTACTGATCTTCGATTCAGCTTTTTACAGCAACAAAGTGCCCGACAACCCCGGCGGGGGCACTGTTGACTGGACCAACCCCTGGGGCGAATACAAATATGTGGATGACATTGAAGCCCGTGAAGACGGGGGCACCCCGGGCTTCCTCCAGGCAATCCGCACGGCACTTTGTCTCGAACTGAAAGACCGGATGGGCGTGGAAAACATCCGTCGCCGGGAGGAAGAACTCCTGGAAAGGCTCTTCGAAGGACTGGACAAAATCCCCGGGCTCCGCATCCTGGCTGAAAACAACAGAAAACGCCTGGCAGTGGTATCTTTCTATTTCGAGCACATCCATTACAACCTGGTGGTGAGGCTGCTCAGCGACCGCTTTGGCATACAGGTCAGGGGAGGCTGTGCCTGTGCAGGCACCTACGGCCATTTCCTGCTCAATGTCGATTACGAGCATTCACGCCAAATCACCGAAATGATCAATACTGGTGACCTCTCGGAAAAACCAGGCTGGGTAAGACTATCGCTGCATCCCACCATGACTGACGCAGAGGTTGACGACATCCTGAATGCCCTGCAAGAGATTGGAAAGCACCATAAGAAGTGGGAGCAGGATTATTTTTACAACAGGCGTCAAAACGAATATATACACAAGGACACCCCTTCCGAGCTTTCGCAAAAGGTAGCCCACTGGTTCAAACTAAGCTAAGGTAAAGGCTTATAGGATCCCTGATCAGGCGTTGAAAATGCGTTGAAGCTGCCCCACCTGCGATTCCCACAGGCGTTTGGAAAAATCAACATCCGATGCTTCAGCATAATCAGTGATCACCAGGGTCACCCCTTCCATTTCAGGGTTGGTGTCGATGCGCATTTCAAGAAAAAGATCCTTGTGATAATCCTCGAGCCACTGAAACATCACATATTCATTTTCCTTGGCTTCCACCAGTTTGGCGTGCTGTTCATTGCCCTCCCAGTTGAAAAGAAATTCGCCCTCTTCCAAAAGCATAGTATGCGCAAACCACCGGGTCAAGCCTTCAGGCGTTGAAATCAGGGTGTACAACAACCTGGGCGTAGTCTCAATATGAAAGTCCAGGCTGAACTTTTCCAATGCACTCATGGCCGGATATTTTTAAACCTATCCCCGCAATATACAAAAAATAAAATTAAAGGACACATTTTTTTGAGCCTGGTTGAAAAAAGAAAAAACCAGCCCTTGCGTGTTTTCAGTGAAGCAAAGAATACAGGCTTTTTCAAAGGGATTTTGGTTAATTTTGCCCAACCAAAAAAAACCTTGAAACAGACCCAACATTCCGTATATCTCCTTGTGATCCTGGCGGTCACCTTTTGGGGCATTTCCTACGTATGGACCAAGCTGGTCTTCGAGTTCTATTCGCCCATCACCACTATGTTTCTGAGGCTTTCGATTTCATCAGCCCTCTTGTTTGGGATTTTTGGCAGGCAATGCCAGCGCATAGAAACCAAAGATTACCTCGCTTTTTTTATCCTCTCGTTTTTCTCGCCTTTTTGTTATTTCATTGGTGAGAGTTTCGGCCTGCTGCACGTCTCCCCGACCATTGCCTCGGTCATCATTGCCACAATACCCGTATTCACCCCCATTCTTGGCTTTATCGCCTTCAGCGAAAAGCTGTCGTGGATCAATATCATTGGTTTTGTCCTTTCGTTTATCGGGGTGATGGTCATGGTGCTGGATGCGGAATTCAAATTCAGTGCATCGCCCCTGGGGGTAGGCTTATTGTTCTTTGCGGTGCTGTCTGCCCTGATCAATGTCATTTTTCTAAAAAAACTGACGGTAAAATATTCTTCCTTTACAATCATTTCCGTTCAAAACCTGCTTGGGGCTTTATTGTTTCTGCCTTTGTTCCTGATCTTTGATTTCAGATCCTTTTTTGCCATCAGGCCATCGGCGGGCGCAATAGGATCGGTGATGGCCCTGGCGGTCTTTGGCTCCACCCTTGCCTTTATGTTCTACACCTCGGGAGTCAGGGTGCTGGGGGTAGCCCGTACCTCCATTTTCACCAACCTGATCCCGGTGGTCACCGCGGTCACCTCCTGGCTGATCCTGCGTGAAAACATTGACGCCTCCAAGCTCATTGGCATGGCCATAGTCATTTCGGGGCTGCTCATGACCCAATTAACCCGCCTGCATGAGAAACGCAAAACCCGTCCTCCCCTGCCCCAAGCCTAGCGCAGAAAAGAACTGCTTAAAAAATGCGGTTTTTTGTCTTGTATTTTAAAATAGTTTGCTAATTTTGCACCACTCAAAACGGCGGGGTAGCTCAGGTGGTTAGAGCGTCGGATTCATAACCCGAAGGTCACGAGTTCAACTCTCGTCCCCGCTACTAAAAAGGGGCTTTCTCAAACACAAGAGGCAGCCTCTTTTTTTTGACCTGCCGGCAGCATCCGTGTAAAACTCCCCCCCTCCCTCACCCATTTTCCTTAACAAGCATTTTCAATTCACCAGCAAAGCGGGTTAAGAAGTCTTTTATATTTGGTTTTGATTTGGATTTAACACGTAGAAAACACGTAAATAATACGTAATTAACACGTAGGTTAAACGTGTGTGCACGTCTGAACTACGTCTAAACTACGTGTTAACTACGTCTGAACTACGTCTGAACTCCGAGTTTAACCATAACCCATAAGGGTTTGGGAGTATTCAGAAATGTTTGTAAGGGCCCTGGTTTATGGGATGCGCTGGATAAGCCCTTTACTAATTCTACGGATGGTGAGCGCTGCAAATGAATCAAACAAAATCATATGTAACATACGTGTCCGAATTGGAACACCTTGTGTTCATTGGTGTACAGAAATTCAAGAACACAAAAACCGAGCAGAAATTAACCTGCTGGAAAGAAAAAGCTTAGGGATTTTGGCATGGAAATGGATTCAGAGAGGCCATTTATTAACCAATAAGATTAAATCATGAAAATTGCAAAGTTTAATCAAATTCTTTATTTCATTCTGGCCGCAGGCTTTTTACTGGTCTTGGAGGGCTGTAAGGACAGTAAATTGCCCGGGCCCGAGGAAGATCCGGGAGCGCCTGAACTTACAGAAGTTATTGATTTTGACGGCAATGTCTATAATGTAATTAAAATCTGTGATCAATACTGGATACAGGAGAACCTGAAAGTTACCCATTTTAACGATGGGACCCCCTTATCAAATATTACAGAAAATGAGCAATGGGCCCGTAGCGCAGGAGCTGCCTATAGCTGGTATGACAACAATCACGTGCACAAAGATGTATTCGGAGCGCTCTACAACCGGGCAGCAGCGCATTCAGGGAATCTGTGCCCCACGGGCTGGCGTGTTCCATCCAAGGAAGATTTCAATTACCTGGTCGATTATGCCATCAGCATGGGAGGTTATATCGGGAACAGCCTGCGGGAAGAAGGATACGATCATTGGGAATCACCCTATCCGGTATTGGTATTTGCCGACAATAAGACCGGTTTCTCGGCTCGTGGCGGGGGTATGCGGACCCAGGAAGGTGAATTTACCGATTTGAGAAAACACGGCTACTGGTGGCATTCAGAAGGCCACCTGGATTACACAACCTGGGCCAGGCGGCTTGACTACAACACCTACCTTTTCCCTTTACTGGGCAGCGTGGAAGATTTCGGCTTTTCTGTACGCTGCGTCAAGTCTGATTAAAGGATCTGGCCAAATATTTTTAAACAAAAAACTGGAAACAGATGAAATCGATCAGAAAATCATTCATTCCGCAAACAATTATTGGCGTTTTTTTTCTCATAGGTCTTGCTTCGTGCAACAAGGATGATGAAAATATGGCAGCACCCACTACAATAAAGGATTTCGATGGCAACGAATACACTATGGTCAAAATAGGGGATCAGGTATGGTTGAAAGAAAATCTTAAAACCACCCATTTTAATGATGGCACTCCCATTGCACATCTTGAAGAAAACGAACCATGGCTGGTTGCACAAACAGGTGCCTACAGTTGGTACAATAATAAGCCTGAGAATAAAAATGCTCACGGTGCCCTTTATAATGCCGGGGCTGCAAAATCGGGAAAGGTTTGTCCGGCAGGTTGGCGGGTTCCCGACCACCTGGACTGGTTTCGATTGCAGGATTATGCATCAAAACTTGAAGGTACAAGCACAGGAAACCTGCGTGAACCAGGAGACCAGTTCTGGAATGTCGGACAAGGGTCGCATCCAGGGTATGACAGGACAGGGTTTTCAGCCCGTGGATCTGGGATCCGGGACATCGACGGGTCATTCATTCTTCAAAAAGAAGTGGGCTCCTGGTGGGTGGGAGAAGAAAATTATCATGGTCCTCATTGGGGGAAGGTTATCAGTCCTTACAATGAAATTTTCCTGAACATCATTGAAACAGAGCCCTTGGGCATGTCCATTCGTTGTATAAAGGCAGATTAACCAAGCATCCTGAAAAATAAGCGCAAAAACCACTTTGAGGGTTCTTGCGCTTTTTATTTTGCAGTATTTAATAAGAAAATGATGTGTGCAGTATTACATTTGCAAAAAACATTGTTTTGATCTACCCCGCTGACCTGGAAGTAAAAATTGGCTTTGACCGCATTCGTGCCTTGCTGACCGAGCGCTGCATGAGCTCGCTCGGGCGCAGGCAGGTTGAAAACATCCGGATGCTGACCGACAAGGACCGGATTGAATTACTGCTGAACCAGACGGAGGAATTCAGGCAGATCCTGATGCGAGGCCTGCCATTCCCCCAGTCGAATTATTACGACCCCGAAGAAGCGTTCAGAAGGATCAGGCCCCTGGACACCTTCCTGGAGCCTGAGGAATTGCTTGACCTGAAGCTCTCCTACGAGACCATCCTGCGTATCATCGCCTTTCTGTCGCCCCGTACCGAAGAAGAGGAAGCTCCATTCCCGGCCTTAGCGGTGCTGATACAAGATCTTGAGACCGAGCCCGGGGTAGTGAAAGCCATCGACCGGATAGTGGATGAGCGGGCAGAGGTGCGCAACAATGCCTCAGAGAAACTGGCTGATATTCGCAGGAAAAAGATCAGGCTTGAAGGGGAAGCCAACCGAAAGATCGCCCACTTGCTTCAGCAGGCCAAACAGCAGGGGCTGGTGGCCCAGGATGTGGAGCTGGCCCTCAGGAACGGCCGGCAGGTAATCCCCATTGGTGCAGCCCACAAGCGAAAGATCCGCGGCATCGTGCACGATCAGTCGGCCACCGGGCAAACCGTTTACATGGAGCCTGAAGAAGTGTTTGAGATCAACAACGAGATCGTGGACCTGGAGTTGGAGGAGGGGCAGGAGATCATCCGGATTCTGAAAGCCTTCACCGACGGGGTTCGCCCGATGATTCCCGGAATGCAGGCTTGCTACCGGATGCTGGGCATCATGGATGCCATTCGGGCCAAGGCGAAGGTGGCCCTTGATTTACAAGCCCAGAAACCAAGGCTGAAAGGGAAACCCGGTATGCGATGGATCAGGGCCATGCACCCATTGCTATACCTGTCGCACAAGGCCCAGGGCAAGCAGGTGGAGCCCCTTGACATTTCGCTTGACGATGAAACCCGCATCCTGGTTATTTCTGGCCCTAATGCAGGCGGGAAATCGGTTTGCCTGAAAACCTGCGGGCTGCTGCAGTATATGATACAATGCGGGTTGCTGGTGCCCATGGTTGATTACTCGGAGGCAGGGATTTTTGAGGCATTATTCATCGATATCGGTGACCAGCAATCGCTGGAAAATGATTTGAGCACCTACAGTTCACATCTGCTCAACATGAAATTCTTCATGGATCATAGCCGGGAAAATACCCTGTTCCTGATCGACGAATTTGGAGCAGGTACAGAGCCCCGCATAGGGGGTGCCCTTGCGGAGGCCATTTTGGAGAAGCTGAATCAAAAAAAAGCCTTCGGGGTGGTGACCACGCATTACGCCAACCTGAAGCTCATGGCGGGCAAACATTCGGGCATTGGTAACGGGTCCATGTTATTCGACACCCAAAACATGCGACCCCTGTTCCGGCTCAAGACAGGCAATCCGGGCAGCAGTTTTGCTTTCGAGATTGCCAAAAACATAGGGCTCCCAAAAGACATCCTCGCCAAAGCCGGAGAATATGCAGGGGTTGAAGAGCTTGACTTTGACAGGCAGCTCCAGGATCTGGATCTGAAGAAAGCTGAGGTGGAGGATAAGGAAAAGCAGCTGCGGTCGGCCGATCATTTCCTTTCGGAGATGATTGACAAATATGAAAAACTCAGCGGAGAACTGGAGATGCGCAAGTCAGAGATCTTAATCCAGGCCAGGCAGGAAGCCAAGAAAGTTTTGGCCGATGCCAACCGGATGATTGAGAATACAATCCGTAAGATCAAGGAAGCCCAGGCCAGCAAGGAAACAACACGGTTGGCACGGCAGGAGCTGGGAGCCTTCATCCGGCAGGAGGAGGAAAAACTCAGGGAGCAAAAAACCGGGGAGCGCAGGGAGAAAAAGCCACGTATGGTTCCCGAAAGGGATAATACTCCGATAGGCATTGGTGATGCAGTACGCATTGAAGGCCAGCAAAGCATCGGGGAGGTGATTGAAATCACCGGCAAGGAAGCCACGGTGAGTTATGGAAGTATAAAGCTCAGGGCAAAACTGAATATCCTGGAGAAGATCAGGAAAAGCAGTTTGGAAAAGCCGGAAGAGCGCAGGGTAAAGGTGAAGATGTCGTTTGATATCAATGAAAAGGCAGCGGAATTCAATCCCCAGATCGACATCAAGGGCCTGCGCGTAGAAGAGGCTTTAAGGAAACTAAGGTATTACCTTGATGATGCGGTTCTTCTTGGGGTAAAACAGGTGAAGATACTTCATGGTAAAGGAGACGGTATTTTGCGGGAAGCGGTCCGCGGCTTGCTGCAAGGCGTGCCTGAGGTAAACCGCTATCGCGACGAGCACCCCGACCGGGGAGGTGCAGGAGCCACAATCGTTGATTTCAGATAGACGACTTCAGTTAAAACAACTCAAGCTGATTCTCGGAGACAATAGGGGTTGGAGGAAGTTCCTGCTTATAACGTTCCACCTGGTTGTTGACAATGGTTTTCAAATACCTGACAGGGGTGGTATTGTACCTGCGGCAGTAGGTCAACAGGGCCCTGTACTGCATATCGGTAAGCTTAAAAGACATTTTCCTGTATTTGATCTTTTTCCTTTTTGTTTTTTTTGCAGGTTTAACAGGGTTTTCGAAAGACTTCAACAAGTTAACTTTTGGCATGGCGTTATTTCTTTTCTCTGATCAAATAAATGATAGTCGGAAAGTGGTCGCTGTATCCCCCAAGGAAAACCCCGCTGCCAAAAGTTCGGAAGGGGTAGCCCTGGAATCTGCCGGAAGGCTGACGCAGGAAGGGAGGGTTAAATACCTCCGCGCGAAAGTACTGGAATCTTGAGTAATCGTTTCCCACAAGGGAAGGCGTCAGAAGGATCTGATCGAACAGGTTCCAGGAGTCGCGGTAGGCCAGGGAGCCAATACCCCTGCGGAACAGGTCGAAGAAAGGGTTAAAGAGTTGATCGTCCTTCAATTTATTGATATTGCCATTTGCATTGAGATGCCTTCTGACGCTTCGATCAGTGGGATCATCATTGAGGTCGCCCATCATCATTATCCTTGCTCCGGGTTCTGCGGCCTGAATTGAGTCAATAATCCCCCTGGCAGTATTTGCGGCGGCAATACGCAGGGGCCTGCTGGCCTTTTCTCCTCCACTGCGGCTGGGCCAGTGGGCAACGATGAAATGGATACGCTCGCCCAGGAGTTCACCAGTCATCAACAACTGATAACGGGTAAGAAAGTCATCCCTGCCGGGGACCAAAGTACGATAAGGTTTGCTGCTGATATATTTAAAATACTTAGGCTGGTAAAGGAATGCCACATCCACCCCACGGAGATCAGGGCCATCATAATGTACTACCTGGTAATTGCGGTCCCTGATGCTTTCGCGGTCTGCCAGGTCAACAAGCACCTGCCGGTTTTCAATTTCCGAGACCCCCAGCACAGCAGGACCATCCGGGTTTAACTCCTGCCCAATCTTTTCAATTGCGGAGGCCATATTTTCCAGCTTATGAAAATACTTGGCAGCATTCCATCGGTTGGGCCCCTCAGGGGTAAACTCAAAATCGTTTACCCCGGGAGTATTGATGGTATCAAAAAGGTTCTCAAGGTTATAGAACGAAATCACTGCATTGATAAACTCCTTCTTTTCACCGGCTTGCTGGGCAAATGACTTCTGAAAAAACCCCAGCAGGGCGACACAAAAGGCAAAAATTAAAATTGGACTACTTGGTTTGATCCTTAAATGGTTCATGAACATTATTTATTTAAGAGCTAAAAAAAAACATAAAAAGATGTTTTCCAAAAACCATAATTATTTATTTCATCAATTTTACCTTCATCACCAAGGTAAATCCAATGGAAAAGGTTAATTTTGGACTTCCAAAAATAATCATTTTAAGAATATCAGATTTAAAATCCAACAATTGAGCCAGAGGAGCTTCGGAATATAGCCAAAAAAGGGATAATCCAACCATTAGCCGCAAGAATTCTGGTTTATCAATCCACACAACGTATGAGGAAGTTTTTTCTATTGTTGACCATTCCGCTGTTTTTTGGCCCGGGAAGGGCGGCAGCGCAAGAGCCTGTCACTGAGAATGCCCAGGCCGACACCACGGTTACGCAACAGGTGCCGCCACCTGACGTTCCGGTCATCACTTTGTCCACTGCCGATATTGAAGGGGATGCAGATTCGCACGATATCAGCAGCCTTTTGCAGGGTTCACGTGATGTTTTTATGAATACGGCAGGGTATAATTTTGGCTCTGCGAGATTCAGAGTCAGGGGCTACGATTCGGAGAACACTACCGTAATGATCAACGGCATCTCTGTAAACGATCCGGAGACCGGACGTGCATTTTATTCCAACTGGGGAGGTTTGAACGATGCCACCCGCAATACCGAAGGGCATAACAACCTGGGGTATTCGCGCAATACCTTTGGGGGCTTGGGGGGAGCGACAAACATTGTCACCCGTGCCTCACAATACAGCCCCAACATTCGTACGACTTACTCCAATTCAAACCGCAGCTATGCCCACCGTGGCATGTTTACTTACAGCACAGGTCTGAAAGAAAACGGCTGGGCCTGGACCCTGAGCGGATCGCGGAGGTCAGCCACCGAAGGTTATGTTACAGGTACGTTTTATGATGCCTGGGCCTATTTCTTATCCGGTGAGCGCAAAATCAACAACCAGCACAGTCTTGGAGTCATCTTTTTCGGATCGCCGTCCAAAACAGGACGCCCCGGAGTGTCCACCCAGGAAGCCTATGACCTGAGCGGCGACAACTTTTACAACCCAAACTGGGGCTATCAGGACGGGAAAGTGCGCAACGCCAGGGTCAACCATTACCATACCCCCTGGGCTATCCTCTCCCATTACTGGGATCCGACAGAAAACACCAAGGTCACAACCAGCGCAGCATATACCTTTGGCAGGGGCGGATCTACTGCCCTGAACTGGTATGACAGCCACGCCTCGTACGATTACCCCGGGTACAACCTTGCTGGCGACCCACGCCCCGACTACTATCGCTGGATGCCCAGCTATTATAACAACGACCCAGTTACCCAAAACCTGCTGAACGACCTCTGGCAAAATGACCCCAATTTCAGACAAATAAACTGGGACTGGCTTTACAATGCCAACTACGGTAACCTCTACAGCGTTGAAAACATCAATGGCAGCGGGCAGGACCAGACAGGTTTACGGTCGAAGTATATTATTGAGGAGAGACGTAATGACCGCAATCAATTCATCTTTAACTCAAACATAACGCATCAGATCAACCCAACGCATCACCTAAGCGGGGGAGTGAACGTTTCGCTTGCCAAGACCCACCAGTTCAAAGTTATTGACGACCTGCTGGGAGGTGAGTTCTGGTACGACATTGACCAGTTTGCAGAAAGAGATTTTGACGACCCCAATATGTCGCAAAACGACCTGATGAACCCCAACAGAGTGGTTCAGGAGGGTGATGTGTTTGGTTATGATTTCACGGGAAACATCAACGAATACCAGGCTTTTGCACAAAGCGACTGGGTATTACCCCGTTGGGACTTTTATGTGGCAGCCTCAGTATCCCAAACCACTTTCTGGCGTACAGGGCATATGCAAAACGGCCGCTTCCCCGAAAACTCATACGGGGATGGTGAAAAACATAACTTCACCAATTTTGGCCTTAAAGGGGGTACAACCTATAAAATCACAGGCCGTCACTACGTGACAGCTAACGGAATGTTCTTCACCCGCGCTCCCTTTTTCCGCGACGCCTATATTTCTTCCAGGGTTAGAGACGACATTATTGATGGGTTAACCAATGAGACCATTTTCTCGGGCGACATCAACTACCTCATTCGTACCCCAAAAGTAAAAACAAGGCTGACTGCATTCTATACTGAATTCCGTGACCAGACCTGGTCAAGAAGCTTTTACCACGAGGAATTCCGTTCGTTTGTCAACTACATTATGACAGGGGTTGATACGCGCCATATGGGCCTTGAATTTGGGATGGACGTCAACATCACCAGCACCCTTTCAGGATATGTAGTGGCGGGAACAGGCGACTACATCTACAACTCACGTCCAAATGTTACCATTGCCCGCGACAACGACAAGGAAGTGCTTGCTGATCAGCGACAGGTGTACCTGCAAAACTATAAAATCGGTGGAATGACTCATACTGCAGGCTCCGTCGGATTTCGTTACAATGACCCAAGGTTTTGGTTTATTGGGGTGAACATGAATTATTTTGATGACATATATATTGACATCAACCCCGACCGCCGCACTTCAGATGCTGTTGCCAACCTGGTAAATACTGATCCCCAATGGAATCAGATCCTTGATCAGGAAAAAATGGACAACAATTACACCCTTGACGTTTTTGCAGGTTACTCATACCGAACCAAGAAAAGACATTATATTACCATCAACCTGAGTGTAAGCAATTTGCTCGATGTTACCGACTTCAGGATCGGGGGCTTTGAACAGCTAAGGTATGACTCACAGGATCCCGGCAAGTTCGCCTCCAAGTATTTCTACCTTTATGGCCGCACCTATTTCCTTAACATTGCTTACCGCATCTGATTTTCAGAAAAAATAATGAGACTCATGATAACATCCAGAAAAATATTCTCAGTACTCATCCTGATTGCAGGGACACTGGCTTTCAGTTCCTGCGTCAAGAATGATTTCGATGACCCTGACCAGGTCAATGTCCCCGTGGGCACAGTCCTTACGATAGCTGAGCTACGGAGCATGTTCCAGGGCGAGGCCATCGAATTCGACCAGGATTTTTCAGTATATGCAACCGTCACTATGGACGATAAGTCGGGCAACATTTACCGCAGTGCATATGTGGAAGATGAGACAGGAGCTCTAAACCTTCGTTTACAGGCACCAGGCGGAATCTACGAAGGAGACTCCGTCAGAATTTTCCTGAAGGGGACCATCCTCAGTTCTTATCAGCGCATGCTTCAGCTTGACAATGTGAACGTTGACCACAACATCATCAAACTGGCCACCCAAAAGGACTTTCCCCCAACCACACTCAGCATTACGGATGTCCTTTCAGGCAACTACCAGTCAAGGCTGGTAAGACTTGAGGAGGTCCAGTTTGCCCTGGCCGAACTGGGCAAGACTTTTGCCGACAAGGAAAACCTTGTAACGGAGAACCGCATACTGGAGGACTGCTCAGGCAACAGAATCATTGTGCGCACAAGCGGATACGCAGGTTTTGCCGACAAGCCCATTCCCGAAGGGAGCGGCCCTCTGGTTGCCATAGCAGCCACCTTTGGTTCCGATATTCAGCTTTACATCCGCAGGCTCAATGAAGTGGAGCTCAACGGCGATCGATGCCCCATCCCGGGCGAAGACCTCAACCTGATCAGCCTTGCAAACCTTCGTCAGAATTACAGTGAAGGGGTTAGCAACATCCCGCCCAATACCCGAATTGAAGGAGTGGTGATTTCTGACTTTGAAAACGACAACCACCCGGGTCAAAATCTTTTCCTGCAGGATGAGTCAGGTGCCGGGATTGCCCTGAGGTTCTCTGATTTCCATGAATTCCCAATGGGCGCCAAAATCAGGGTTATTGTTTCCAATATGGCCATGAATGAATTCAACGGACTGCTTCAAATCGAAAACATCCCACTGGGCAATGCCTATGACCTGGGCCCCGGGACTATGCCGCAGCCTGTTCAGACCACCATTGGAAACATCAACTCCATGCTGGAAATGTATGAATCAACCCTGGTAACCATTCCCAATGTTACCATAACAGGAGGCACCACCTTTACGGGTAACCTGAACATTTCGGATGGCACAGGCCAGATGCTCCTTTACACCTACAGCTGGGCAAGCTTTGCTGGCACACCCGTGCCTTCAGGAACTGTAACCCTTACAGGTATCGTTTCTGAATACAATTCGCCCCAGTTTCTTATCAGGAACCTGAATGATATTTCAAGCAAGTAAAAAACAAAATGATGAAATTCCATTTGAATATTTTCCGTTTCTCAGCACTTTTGATACTTGTAATCCTTGCCTTTGCTGGATGCCAGAAAGATGATTTTGATCAACCCCCATTGAATGAAATCGACCAGAATAAGATCCTCACCATTCAGGAACTACGATCCCTTTTTACTGGGGTGCCTGTTAGTTTTCAAGAGGATTACAATGTCTTTGGCGTCATCACTACCGATGAGCACTCGGGGAATTTTTACCGAAGCCATTATATCCAGGATCACACTGGTGCCATCAACATCAGGCTGGACACAGGGGTAAACCTTGCAGTAGGTGATTCGGTTAGGCTTTCGCTTAAAGGAACAATCCTTAGTTCATACAACAATATGCTTCAGGTGGATTCGGTGGATTATGGCAAAAACCTAATCACCCAGGACCGTGGCCTTGTGGTTGAGCCGAAGTTGGTTACAATCCCCGAGATCATTACTGGGGGCTTGCAGGGGCAATTGATAAAACTTGAAAACGTGCAGTTTGCTCCTGGTGAGTTAAACAAAACCTATGCCAATGCCCTTGATCAAATAACCGAAAATCGGGACCTTGAAGATTGCGATGGAAACAAGATTATTGTTCGCACCAGTGGTTTTGCCACTTTTGCAGGGACCCAGGTAGCCCAGGGCAATGGCAGCCTGACAGCCATCGTGTCAGTATTTGGCACTACCTGGCAATTGCTGATCCGTGAGGTCGAAGAGGTGGTCATGGAAGGGGAGCGTTGCCAAACAGGCGGAAATCCGCAGGGTTCCGGGACTTTTGACGACCCCTATAACGTGGCCTACGGCATCACCTTTAATTCAGGGGTGAACAAATGGGTGGAAGGCTATATCATTGGAGTTATGGAAACCGACGAGGACCCTTTTGCACCAAACTTTGATGGCCCCTGGCGGACCAACTCCAACCTGATCCTTTCCGACAGCCCCGATGAAACCAACCTCAACAACTGCCTGATCGTCCAGTTGCCCATAGGCCCCATCCGGGAAGCCCTCAACCTCAACGCCAACCCCGATAATAAAGGAAAACTGGTGAAGGTACTGGGGAACCTGGAAAGCTATTTTAGCCAGGCTGGTATTAAAACCCTATCGGGATACTGGCTGGATGGGGAAGGTATAGTACCCGTGGTTAGTTTCTTTGAAGAAAGCTTTTCTTCAGGATTAGGTACTTTTACCCCATTCAACATCTCCGGCGCCCAGGAATGGGGCCATGAAACTTACGACGGGGGTTGTGCCGTGATGAGCGGCTTTGCCAACAACACCAACCATGTCAATGAGGACTGGCTGGTATCGCCCGCTATTGACCTCTCAGGAAAAAACAACGTTCAGCTTCAAATTAGAGAAGCCATCAACTACATCACCAGTTATGATGATTTGAAGGTGTTTGTTTCCAGCGATTATACAGGCGGCGACCCCACTCAAAGTGGCACATGGACCGAACTGAGCGGCTTCAGCAGGCCTCCGGGAAACACCTGGACATTCCAGGACAGCGGGAACATTGACCTGTCTGCCTACGATGGGCAAACCGTCCGCATCGCACTTAAATACATCAGTTCCGCTTCTGCAGGTGCAACTTGGGAAGTCAGCAAGGTTAGCCTTGCTGAAGGAAACTAAAAAATAAGGGGGCAGTGCCTCCTTATTTTTTATACATTTCCTTGAGCACCTCAACAAGTCGCTCGGCTTCTTCCAGTGTATTATTCCTGCTGAAAGACAGCCGCAGGTTGGGTGTCTTCTGATCAATCCCAAGGGCAGATAATACATGCGAGGGTTTATTGCTTCCTGAAGAACAAGCGCTGCCTGTAGAGACACAGACTCCCGCGAGGTCAAGGCGGGGGAGCAACATATCAGCGTCCATTCCCGCTGGCAAAGAAACGTTCAGGATGGTATAAATGGCTTGCCCCATAGGGTTCCCGTTGAAGCGAAGGCCAGGGATCTCTGCTGGCAAAGCCTCTAAAAGGAAGTCCCTGATCTTTTTAATTCTTCCCTCGGTAATATCCATATCCACATAACTTAATTCAAGGGCTTTAGCCATACCCACGATTCCTGCAAGGTTTTCGGTGCCAGCCCTCATGTTACGCTCTTGTGACCCACCACTGACAAATGGGCCTATACCCTTACCAGACCTGACAAACATGGCCCCTGCACCTTTGGGCCCGTGAAATTTATGTGCGCTGACCACGGCAAAATCGAAGGGTGAACGATCAATATCTATGGCCATTTTGCCAATAGTCTGTACCGTATCGCTATGAAATAAAGCTCCATACTTTTTACACAATTCACCAACCTTTTCTACAGGCAAAAGGTTGCCAATTTCATTGTTGGCATGCATAAGCGAAACCACTGCAGGAGCTCCATCAAAAAGCAAGCTTTCAAGATGATCAAGGTCGGGAGCTCCCTGTTCGTTCACAAGTACAAATTCTATCGAACATCCCATAAACTCCCTTAATGATTCAAGGGTTTGTATCACCGAGGGATGCTCAAGCTTGGTGGTGATAAACCGCTTTCGCTTCAGGCTTTTGCAGCAGCCCCAGAGAAGGGCGTTGTTTGCCTCTGTACCACCTGATGTAAAATAAATTTCTCCTGGCTGCACATGCAGCAACCGTGCAATTTGTCTGCGGGCAGCCTCCAATTCAACCTTTGCCCTGCGCCCAATTTCATGTATACTGGAGGGATTGCCATAATTGCCCGATACCAGTTGAAACATTAACTCGGCCACTTCAGGAAAGACCGGCGTAGTAGCCGCATTATCAAAATATATCAGCGTACGCTTCATGATTCAAAATTAGCTATTCTGTTGCAGGAAAACCCTTCAAAACCTTTAAAATGCATTTTTTTTTAATTATTCGGTTCAAAACACTAATTTTGACTTTTCTAAAGAAAAGGGAAATTACAGCATCCATAAAAAGTTATCTTTTCCAGGATCCAATACTCCGGAGCCCAAAACCTGAATGAGACCGTGGCCGAAAGCTTGATTATTATACCGACTTACAAGGAGAAAGAGAACATCGAAAAGATGATCAGGAAGGTATTCAGCCTGCCCAAAGATTTCCATATCCTTGTGATTGACGATAACTCTCCCGACGGCACTGCGGATATCGTCAGTGAATTGATGCCATCTTTCAAAGACAGGTTGTTTCTTGAAGTCAGAAAAGGCAAGCAAGGACTGGGAACGGCCTATATCCACGGGTTCAAATGGGCTTTGGAAAGAGATTACCAATATGTCTTCGAAATGGATGCCGACTTCTCCCATAATCCCGAAGACCTGCTCCGTCTTCATGAGGCTTGTGCCGTGGATGGTTATGACTTGGCCATTGGCTCAAGATACATCAATGGGGTCAATGTGGTTAACTGGCCCATGGGAAGGGTGCTGATGTCCTACTATGCATCGGCTTATGTTCGCCTTATCACGGGTATGGGAATCCGAGACACTACGGCGGGCTTCAAATGTTACCGCAGAGAAGTGCTCCAGGCAATCAACCTGAACAAAATTCAGTTCACTGGCTATGCCTTTCAGATCGAGATGAAATTCCTCGCCTGGAAAATGGGTTTCAAAATCAAAGAGATTTCCATCATTTTCATGGACCGCTCAGAAGGCGTTTCCAAAATGAGTAAGGGAATCTTCAAAGAAGCTGTTCTGGGCGTTATCAAACTGCGCTGGCAGAGTTTCTTCAGGACTTACGAACGTAAAGCCTGATTTGTTTTTCTTTTCAACTTTTTCTGACCCAAAACATTAAAACCATGGCGGGCAATGCATTTTTTCTGAAAAATGCCACCCTTGTAAACGAAGGCAAATCCTTTAAAGGAAGCCTGTTGATCAGGGACGGCAAAATTGAAAAGGTCTTTGAAGGTAGTTTACAGGGGAGTATCAGCGAGAACTATCGTCACATAAATCTGGAGGGGCTCCTGCTTTTGCCCGGGGTAATTGACGACCAGGTACATTTCCGCGAACCCGGGCTTACCCACAAAGGGAATATCTACAGCGAATCAAAAGCAGCCGTGGCTGGGGGAGTGACCAGCTTTATGGAAATGCCCAACACCCAACCCCAAACGGTAACCCAAAAAGCCCTGGAAGAGAAATTCCTGCTGGGTCAGCAAAACAGCCTGGCCAACTTCTCCTTTTACATGGGCACCACTAACGACAACCTTGAGGAGGTGAAGGCCACCGACCCGCAACACGTCTGCGGCATCAAGATTTTTATGGGTGCCTCAACAGGCAATATGCTGGTGGATAACCCCAAGACTCTTTCAGGGATATTCAGGTACGCCAGCCTGCCAGTGGCCGTGCATTGCGAAGACGAAGCCACCATCAGCGAGAACCTTGCCTTGGCAAAAGAATCTTTCGGGGAAAAAATCCCGATGGACCAGCACCCCGTCATCAGAAGCCGCAAAGCCTGCATGCGGTCCTCCGAACTGGCTGTTGACCTGGCAAATTGGTACGGCACCCGGCTCCACCTGCTCCACCTGAGTACTGCCGACGAGATGAAATTGCTCGACAATAAGATTCCCCTCAAGGATAAACTGGTCACTGCTGAAGTTTGCGTGCACCATCTCTGGTTTACTGATGCCGATTATTCCGAACGGGGCAGCCTCATCAAATGGAACCCAGCCATCAAAACCCGGGCTGACCGCAAGGCCCTCAGAGAAGCTTTACTGAACGGACTTATTGACGTGGTGGCTACTGACCATGCCCCGCATACCTTCCCGGAGAAACAAGAGCCCTACCTCAAATGCCCCTCAGGAGCTCCTATGGTTCAGCATTCGCTGCCAGTCATGCTCCAATTGGTTAGACAAAAGGTATTGAGCCTGGAACAAATGGTTCAATTGATGTGCCACAATCCTGCCATATGCTTCCAGGTAAAAAACCGTGGTTTTATCCGCCATGGCTATGCTGCTGACCTGGTTGTCGTTGACCCCAATAGCCAACAAACGGTGACAGAAGAAAACGTGCTTTACCATTGCGGATGGTCTCCACTGGAAGGGACGATCCTAAATTCTTCAGTAATATATACTTTTGTCAATGGGACACCCGTTTTTGAGAAAGGCACCTTTAACGAAAGCATTAGGGGGCAAGCACTAGAGTTCTCCAGGTAAAATAATGCAATAAGTCTAAGGACAGAGCAAATCCCCAAAACGATAATTCCTTATGCCGAAGAAGTATGTGTTGCAACCTTTCTCTATCATGATCATTATGGCCATGATCCTGGGCTCCTGTGGATTCTTTCGATCCCCCGACCGTGAGTCCTGCCACAAGATCCTGCCCGCTGAAAAGGTTACCGATATCCTGACCGACATCTACCTAATGGAAGGGTATCTTTCCAACCGCCAGAATACCTTATTGCAGACCCGGGACTCTGTTGAGTATTTTTTTGCAGGGGTGTTTTCTAAACACGGAGTCACTTACCAAGAGTTTAAGGGAGCCATGGATTGTTATCTGCTTCACCCCGAGGATATGGAGAAGATACACGAAGAGATACTGAATCGTCTGAGCATAAAAATGTCGGAAGCAGAAGCTGCACATGAAGGTTTTCTTCTGGAACGCCAACAAGCCCAAACAAAGACAGACAGCCTGAGCCAAGACTCACTCAATGCAGATGGGCCCCAGTTATTTCTGGAATAATCCGCAACTTACCTGCGGGTATAGGTGGCCGTTACATGGTCCAGATCAGCCCCATCGAGGGCAGTGTAAGTCAGCTCAATTTTTTCAGAAACATACTTGCCGCTCCCTTCAATGGTGATGGTGCCGTCGCAAATGGTCTGCTCAACGATGGTGAGCGTATTGCCATTGACCAGGGCTTTTGCCCTTTCCTGAACCCCCTGCATGTAAAAATTAGAGATCAGGATCTCGACACTGTTAGCCGTGTTTCTCGTAACGGTCACGTCATACACATATCCCGGACCGTAAAGGGTGCTGGTCTCGGTGGCTTTCCAACTGCCCAGAAACTTATCAACGGGATCAGCAAAAGGATCGTCAATATCGTCGATACAGCTGGTTAAAAACCCGGCAGCAAGGATGAAAAGGAGGAATAACAGGGCCTTATGTGATTTCATGACAAAGTGTTTTTGTGGTTGCATACCTTCACAATGTCAAATTTCCTGCCAAACTATTCTTTTTTGAAGAGACTTTCAATCATTTTTTCATCGGCCATATTGGGAAGGGTCACCCTCAATCGGGGCTCCACTTCCATAGCACGTTGTATGGCAAAGATGGCGCCTTCGTTTCGGGCCCAGCTCCTGCGGGCAATGCCGTTATTTACATCCCAGAAAAGCATCGACTCCAGCCTGCGGTCAGCCTCCGGTGTGCCATCGAGCAGCATGCCAAATCCCCCATTGATGACCTCGCCCCAGCCAACCCCACCGCCGTTGTGGATGCTGACCCAGGTGGCCCCCCTGAAACTGTCGCCGATGACATTCTGCACAGCCATATCAGCGGTAAATTGTGAACCGTCATAAATATTGGAGGTCTCCCGGTAAGGGCTGTCCGTGCCGCTCACGTCGTGATGATCACGCCCAAGGACCACAGGTCCTTTAAGGCGTCCGTCACGAATAGCCTGGTTAAAGGCTTTGGCAATGCGGATGCGCCCCTCGCTGTCGGCATACAGGATTCGGGCCTGGGAACCCACCACCAGTTTATTTTCCTCAGCCTGCCTGATCCACAAAAGATTATCTGCCAGTTGCTGACGAATTTCCTCCGGGGCTTCCTGCATCATCTTCTCAAGGACTTCTGCAGCAATCTGATCAGTAAGTTGAAGGTCTTTGGGGTCAGAGGAAGTGCATACCCAGCGGAAAGGCCCAAAGCCGTAGTCGAAACACATTGGTCCCATTATGTCCTGGACATAGGAGGGGTAAATATAAGTGCCGTCCTCTCTGAACACATTGGCCCCTGCCCTGCCCGCTTCCAGCAGGAAGGCATTGCCATAGTCCCAGAAATACATCCCCCTTGCGGTCATCTGCCTGATGGCATTCACCTGGCGGATCAGTGAAACCCTGACGTGCTCCTTAAAATCCACAGGGTCTTTGGACATCATCTCATTTGATTCCTCGAAGCTGAGCCCTGCAGGGTAATACCCCCCTGCCCAGGGATTATGTAGGGAGGTCTGGTCTGATCCAAGTTCGATGTGAACATTTTCTTTCGCCAGCTTTTCCCAAAGGTCAACGATATTACCCTGGTATGCCAGACTTACCGCCTCTTTATGACGCTTCGCTTCTTTAATACGGTTTACCAGGGTATTCAGATCGTGATAAACTTCATCAACCCAGCCCTGTTCATGCCTGATTTTCGTCACCTTGGGGTTGATCTCTGCCAGAACGCCTATGGCCCCTGCGATCACGGCAGCTTTGGCTTGGGCCCCGGACATACCCCCCAACCCACTTGTCACAAATACTTTTCCCGCCAGGCTGCCATCGCTGCCCGGCAGTCTCCGCCCTGCATTCAGCACGGTGATGGTGGTGCCATGTACGATGCCCTGGGGCCCGATATACATAAACGATCCTGCTGTCATCTGACCATATTGGGTCACCCCCAATGCATTGAAGCGCTCCCAGTCGTCCGGCTTCGAATAGTTGGGAATCATCATCCCATTGGTGACCACCACCCGCGGGGCTTCCCTGTGCGAGGGAAACAAGCCCATCGGATGCCCGCTGTAAAGCACAAGGGTCTGTTCATCGGTCATCGTGGCTAGGTATTGCATCGTCAGCAGGTACTGGGCCCAGTTCTGGAAAACAGCCCCATTGCCTCCATAGGTGATCAGCTCGTGAGGGTGCTGGGCCACAGCGTAATCCAGGTTATTACTCAGCATCAGCATAATGGCAGCAGCTTGCTTACTCTGGTGCGGAAAAGCATCAATATCCCTGGCCGTAATGGGATAATCAGGACGAAGCCGATACATATAGATCCGCCCATAATCTTCCAGTTCTTTGGCAAACTCAGGCGCCAGCATTGCATGATGCCTTACGGGAAAATAACGCAAGGCATTCTTCACAGCAAGCTTTTTCTCAGTAAGGCTCAATAAATCCTTGCGCCGGGGCGCGTGGTTAACCCCCGGATCAAAGGGTTTGGAAGCAGGCAATTCTTCGGGGATGCCCTGCAAAATGACACGATGAAAATCAGGTAGGCTCATGACAGCTTTTTTTCTTGCAAAATTAAGCATTTTGAAGGGGGAAAGACAGCCCAAAAACCCATAAAACCGATTATTTACAGCCCGAAATCTCCTCTACGGTAATTTCTGCCACCTCCCAAGAGAACCATTCTTCCCGGACATCACTCAGGCTTACACCCTCGGCAACGAAACGCATCCCTGCCAGGGCACCCCTCAGGCTCTGACCTGCCTCCAAACAATAAACATTCCCACGGCTCTCAAACAATTCAAGGTGGTCGCGGTAAAAGGAAACATCAAGCACTACCCTCACCGGATAATCGTGGGTGTTGGTCAAACGCAACGATAGGGCCGCATTACCCTCAGCCTTGGTTATCTTTTCCCGCCCCCAGCTGTACTGAATTCGGATGCCTTCTTCTGTACCATAGTCTTCAAAACCCCGCTGAGCAAAAACTGAACTGCTAAAAGCCAGTATCCCGAAAAGTAAAATAATAAAGCTGAGAACGTTTTTCATGGTAATCATTTTGGTTGAAGATTTTTTGAACTATCACACAAAAATACAATTGAATCAATTCCAAACCAAGGGCTTGGAGGAATCAGCCTGTAATTTTTTGTTAATCCTTAAAAAAATCATTTTATATCGCTTCCGATATAAAATTTTTTTGTACTTTTGTATCGCAAACGACACAATCAAAAAAGATCTTAACTAACAACAACTTAATGAAAATAACAGAAAATTGTAAATGGACCTACGGAGTCAAAACTCATTGGATCCTGAATGCCCTGAGGATCCTGCTGGGGCTTACCCTCCTCTTTGCCGGAATCAGCCACCTCAGCTTCTCCCGACTGGAATTTGTTGCCCAGGTACCAAACTGGGTTCCTCTGCCCGATGACCTGGTGGTGGTGCTTTCAGGCATTGCCGAAATCACGCTGGGCCTCTCCCTAGTTTTCTTGCCAAAGTGGAAAGCCCTGGTTGGCTGGATTGTGGCCCTGTTCTTCGTCCTGATCTTTCCCGGAAACATTGCACAATATGTCAACCAGGTGGATGCCTTTGGCCTGGACACCGATCAGGCAAGGCTCATCAGGCTTTTCTTCCAACCCGTATTGGTGGCCTGGGCTTTATGGTCAACAGGGGCCTTTAAAGCATTCAGAAACAGAAACAAAAACAAATAATACCGTAAAGCATTATGAAAAGTAACTTTTATCAGTTTGAAGCAAAAAGCATACAGGGCAAGGACATTAAAATGGAAGCCTACAAGGACAAGGCCGTGCTGGTAGTAAATACCGCCAGCAAATGCGGCCTCACCCCCCAGTACGAAGGACTGGAAGCCCTTTACAAGAAATACAAGGACCGGGGACTGGTCATTTTGGGATTTCCCAGCAACCAGTTTGCCAACCAGGAGCCGGGCGATGAAAAATCCATCTCCGAAGGCTGCCTGATCAATTACGGCGTCACCTTCCCGATGTTTTCCAAAGTGGATGTCAATGGTGAAAACGCTCACCCCATCTTCAAGTACCTGACCAGCGAATTGAGGGGAACTTTTGGCAGGCGCGTGAAATGGAACTTCACCAAATTCCTGATCGACACCAGGGGCAAGCCTTCCAAAAGGTTCTCTCCCACCACAAAACCTGAGGCGATTGAGAAATATGTGAAGAAAATACTCAACAACTAAACTGTTTCATCGCAAGGATTCAATCAAATTTCCTTAAATTTGATTGAATCCCTGCCTAAATTTTATTGATGGCGTACGATCAACTCAAACTTGAAAACCAATTGTGTTTCCCCGTGTATGCGGCTTCCCGCCTCATCACCCGCGAGTATCAGCCCCTGCTTGATGAACTGGGAATAACCTATCCCCAATACCTGGTTTTGATGATCCTCTGGGAAAAAGACCAACTCCCCGTGAATGACATTGCCAAAAAACTGGTGCTGAACACCAACACCATCACGCCTTTGCTGAAGCGAATGGAGCAGCAGGGCCTGGTAGAGCGCCGTCGCTCAGAGGAAGACGAGCGAAAGGTCCTGGTTTACCTCACCGAAAAAGGAAAACAGCTGCAGGAACAGGCTGCCCCAATCCCCGAACAATTGGTCAGTCAATTATTAAAAGGAAATCTCAAAGCGGAAGACCTGATCCGCCTCAAAGACCAACTCACCATCATCATCAACTTTCTTTCAAAATAACCTGCCAGCATTCTGCTTTTGCTTTCGGCCAAGTAAAAATTATTTACTTTCTACTTTCTACTTCCTACTTTCTACTCCTCCTGCCCAAGCACCGAATCAATCAACTGATTGGCCTCCCTTATAAACTCAGTATAGGTCTTTGGCGTCAGCCTGTTCAGGTAAAGGGTCAGCATGCCAATGACAGCGTACCGCAATTGAGCCCTCTTCTGCGATGCTTCCGTTTCTGAAAACCTCCCATACCCGACACAAAAATCCCATTCCGCTTCACAAACCTTGTCGAGGGAATGGGAAATCACATCAAGGGTTTGCTGCCGGTTCCCAAAGTCACCCCCATTGGTCAGATAAAACAACTCAAAAATCCCCGGATATTCCGTGAAATAACGGATATAGGCCAGAATGGAGGCCTTCAGCTTTTTTAAGCCCCGTGGCTCTTTAATCGTATGTTCAGCCACAAACGCTTTGCACTCTTCGTGGAAATCACTCACGCTGTGAAAAACCAGCTCATTGATATCCCTGAAATAATTATATAGCGTCGCAAACGAGTACCCGGCCTGTTCGGCAATATTGCGCACACTGACGGCTTTTATCCCTTCTCTTTTCAATATCTCCCGTGTGGCCTGAATAAAATACCCCCGCATCCTTTGTTCCTGCAGTTCCTTGTTTTTCATAACGAATTTCAACAAATTAACATTGCAAATTTAATTAACATTGTTAATATTTTAAAATATTGCTAACATTTTTAAAAAACTTCCGTGAAGAACAAAAAAACCGGACCTCAAAAAAAGATCCGGTTCAATTTCTTTAGGTCGATTGCCTCAGAAAGCAGGTCAGGGTTGATCCGGGAAGAGAATCTGTTCAACCTCTATCTCCGTTCCCTCCAGCAGGTCATAGTCCACTTCTCCTACCAGGATCAGGAGGGTGTTTTCATCAAAGGGCTTTTCGGGAAGTTTATCCCGGTCGATTTCCACCTTAACGGTTCCGGTCGAATCCTTGAATTCGAAGGTGTCCTGATTGATCTGCCTGATAATAAACCCCTCAACCCTCACCAAGGCATCCGAGCGATCCAACGGTGCTGCATGCTTCTTTACCTCTTTCACGGTTGTCAAGGTCCCCGAAACCCCTGGGCCCTGGTATTGTCCAAAGGCTTTTTCTGAAGAAAGAAAAAGGACAAAGGCAAGATTTATATATATTACAAACTTTTTCATGATTTCATTTCCTTCCTTTTGATTATTAATCGTCAATACGAATAAAATCACCACTCATATTAAACTCAAGTTCCAGTCCATGGTTCAGTTTGACTTGCTGATTGCGGTCGTCGATTCCCCAGCCAACAATAAAATAATCCGCATAGTTGGCTGAAGCATAATCCAGAATCTTTTGAGGAATGACACTATCAGGCAGTCTGAATGGCGAGTCAATGTCAATCACTTCCCGCTTACGGTTAAACTCCAGGGAAATAGTCCCCTCCAGCAAAACATCATAGGTGAGTTCAAACCCGTCGTTGTCCTTTACCACCTGGACAATCGGATGCTCAGGAAAATGAGTATCAGTATAGGAAGTAATTTCAGAAGGCACTTCACCCATTGGAAGAACCGTTTCTTTTTCACAGCTGGCAAATAATACGCCTGCCACGACAAGCAAAAATATTTTCTTCATTTATTTTCTCTTTTTTTTTATTCCTTACTCTCTTTTGGGGATTTTCAGGACTCCTCCCGGAATACTTGGATTGTTGTAATTCCAGGACAAAACTAAAACACGATTCTGGAGAAAAACTGGAGTTTTAGGCTTTGGGGAAGGAAACTTTTATAAAATGCACATTTTCTTTCTCAATGCGATACAAAATGTCAAACTTGTATAAATCGCAGATCTGTTTAACAATGGCCAGACCAATTCCCAGGTTCCCCTTAGTGCCTGTTTTGAAGCGTTCCAGCAGGGTCTCGGGCTCACCCTCATGGGAATGCCCACTGTTTTCAATCGTTAGAGAGGAAGACTCAAGCAGGATAGAAATATACCCACCCTTTACATTGTGCTTCACCGAATTCTTTACCAGGTTGTTGACCATGACATCTGCAAGGCCGGGGTCCATTTGAAGCGTACATTTTCCAATGTCTTGCCTCACGGAAATATCCCGCAATTCCGCAGCATCCCTGAACAATTGCAGCGACTGCTTAAGCACTTCACCCAAGTCAAGGGCCACCGGATTATTGAATTCCTGATTGCCAATTTTGCTTAAAAGCAAGAGGGACTTCTGTGTTTGCGAAAGTTTTACTGTTGCATTGTAAATGGCTTGAAGATGCTTTTCATCCGGTTTTTCGGCCTCCGGTTCATTTAGTAAAAACTCGGCGTTGGCACGAATTACCGCCAGGTGGGTCTGCAATTCATGGGAGGCATTCTCGTTAAACTCCTTGGTACGCTTATAGTCGGTGCTGATCTTTTTCAGGAATCCTTCCACGGTGGTATTGAGGGTATTGAACTCATCAATCCCTGTTACAGGAAGGGCGGGCACGGGTTCATTGATCTTAAAGCCCCTGATGGTCTTTAAGGTCTGGTAAAAAGGCTTCCAAATCTTTCCCGACACCTGTTTGATCATCAGCAGGAAGGTAATGGCCACCAACAAAGCCAGTCCTGCAACGATCAGGAGGGTGCCCCTCAGAATATCATCCTCGCCGACCAAAAGGTGCCTTAACACCAGGGTCACCTTTTTCCCTCTGTGGTCAATTGTAAAATACAACTCCCGGTAAGGCACCATTTCATTATCCCCGGATTCCAGCAACAGGGTGTCCTTAAAAACAGGCTCGGGATAATCCACATCTTCAAGAATATCAGAAACCATATGAAAATCGGGCAGGTCATTGTACTCTCTATGAAAACTCACCAGGCGGTTCATTTCATAGATCAAAAACTCGTCAGTTTCCTCATAAACAACGTAGTTGATCATGAAAAAAACAAAAATACTGCCCAAAAGCAGCACGGGCAAAAGCCACAAAAGGGAAAGCCTGTAGGTACGGCGGATTAATTTCATGCAGGTCAGTTTATTTCCAGTTTATACCCCATCCCATATACCGCTTTGATTGGGTCGGAAGCCCCGGCAACAGTAAACTTTTTCCGAAGGTTCTTGATGTGCGAGTATATAAAATCAAAGGAATCAGCCAGATCCATATGGTCTCCCCAAATGTGCTCTGCCAGGCTTTCCTTTGAGATCACTCTCCCCGGATTCGAGAAGAAAAACAGCAGGATGTCGTACTCGCTGCGGGTCAATTCAACAAGTGTAGCGCCCACCTTTACCTCCCTGGTGGAAGTATTAAGGGTGATATCTCCCTGGGTAATAATGTCGCTTCCTGAATAATACCTTCGCCTGAGCAATGACTTCACCCTGACCACCAGTTCCGCCATGTCAAAGGGCTTGGTGATATAGTCGTCAGCCCCAAGCTCCAGCCCTTCAATCTTATTATCAAGAGAGTCACGGGCAGAGATCACAATAACCCCGGCATGAGGGTTGATCTTCTTGATAGCCCTGATGATATCCAGCCCTGAACCATCGGGCAAATTGATATCCACCACCAGAATGTCATAAGAATACAGGTGGACTTTCTCCTCGGCCAGGCTAAAGCGGTCCGCCAATTCACAGACATACTTTTCTTTCCTAAGCGTTTCCGCGATTAAATCCAGCAATTCCCTATTATCCTCTATCACCAGTATTTTCATGCCTAAAAATTTCCGCAAGGTATGACATCAATTCTGAATAAATCCTGGATTTTCGATAGCCTATCATTTTTCTATTGAAACAGCATGTAAAATTTCTCTGCGCATGGGTCAGAAAAATGTTCTGAAACTATTGTGACCCTTTCTTTTTGAACACCATCGTCGAGCAAATGATGTCAAATTGAAAGGACTCGTATTCTTCCCGCTGTTTGTTCACATAATCAAAAAACATACCGGCTTTTTCAGGAAAGCGCTCCATCAATTCCTGCGAGCGCTTGACAATACGGTCATATTCCCGTTGGTGATTATCCGTAATGCCCTGATCAACAATAACCTGAACTTCATCTGCCATCAACATACCAGCCCTGGAGACCTGTTGAAGCAATTCACCTCTTTTTAAAACCTGCGGATGGGAGAATTCACTTCCATCCTCTGTAAATCCATCATCCACGATAAGGATTCCGTGCTTTTTCAGATAAGGCTTGAGGATGCTCAGGGTTTCAAAATAATCACCAAACACTGGCCCAATGGCCCCCAGGATAATGACATCATATTGCTTCAGGCCCTTGATCTTTTCCCTGATATCCCCCACCTCAAAACGGCATAATTCACTCACTTTAAATTCATGGGCCTTGGATCTGGCATAATCAATGAATTCAGGAATGCCATCGATGCCAAGGCATTCCAGACCCAGCTCTGCTGCAATTTTTACTGAAACAGCCCCTTTACCGCAGCCTAAATCAAGAACTTTGGGGCTGTCAAGGCCGCCAGTAAATTTCCTGACCAGGCCAATAATCGTTTCAGGATCAGAACCCATCTCCCAGAAATCCTGAAGGATATAAGGCAAGAAAGGCATGATCCCTTTTTCCTCGCAATCCATTGCCGCTGCAATGGACTCTTCCAGGGTCTTCCTTTTGTCAAGCTTCTTTTCGTTCATCAAAAGACCTCCCTTACAATGGAACCCACCCCCTGATTTTTCAGTTTCCCCGGATGGCGTTTTCTTTTCTTAACCTTCTGTTTGCCATAAAAATCCAGGCAGCCAAAAACAATAAAGCCACTGAAGTAAATAACGGGATCCATGCGATGTTTCCCACGGCGGAGCTCAGTGCAATGAGCAGGGAGCCCACAGAAATCAAAATGGCTGCCACAGCATACCCTGTTTCGTCGTAAAACCAGGCATAGGGAAAAAGGTGAGCCCCGGTAATGATGGCATAAGCCATAATGAAATAGTCGGGATACCTGATCAGCACAAATATCAGGAAGGGGAAATAGATCAGCTGGGCGAAATTCAGCCACAGGCCAAGCGGCTGCAAGGGATTATCCTTGATCTTCCAGTTGGTTTTAAAAACCTTCGACAAACCAAGGGCGGTGGGAAGCAGCAAAGCCCCGAACATAAAAGTCAGGATGCTTTTTTCGTATGAAGGCTGATCCAGCCTCCAGATGAAATAAATCCCAAGCCAAATGATGCCTGCCCCCAGGATAAAATCAATGCCCTTTTTTGCCTCAAGCTGGATTTCCGTCCTAAGTTCCTTAAATTCGTCTTGTTTCATATTGAAATGCTAAAATTGATAAAATATTCATTTCCAGGTTCCCTCAGGGCTTTGCCTGTCGTTTATCATTTGGCGAATGGCAAGTGAAATTTCAATTTTCCGAACTTGCATTTGAGAGCGACCATGGAAGCCAACTAACTCTTTACCAGTTCCTTAAAATACTCGGGAATCTTTGTTTCAAAGCGCATTTCCTTTTTTGAAAACGGATGGGAAATGGTTAGCGAGTAAGCGTGAAGGGCTAACCTTTTCATTTCTTTATCAGGATTGCCGTAAACTTTATCGCCGGCAACCGGATGTCCCTCATCAGATAAATGCACGCGGATCTGGTTTTTTCTTCCCGTAAACAAACTGATCTCCAGCAGGCTATATTTTTCCGATTCTTTCAGGACCTTAAAGCCTGTTTTGGCAAATTTCCCTGATTCGGGATCATTTACAGAATGCACTTTATAAGCCTTGCTTTCAAACAGGAAAGAGGAAATCTCACCTTCTTTCTCCCGAAACTTCCCGTGTACCACTGCATAATATTTTTTGCTAAACCCCTGCCAGTGATCCTGCAGAAACCGTTTTGCGTATTCATTTTTGGCAAAAACCAAAAGCCCCGAAGTGTCCCTGTCCAGGCGATGGACTATGAACACCCGGTTTCTCGATCGCTCATTCCCTTTTTTTACATACGAATTCAAAAGGAAATAAGCAGTTTTTTCCTTTTCCCTATCTGTCCCCATCGTCAGCAACCCCTGTATCTTATCCACGATAAGGATATGCTGGTCCTCATAAAGAATGGTCAGCCCTTTGGGCTGAAATTTCTTTGGGGGTATTTTAAAAGAAAATTCTTTTTTAAGCATATTTTTCCGCCCTGCCTGGCCATTGATAGATCAAAAAACAATCGATCATTGTAAATAAACCACATGTGTCCGTAAAAATAAATATTTCCAAACAGATTTCATAAATAACCTCCTCAGGGAATAAAAAATCTAAAAACGAACCGAAGAATAGTGGGGCCAAACTTTTGGTATCTTGATCAGGGAAAGATCAGCCTCTGACCAGGTAAGGTCACAAATCAACTCCTTGCTCAATATTATTTTTCAACCGCTTGATGAATCTGGCCATTTCCATGCCGTCCGCCACATCATGATCGAGCAGAATGGTCATGTTCAATATTTCCCTGATTTCAATGCTGTCGTTGATGACCACTGGTTTTTTCACAACATCGCCTATCCCAAAACAAACCGGGTGAACCGATATGGGTGTAAACCATGCATTTGCGCCACCCAGCCCCCCTACCGAAGTGATGGCCACATTCCCCATTTTTTTATATGCTATCCTTGGGTGACTGGTTAAATAATGCCAAAACCAGCGCCTGGCAAAGCCCGGCAACACATAATAAATTTGCTCCCACCTGTTTGATTTGTTTTGCAGCACAATATCCTGGTCGGTCAGTACCTGCTCCTTGGCCTGGCTTATTTCTGCAGTGATGGCCTCAATTGTTTTTTCACCGGCATTTTCAATGACCAGCGGAATGGGCACTCTGTTCCCGGCGATTTCTTTTTCAATGGCAACAGATAGGTTTATATCATTGAATATGAACAATTTGCGTTTTCCTTTCAAGAAGGCTGCAACCGGCCTGTGATCCTTAATACTGACACTGATGGCCTTGATCAGCCAGCCAAAAAATGAGATCCTTTCCCTGCACTTTTTATGTTCCTTTAATTTGGCCCGGGCGGCTGTAACATCCAGTTCAATCATAACCACCACGTGGTGTTTCCTCAGCCCCATGGCACAAATATCCTGGGTGGCAATCCTTGATTTTGGAAATATTTTTGTGGTGAAATTATTCATTTTCAAGGGCTTTCATGGCTAACAAACAAACCCTCAAAACTAAACTTTTTCTGAATTCAAAAACCATAAGGCAAAAAATGTCGGCTCCTGATCACTGCATCATCAATGGTATTTTGAGACTTCAGCGGCCTTCGTAGTTATCTACCCAACTAACAAATTTCCTTCAATACCCTTCAAGTCCCCTGCCCATAGCTGACCCAGCCCTTCAACCCCCAAAACCTAATCATTCATTATCAACAACAAAAACCATTTATTGTATTTACATTCATTAAATATGTTCCCTGTTCTTCTTAATTATTTATTTTCGTTGAATCAATAGCCTGCCAAACTCCTTTTCTGGGTCTTTTTACGTCTGACAGGCAATTACGACATAGGGTTGGGGAATGACTTTAACAATACCCTAAAGGGAGGTTTTCTCCCTACCAAGTCCGTACCAAGTCCGTACCAAGTCCTTTCCTAGGCTGTTTTAACTCCCCCTTTAAAAGGTGTAAGAACAGCCCAAGAACGATGGGGATACCATTAAGGAGGGGGGCCAAAACACCCCTGTAATAATCGGGTAAACATCCACGACAGGGATGCTTCAGAAAAAAAACGGGGTTTCAGAAGTTATCCCTCGAGTTCTTGAGGATATTGTAGAGGAACTCGCGTGCGCGAAAGAGCTGAGCCTTGACGGTGCCCAGGGGGAGGTTCAGCTCTTCGCAGATTTCCTCGTAGCTCAGTTCCTGGAAGTAGCGCAGTTCGATAAGCTGCCGGTAGCGGGGCTTGAGACCGTCGACCACCTCCCGCATCATCTTCACCTTCTGGCTGCGCAACAGTTTCTCTTCAGGATCGCCGGTGTCAGACGGCAGGTTGCTGGCCTTATACGACTCGTTGAGTTCTTCGTTGGCCTCGTAATTGAGCACGTTTTTTTTCTTCTTGCGCAGGAAGTCGATACAGTTGTTTGAAGCGATCTTAAAAAGCCAGGTGCTGAAGGCGTAATCGGGGGTGTATTGTTCGAGGTTTTTGAAAGCCTTTCCGAAAGCTTCGACGGTGAGGTCTTCAGCGTCCTCGGTATTACCGGCCATTTTGAGCAGCATGAAATAAATGGTGTCCTTGTAACGATCCATCAACTCGGAATAGGCCCGTTGGTCGCCTTTGTCCACAGCCTCCCTCACCAGCAGGTAGTCTTTCTGTCCTTTTTCGGTAAGCTTGGTCTTCACTTCCATCGGTTATTGTAGTAAAACAAGGCTGAAAAAGAAAAAATCAGGTTCAGCGCCAGCATCATAATATCAAACAGCGGCGAATATAAAGATAATCGGCTTTGATTTAACTTTTTTCCTGCCCTGAAAAAAATTATTAACATACTTATCATACGAAGGGCGAAGATTGCCGCGGCAATCAGGGCAATTGTTGAAAAAAAGCAGCAGGCAAGGATAATGATAAAAAGGAGATAAAACAAAGCCTGTGAAAGGCTGAAGAGCCCCAGCAGGAATTTGAATTTTGGCCTGTAGTATTTCCCCGTGGTCATATGGCGGCGTTTCTGGTGAAACCATTTTCCTAGGGTCTCCTTTGGAAGGGAGAGGGTATGTGCTTCGGGGCGGACTTCGATGCGGACATTACGAGGGGTGGCGGCTTGGTTGACAAACAGGTCATCATCGCCCGATGCGACCTTATAGTGGGAGGTGAAGCCCTTCACCCTGTAAAACACTTCGCGCCGGTAAGCCAGGTTGCGTCCCACGCCCATATAGGCCTGTCCTGCCAGGGCATAGGAAAGGTATTGAAGGGCAATGAAAAAACTGTCGTAGCGAATCAGCTGATTGAGCAGTCCCTTGCTTTTGCGGTAAGGCCCGTAGCCCAGCACGATTTCCGTGGCGGGGTCGAAGCCCGACACCATGGAGGCAATCCAATGGGGGCTGTCAGGGCGGCAGTCGGCATCGGTAAGCAACAGCATATTATGCCTGGCTTCCTTGATGCCAATGGCCAGGGGGAACTTCTTGCCCGAAAAGAAATTGACGTTTTTCTGCAACTGCACCACCCTCAGGCGCGGGAAGCGGCCCTTGTATTCGTGCAGCAACAGCTCGGTATCGTCGTCTGAGCCATCGTTGATCACCAGCACCTCGTAGTCAGGATAATCCTGCTCGAGGAAGGCGGGCAGGTTTTCCTCCAGATTGAGGTATTCGTTTTTGGCGCAGATAATGACGGTGACGGGCGGAGTGGAGTCATAGGGCTTGCGTGGTTTTTTGAAAGCCAAGCGGCTAAAGAAAAACCAGTAGTAGAACAGCTGGACGAGGGCTGTGAGGCCAAAGGCATAAAGCAGAATCCAATCATACGTAAGCGGGACCTCCCTGAGCCACTCCATAGATATAAGCGGGGTTTTGGAAAGCTGCAAAATTACCCAATCCTGTGGAATAGTTTCTATCTTTGCGGAAAATTTCAGAAAAGGCGTATGGAGTTTATCATTAGTGCGCGTGACAAAGAGAGCAGTGCCCGCAGGGGATCTATCCTCACGGATCACGGCCGCATAGAAACCCCCATTTTTATGCCTGTGGGCACGGCGGGCACGGTGAAGGCCATGCATCACCGCGATCTGGAGGAGGAAGTGAAGGCACAGATCATCCTGGGCAATACCTACCATTTATACCTTAGGCCGGGGCTGGAAGTATTGTCAAATGCAGGAGGGCTGCACCGCTTCATGCACTGGGACAAGCCCATCCTGACCGACAGCGGGGGTTATCAGGTATATTCGCTGACCCATCGCCGCAAGCTCACCGAAGAAGGGGTGACGTTTCAATCGCACATCGATGGCTCGCGCCATTTGTTCACACCCGAGCGGGTGATGGACATTCAGCGCGTAATCGGGGCTGACATTATTATGGCTTTTGACGAATGTACGCCCTACCCATGCGATTACGACTATGCCAAAAAATCTTTGAACATCACCCAAGCCTGGCTGAAGCGCTGCATCGATCACTTCGATGCGGGCCAGGGACATTACGGCCCCCGTCAGGCACTCTTCCCCATTGTGCAGGGCAGCACCTTTAAGGACCTGCGGACAGAGTCGGCGCGTTTTGTAGCCGACTGCGGGCGCGAAGGCAATGCCATCGGCGGGTTGTCGGTGGGTGAGCCCGCAGAAGTAATGTATGAGATGACCGAACTGGTCTGTGCTATTTTGCCCCAGAACAAGCCCCGATACCTGATGGGGGTGGGCACCCCCGTGAATATCCTCGAGAGTATTGCCCTGGGGGTGGATATGTTCGACTGTGTGATGCCCACCCGTAACGGCCGCAACGGCACGCTGTTCACCAGCGAAGGCATCATCAACATCCGCAACCAAAAATGGAAGGACGACTACAGCCCCATCGACCCCAATGGCACAGCTTATGTTGACCATCATTACAGCAAGGCCTACCTGAGGCACCTTTTCGTAGGCAATGAAATGCTGGGGCCCATGATTGCCACTATGCACAACCTGAGCTTTTACCTCGAGCTTGTAAAACAGGCAGGGCAGCATATCTCAGAAGGCGATTTCAGCTCCTGGAAGACGAGCGCGGTTAAACGCCTCAGCCAACGATTGTAAAATAAGCGTAACTTTGAGCCGTTGAGAATAAGAAGCAAATAATCACATTACCATACAGGCATCAGCCCGGTGAAAAAACTCGACTGGTATATCATCAAGAAATTTTTGGGGACCTTCTTCTTTGCTATGGCCCTGATCATCGTGATCGTCATCGTTTTTGACTTTTCGGAAAAAATCGACGATTTCATTGAGAAGCAAGCCCCGCTGAAGGAGATTATCTTTTCGTACTACCTGAACTTCATCCCTTATTTCATCAACCTGTTCAGTCCCCTGTTCACCTTCATTGCGGTAATTTTTTTCACATCGCGCCTGGCCACAAACACAGAAATTGTCGCCATGCTGAGTTCAGGCCTGAGTTTCAAGCGGCTGATGGTTCCCTACCTGATCTCGGCCCTTTTCCTGGGGCTACTCACCTTTTACCTGGCCAACATCATCATTCCGCCTGCCAATAAGAAGCGCCTTGATTTTGAGGCTGTGTACATAAAAAACCCGCCAGCCTTCAGGGAGCGTAACATCCACATGCAGGTAAGGCCCGGGACCTTTATTTTCATGGAGTCGTACAATGACCGCAGCGGCATTGGCTGGCGTTTTTCGCTGGAGAAGATCGAAGAAGGGAAGCTGGTGTACAAGATGAGCGCCGACAACATTCGCTGGGACAGCATCAACGGGAGCTGGGGCATTGAGAATTATTACGTGCGCACCATCACCGGGATGCAGGAAGAGCTTTCGTTTGGCAATCGCCTCGACACCGTGTTACCCTTCACTCCGCGCGACTTCATCCAGAACCTGAAGGAGATGGAGACTATGAACTACACCGAACTGAGGGATTATATCCGCAACGAACGGCTGAAAGGCTCAGAGAACGTAAAGTTTTACGAAGTGGAGATGTACAGACGGACGGCCTTCCCCTTTGCCACGCTGGTGCTGACGTTGATCGGGGTGTCGCTTTCGAGCCGCAAGGCCAGGGGTGGTATCGGGTTGCACCTGGGAGCAGGGTTGGCCTTCAGCTTTGCCTTTATTTTATTTATGCAGATTTCCACTACATTTGCCACCAAGGGCAACCTGCACCCCCTGCCCTCGGTATGGATTCCCAACCTCGTTTTCGGACTGATCGGGATATACCTCTATAAGATAGCGCCTAAATAAAAAAACCGGGATTAAGACCCGGTTTCTTGTTTTACAAAAAAATCTGGTATCAGATATCCAACCAGTCCGCCCCATATCATACTCATATAAGGGCTAGAGGTGATCATACAGCCACCCGTGTTGCAGCCAACCTTTAAGTAATAAATCAAGCCGCCAGCCACTCCAATTACAGTAAAGGCCGCGATGATCCATAAATAGGGACGTGAGGACACCCGGAAGGGAAATTTCCTATTGTGCAGGTCCGTTTTATTTTCTGTGGATTGTCGTTCCATCGTAGATTCTCATTAAAAAAAGCCCGGGGCAGCCAGAAGCTGCACCAGGCTTACCACCAAACCAAAACTATTTTTCAACGGCGAGTACTTCCTTTATGGCTTGCTCGAGGGCATTCTTGGGCAGGGCGCCTTGGGCCATCTGGGGCTGTGCGTTCATAGGCACAAACAAGATAGAAGGGATGCTCCGGATTCCAAACAAGGCAGCCAGGTCCTGCTCAGCTTCAGTATCAATTTTGTAGATATCCACTTTACCGTCGTATTCTTTCGAAAGTTCTTCCAGTACGGGTGCTACCATACGGCAGGGCGCGCACCAGTCGGCGTAAAAATCAATGATACAAGGCTTTTCGCCTTCAAATTTCCATTCTTTGTTTTCTTCAAAGTTAAACACTTTGGTTTTGAATGATTCTAAAGTTAAATGTTCCATATGAAAAAATTGATTAATGTTTCGGGATGCGTAATTAAAGAAGTTCGTTGATGGCCTCAAGGAGGGTTTCTTTCTGGGTAACCCCGACAAAGCGGCGCGCAGGCTCGCCATCCTTAAAGATGATCAGAGTTGGAATGTTGCGCACTTCATACAAAGCAGCCAAGCGGCCATTTTGGTCCACATCAAGTTTGGCGATGCGGGCCTTGTCGCCGATCTCAGCAGCAACATCTTCCACAATGGGATTTTGAATACGGCAGGGAGGACACCAGGTGGCCCAGAAATCGATCAAAACCACACCCTGATCAGTTATCTGCTTGAAGTTTCCTTCGTTCAATACAGTCACCAGGCTTTCTTCGGTGTTTACCACAACTACTTCCTCATTCACATCTTTTTGGGTATTGCTGAAGATGGCATAGGCGCCAAGGGCCAGTGCAATGATTCCAAAAGCAACGAGCATGGGACGCATGCTTTGTTTTTTGCTTTCTTGTTTTTTCGACATGTCGTTCTTTAATTTTCTGTTTTTCAGTTAATTTAATTCAAAAGGACAACGAGTAAGTTGTTGGCCAAGTAGGAATAACAAAAAAGTTTACATTTTGTTTATGGAAGCATAAAGGCATCTAGATGCTTGAAATTAACACTAGAACCATCTTCAAAAAAACCAAACCAGTACCAGAAGTAGCGCATCAAAAAAGAACTGAAGAGGCATGGGGACAAAATGATTGATTTGGTTTATCGGGGATTGAAAAAAACGATGCAGGTATAATCCTTTGATGGTCCATAATGAATGACGGGGCTTGAGTATCCATTTGATAAAGCACTGTTGTGCCAAATCAAAACCCTTATGAAAAGCGCACCCAAGATGCCAGGGGGAAAAAATTAAATTACAGTTTTGGGAATTATGGGTAAATTTGAAGAAAATCGAGAAACGACGAACAATATAAACCTTTAATAAAGAGCCTTATGAAAAGATTGTACAGCCGGCCTGTGATCCTGCTATTTGCGGTCATCGGTTTTTTCAGTATGAGTGTAAATAGTTGTGAAGAACTTATCAGCCTACCCATGAGCGAGGCTGAAGTAGCCAGCGGTTTACGTGAAGCGCTGACCATTGGCGCCGTCAATGCGGTGTTGGCAACCAACAAGGAAAATGGCTATTTTGGCAACGATGCCATTAAGATCCCCTTTCCCGCCGAGGCAGCGGGAGCCATGAACTACATGCAGAATTCGGCGCTGCTCAGACCTCTTTTGAACGAATTTGTGCTGCGGCTGAACCGTGCTGCAGAGCAAGCTGCCGTGAATGCACGGCCCATTTTCACCAATGCCATCCGCGACATCACCATTCAGGATGCTTGGGGCATTTTGCGCGGGGGACAGAACGCCGCCACCAATTACTTGCACGACAGGACCTACAGCCAGCTTTACAGCGCGTTTAAGCCCGATGTGATCCGTTCGCTCAACAGCGTAGGAGCCCAAAATGCCTGGGCAGAACTGACCAACGCCTACAATACAATTGCCACCCTATCACCCAACCTCAACAAAGTAAATACCGACCTGGCCGACTACGCTACCAACAAGGCCCTCGACGGGCTGTTCCTCATGGTAGCGGAAGAAGAGGCCAAAATCAGGCGGGACCCCGCAGCACGGGTTACTGAACTGCTAAAAAAAGTCTTTGCACAACAATAGGCATCAAAAAAATGGCCGG
>LSQX01330685.1_pt1 | contig 41530 bp, 35 predicted proteins | sample 654561 | NCBI WGS metagenome assembly LSQX01 (sample SAMN04489861, study PRJNA283612) | anaerobic digester metagenome | isolation source: 4 biogas reactors fed with cattle manure at either 37C or 55C with and... | place: Denmark: Kongens Lyngby | collected 2014 | reverse complement strand
CTTATGACAAGATCATTCGCTGTGCTCAGGATGACATAACTACGTTCAGGATAAAACGCATACATCTGCAGCAACTTATGAACTTATAACGAGGCCCGATGGACCCCCGCCCCACCTCTTAACGTATTTTCAGCTAAGGGCTGAAAAACGTGGGGTGGCGGGTACCGATTACCTTAATCAGGCGGCGAGCATATCTCCCGCCTCGATATAACAGTGTGTTGCGATTGCAAGCAATCGCTTCCGTTGTTATAAAAAATTTCTCAATATATCGTTGACAGATATAACGGCAGACGATATAATAATATTACGTTAGACGATATATCGGCAAACGTAATATTGGAGGTGTCAAACATGTATGCAAATCAGGAATGGGGAGCATTAACCGAAACGGTATATTATATTCTGTTGTCGCTTTTCACTCCCCTGCATGGTTATGGGATCATGCAAAATGTCAGGGATTTAAGCCAGGGAAGAGTTAATCTGGGAGCGGGAACACTTTACGGGGCGATCAGCACCCTGCTCGAGAAGGGATGGATTAATCAGCTGACCATGGATATGGATGCACGGAAAAAAGAATATGTGATTACGAACATCGGAAAAGCAGTGGTATCCGGAGAGATTAGAAGGCTGGAGGAACTGATTGAGAATGGTAAAAAAATTGTTGGCCTCACAGGGCAGGAGGTGATCTGATGATAAAACAGGTTATCAGAAAAGCCTATTGGGATGTGGAAAAGGAAGAAAACTGGCTGAATCACATGGCATCCATGGGAATGGCACTGCTTGATTATTCCTGGTGTCGGTATGTCTTTGTACAGTCCCAGCCCAATGAATATATTTATCGGATCGAGCTGCTGGAAAACCATCATAACCACTACGAGAGTATTGCTTATATCCAGTTTCTTGAAGAGAATGGAATTGAATGTGTCGCGAAATACATGAGGTGGGTTTACCTAAGGAAAAGAAGCTGTGACGGACCTTTTGAAATGTATACGGATATGGAATCCAGGTGCAGGTATTATAAGAGATTGAGTTTGTTTTACAGCACATTATTCGCCCTGGAATTTTCGGCTGGGTTATTAAATCTTGTCATTGGTATTGTTAACGGGTCGGCTATAAACATCATACTGTCCACCCCAGTGTTCTTGTTGGCTGCTCTGTTTGCAAAATTGAACGCTCCAATCAAAATGAAAATCAAAAAGTACAGTCAGGAAAAAATCGTCAGAGAATAAAACTGGTTGCTGCCCAACCCGGGTTTGACGCAATTGATTCTGCTTGTGTCATCAGAACAGGGGTATTTAAGAGCCTCCGGGACATTGTTCCGGAGGCTGATGGAATTATGGTTCACCTACCAGGGAGTGTTCCGACAGGTACCCTCACGTATTACCAGATCTTGCCTGGCAACCACCTCTTTTTAATTGATGGATGGCATCGGGTTTTTCCTTGTAATATCCGTTCTTCGGCTGTTTATACATCCAGCCTGTGATAATAATCCAGCAGATCCTCAATATAAAGCATTCCGCAGGCCTTTCCATTTTGAACAACCGGCATGGCAATGATGTGGTTTTCAAGGATTTTTTGGGCAGCTTCTTTCACTGGTTCGTCAGGATCAACGGAGATAATCTTGCTGGACATGACCCAACTGACGGGGCAGGTTCCATAATGACCGGGTTGGATCATAAACCTGTATATGTCGGCCTTGACAACAATCCCTGTTAACAGGCCATTCTGATTCTCAACAGGAAGGCTGTTAATTTTCATGTTGCTCATCATATCTAAAACATGTTCGATAGGGTCAGTTTCTTTCACGCTGACATAATCATTCCTCAATATGTTTTTCACAATCATCTTAAAACCTCCGTTTCACAAACAGCGCAGGTTTATTTGTTTCCCGCCCGTGAATGCACTACACTCTATTTATCCCCAAAGGGAGAGCTTTGTAACAGACTTTTAATTTGATCTTGTGATTCCTGTCCGGTATCATAAAATTAACCGAAAAATGCCGGTTTATGCGAACTTTTGAACGCTCGCCAACCGGCTCACATGGGGGCACAAATGAAGAAGTACATATTCTTATTTATCCTGACGGCGGTTATTCTTTCTCTTTTCACGCAGCAGGCTCTGGCCGCTTCAACACCATACGACCCTTATTCCTCCAGCCTGCCAAGAGAAATGCCGGAACCTGGAAGGCATCTGCGCGGTGTCTGGCTCACCACGGTCCAGAACCTGGACTGGCCTTCACCGGCTGCCATAGCTCTTGCCAATGAAGAAGAACGCATCAGCGTCTGTAAGCAGGAATTGATCGCGTTTCTGGACAGAGCCGTTGAGCTTAATTTGAATGCGGTGTTCCTTCAGGTCAGTCCGGAAGCGGATGCATTTTATCGTTCAGAAATCGTCCCGTGGTCAAGGTATCTGACGGGTACCTTTGGGAAGGATCCGGGGTTTGATCCGCTTGATTTTGCCATTGAAGAGGCGCATCGTCGAAATCTGGAGCTGCACGCATGGTTTAACCCATATAGGGTATCACTATCAGCAGGGTTAAGCACCATCAACACCCTAAAGGTCGACAAAAGCGTTTATCGCGAGCATCCGGCCTGGATCAGAACCGCGGCGAACCGTTGTGTGGTGGATCCGGGAATCCCCAATGCAAGGGCATGGGTTATCCAGCGCGTGATGGAGGTTGTTCGCAATTATGATGTGGACGGAATCCATTTTGATGACTATTTTTATTATGAAAGCTCCAGCTCAAAGCTGAATGATCAAAAAACCTATGAAGCTTATAATAAAGGACAGTTCTCAAACATCGGCGACTGGAGAAGAAACAATACTTGGCTTTTGGTGAAGGAATTGTCGGAACAGATCCGCAATGAAAAGCCATGGGTGAAATTCGGGATCAGCCCTTCCGGTGTGTGGGGCAATCAAACCGAGCATCCGGATGGCTCCAATACAGCAATCAGCTACACCAATTACGAATCCTCCTTTGCCGATACGAAGAAATGGGTGGAGGAGGAACTTATCGATTACATAGCACCGCAGGTTTATTATTCCTTTGCCAACACAAGGGCTTCCTACGGCGAGGTTGTAAGTTGGTGGGCCAATGTAGTGAAGGGGAAAGATGTTCATCTTTATATCGGTCAAGCCCTATACAAGATCAACGACGACAGCGACAAATGGTTTAAAGGTGCCAATGCTGTTCGAGAGCTGACAAACCAGCTGAAAATGAACGCGGTGCAAGAAGCGATCTCGGGAACAATCCTGTTCCGGGCTAAAAACATGAATGATGATAAAAAACAGCTGGCCATTTCAAGTGTTCAGGATAAAATATGGCCAACCAGAGTGCTGATCCCGATCATGCCGTGGAAAGGCGGTGAAGCGCCCCAAAAACCTGTTCCAGGAACCATCACGTCGGTACCTGAGGGTAACCGGGTTACCTGGTCGGATGAGGATACCAATACCGCATACTATGCCGTCTACCGTTTCAACATGGGAGAAAAACCGGATACACAGCCCGAAGCCATTGCCGGAAAACTGATTGCGACAGTACGAAAAGGTTCGGGAAAAAGTCAGCAGTTCATTGATACCACAGGCGGTACACCTGGGCAGATCAGTTACGTTATCACCTCTTTGGACAGACTTCATCATGAAAGTGAGGGGGTGGTTGTTGAAGCAACCGAATCCGCCTTCTTTTATGATATTAGCCCGGAATATGCGTGGGCGAAGGATTCCATAGACCTCCTGCATCAGCGGAACATCATTCAGGGTGACGACAAAGGCTTCTTTTATCCCGCTGAAAATACAAGGCGCGGCGATTTTGTACTCATGTTGAACAGAGCGTTTGGGTTCAGCACTGAGGTTGATGGGAATTTCGAAGATGTTGCTGAAGATGCTTATTATTTTGAAGGGATTGGGGTTGCAAAAAAGCTGGGTGTTCTGTCGGAAAAGGAAAATTTGTTTTACCCCGAGAATTTCATTACCCGGGAAGAAATCATGGTAATGCTGCTGCGAGCCTTTGTGGCCTCAGGAAAAGACATTGAGCTGGCCAGGGAGGATATCCTGAAGCAATATGATGATTCAGAGAATATCAGCAATTATGCCAGGCCCGCAGTGGCTGCCCTGGTAAAGTGCGGTGTTATCAACGGAGCCAATGGCAGGATTGCCCCCAAGCAATATGCCACGCGCGCGGAGATCATCGTGATCCTGCATCGGGCACTGATGCAGGTGAAACAGCTTTGATCAAATGCTCCTAAGACCCCCGCCACGCTTTTTTTAGCCCAAAGGGCTAAAAATACGCTATGAGGCAGGGGTCTTAGGAGGCATTTGATAAAACAATTTCCGAAGGTGGTCATATGCTTTGAACGGTGTCCTCACGGGCGATATAAGTTCCCCCCATTGCTTCTTCACCAACTTCCATCGCATAGCTTTGTACAACCAGCCGTACCTTCGGAAAAATTCTTTTTCTCACAATCACAGCCCCTTCGCCCGGTGTTTTCAAAAACCCCGCAATGCTTAAGCGCTCGGCTTCCAAATTTCGAATCTCTTCCTGAACCTGGTGTAACGCATAACGGGTTTTTTGAAGGAGGGAGCTTTCCACGCCCTTATTATCCGGTTTTTTCAGGAGCATTTTGAGTTTTGCAAGCTGCTCTTTTCTTTCACGAACGAGGAATATGATTTCCTCTATTCTTGCCAGCAGGGAACCGCGGTCGAAGCCCCGAACGACGATTTGCGTTCGGGTTTCCATCCAGTTGCCAATATTCGCGCTTTCCACCTTGATATCGGTATCGATGATGCCTCCCACGATCTGTCCTTTGGGAGAATCTACGATGAGCTGCCGGGCACGGACGGAAGAATTCCGAACATAGAATCCCACAAATACGCTTCCTTCACAAAAGACCTCCACATCAGAAAGGAACTTCACATAGAGGTTCTTTTTGCAAAGGATGCGTGCACGATTTTTTCCGGCAATGCCGCCTCGGATGTAAATATTACCATCCGTACTTTCGATGGTATTCACTCCACCAATGCCATACTCGCCGGATATCTCAATATCTTTTCCGGCACGGACGCTGAAATTTTCTTCCACGCTTCCTTTAATGGACACATATCCGTTGAAATTAATATTTCCGGTATTAAAATCCACGTTTCCTTTCAGCTCAAGAACATCATACACCGCAATACTTTCCTCCCTGAAGTAAACAGCGCCGGTTTTCAGAGCGTAGAGGACATCCTTACCATCACCCCTGACCAATTCAACCGATGTATGATCGTAATGCAAAGGGCTCAGAATGCCTTCCTCAGCCAATATATCGGTCCCCATCACGCTTTTGCCGGGGATGCCGGGCACCGGATCGATCCGCTCACCCAGCCAATCCCCAGCCTGAACCTTTTGAATGAGGTTCAGGTCATAATGATCTACTTTTCCGTGTTCAACCACGGTTGGTTTCGGCTGGGTTACTTCGTACATTTTTACAATAGAATCACGACCTGGTACTGGTTTCAGCCCCTGAGCGATCAGAATGGGCTCGTTTGGCTTCAGATCGGCCTTCAGGCAATCCAGATTGACACCGTATGTGACGCCGGCTCTAATCAGGGCGTCCAATACCTTGGGGATCAGTTCCTTACGGGATTCCAGCTCAAGTTTTTCGGTCGTCATGTTCAATGTGACGTAAGCCTCAAGATAGTCGCCGGATATTCGAACACTTATTTTTTCCTTCTCAACACCAAAAAGCTCGGGACCGTAAGGAGCTTCAAGCAATGCTTTGCGAACAGTCTGAAAGCTTTTGATCTCAAGGGATGGAATCTGCTTCAGTAATTCCGCGAAGCTGTCGGGAGACCTTCCTTTTTTAAATGTTTGGATATAATAGCCGTCATTCTCTTGAGTAATCAAAATTGTATCGTCGCGATAGATTTCTCCCAATAAATTCACCCCCCATTTTATATGTACCACGAACCACACATACTAAAGCAAATTCCGATACAAGAGAACTAAGAACATGTGCCTAATAACCAATTCTCTGCAGTTGTTTCCGATCAAGCTTGCCCAAAGGTGTGCAGGGCATGCTTTCAACAAATACGATTTCCCGGGGAGTCTGGAACCTCGCTATACGGGTACGAAGCCATTCAAACAGCTCTTCCTGGGAAACAACGGAGTTTTCATGAAGAAGAATAAAGGCTTTTAAACGCTGGCCGAAGTTTTCGTCGTTTACGCCAATAACTGCCGCTTGCGCAACTTGCGGGTGGGACGCAAGAATCCGCTCAACCTCGGCTGGAAATACGTTCTCACCGCCCGATACGATCATGTCATCTGCTCGTCCATAAAGAAAATAACGGCCGCTTCGATCACGGTACCCCATGTCTCCGGTTAATATCCAGGAAGACTTTTTGTTTCTCATGGACCAGCGGGTTTTCACGTAAAAACCCCCGGTTTTTCCGGTGGGTACTCTTTTGCCCTGCTGATCCAATATCTTCAGCCGTACACCAGGTATTTTTCTGCCAATCGTATCTGAAGCTGCCTTTAAATCCTGCGGGGTGGCAATCGTGGTCAGCCCCGCTTCTGATGTACCATACAGGTTGAATAGAGCATCCCCCAGTTTTTCGAGTATTTCCGCTGCAGATTCCGGGTTCAGCTCCGAGCCGCCACATGCGATGCAGGTTAGAGATTTCAGATATTCCGTGTTATACCTTATCATTTTATAAACCATCAGGGGTACCACCACCGTTGTATCTGCATGGTGCTCATGAATCAGCTTACAAGCATTTTCGGCATGAAAGCTTCGTTGAATGAGGATTTTTTTGCCCAGAAGGATAAACAGAAAAAGAGTAGCTAGGCCATAACCATGGTAAATGGGTACTGCGATATAGGCTGTTCTGCAGTCAAATAGCTTCAGCCGGGTCAGCATGGCGATACAAGGGTTTAGATAATTTACTGCAGAGGGCTTATGAACTGCGGTTTTAAAATTCCCCGTTGTACCTCCTGTCAGTATCACCAGATTCCCCAGCGAGGTTCTTTTCAGCTTTTCTTTTCGCTGTGTTGGTATAACGCAGAGGGTATTCACGGCAGGCAGTGTATCGTGGTATGCAGGAATTTTATCTTTTACATAATCGGATTGTTCCACCATAGAGTGTAGTTCATCATCATACACCAGAAAATCAAAGCAATAATGGTCTGAAAGCAGTTGAAACTGCACAGGGCTCATTTCGGCATTCAACAAATAAATACTGGCACCAAGCCGGGATACTGCAAAGAGTGCCTTCACCAGCGAAGTGTGGTTCTTGCACAGGAAAGCAACCTTCTGCCCCTTTTCCAGGTGATATCGTTCCTTCAGGATGAACGAAAGGGTTTGTACCTGGCGGAGCAAGGTGTCATAATCCAGGGTTTCCTGCTCATCAACCAGGGTGGTTTGGCGGCCATGGGTTTGTGCCGCATAAGATAAAAGCACCATCAGGTTTACACCATGCCGAAGCATGGCGGACAACAGCCTGAAAAACCCCTTTGGGCAGAGCAAACCTATTGCCTTTAACGCGGGAATGAACTCAAACATTCCGTTGCCCCCTTCTCTTTTCGGTGAGGCTGGTGAAGGTTTCATGGACCCTGCGAAATAAAACCGAAGCGACCTGTCCGAAAAAAAGCCACCATGGCCTGAAAAACTTCCGGTTTGAGACCATTGCCCTGATGATGATTTTCGCGGCATGCTCCGGGCTCATCCCAGGCATTTTTTGATACTCCGTTGTCGGCAGGATCATGGGCGTTTTTACCAGGGGGAAATAAACAGAGGATGTTGAAACTCCAGAACCGTGTAACTCGGGCGCGATGGAACGGAACCAGGTGTCAAAAGCCGTTTTTGAAGCCAGGTAAGCGGACCAGCGAGGGATGGGCAGCAACAAAACACTTGTCGAGGAAATATTGATCACTTTCCCCCGCTTTTCGCAGAGCAGGGGGATCAGTGACAAAAGAAGCTCCACGGGTGCTAAATAGTTCACAGCCATTGTTCTGGTAAAGTCATGGAACCGATCCAGTGAATCATAAATGGAACGCCGGATGGATTTCCCGGCATTGCTGATGAAGAAATCCGGTTTTTCGGGTAAATGCTTCAAAAAGCCAATCAATTCTGCAAGCTCGTCCCGGTTGCGCAGGTCTGCGCAAAAAATACTTACCCTGGCGTTTTCTTTTTCAATTTCTTCCTTGATTGAAAGCAGCTTGTCCTGAGAACGGGCAACGAGAATCAAGTGAACCGAAAAACCTGCAAGAGCGCAAGCAAGGCTTGCTCCGATACCGGAACTGGCACCGGTAATCAGAATGGTCTTTCCGGCAAGCTCGTGTTGAAGCTTTTCTTTGTTCATAAATACCGGAGGAAACAGTATATGCTCTAAAAGACCGTATCGATGCATATTCTTCCTCATCCGCATTCTTTTATTACAACAAAGGCAATTGATTTGCAAGTTGTACCCAGGGTTGGGCAGGGGCTCATCTTTGCCTCGTTATTTTTATTTTAACCCAATGCTCTATGCCTTTCAAGGCTCTTCATTTCAAACGATACCACGTCCTGCCTGACAGGCCTCACAAGTTCATACAGCCGGCAATATGAGCCATTAGCGGCCGATAACATCTTTTTTTGGACATACATCCGAATGGATTGAAAAGTTTGTCTGCCTGTATTAAAATGTAGCAGTCAAGCCCATTCGCTCATTGTTATTATCGGGCCTGTTCTACCATATGAAGTTTGAGAGTTTTTGGGTAAGGGAAAGCTGAACCATTCGAGGGAGTGAAAGGAGAAAAGGTATGAGAACGAAGAAACTACTGGTATTGTTACTGAGCATGTGTATGGTTCTGACGATGAACCTGTTCGTACAGGCAGATGAAGGAACTACACCGGCTACCACACAAAATAGCGCGGTCACCATCACCATCGTACATACCAACGATACCCATGCCAGAGTGAAGGAAGGCGACGGAATAGGCTTTGCAAAAATTTCCGCGCTGGTCCAAAGTATCAACCAGGAAAACCCAAACACACTGGTACTCGACGCAGGAGACACCTTCCACGGGCAGACCATCGCTACTTTGAACAAGGGCGAAAGCATTGCGGATATCATGAATGCGATTGGCTATGATGCGATGACTCCTGGCAACCATGACTTCAATTATGGTTATGACGGGCTGGTCGAGCTGGACGGTATTACAAGCTTTCCAACCCTTGCGGCCAAAGTGAAGAAGGCTGACGGGACCGACCTGTTCACTCCTTATATAATCAAGGAAATCGCAGGACTGAAGGTGGGCATCTTCGCTTTCGTATGGTATAATGGAAGCAAAAAAAGGAAAGGTTTTGAGGAGATTTATGAGAAAAGCGAATGTGATCACAACGGTTGTTATTGTTTTATCCCTTCTGTTTATATCCGGGTGCTCTCAGAATAATCGGACTCCGGATGAGTCAAAGCAAGTGGAAACAAAAGGCAACAACGAAATCTCAAGTGATAAGGAAGAAGGGCTGATACAGATGGAAACAAGAGAATATGCCCAGCTTGATTATCTTGGGCACGCAAGCGTCAGGATCATTACAAAAGAAGGCATTGTTATCTATGTGGATCCCTATTATGGAAAGGATTACAATGAGCCTGCAGATATCATTCTGATCACCCATGGCCATGGTGATCACTACCAGATCGGTAAAATAAAGAATAAGAATGAAAACTGCAAGATCATCAGCTGGAAGGAAGCTTTGATGGATGGACAGTACCAGTCCTTTGAACAAGCCGGTGTTAAAATACAGGCGGTAGCGGCATATAACAAGAACCATTCGAAGGACAGCTCGGTCGGCTTTATTTTGGAATTTGACGGTATCAAGCTTTACCATGCCGGAGACACTTCAAAGATCGAAGAGATGAAAGAACTGGCTGATTTAAGCCTTACATATGCCCTTTTGCCAATGGACAATGTATATAACATGGGTCCGCAGGAAGCAACCGAAGCAGCAGAGCTGATTCAGGCAAAATACTATATTCCAATTCATACCGGCCCGGATGGCGTTTTTAGTGAAGAGAATATTGAACAATTCACCCCTGAAGGTAAAACTGTTGTAAGACCCAAAGAGTCCATACAATTGGGGGAATAAACCTGAATCCCATAGGTTTGGAATTAATTCATACACGTTATTGGTATATAACCAGCGTAATCTATGAAAATTGGAAACCGATTACCAGGTTTATTTTTCGGAGTCTAGTATGCAGGTGATAAAAGTAAAATCCAATGCAATATTTCCTGTCATTGTGGATCTGCTTCATTCCGGGCAAACTGCCCGTATCACGGTTACAGGCAGAAGCATGAGCCCTTTTTTGAAAGAAGACCGTGACAGTGTTGAATTGTCAAAATCGAGCTTTAAGGAAATACGCAAGGGTGATATTGTTTTAGTCAAGCGTACAAATGGTATATATGTACTACACCGAGTGTATAAGAAGACCGAAGCTTCTTTTTTTATGGTTGGTGACGCGCAGCAATGGATTGAAGGCCCATTATATCCTGAGCAATTGGTTGCGAAGGTGGTTTCGGTCAGAAGAAAAAACAGGGATATTCCTTGCACCAACAAGGGTTGGAGGTTTTTATCATGGGTGTGGTTAAGACTAAGAGTCTTCAGGTATAAGATCTTCAAGGTGTATTCCATTATGAAAAAATGCTGGGCAAAGCCCAATAACGAAAAGTCGGGGGAGAGTCATGAAAATTAAAGACGGGTTTATGATTAAGGAGATAGCAGGAATATGGGTGGTTGTCCCGATTGGCGCCAAGGCAATGGAATTTATGAGCATTGCCTCCTTAACAGAAACCGGCGCATTGATCTGGAATTTGATTGAAAAGGGCGCAACAAAGGATGAAATCATTCAGGCGATTCTTTCGGAGTATAACGTCGATGAAGCCACTGCCCGGGCAGACTTTGAGGCCTTTATCAAAAAGGCGGTGGATCACGGTTTTTTGGAAGTTTAGTGTATGTTTACTCACTGTATGGTAGTAGTGACCTCAAGGTAACGAGCCAAAGACGAGCAGGTAGTGCCTGTTAAATAAAGTGAAAGACATATGCGATCGCCCTGACCTGTATCAATTCAAGTTCTCCGAAGACCATTGCAGAAAGAATAGGTCTTGAACAATGTCACGGGTTGTTATAAAATGAAACTAGTAATGAAAAATTTAGCAATATAGGGGTGAATAAGCCATGAAAGAATATATTAAGCCGGATATTGAAATCGTTGAGTTAAGAACTGAAGAAATGCTCGCTACGCGCACCTCAGACACAATGCCGCTAAAACCAATACCAGATTCTATTTTTTGATATTTTTGGTTAATGAATAAAAGTTAGATTTTCAGGGTAGTATGATTAAATATTATAATATTGCTTCTGTAATAATTGAAATCGATAGTCATGATCATATTAATTTAAGCAGGCTTTTCTCTTTTGAGTGTGAGCCTTTTTTGTGCCCTGCGGTTAAGGTATCAATCAGGCAAACATGCAGTTTTCCTTTGAGCGAATACCATGTCGTTATGGAAAAGGATGGTGCCTTTGTTGAGTTTGAAGATGGCCGGTTTGGATATATTTATCATTCAGAAGAGGGTATTCCGACCGCTTTCTACTCTTCAAATAAAGATTGGACCCAGATTGACATTGGTTTTACCCATCAATATAATGTGAATAATTACAGTATCGCTGAATTGATGCTAGGCATGGTATTTCGAAGTATTATCCTAACTCAGGGCGGGTTGATTATCCACTCTTCTGCTATTTCTTATTGTAATTTCGGGCTAATTTTTTCTGCGCCTGCAGGAACAGGAAAATCTACACATACAAGGTTATGGGAAAGAATTTATAAAGCTGACATTATTAATGATGATACTCCTGCAATAATACCATTTGGAGATGAAATCCTAGTATGTGGTACCCCTTGGAGCGGTTCATCAGATATCTTTCAGAATTCACAAATTCCACTTAAAGCAATCGTTGTTCTGTCTAGGGGCAAAGGAAATTCTATTAGGAAGTTGGACATTGAAGGTATTGTGAATATTCTTTTGCCAAGATGCTTGTTGCCATATTATGATAAGAATCTAATGTTTAGCGCACTGAGGAATTTCGAAACAATAACAACATCAGTACCTGTATATCACTTGGAGTGTACACCAACGATTGAAGCGGTTGACGTTTTAAAGGCACATTTAAAAATCTAAACAACCGTTAATGTAATAATATGCTACAATGGCAAAAATGAAATCATAAGTCATTTTATGGCGATTTTATTCTATTTACATATTGACAGATTGTTAGCAAACATTGTATACTTTTTATTGATATAGAGATAAAGTTAGGAACACACAATATGAAAAGGCAAACCGTATGAAAATATGGGACGCAAAGCTTGAGTCTAATGATTTGCTTTATAGCTTTGTATTAGCTATGTAAATGATTAAGTGAGTGTTTTCATTTACAAGTGTTCTTAATGCAGATAAAAAAGTAAATCTATGATCGTTCAGCTGCCATAGTTTTGGCAGTTTTTTATTTTGAATTTTTTAGGAGGAATCATTTATGGTTGAATTTAAACATTTTACGAAAGCAAAGATATCGCTCGTGCTTGTTTTTATTTTTATGTTTGTGTCTATATTGCAAGTTTCAGCAGTTACACCAAGCTTCTACTATAAGTATAATTTAGTAGGGGAAGTTGGTGTGGATCCAGAGACAATATTTTTTCAGCTGGATAAATATGCCTGGGGTTCTAGTGAATCAATTGGCAAGGTTTATGCTTACTGTGCAGATCATGACACAGATATGCAAAAAGATGTAGACTATGTTTTATCAGAAGAAGTTACAGAAGCGTTAAGACCTATTCTGAATAACTCGCCACCGTTCGTAAAATTGGTCGTTTTAGAAGGTTATGTAAACGATTATTTGAGGGAGGCTTCACTTGATAACTCTTTGGGGTTAATAGCTGATGGTATCTCCATTCCGGAATTGGTAACAGGGGTTCAATATGCAATATGGCATTTTACCAACGGCTATGAACCGACTATTACAGATGCTGATGTGAACAGATTATATCAGTATTTTATTCATTTACCCGTTGAAAAAGCAGTTCAGTATGATTCGGCTGATATTTCAGTGGTATCGACAGAACGTGATATGGAAAATATCACAGTTCATTTTACTTATATGAATTCATTTGACTCCATAGCTTTATCGCAAGAATTTGAAGGTGTACAAATTCAATACAGTGAAGGAAAGGGAACGGTAATAATACCGGTAACCTCTATTGGTGATGTAAAAGACTTTTCTATAACAGTTCAAGCGGGAAGGACAGTTTCGGATGTTTTTATTCTTTCTGGATATGGTAATGTTATATCGCAAGATTTGATATGTTTTACAACTGATGTTGTAAACGTTTCGGCCAAAGTAAGTATTCAGGTACCGACACCAACCCCGGAACCGACTCCGACACCAACCCCGGAACCGACTCCGACGCCAACCCCGGAACCGACTCCGACGCCTAAACCACCATGCAGGCCAACATGTGCACCAAAACCCACATGTGCACCAAAACCCACATGTGCACCAAGACCCACATGTGCACCAAGACCCACATGTGCGCCAAAACCTTCATGTGCTCTAGGGTCTCAAACTGCATGGGCGTATGGAAGTAACTCCGTTGAGTTTTCCAGCAAGCAAATCGGCCTGAAGAACTGGGGATGGACCAATGGCCCACTAACAGAAGGAAATTATGAATTTGATATGTATGCGGGTGCTGGAAACAATGACTTGAGCAAGGGAACCCTTGTGGGTAAACTTAAAGTTAAATACAGCAATGGAGAAGTATCCGCTACCTATGATTTGCTGCCTGGGTATATGTTAAAGGAAGCACATCTCTATATCGGGAATGATTACCTGCCGAAGAACGGCAAGAAATATTCAAATGCCCCCGGAAAGTTTCAATACAAAGAGGCATTTGGAACAGGCACCGGTTCCCATGAATTTAAAGCGGGCGAATTCACGGGAGAAATTTATATCGCTGCACATGCAGTCGTAGAAGCTCAAGTACAGCAAGCAGAAGAAGAAGATCATAAATGGGATGGTTATGACTGGTTTTCACAAGAAAATCATAAAGATAAAGGAAAGGGACAGGGACCAGAACAAGGGCAAGGACCCGGACAGAGACCTGGAAAAGGACAAGGAAAAGGAAAGAAATAGAATAAGAGAATGTTCATCAATGAGTGGCCAAATTGGCCACTCATTTTATTAACCATGATAATGAGCAATCGCAGAATCAATAGAAAACAAAATAAAAACTCTCTTTTTACATTTCAAGTATCATTATTTTCCATAATCTCACCGATATAGTTATTGATACTTTTCTCATATTGTCGCAATAGAGTTATTTAATGAAAACTAATAGTGCTGCGAATAACAAATTGTACTGACATGAGATGAACCAACTGCAAATATTCATATAGCATCAAACAAGCGTTTCTTCGGCAGGTTATAGCATCACAGACAGAAATGACTTAATATCAGGAGCATTGTTTAGGATTCAACATGGCACGAAGAATTTTATTTATGAAGTTCGACTCGAAATATATACCGGGGGTGCCATATCGTGGGCAGAAAAGAAAAAAGTAAGCAAACAAAAGCTAAAAAACCAAGTAAATTCTTAAGTATTCTTCAGGAAAAGCTCACTCAAATTTTCCCAAAGATGAAACTAGACCTTTTAAGAAAAGTAAAAATAAAATGGCGTTTGATTATAGTTTTTTTGTTTTTGTCCATAGGCCCGTTGATTATACTTGGGGTTTCTGCGTTTCGAAGCTCCAAAGCAGCCTTGACAAATAACATAAAAGATTACACCAGCCAGGTTGTTTCACAATTTGGTGAAAATGTAAGTAAAGAATTGGAAGTCTGTGTAGATGTTGTAGACGAGATAATGTTTTCATCTTTGGTTCAGGACAACTATGCCAGCTCAAAAACCTTAGAGCCTCACCAGACATTTACACTGCGCAATAACATTATATCCGATATGAATGTGAAATCATATACACTTCCGGTCGTATCGTATCTTTCTTTTTATCCGGCAAAGGGAGATTTAAGCATTTTCTCGGGAACAGCAGGTTTTAAGATATCTTACGATGATCTTAACAAGGAATTTACAGGCCTGCCAGATAAAACGAAGTGGTATATCTTTGATCAAGGCAAAATCGTTTTTGCCAAAAAGGGCATAAGGTTAGATACAGGTTCGATCTCAGGAGTGGGTAACTTTTACATGGAGCTGAATCCAACTGAAATAGGCAAGATGTTCAAGAGCCTGAAAATGAATCAATCCGTGGATTTGTTTTTTATTACTGACGAGGGAACCATTATTTATTCCAGCCGCGAAGACCTTCCAGTAGGAACGGATTTCCCCAATGTCGCTTTATTCGATAGCATTAAACAAAACCAGGCAGAAACCGAAATGTTATCTTCAAGCTTTACTGCGGATTTTAACGGTAAAGTCGAGTGCAATTATTATCAAATAGAACAGGCTCCATTTTATATTGTTACAACAACACCCTATACCTTTATGAACTCGGCATCTACAGCAATTGGCCGGCAGATCCTTTTGATTGCTTTTATTGGGGTGTTCATTTCAGTCATCCTCGCGTTTGCTATTTCCAGAAGCATATCCAAGCCATTGTTAAAGCTTGCTGCATTGATGCGGAAATCAAAACAGGGGGATCTGACCGAATCTGTTCAGGATAACAGCAGGGACGAAATTGGTGAGGTGATTAACAATTATGATGATATGATACAGAACATGAAGAACCTGATTCGAAAGGTTAAGGAATCGGTTGAAGATGTATTGGGCATATCAGGAAGTATTTCGTCCTCGTCGGATCAGTCCTATTCCTCATCGGAGCAGATAGCGCTAACCCTTCAGGAAGTGGCAAAAGGTTCTTCAGAACAGGCCCAGGAGGTATCCCAAAGTGTCAATTATATGAACGACCTGTCTGAGGGCATTAACAAAGTAACCAATGATTTGTCTCATGTGTCCTCTCTGATTAGTAAAACCGAAAAAATCAGCATGGACGCGATTTCAACTGTTAAGATGCTCAACGGAAAAGCAAATCAAACAAAAACAGCATCCTTGAAAATCGTCGATGAGATAAACAGCCTGAACAGCGACATGAAGGAAATCCGTAAAATTGTCAAGGTGATTGTCGGAATCGCGGAACAAACCAATTTGCTTTCATTAAACGCTGCGATTGAGGCGGCAAGGGCGGGAGAGGCCGGCAGAGGCTTTGCAGTTGTCGCGGAAGAGGTTAAAAAGCTTGCTGATCAGTCGAAAGATGCTTCTATCATGATCAACAACATCATCAATGCGATTCAATATAAAACCGAACAAACGGTATCTGAAGCAAACGACACAAGTGAAATCATACAGGAGCAGATGACCGCTGTAACACAGACGGATACGGCATTTAACACTATTTCCAAATCCATGAGGGAAATATCAGCTTATATGAAAAACATGGGTGACTCAGTCCGAAGCATGGTGACTTTGAAGGAAAAAACTCTGTCCTCCATAGAAAACATCTCGGCCGTATCGGAAGAGGCAGCATCAACCTCGCAGGAGGTGTCTGCCAGTACTGAAGAGCAGATGGCCAGTGCTGAGATCCTGACAAACCTTTCAAAGGAGATGAACAAAATGGCGGCAGAGCTAGGTGCCGCGGTGTCTCTGTTTAAGATCGGGTAAAACAGAACAGCCTTACCAAAGCTATGGGAATGATACTTATTCCCATGGCTTTTTCTATATGTGATTGCTCGAAGCCGAGCTTTGTCTTGTAAGCCGCTCACATGAGTGCTTCTGGGTAGGTAACACAGATTGCGCATTCAGCCTGAACGCCATAAGATATGATTTCATGTTAAAGTAATAACGCATTTTGTTGAAAAAAGAGGGAAGGAACAATTCGGTTCCTTCCCTCCATGGTATGATGATTACTCTTTACAGCCAATATAAGAAAACTCCTGTGTGTTTGCATTATTCCTTGATCCGGATGGTCGCTTCATCTCCGAGCTTGATGCTGTCCTTTACCAGGGTGCCCTGGATGATGGTGCTGTCGGCCTTGAAGGTTCCCGGGCTTACAACACGGCAGTAGTAAACCAGCGGCTCTTTGTTCTCGGAATCACGCCACACATTGAACGTGACCTTCTGACCGTCGGTATTGCGGAACCACCACCAGAAGCCTTTTTCGCGGATTCCCGCGTTATAGGGGTTATCAATGGGCTTCAGTCCTGACGGAACATAATCGGTAATTTCATAGTAGCTGTCCATGGCGGTGGGGGAAACGTTCCAGTTCAGAACAACCTTCACCAGATCGTTTTGCTCAAATTGCGTGGTTTCCTTTCCGGTTTTGTAATCGTAGAAGGTGCGTTTGATGGTCAGGTTGTCATCCTGGTTCAATTGTTCGGTCAGGGGTGCTTCAAAGATGGATACCACCGAAGCGTCCCCGGAAACCTTTGTTATTTTCAAATCATTGAGTTTGATGGATGGTACCTTCACGGTTATTCCGCTGCCATCCTTCAGGCTTTCAGTATAGGTATTGCCGCCATAGGTGTAGGTGAATTCCACTTCCGAGGCCGGAAGCTTTTGGTATTCCTCCATCACATACAACAGCTTTTCAGTATTGACCAAAATTTTCTTCGAGTAGTTATTTATTGTATACTGGAACAAGCCTTCCTTGTCCTTCGTGTCCAACCTGGCTGCCAGAACTGCAGCCAGTGCGGTGTCGCGCAGGATGGTATCCGTATCGGTGGATTCCTTCACACGGATATAAGGCTTCATATTCTCCAGCAGTGAAACCAGTTTTTCATTGTATATCTTCTGCGCTACAGCGGTTTCACCCAGGGTGTCGAAAGCCAGTGCCAGATAAATATTATCTCGCGTGGTGAGATTACTTACCTTCAGCGCATTGTTCAGATCCACCAGTACGGGCTCTCCCATCACAGCCAGCCCAAACAATGCCGGGGCATTCACTCGTCCGGGTTCTGCGAATATCAGTGAATAGAAGTACTGTTTCAGCATCGCGGCGCCGCTTTCATCCTTCAACAGCACTGCCAGCTGTGCGGACAGTTCCACATCACTTTCTGAATAGGGCAGAATTCCGTAACCGCCATCGGGTTTCTGGTATTGTGTCAGATCTACGGAAGCGGCATCAAAATAGCGGTTGGCGTCTTTTGCAATTTTGTCCAACAACAGCTGCGCCTGCCAGGCGGTGTATTTCTGATCCAGCCTGCTTCCTCCGCTGTACATTAAATGGTATAACGGCGGTACCAGCCTGCCGCGGCCTTCGTCGGTAAACAGCAGTGTTGTAAGCCCATCCTTGCCGCCCTGAAGGATCATGTTCGGCCTCAGGGTTTCTGTGACAGCCTTTTCAATTTCATGATAGGTGTCCGTCACGTATATGGTTCGTTTAATACCGTCAGACATACCGCTTTCACTGATGGCCCGGATTTCAATATCGTAAACCCCCTCTTCCAGTGGCCACAGTGGAATGTTCGTTCTCTCAAAAGCTTTACCGGTAGCAGTGTGAACCAGCCCCGGTTTTTGCGGGCTGATGATCTGCCAGGTGATGGTTTCTCCTTCCTTCAGATCATTGCCATAGCTGCTGACACCAATAAACGGCGTGTCTCCTGTCAGATAAGTGGTATTCAGGCTGTCGTTGATGAAGAAAGGCAGGGTGACCTTCAAATTAGCTTCCCCTGTACCTCCGTAAAGATCCGGGGTAATACCGGCCAGCGTAACATACCAGGAGGTCACATTGTCGGGCAGCTTGAACGAGAAGGTTCCGGTTCCGTTTTCATCCAGAGTGACCATGCGGAACAGCGCGGTATCCTTGAATTCGCTTCTGACCTGGACACTGCCCATATCAGCAGCAGGCGTGGATTGCGGTGCAGTCGGCGCAGCTTCAGCCACAGAATAGCTGGCAGCCATATCCACCATTCCATTTGTGCCTGTTGCAAATCCTCTTTCGACATATTTCGCGCCTCTTCCGCCTGCAGTACCCATCGCATGAGAACTATAAGAGTTGCCCATCCCTGCATCTACCCATTGATACAGGGTGTCCAGAACATTCACTTCGTACCAGGAGATTTTCAACATGGCCTCGTCAATCAGCGCCAGGTTCACATGTGCCGCCACTGGGTTGCCGTCTTCATCCTTTGCGGTGATGCTTACATTTACAGTGTCACTTGGGCGATAGGCCTCCTTGTCGGCCTCCATCTGGATATCCAGCTTTACTTCGTCGGTGTCATAGCGTATACCCTTGCTACCGGCATTGATATAGCCTTTTCCGTTGAAGTATACGGCTGTGACATAAAAGTTTGGAACCATATTCTTCGTAAATTTTGTTTTGTATTCTGCGCTGGAAGCAACCTGATATTTGAGAATTCCCTTTTGTGCTTCAACATACAGCACAGATTTTGGGGATGCGATCTTCTGTTCGTTGTTTTTCAGCGTGAGAGTGACTTCCTCGTCCAACCGGTATTTCTCTTTATCTGTTTCAAGATGATACCAGTCATATTGGGTATCAGGGTATTTCACACGATAGCTTGACAGATAAACACTGCTGTTCATCACCCTCTTGTTGTTGTCATTCCAGATCAATTCGGCGGTGTACCAGCCTCCGCTGGGGGTTTTCAGGTTAAATACTTCGCTGGCGATTCCTTTTTCGTTTGTGCGGAAGGCGAAGGTTTGAACGGTTTCCCGCCGCTCTTCATAGCTGTATACCTTTCGGACAACCTTATTAATATAATCGTATTCTTCGCCCTGCTCGATTTTTTCATAATAGTGATAAACAATGGTTCCTGCAATTTCCTTATATGCTGCGGGAGCTCCCAGGAAATCTGACCTGTCAGTATTGTCGGGTTTATTGATTCGGCTCAGGTCAATTTTATTCACCGTGGCCTTCAGGGTGGTTTTCCCCTTATCATCAGTGTTTGCTTCAAAGGCAGCGTGAATGTCATTAATAAACACACGCGCGTAGGCATTGCTGTAAATTTCTCCGCTTTCCGGCAGGGAGGCATTGGCGTTGATGTATAAATGTTGCTCGCCCTGTGCCTTTTGATCGGTGGTTTGCGCCGTAAAGGGAACAACAAGCTTGCCATTCGCGCCGGTCTTAACGGTATTGTAGGCTTCCTGCAAGGGGTAGCCGCCGATATTATAGGATACGTCCAAAGCAGGGAGGGGGGTTCCTTCAAAGAAAGCCGGGATGATGGTGAAGTTCACGGTTTCACCCAGGAATATGGCTTCCTTATCCTTCTCAATGCTCATCTTGTAGGCCGGTTTCACGTAATTTTCAACGGTGATGTAATGGTTGTTGACCACCTGACCATCGGCTTTTATGATGATGTTGTAACCGCCGGGAGAAAGCTTCGGCAGTTGGAAACTGCTATCAAAGAAACCGTTTTCAACGGGCACGTCGATTGTGACCAGAGGCTTTTGAATGGACGGAAGATAAAAACTGAGGAATCTGGCCTCGGGAATGCCCCAATACCCGCCCTGGGCGATTTCCACCGTAACTTTTTTCGGGGATGTGCCATATCCGCGCTTCTGCAGGAAACCCCAGAACACAACAGGATCATCCGGCTTATACAGGTTTCTGTCTGTCTGGAAGTAACGCCAGTAGTCTTCATAGGCATAGACATCATTTCCATAGGTTCTGTATTTGTAGTTCAGCAGAATCAGTTCATTGCTTTCGCTGCGAACGATATAGTACTCCAGCTTATCGCTTTGCGGATCTGCCGGCACAGTGTCAAAGGTGACGGTACCGTATGCATCGGCTGTATAGTTTTTGCTGTTGCTTGCATCATAAACCGTCGCGGAGCTTTCGGCTTTTCCGGTTTTCAGGTTGTTCACCCAGAAAAGAGTTTTTGTGTCGCTTGCCGTAAAGTAAGCGGCCAGGTCGGTGGATTGAACCAGAACCTGTGCGGTTAAGTCGTTATAAGTGCTTTCAATCAGATAGAAACCGTTTTCCAGCTCTTCAGGCAAAGCAAGATATTTCTGCTGCCATTTTGTCATATCGAAGGTTTGTTCGAAAGAAGATACAGTGGATAGCCCCTCTTTGGAGATCAGATTGTTCTGCTGGCTGTAATACGCCCAGGAAGGTGTTTCGTATTTGGATTGCAGTGTCTTCAGGAAATCATTAATATTTTTAAATTGGTATACGGTTGTTTTAACAACCGCTTCGGTATCCTGGTAGTTTGCAGAATAAACACCGATGGGGATCACAGGCACTTCACCGGTGCCAAATTCCATCAGCATGCTCTGAAAATACAGGCTGCCTTTTTGTTCTGTACGCCCGTTCTGCTCGGGCTCAGTTTCGAAGGAAAACACATAATCCTCGGGAAGCTTCAGGTCGGTTTCCTTCAGCCCAAGTCCGTTTCGAACAGTGACCGTATACAGGGTGCCAGGTTCGAGCTGCTTTGGAATGAAAACAGCCATGTAGCCGTTCCTCTCAAAACGGCCTTCAACCTTTGGTGTAATCTGAAAATATTTACCCGGGTCTTCAAAACCCGTGTGGCTGAAATAAATCTCAATACCGGAGTTTACCGGCACATAATTGGACTGATCGGCGGGCAATGTGCCCAGAATCGAAAAATCCCGGCGTGTCTGGAAGGTCCAGGACACGGTTTCCTGATCGGGTGTGGTTAAAACAAATGTATACAGGCTGTTGGTGTTCAGCTTCTTTTGCGGGGTGATGACAAAATGCTTCTGCTGGTTCTGAGTGATCTCCAGGGTGTTGTCCCCCAACATGCGAAGCATTTCCTTCATTTGTTCCAGAGTATAACTTTTTTCAGATTTCAGAATGAACCCCGTATCGGCATAAATGCCCGTGGCATCATAACTGACCGGGGTCAGCAGAAAGCCGCTTCTGTACTCCTCAGCGTACACCGGCGTAAATGGATTCACTATCCATAAAACTGTGGCGACAATAGCCACTGCCACTGCAATTGCGATGATTCTCTTCATAACCAATCCTCCTCCTTTTATACTTCAAAAATGTATTGCCTGTTTATGTAACTTCTTTTTACGCGGCTTCTGTATTGTGTCAAGAAGGGTCACGCTCAGTTTGTTTTCGGGGTGAGGCCACTGCTTCTTGTTACACAGGTTCTTACCACGAAATCTCACCGGATGCTTAAACCTCTGCTTTAATATAGATCGGCCACAATGCATTTGACGTTAACAAACTTAATAAGTTCCATCAATAAGTTACTCCTGTGAAACCTGCCAAGGTTTTATGTCATTTGGCGATACCCGGGTCCTAGGAGACTGTTCACAGATATGTCTTTTATCCTGAGCGCGGCGATGTCATCCTGAGCATAGCGAAGGATATCTTCAGTAGTAATGCGAAGATCCTTCATTTAAGCAGGCTCTGCCTGTTTATCTCTGAATAGTAACCACTATACAGGGAATTTGTTCGCTCTTTGCAGAATTATAGACAATGCAGGCTTGGAATGATAGAATATTAAAGGCTTAAACAGATAGATAAAGCCTTCAGGAGGATGAAAATGAACAGAGTTTTTAACTTCTCTTCCGGGCCTTCAGTATTGCCTGAAGAAGTCCTGGAGATCGCCAGGGACGAGATGTTGAACTGGCACGGCAGCGGCATGTCCGTTATGGAAATGAGCCACCGATCCAAATGGTTCGAACAGATCATCCAACAAACCGAGGCCGATTTAAGAGATTTGATGCAGATTCCTTCCAACTATAAAGTGCTTTTTTTACAGGGCGGCACTTTCACACAATTTGCAATGGTTCCCCTGAACATGATGATAAAGGGCAAGGCAGACTATGTCAATACCGGTACCTTGTCGCAAAAAGCCATAGGTGAGGCCAGAAAATTCGGCAAAGTGAATATCGTGGCCTCTTCCGAAGAAGAAAACTTTACCCGCATCCCCACGCTCGACCCCAAAACCTTCAGCAGGGATGCCGATTACTTTTATATTACCACAAACAATACCATCTATGGCACCCGTTATACCACCCTTCCCGATACCGGAAGGGTTCCACTGGTGGCAGACATGTCGTCGAACATTCTGTCCGAGGTTTATGATGTATCCAAATTCGGCCTGATATTTGCCGGCGCACAGAAAAACATGGGCCCGGCCGGGGTGACCGTTGTGATTGTCAGGGGTGATCTGATAACAGATACATCTGCTGAAGTTCCGACAATGCTTCAATATAGGGTTCATGTGGAGAATGAATCCATGTATAACACGCCGCCATGCTACAGCATTTATATTTGCGGTCTGGTTTATCAATGGCTGAAGAAGCTGGGCGGAGTTTCCGTGATACAGAAAATAAACGAAGAAAAAGCTGCCATCCTGTATGACTTTCTGGATAATTCCAACATGTTCAGGGGAACCGTAAATAAAAAGGATCGCTCCTTGATGAATGTTCCCTTTCACACAGGGAATAAGGAACTGGACGCCAGGTTCATCCGGGAGGCCCAGGCGAAAGGCCTGGTGAACCTGAAAGGTCACCGCATGGTCGGCGGCATGCGCGCAAGCATATACAATGCCATGCCGGTGCAGGGCGTACAGGCATTGGTCAGCTTTATGAAAGATTTTGAAGCGGCAAACAGCTCGATGGGTGCTTGCACGAATTACCGCTCATAGGCAGGGGTTATAGGTATTTGATAAATTCCTCTTACAATCAGGAGAAGATGATGAGAGTAGCTTTGGAAGATAAAATTCTGCTGAGTTTGGAAAAACCAGCCCGATATACCGGTGGTGAATGGAACATGGTCACCAAGGATCCCCAAAAGGTGGATGTCCGGTTTGCATTCTGCTTCCCGGATGTTTATGAGGTGGGGATGTCCCATCTGGGCATGAAAATACTGTATCATGTTCTCAATCGCAGACAGGACACATACTGCGAGCGGGTATTCGCGCCATGGGTGGACATGGAAGAGATCATGCGGCAAAAGGGAATTCCGCTTTTCGCGCTTGAATCGAAAGATCCCATCCGGGATTTCGATATACTGGGCTTTACCCTTCAGTACGAAATGAGTTATACCAATATCCTGAACATGCTGGATCTTGCGAGTGTTCCGCTGTTATCCGCAGAAAGAAAAGAATCCGATCCCTTTGTCATCGCCGGAGGGCCGTGCGCTTGCAATCCTGAACCCCTGGCCGATTTTATCGACCTTTTCGTTATTGGCGAGGGCGAGGAGGTTATTCTTGAGTTGATCGATGCATACCGCCAGTGGAAAGTGACGGGTGCTGAAAGATTAGTATTTTTAAAGGCCGCGGCTATGATTCCGGGGGTTTATGTCCCCTGTCTTTATGCTGTGTCTTATCATCCGGATCATACCATTGCGTCTATAACCCCTGTTATGGAAGGCATCGGTAAAACCGTCCGCAAAAGGATCATTCACGATCTGGACACAGCGGATTTTCCGGAGGACATTATCGTCCCGTTTATCGGTACTATCCACGACAGGATTATGCTTGAGATGTTCCGGGGCTGTATCCGGGGCTGCCGTTTCTGCCAGGCGGGCTTTATCTACAGGCCCGTGCGGGAGAAAACGCCGGAGATTTTATTGAAACAGGCCGAAGGTGCCATAGCAAAAACAGGCTATGAGGAAATTTCACTGGTATCCTTAAGCACCAGTGACTATTCCTGCCTTACCAATTTTACGGATGAACTGCTGAAATTGACCGAGCAAAAAAAGGTAAATTTATCTCTGCCCTCGCTGCGCATCGATAATTTTTCACTGGATCTGATGGAAAAAGCGCAAAAGGTGCGTAAAAGCGGCCTTACCTTTGCGCCGGAGGCAGGTACTCAGCGTTTAAGGGATGTGATCAATAAGGGCATTACCGAAGAAGATATCATCAACTCGGTCAGCCTTGCCTTCGAAGGCGGCTGGAGCAGCGTCAAGCTGTATTTCATGATAGGCCTTCCCACTGAAAGCGATGAGGATATCGAGGGGATCGCAAGGTTGGCCGCAGAGGTTGTGCGGGCATATAAAAGGGTTCCGAAGGAGAAAAGGGCAAGGGGTTTAAAGGTGAATGTCAGCGCGGCCTGTTTTGTCCCCAAGCCCTTCACCCCGTTTCAATGGTTCGGGCAGGACACGCTGGAGCAGTTCCGAGTCAAGCAAAAATTTCTCCGAGAGAAGATCCGCGAAGCGTCCAAATCAGTCACCTTCCACTGGCATGAGGCCAAAACCAGCCAGCTTGAAGCAGTGCTTGCACGCGGGGACAGAAGGCTGGGAAGGGTACTTTACAACGCATGGCGCAATGGGTGCCGGTTTGACAGCTGGGATGAATATTTTCAATATGATGTCTGGATGAAAGCTTTTGAGGATGAAGGGATCGATCCAGGCTTTTATGCCAGCCGGCAAAGAGTGTTTGAAGAAACCCTCCCGTGGGATCATCTGGATATGGGCGTATCGAAGAAATTTCTTGAAAAGGAATGCAGGAAGGCTTATGAGGGAGCTCTTACACCCAATTGCCGCGTAAAGTGCGCAGGATGCGGCAGTACTGTTTTCTCAGCCGGGATCTGCAGGATGGATAACGAAGAGGAAACGCCATAGACCATTATTGGCAGCAGCTCTCTCAGTGATGTATCACTGATTTTCCTCTGCCGACAGAGAACCGGGCAGGAAAGCTTAGAAAGGGTAGCCAGCGCTTTCCATGCTGACATTGGAGGATACCATGCATATCAGGTTTCAGTTTAAACGTGGGGACGATTTGAAGTTTATCGGACACTTGGATATCCTGCGGTTGTTCGAGCGGGTATTTAAACGTTCCGGGCTTCCCATAGCCCATTCGCAGGGGTTTAACCCCAGGCCGCAAATTATCTTTGGGCAGCCCATGCCTCTGGGGCTTACAAGCGACGGTGAGTTTGCCGATGTGGAGCTTACCGACAGGATTGAACCCGGGCAGTTCCTGCAGATTATGAACAACGCGCTGCCCCCGGGAATCAGACTGATGGATGCAAAAGAGAAAAAGAATCCTTCCAATCTGATGGGTCAGATATCAGCCGCAAGCTACCGCATAGGCTTTAAAGCACCGGAAGGGCTGGATCTTCAAAAGCTTATCACAGACGTTTTGGCAACGGATACCATCCTGGTTATGAAAAAAACCAAGAGCGGTGAAAAGGAAAAAAATATCCGTCCATTCATATATCAACTGGCGGGAATTTACGAAACCGGCAGTGGTTTCTTTGAGGTATTGCTCGGCGCAGGCCAGGATGACAACATCAGGCCCGATTTGTTCCTTGTTGGTGTGTCAAACGCTTCTCAGGCCGGACTGGAGCTGCTGTCGATGCACAGGGTTTTATTATTGGGAGGAAAAGAAAACAATTGGCTGTCACTGCTGGATGAGCAGATGCTCTGAGGATGGGAAAAAACCAGCTATACTACCGATAAAAAAGGTGGCGGGGGAATTCTTGCCTTGATATATGAATGAGATTGATAATAACAGGGTTTCAGGTGAAGAATGACTAAAGAGATATTGGTAGACATAAAACCCGATCAAACGAGGGTTGCCATACTGGAAGACGGCGAGCTGGCAGAAATCTACATGGATTCGCCCGGACAGAAAAAGCTTATCGGGAATATTTACCGTGGAAAGGTGGAGCGGGTTCTTCCCGGTATGCAATGCGCTTTTGTGGATATCGGCCTTGAAAAGAACGCTTTTCTTTATGCCGGTGATATTTTTACCGGACTTCACCAGGACTTGGACGAGTCATGCCAATCTCACCGGGAACCGGATGAAAAAATAGAAAACCTGATCCGCCAGGGCCAGGAGATCACCGTGCAGGTAAAGAAGGAAGCCATTGAGAACAAGGGCCCCAGAGTTACCACACACATTACTCTTCCGGGAAGAAATACGGTATTATGCCCTTATGATCCAGGGGTTGGCGTTTCCAAAAAGATTGCGGATAAAGAAGAACGGGAAAGATTGAAAGGCATCGCCGAAAAGCTTTGCCCTCAAGGAATGGGATTGATCATCCGCACGGCAGCCCAAGGGATAGATCCATCTGAACTGGAGGATGATATTCTTCTTCTTCGAAAGCTTTGGGAAAAAGTGAGCAGGAAGGAAGCGAAGGGTGCCGTCCCACGGTGTCTTTACAGTGAACCCGACCTGGTACAGAAGCTTGCGAGAGATTTGCTGAATGCGGGAGTGCAGCGGTTTGTTGTGAATGATCGCAACGAGTATGAAAGCTTACTGGAGCTTATGGAAGATATCTCTCCCAACATGAAAATGAAAGTGGAATACTATTTCGGAGAATATGAGCTGTTCGATTTTTACCATGTGGAATCCGCGATACAGAAGGCATTGGCCCGAAAGGTCTGGCTGAAATGCGGTGGATATGTCGTTTTTGATAAGACCGAAGCCTTGACAGTGATCGATGTGAACACGGGCAAATTCACAGGCCTGAATGATCAGGAAGAAACCATTCTATTCACCAATCTGGAGGCGACAATCGCCATTGCCAGACAGATCAGGCTTCGGGACATCAGCGGAATCATCCTGATCGATTTTATCGATATGCAGGAGAACGGGCATAAGGAGCAGGTTCTGTCTTCGCTGAGAGAGGCGGTAAAGCAGGACGGTACAAAGACCGTAGTTCTGGGGATGACCCGACTGGGCCTGGTGGAAATAACTCGGAAAAAAGTACGCAATAATCTGCAGCAAACCTTAACTGAACCCTGCCCTGCCTGTGGCGGAACAGGCAGAAAAGCCCGGAAACAAGCTGAGAATACATGGGGATTTTGATACACGGACAGATCTCATGTACCAATAAGAACAGGAGATCCGTTCTCATTTTTTACCCAGGGTTCACTTCATCAGCTGCTGCTCTTTTCATTCTTTTTTTCAGGAAGAAATAAAAGAATACTGTTCCTGCGATCATGAGCAGACCTGTATACAGGTTTATCTGCACTGCATCTATCCGATCCATGAAATAACCCGCTACGGGAAAAGCAACTGTAACAGCAAGGTTTTTCAGCAAGCTGCTGAAAGATATGATAGTTGCCCGTTGGTTGCTGGGAATATGCTTGTTCATGTATTTCATAAAAACAGGCATCTGAAGCCCTCTGGCTACCTGCTGCAGACATATGAACACAAACCCGATGGGATATCTTGTGACACCCAGCAGAACGAAGGAGGCAGCCATGAGCACGGATAACAGGATCATGGATTTTCCCCTGGTTCGTTCAATCAGCTTTCCTGCGCTCCGTGCAGTCAAAGTAGCAACAATATTGAACAATGCGAAGAGGAGCCCGAAGTATTTATCCGGGATACCCACATCCTGGAAATAGGGCTGGTAATACCAGAAACCGATACGGAAAAATACGAAGAAGAATACTCCATATAAAACGATAGACCGTATACGCTGGTTGTTTACCAGGAACCGTGCACTGATAGCGATTTGTTGGAAATACCCGGGTTTTTTCTCATCTTCATAGGTTTTTATTTCATACAGAAAGAGGGCCGCGACAGACGAACCCACCATTAGAACAGCGGATATCAGCAGGGGCAGCTCTTTATTCAAGCTGTAAACAAAGCCCGAGATGATTGAGCCGACTATTTGGGATCCAAGCGCATATGCTTCGCCCTTGCCCTGGATGTCTGCAAATGTTTTTTCTTTTCCGAGGGTTTTCAGCGAGTCATAGACGATCGCGGTATCAGACCCTGATTTCAGGCTCATTCCGCATGCAAACAGGGCCTCACCAAGCATAAACTGCCAGATGCGTGCCCCGGTGATATAAGCAACAGCACCAAGAGCCATGAAGAGCCCGGCAAGGAACAAGCTGAACCGCCTGCCCAGCAAGTCACCCACAGCCCCGGAGGGCACCTCCAGAACCACCACCGCGACGGAGAAAAAGGCTTCCATGACCATGATTTCCGTATAGCTGAGCCCCTTGTCCAATAAGTACAGCATGATGATGGGCCCGATAATCAATTGAAACAAGCCCATATAGGTATAGTAAACCGGGATATTTCTTTGAATTCTCAACTCGTCCAACGCTCCAGACCCCTTTCACCGTGATTTTAGGAACAATGTGCCATCGTCCAGGGAGACCGTTCGGAAAAGCATGTTTATTCATAAGACACTACTTTTCATGGCTTGAAACCCGCATAGTTCCGCTCATTATTACATGTTTATGCGTGTTTCTAAAGAATAAACAGACTTTCCGAGCCGGCTCCTAGGTAAAACAAAAGCCCGCAGAATCACCATCAGGTGACTCCGCGGGCTTAAACCGCGTGTAGAAGAAGCTTCTTCCTGTACCGCTCACCATGAGGCATGATTGCTCCCAGGTTCAGGTACACTCACTTTTTATAGATTATAAGCGCAGTCCTGGGGTTTGTCAACCAGTATTTGCCTATGCAAAAGAAACGTCGATGGAACTGAAACAAAAAATCATCTCCCATGTTTCAATACGAAATTCTTTTGCTTGCCATGCTATTTTTATTGTGTTATAATAGCAATCGGCACTTTTTAAGAAGAACATGCCAAGGCATGTGAAATAGAGCATGTGCTTGTAAGCGAGGTGAAAAGAATGAAGGACGGTATTCATCCAAATTATGGGAAAGCAACCGTGAAATGCGCTTGTGGAGAAACATTTGAAACGGGTTCAACAAAGAAGGATCTTCACGTGGAAATATGTTCACAGTGCCATCCTTTTTTTACCGGTAAACAAAAGTTTGTAGATACCGGTGGACGTGTTGACAGATTCAAGAAGAAATATGGTATGAAATAAAACCGGGTTATCCCGGTTTTTTTCTTTATCAGCCCAAATGTGGAGTATACATAAATCATCGATGAATTGCTTTTTCCGATGGATACGGAAGTCACTTCGGTTAATGGTATCGGCAGTTTCACAAAATGGAGACAATTTGATGTTAATGGAATGATTTTGCCTGTTTTGCGTATGATAGGTTCAGTACACACAATCCGTTTTGTGGTCTGTTGTCCATGAGGTGAGCAAGATGAAGAGGATTATGCAGCATACCCTGTCGCTGTTACAGATATTTCTAGGGTCTGCCATTCTCGCTCTGTCCATGAACATATTTCTCGTTCCCCATAAAATCGCTCCGGGAGGGGTTTCCGGGGTTGCTACGGTTTTGTTTTATCTGTCAGGTCAGAAAATTCCGGTAGGGGTTGCCATGCTTGCAATGAATGTTCCGCTGTTTTTAGCGGGGTTGAAGGTTCGTGGCAAGCATTTTATTATCAGATCCATTATTGGGGCAGCGCTCCTGTCGGTCATCATCGACATCACCGAGCCCTGGGCTTCAGGCTTTGCGGATATTTTACTCACAGATACAGCCAGTTCAGGCAGCCATGATTTGCTTTTGTACGCGCTTGCGGGGGGTGTGATGACCGGCCTTGGCCTGGGCTTTGTATTCAAGGAGGAAGCGACCACGGGGGGAACAGACATGGCAGCTGCCCTGCTTGCCAGGGTATTCCCCTGGATACCCGTTGGAAAAATACTGATAATACTGGACGGGTTGGTGGTTTTTATGGCCGCTATTGTCTTCAAAAGCTTTCAACTGGGCTTATATTCCGTTGTAGCCTTGTTTGTTTCCGCAAAGACACTGGATGGCTTTCTGGAAGGAATAAATTTTTCCAAATCGTTGATGATCATCTCCATGCGGGCCGACAGCATAGCAAAAGCATTGATGGACAGAATAGACAGGGGTGTAACGGGCCTTTACGGAAAGGGCATGTACACGGGAAACTCCTATACGGTTTTACTGTGCGTGGTAAAAAAAGAAGAGATCCACAAAGTAAAAAATACCGTCCGTGAAATCGACCCTGATGCATTTGTGCTGCTGACTGATGTGCGTGAAGTTTTCGGAGAAGGGTTCACGCCACATCACACAGGGTAAAACACTACGTTACTCCTGTGAAACATGCTTGGGTTTCGTGTCGTTTGGCGGAACCTGGGTTGTGGGAAACGGCTCACACCCGCGCCTAATAGGTCCATAAGTTGTTGCAGAGGTATGTGTTTTACCCTGAACGCAGTGATGTCATCCTAAGCGCAGCGAAGAATCTTGTCAGGAGTAATGAGCGATCCACTTCGTTCATCAGGCTGCGCCTGTTTACCTGTGAACGGTAAAAACACTGCTTCACATCAGGTAAGAAACCCTTGATGTATTTGATTTTTTCCGATATACTTTTTATGGTTGCAGGTTGTCCACTTAATGCATAGAAGCATTCCGTGCAGTTCAGGCAGCAACTGGTTCACTTTTTTATTGAGATGGCTTTGCGCTTTCAGTAAAAAATGAATGGTTAGTAATGTTGATCATTTTGAATAGGCCACCAATGAAATGAATGATAGAAAGGGTTGTTGTTTATGGATCAAAAGGAAATATTGTCTTTGAAAAAAACCGCCACAAATATCCGCAAGGGGATTATAGAGGCGACCACCGCAGCAGGAAGCGGTCATCCAGGGGGTTCTCTTTCCATTACAGATGTGATGACCTATTTATACTTCAAAGAGATGAAGGTGGATGTGAAGCAGGACAAAAACCCGGACAGGGATCGTTTTGTCATGTCCAAGGGGCATTGCGCACCGGTATTGTATTCAACCCTGGCCGAGAAGGGCTTCTTCCCGAAAGAGGATCTGGTGACACTGCGCAAGACAGACAGCTATCTGGAAGGCCATCCCAACATGCATACGGTTCCGGGTGTGGATATGTCCACGGGCTCCCTTGCCCAGGGAATATCGACAGCGGTGGGAATGGCCCTGGCCGCAAAGCTTGATAAAAAGGATTACCGTGTTTTCGTTGGTATAGGTGACGGAGAGCTTGAGGAAGGCCAGGTTTGGGAAGCGGCCATGGCGGCTGCCCATTACAAGCTGGATAATATGATTTGTTTTGTCGATAATAACGGGCTGCAAATCGACGGCAAGATCACCGAAGTGATGAACCCCGAACCCATTGCCGATAAATTCAAGGCTTTCGGCTGGTATGTTCAATCCATTGATGCACATGACTTCGAGCAGATTCGCCAGGCGGTTGAAAATGCGAAGCAGCATAAGGGCAGCCCCAACATGATTGTGTGTCATTCCGTCAAGGGCAAGGGCGTTTCCTTCATGGAAAACCAGGCTGGCTGGCATGGTGTTGCTCCAAAGCCTGAAGAAAGAGATCGTGCCATTGCGGAACTGAATGCATACCTTGCATCCCTGGATGCATGATGAGAAAAGCTTGTATCTGAAAACCAGATATCTATAATGCTCCGGTTGTCCGGGGTGATAGAGAAATAATTACGGAGGGTGATCATTTATGGCAGATAAAATAGCAACCCGTGCGGCTTATGGAGAAGCGTTGGCTGCAGCGGGGGCCGACGAGAGAATCGTAGTGCTGGACGCGGATCTGTCCAAGTCCACAAAAACCGACGTTTTCAAGAAAAAATATCCCGAACGTCACATCAACATGGGGATTGCCGAGGGCAATATGATGGCTGTTGCCGCCGGATTGGCAACCTGCGGCAAGATCGTGTTTGCCAGTACATTTGCGATATTTGCTTCGGGCAGGGCCTACGAGCAGGTGCGTAACTCCATTTGTTACCCGAACCTGAACGTGAAAATAGGTGCTACCCATGCAGGCATTTCAGTAGGCGAGGACGGGGCATCCCACCAGGCGATTGAAGATATCGCTTTAATGCGGGCTATTCCAAACATGACCGTTATCAGCCCCTGCGATGCATACAGCACAACATTTGCGGTAAAGGCTGCCATCGAACATGAGGGACCTGTATATTTAAGGCTTGGCCGTCTGAATGTTCCCGTCATCCATAATGAAAATACAAAGTTTGAGCTTGGCAAGGGTGTCATGCTGAAGGATGGAACCGATGTCACAATCATCGCCAACGGCCTGATGGTGCAATATGCACTGGAAGCCGCGAAGCTGCTTGAAGAGGATGGCGTGAACGCAAGGGTCATCGATATCCATACCATCAAGCCCATCGATAAAGACATCATCATCAAGGCCGCAAAAGAAACCGGTTGTATTGTCACCGCTGAAGAACACAACATCATAGGCGGCTTCGGGGGCGCTGTAGCTGAGGTGGTTTGCAGTGAATATCCGGTGCCGGTCAAGATGGTCGGCATTGAAGACAAGTTTGGGAAATCCGGTAACCCCTATGAGCTGCTGGAGCTTTATGGATTAACCGCGAAGAACATCGCAGCGAAAGCGATGGAAGCCATGCAAATGCTATAAGATATCAGCATGGCCAAATACATTCAGTCCATATGAAGAAAAGCCGGGCGGATAGTTGCCCGGCTTTTTTACAACATGAAACTATTAATGACAAAATGAGTTGTATTCCTTTACCAGCCTGGCCCGTGGGTAACCGCGATCGTGGCTGACAGATTCTACATAAAAACCCCTGCCATAATAAAAGCGCATCAGAATGCAATACCGGGAAGCTGTATGCAGTGAAACCTGCCGTACCTTCTTTGAAATCAGATACTTATCCACAAGGTTCATCAAAGACTTTCCAATACCAATATTCCTGTGGGACGCGTTTACCGCAAAACGGCTGATATAGGCAGTATCACCGGAAATGTCCACGCGGACAGTACCGACGACAGCCTTGTCGATCAAAGCAATATAAACCACTTTGCTGCGGATTTCCCTTTCAATGTCATCGACAGTCTCCCTGAGGGCTTCCAGATCATTTAACCCGGCAGCCTGTGCATATTCACGAAATGCCTTCTGAACAATGGTATAAACATCAGTGGCGTCTGAAGCTTTAGCGCGCCTGATAATAAATGAATAGTCCACACACAGGCCCCCTTTTATATTGAATCACTCATCAGCGTAACCATAACCGCTTTTTGAGCATGCAGACGATTTTCGGCTTCGTCAAAAACCACTGAACAGGGGCCGTCTATGATTTCTTCGGTTACCTCATACCCTCTGTATGCGGGCAGGCAATGCATAAATATAACATCGGGCTTTGCGGATGCCAGCAGACTGCTGTTGACCTGATAGGGTGCGAAAATAGCCATGCGTTCTTCTTTTTCCTTTTCCATCCCCATGCTGACCCAGGTGTCGGTGTAAACAACATCCGCATTCAGAGCGGCTTTCATGGGATCATGTGTTAGCTCAATGACACTGTCGGTGGTTTCAGCAATTTTTAAGGCCATGTCGGTGTATTTTTTGCTGCAGGTATACCCCTGTGGTGAAGCCACCGAAATGTTCATGCCCGTTTTGGCGCATCCAATCAGCAGTGAATGGGCTACATTGTTACCATCCCCCACATAGGCCAGTTTCAAGCCCTTCAGGGCTCCCTTTTTCTCCCGGATGGTCTGCAGATCGGCCAGAATCTGGCATGGATGAAGTTCATCGGTCAATCCGTTAATAATGGGAATGCTTCCATACAGGGCAAGTTCCTCCACATCCTGTTGCTTGAAGGTACGGATCATGATCCCGTCCAGATAACGGGAAAGTGTTTTTGCCGTGTCATGTACGGTTTCACCGCGGCCAAGCTGAATGTCGGCAGAGCTTAAAAACAACGCGTAACCGCCAAGCTGCTGCATACCCACTTCGAAAGATACACGGGTACGTGTGGAGGATTTGGTGAATATCATTCCCATGGTTTTCCCCCGTAGATGATGGTCATGGCGGATACCATTTTTTAGCTCATACTTCAGCTTGCTCGCCAAATCAAGTAAATGGATGATTTCTTCCGTCGTCCAGTCGTTCAAACATAACAAATGCTTCATAGGACACCTCCAAACAGTTTTAAAGTATGATTATACATCCGAATGCATAAAAATGCAATATGCTTTGGAAAGTTGAGCTGTTAAGTTAAAGCTATTTTATTACGATATATCCATAGAGAAGCTGCAATGTTTTTTCGTTGATTTTTTAACAACAGAAAGCATCCGGCCAAGGAAACGGTGTTCGGGAAAAGCCTTAACATCGGCCGAGTATGATGCAAAATAAGGAACAGGAGATTTCATTTATGGATCTTGCCAGCCTGTTAGGCCTGATTTTAGGTGTTGCCTTTTTATTGTATGGTATGCTCGATGGGGGAGGAACCCTTTCCTCATTCTGGAGTTTAAGCTCGATAGCTGTCACCATGGGCGGAGGTATTGCTTCAACCGTTCTTGGTTTTACAATGGATGACTTAAAAAAACTTGGAAAGGTCATGCCAAAGATCTTTAAAAAGCGGGATGATTCTCCCTTTCAAACCATTCAGATGCTCGTAGACATGTCGCAGAAGGCAAGAAGAGAAGGCTTACTGGCTTTGGAATCCGGACAGGAGAATATTAAAGACGATTATCTGAAAAAAGCGCTGGAACTGGTTGTCGATGGTGTTGAGCCCGAAATCATCCGGGACTCCATGCAACTGGAACTCGATAATATGAGCGTACGACACAGCAAAGCAGTGGCTATCTTTAAAACGCTTGCTGCAGAGTTCCCGTCCTGGGGTATGATCGGTACCATGCTTGGTCTGATCAACCTGTTAAAATCGCTGGACGACCCTTCCAGTATCGGCCCAGCCATGTCTCTCGCACTGGTGACTACCTTTTATGGCAGCGTTCTGGCAAACTTTGTTTGTGTTCCGATAGCAGCGAAACTGCAAGCAAGCAGTGAGGAAGAAATTCGAATCAAGGAAATGATGATAGAAGGTGTTCTGTCCATTCAGTCTGGTGAAAACCCAAGGATCATGGAGCATAAGCTGAAGACCTTCCTGTCCCCTGATCAGCGGGCTGACTATGAAAAGCTTGTTGTTGGGGAGGATTCAGGTGCGGATAAGGATAAACAGAAAGCATAAACAACCGGCGCAAGCATAAGGCGGTGAAGAGATGGCACTGAAAAAAAGGGGAGGCGGAGGCGGCGGTGACGATTCCGGAAACTGGCTGACTACTTACGGAGATTTGATGACGAACCTCCTGTGTTTTTTTATACTTCTTTTTTCCATGGCAACCATCGACAGTCAAAAATACGAAGAGCTTGCGAACTCTCTGCGCAGTTCATTCCAAGGTCAGGGGAACGGAAGCGAGCTAAGAGGCAACATGGGAAAAAGTATTTTGACTGTGAATTTTGTCAACCCCGATGATACCGGTAAGAAGCAGGTTGATAATCAGAAATATGTTGAAACGGTCGATGATATTATTCTGGATGATACCGAAAGCATCAAAAAAGAAAAAATGCAAAGAGCTATGGATCAAATGAAGTCCGGTATCATTGACCTGGGGCTGTCAGAACTGATAGAAGTCATCGATGAAAGGGAGTATCTGCTGGTCAGGCTGAATGATCAGGTTCTGTTCAAAGCCGGAAGTGCTGAAATTATGGAAGACGGCAGAAACACCTTAGATATACTGGGGAAATCCCTGATTTCACTGGAGAATGAAATCATGGTCGTCGGTCATACCGATACCGTTCCCATTAATACGCCGCTCTTTCCTTCGAACTGGGAGTTGTCCACCAAGCGGGCTACAAACGTCGTTCTGTATATGGTAAATTCCATCGGTATCAAGCCGGGGCAGATCACTGCGGCCGGGAATGGAGAATTTAAACCCATAGGAGATAACCGCACGGTGGAAGGACGACAGAAAAACCGCAGAATTGAATTAATGATTTTAAAGAACTAGAGCTGAAAGGCTTTTATGTATTACTCCAACCCGAGACTGTATTAGAGAATGTAAGTTATTTCACAAAATAATTTAGTGATGGCAAAAGGCGCATTTCTTTGACGAGATGCGCCTTTATTACCAGGAGCAAGATCTCCAAATTCATTGCGGGGCCGGCAGTGTCACGGATTATTCGTTGGCAGGTGCCTCCCGGAACAGAAGGCTGATGCTGTAAATGCCTGCAATCCCTACCAGAGAGTAAATGATTCGGCTGCCTAATGCATCGACGCCACCGAAAATGCTGGCCACAAAGTCAAACCTGAAAAGCCCGACCGTCAGCCAGTTTATCGCTCCCACAATCATTAGCAGGACTGCCAATCTGTCAACAGGTGTTCTCATACCGACAACTCCTTTACCATAGTGTCCGAAGGGTTAGCTGTTTCACAGCCCGAACCCTTAATGAAAAGCCTGTAACGGAAAGAAACATTTCCTGTTATTACAGGTTTCCGCATTTAGTATGACCAAAATCGTTTCAAAAAATACTGAATTCATGTTAAGCCTTTTTCGCAGCGATATGGTATAATGATTTCACTGCAGAAACGTATCAATACGTATGTAAAATACCGGTGTTAGTGCATTCAAGAAAATTTTTTCAACTCAGGCAGATGGAAAGGAGCAATTATCCATGGCGTCTTTTTGGGATAAAGAAGAATTAATCGGGAAAATTACAAAAAACAACCGTGAAGAAATTCATATTAAGCAGGTTTCCAAAAGCAGTAAGGAATATGTGGATATCAGGGTTTTCTGGTATGACAGCACGGAAGATGCTTTCAAACCCAGTCAGAAGGGTGTGGCCGTCCCCATGGATGCATTGGCGGAATTAAAGGAAATTCTTCAGAAAATCAGCATCTGATGATAGAAGATACCGCATCCATGAGAACATGCCAAGGGTTAGCGAGAATCCAAAGAAAAATGCCGCACTCGTGCGGATTTAGCAATATCTGGCGAGTGGACTGGCCAGAGGCGAGAGAAAATGCCGCACCCGTGCGGATGCGGCGCTTTATGTGAAAAGCCTGAGGGCTTCGGGCCCAGAAAACCTCCGGCTGTAAACATCATATGCTTGACGACGGGCAGGTGTGCATATTGGGGTTCCTTCACCAAACATTGTTTCCGGGCAGCCGGGTATCGCTTTTGGCGGTAGATGAACGAATGAAGCCGGGCATGAAATATAAGCTTCAACAGCTGGGGATCCAGCTTGTAGAGGTCCCCTGCAGTGAAAGCCTGCAGCCTTCTGTTTCAGGGCATCCCGACATGCAACTGCTACACATAGCGCGGGACCTCCTGATATGTCAGCCTCAATTAAATGCTAAGCTTTTTGAACAGCTCCGGCATTTCGGGTTTACCATAATTCCCGGAAAAACGATGCTGAAAGCGACATATCCTCTTGATATTGCTTACAATGTTGCCATTGTCGGAAAGCTTGCGTTTCATAACCTGCGCTACACAGACAGTGTTGCATCCGAGTTTTTGAAGCGTTGTTCCATTCGTCTGGTCCATGTCAACCAGGGATATGCAAAATGCGCCACCTTGCCGGTCACACCCGAAAGCCTGATTACGTCTGATCCTTCCATTGCCAGGGCTGCACGTAGCAACGGGCTTGATGTTTTAACCCTGGCTCCCCAGACAAGGATATGCCTGCCTGGGCTAAGCTATGGCTTTATCGGTGGAGCAGCAGGGTTTATCGAAAGGGAAATGATTGCTTTTACGGGTAATCTGGATACGCTTGAGGGTGCGGAGGATGTGAAAGCATTTCTGGCTAAGCATGGCATGAAATGGATCTGTTTGGACGAAAATGAAATCGTTGACTATGGCGGGTTGCTTCCGCTTTACGAATAAGCAAAGAACGGAGGTATGAAGCAGATATGAAACAACAGGATGAAGTGAATTCAATACCGTTGGAGCAGCAATTGGAAAGCCACCCCGAACAACAGCCGGCAGTCCCTTTGGTTCAGGATGAACGGGAAGAGTTACCCGATAACGGGTTGAAACAAAAACCGAAACGCGATGTATCTGAAAACCGGACCCTTGGCGTTGGAGAATGGATGGTCACCATGCTCTTTTTCCTGCTGCCCATCGTCAATATCGTCGTCATGGCAATCTGGGCTTTTTCATCCAACGGGAATATTCACAGAAAAAATTTTTCAAGAGCATGTCTGTTATGGATCATCATTCTTCTGCTTGGTTATGTTGTTGCTATGACGGTGGCTGGCTATACCATCTTTGACATCTTTACCGGAAGGCTTTGAACCGATTGCGTCAGGGTGCCAGCAAGGTAAAAGGATAAACCGGAATGTTTCTTAAAATCCAGAAGCCAAACAGCACGATAAGGATGAACCACGAGATTGCAGGGTATTTGCGCAAAACCAGGTTTGCCCGATGAAGTGGATTTTTGTTGGTGACAAGCCAAAAAAACCACAGCCCGGCAGACGCACCAAGGAACAGTAAAATACCAGGCCACAAGACGTTCATCGAAAAACCCTGTGCAAAGTTTCCATGCAATACATGGTACATGGCTCGTGTCATGCCGCAGGTAGGACAATAGAGCCCTGTTAAGCGGTAAAAAAAACAGACCGGCACAAAGGGGTTCTTCGAGGGATTCATCCAATAAACGAACAGAACTGCCGCTGCAAGTATCAGGCAGGTTCCCATCAGAAGGAATGCTCTGAAAAAAGGCTTACCCAACAGAGTAAGCCCCTTTTTGATCAGTTTTCCGTCAACGTTCTTACAATTAGTAATCATACATATTCATAAATTGGTCCAACATATCCTGGTATTCGGGGCTGGACATAACGGTGGAGAAAATAAAAACATAATAAAGAACTACACCTATCAGGCTGAGCATCAAAACCCCAAAACTTATCCAGCACCACATTTTCGTCTTTTTCGAAGCATCCTGTGCAAGGTCAATGTTGCCGGCATTGATATGCTGAGCGATTTTTCCGGAGTATACAATGGCAACGATTGCAAAAGCCAGCGCAACGATGCCGACACAACAACACATGGCGCTGAACACAATTAAAAGGATGCACTGAACCTTGTAATCGGGGATAACGGGCATCTGTTGATAATTGTTTGGCTGCTGAGAATTATTGTAATTTGGTTGTGGCTGTTGCGCATTATTGTAATCAGCTTGTGGCTGCTGCGCATTATTGTTATCAGGTTGTGGTTGTTGCGTATTATTGTAATCAGGTTGGGGCGGCACCGTAGATGTGGTTTCAAGCAGCTCTCCACATGCCGGGCAGATGCGTGAATATTCACCAACCTCCTGACCGCACTTGGGACAAAACATAATTAACCCTCCTTCAGGCAACGGCAAAGCTTTCAGGGTACTCGAAATGCTTACCGGTGTTATGATCCTGTTTATGGCATCGCCATGTTGTGTTGATTATGGTTGGACTGTTTTCCATGGGTGAACATGGAAAACTTCAGGAAAAATCAGTTTCATTATACAGTATAATTACAGAGCGTGCAAGAATTTTTGAACACCAACTTTTCCCTTGCAGCTTTCAGAGCGTATGGGTATAATAAGGATATCTCTGGCGGACAGAGCGGTGATGTGCTTTAAGGAGAGGTGGATAATTTGAGCAGGAGAGTCTCTCGTGAGCTTGCGATGAAACTTCTTTATCAGTTTCAGCTGCGCGATGATGATATTCAGGAACAGATAGAACTGTTTCTTTCTGAAGTCGAAAAACCCCTTGAAGATGCGGAAAAAGAGTATTTTCTGGGTGTTGTGCAGGGAGCGATGGAGAAAAAGAACCAAATTGACACGCTAATACAAAATCATGCCAAAGGCTGGACCCTGGAACGTATGCCAAAGGTTGATCTTGCGATTATGCGCCTGACGATTTACGAACTGCAGTACCGCAAGGATATCCCCTGGAATGTGTCCATTAACGAGGCAGTGGAGCTTGCCAAAAAGTATGGCGGCGATCAATCAAAAACCTTTATTAACGGTGTTCTTGGCAAGGTTGCAGCTTCCCTTCAAAATGTGGAAAGGTAAGCCTATGCAGGAAAGATTAAGTGTCAGCCAGTTAACCAGATATATTAAGCGGTTGTTTTCCTTTGACAATGTTTTATCCAATGTTTGTGTCATCGGTGAAATTTCAAACTTCAAGCTGCACTCTTCAGGTCATATGTATTTTACCCTGAAGGATGAGCAAAGCGTCATCAAATGTGTGATGTTCAAAACCCAAAACCAAAGGCTTCGTTTCAAGCCCGAAGACGGCTTAAAGGTCATTATCCGAGGGTACGTATCCATCTACGAAGTGGGGGGCTCCTATCAGCTATATCCTGAAACCATGGAGCCTGAAGGGCTTGGCAATCTATATCTGGCCTATGAGCAACTCAAGCAAAAGCTGGAACGGGAGGGATTGTTCAATCCCGAAAGAAAAAAGAAGCTGCCCTTTCTGCCAAAAAGCATCGCAGTGATCACATCTCCCACCGGTGCAGTCATCCAGGACATCATGAATGTCCTGTTCAGAAGGTATCCGAATACGGTTTTAAAGATATTCCCGGTGATGGTACAGGGAGAGGGTGCCAGCAGAAAAATTGCATGCGCGTTGGAGTTTATTAACCGCTCTCGCGCAGCTCAGGTGTTTATCATTGCCCGTGGCGGAGGCTCTTTGGAAGAGCTTTGGCCATTTAACGAAGAGATTCTGGCAAGGAGCATATTTCATTCAGATATACCTGTCATATCAGCGATAGGCCATGAAACCGACTATTCCATTGCCGATTTTGTTGCCGATCTGCGTGCTCCAACCCCTTCAGCGGCAGCCGTACTGGTTGTACCTGAAAAAGAAGTTCTCATAAAAAGGCTTGCTGATTTGAAATTGCAATTAAAAAGGGTTTTGGTGGGAAGAATACAACAGGAAAGGCAAAGGC